>Ga0247727_10001078_pt1 | contig 66465 bp, 62 predicted proteins | sample WisWelCaveWW1625_FD_202498 | JGI IMG/M metagenome (GOLD analysis project Ga0247727, IMG submission 202498) | Biofilm microbial communities from Wishing Well Cave, Virginia, United States - WW16-25 | ecosystem: Environmental > Aquatic > Deep subsurface > Groundwater > Cave microbial mat | place... | reverse complement strand
CCGCACTGCCGCATAACCATCTCCAGCTCGCTCCGAAGAATGTCGAGGACGCGTTCAACACCTTCCTGGCCGAAGGCCGCTAAACCCCAGACATATGGCCGGCCGATGCAGACGGCCCGCGCGCCGAGGGCCAGGGCCTTGAAGACGTCCGACCCGCGCCGGATGCCGCCGTCGATCAGGACCGTCATCTTGCCGGCGGCCGCCTCGACGATCTCCGGCAGGCACTCGATGGTGCCGCGGCCGCTCTCCTCGGCCCGGCCGCCGTGGTTCGAGACGACGACGCCGTCGACGCCGTTCTCGAGACACAACCGGGTGTCCTCGTGCGTCGTAATGCCCTTGATGAGCAGCTTCATCGGCGTGAGCTTCTTGAGGCGGCGCACCTGTTCCCAAGTCATCGCCGCATTCACGGTGCGCAGGTCCTTGGCGTCGATCCCGTCGAACATCGGCTTTCGGCGGTAGAAGGCCCCGGGCTCCTGGGAGTGGCACACTACACAGTTTCTGTCATCCAGGCGCTTGAAGCGCTCGAGGGTGTCGGTCTTGCGGCCGCCCTGGGTGTCGACCGTCACCACCAGCACGGGGCAGCCGGCGGCTTCGGCGCGCCGGACGAGAATCTCGGTCACCTCCCAACGATCGGTTGTATAGAGCTGATACCATATCGGACGGCCGGCGGCGCGCGCCACTTCCTCGACCGCGGTGGTGGTCGCGGTGGAGAGGATCTGCAACGCGCGCCGCGACTGCGCGGCGCGGGCGACGGGCAGCTCGCCTTCGGCGTGGAAGGCCTTCTGATTCCCGACCGGAGCGAGGGCGATGGGGCTCTCCCAGGTGACGCCGAACAGCTCGGTCCGCAGGTCGACGCGGCGGACGTCGACCAGGCGGCGGGCGCGCAACTGGATCCGCTTGAATCCTTCGCGATTGGCCAGGAGCGTCGCGTCGTCCTCGACGCCGGTGGCGAGGTAGCCGAAGTGCGCCGGCGGCAGCGTCTTGCGAGCCGCCGCTTCGAAGTCGAGGACGGTGATGGCGTCTTGCGGCCGGCTCAGCGCGACGTCGCCGCCGGCCGCGCCGCTGACCAAGGGACTCCCGGCCAGGAACTTGAGAAAGTTGCGTCGATGCATGAACTGCAACCCAGTATAGACCGGACCGGTGGCCCGGCGCTGCGGGGCCCGCCGTTTTCGTCGGTAGTTGAGCGTGTCCATCTTGAGCGGCAGGGCGATCGCCTGGTCGGAGATCCGAAAGCGTGGAGCTGCTTGGCGTGGCGAGGTCCCGCTGCTGTTGGGAGAGAGCGCGGAGAAGCGCTTGCGGGTCAGCGGGACAACCCACAACGCCCGGGGTCGCTGGCGGCAGCCGCAGTTTCGGGTTCAGAGCCGAGTACTAAAGGCACTACTGGCGTCTGAACGGAAACCTGTGTGCCTCCGTGGGTGTCAAAGCAAAGGATTGATTTTTTTGGGACCGCGAAGCAAACCGGACCACGCATCACTATGATGTTGGACGGTTTCATGCCCGGGTTGATCCGGTCCTGGGCACGGGTTTCCTCTTGATTGCGAAGGCTGAAGTGCGAAGCGTGCGGTGCCGGGAGGAACAGCCGTCGCTCAGTTGGCCGACAAGAGTTGGTAGTCTGGGCGCCTCCTCTCGAACGGCGTGAAGAGCGAATCACTAGGAAAGTACTGGATCACCTCCTCCTGTCGGTTCGACCCGTCGATGATCCGTCCCGCAAGATCCAGAGTCTTGCGGCACTTGATCACCCGCTCGATCAAGTCCTTCAGAATCGAGTGATCGATTGACGGGAAATACTTCCGGATGTCGCACTTGAGCACGTAGCGATGCTGCCGGCACGCGTCTCGCGCCAGTTTCAAGGCCCGATGCTGTCCGAATCCCTTGCGTGACGCGAATGAGTGGATGCTGAACCGCGGCTCGAAGACGGGTTCGAGCGCGCGGGTCAGCGCGTGATGAACCACGCGGTCCCGGAATGGCGCCGCCGAGATCTGCCGTGGTTTCGGATCGTGTATCCAGAACGTGCGGTAAGTCGGGCGATAGGTTCCTTCCTCCAGTTCCCGCCTGTTCGCGGTGATCCTTCAAATCGTCCGAGGTGGAAGAAATGAAGACAACGGGGACATGGGCCATCGCACCGCCAATTCTAGCGGAAAACGCCAAGGCTTCGGGGAACCAATCCTGCCTGGGAACGGAAACGCCGCCGCGGTCCAGACGACCATAGGGAAAACTTGCCTTCGGACCGGATACCTGACGCGAAATCCCCTTCGCACCAGCGAGAGCGGATCGCGAGCCGACCCGCTGTCCTGAAGTCCCGATCTGGGAATCTGGGCTTGGTGTTCTTGACGCCTTTATGGTGAAATGAATCTATGGACCTGGGAGCGGTAATCCGGATCGCGATGCGGGCGATGGCGCGCAACAAGATGCGCACGGCGCTGACCATGCTGGGCATCATCATCGGCGTGGCGGCGGTGATCGCCACCATCGGGATCAGCGAGGGCGCCAGCGAACAGATGAAACAGACCATCGCGAACCAGGGCGCCTCGCGGCTGTTCATTCATTCGGGCTGGGTGATGGTGGGCGGGGTTCGCAGCGGCGGCGGCGCGACGCCGCGGCTGAACGTGGCCGACGCGCGCGCCATCGAGCGCGACGTCAAGCTGGTCCGCCTGGTTTCGCCGGAGGTCCACTCCAACGCCCCGCTGGTCTACCAGAACCGCAACTGGCCCTCGCGGGTGCAGGGGGTGGGACCGGAGTACTTCGAGATCCGTTTGTGGCCGACCGTTTCGGGGGGCGTCTTCGGAGAGGACGAGGTGGAGCGCGCCGCCGACGTCTGCGTGATCGGCCAGACCATCGCCGACAACCTGTTCCCCGACGAAGATCCTATCGGCAAGACCATCCGGGTGAAGAGCGTTCCGATGACCGTCATCGGCGTGCTCAGCGCCAAGGGCCGCTCGCTCGACGGCAGCGACCAGGACGAAACCGTGCTGGCCCCTTATACGACCGTTCAGAAGAAGCTCGCCGGCATCGATTACGTGCACGCCATCCAGGTGTCGGCGATCAACGACAACGCCACCGCCGCCGCCCAGGAGCAGATCGAGGCCGTGCTGCGCGAGCGGCACCGCATCCGGCCGGGCCAGGAGGACGACTTCATGGTGCGCAACATGTCGGACATCACCGACATGATCAACCGCACCGGCGACGTGATGACCCTGCTGCTGGCCAGCGTGGCGTCGGTGTCGCTGATCGTGGGCGGCATCGGCATCATGAATATCATGCTGGTGAGCGTCACGGAGCGGACGCGCGAGATCGGCATCCGCCTGGCGATCGGCGCCACCGAATCCGACGTGCTGCGCCAGTTCCTGGCCGAGGCGGTGATTCTGAGCCTGCTCGGCGGGGCCGCCGGGATCCTGGCCGGCGTGGCCTCGGTGGTGGGGTTCGCGCAAATTCTGCGCTGGCCGTCGGCGCTGTCGGCCTCGGCGCTGGGGCTGGCCGTGGTGTTCTCGGCGGGCACCGGGATCTTTTTCGGATTTTATCCGGCCCGACAGGCGGCGAAACTCGATCCCATCGAGGCGCTGCGCTTCGAGTAGCCATGGGTCTGGCCGCGATCGTCGCGCTGGCGTTTCGCGCCATGTCCCGCAACAAGATGCGGACGGCGCTGACCATGCTCGGCATCATCATCGGCGTGGCGGCGGTCATCGCGGTGGTCGGGATCAGCCAGGGCGCCAGCGAGCAGCTCCAGGAATCGATCGCCAACATGGGCACCAATCGGATGTACGTGCATCCGGGCGCGGCGAACGTGGGCGGCGTGCGCACCGGCGAAGGAGGCGGCACGCGGCTGACCCTGGCCGACGTGCAGGCGATCCAGCGCGACGTCCAACTGGTGCGGCTAGTTTCGCCGCAGGTCTACGCCAGCGCCCCGCTGGTCTACCAGAACCGCAACTGGCCGACGCGCGTGGAGGGCGTGGCGCCGAGCTACCTCGAGATCCGGCTGTGGCCCACGGTGGCCGGGGCCGTTTTCGGCGAGCAGGAGGTGGAGCGCGCCGCCGACGTTTGCGTCATCGGACAAACCGTCGCCGAGAACCTGTTTCAGGATGAGGACCCGGTGGGGAAAACCATCCGCGTACGCAACCTGCCGATGACGGTGGTGGGGGTTCTCAGCTACAAGGGCCGCACCTCGGAAGGCAGCGATCAGGATGACATCCTGCTGGCGCCCTACACGACGGTTCAAAAGAAGCTGATCGGGTACACGCACGTGAACGCCATCCAAGTGTCGGCGGTGAGCGAGGCAGCGGCCGGGGAGGCGCAGAACCAGATCGAGTCGGTGCTGCGCGACCGGCACCGGCTGCTGCCCGGCGAGCCGGACGACTTCCACGTCCACACGCAGCAGGACGCCGCCGAGATGGCCGACCGCACCGGCGAGGTGACCACCATGCTGCTGGCGAGCGTGGCGTCGGTCTCGCTGATCGTGGGCGGTATAGGAATTATGAATATTATGCTGGTGAGCGTGACGGAGCGGACGCGCGAGATCGGCATCCGCATGGCGGTGGGGGCGACCGAGGGGGACGTCCTGCGGCAGTTCCTGACCGAGGCGGTGATTCTGAGCCTGATCGGCGGGGCGGCCGGGATCCTCGCGGGGGTCGTCTCGGTGGTGGGCTTGGCGCAGATTCTGCGCTGGCCGGCGGCGGTGTCGCCGGCGGCGCTGGGTATTGCGGTAGTGTTCTCGGCGGCGATCGGGGTGTTTTTCGGGTTTTATCCGGCGCGGCAGGCGGCGCGCCTCGATCCGATCGAGGCGCTGCGGTTCGAATGATGGGGGTCGGGGGTCGGGGGTCGGGGGGCAGGTACCTCAGGCTTCCCCGCGGTCGAGCATTTGCAGCGCCTGGGGAGCCCCGAGAGCGGCGGCTGTCGCGGCGTGGCGGCGAGCGGCGGACAGGTCGTCGCGAACGGCGTAGATCTCCGCCAGCGCTAGGTGCGCCTCGGCGAATTTCGGGTCGAGCCGCACGGCCTCGAGCAGCAGCCCCAGGGCTTCGTCCTGCTTGCCTTGCATGCGGTAGAGCAGCGCCAGGTTGTGATAGGGCCGCGGATTGGCCGGCTGGGCGGCAATCGCGGCGCGCTGTTCGTCGATGGCTTTCTGCGTCTGCTCGTCGAGAGCAAACTCAACTAGCTCCTTGCGAAAGAAGCCCATGCTCTACCCAATCACCAAATCATTCTCGACGTGGAGACCATTGGTCTGACCTCCAAACACCCCTTCCCGGTCGGCAGGAGCTTGCCGGGATTGAGCCGGCCGTCGGGATTGAAGACGTCCTTCAGCCGGCGGATCATCTCGAGGCTGGAGGGAGAGAAAACCAGCGGCATCATCTCGTTCTTTTCCATGCCCACGCCGTGCTCGCCGGTGATGGAGCCTCCTACGGATACGCAATAGGCGAGGATCTCGGCGCCGGCCTGGCGGGTGCGCTCCAGCTCCTCCGGCACGCGATGGTTGAACAGGATGATGGGGTGCATGTTGCCGTCGCCGGCGTGGAAGATATTGCTGATGGTCAGGCGGTGCTTCTCGGAGACGCGATAGATGAACCGCAGCGTCTCGGCGATGCGGGTGCGGGGCACGACGCCGTCCTGGACGTAGTAGCTGGGACTGACGCGGCCGACGGCGCCGAAGGCGTTCTTGCGCCCCTTCCACAGCAGCTCTCGCTCGCGGTCGGAGCGGGCGACGCGGACGTCCCGGGCGCGGTTGTCGCGGCAGACCTGCTCGATCTCGATCGACTGCGCCTCGACGGCCTCGCGCAGGCCCTCGAGCTCGATCAGCAGCACGGCGCTGGCATCCATCGGGTAGCCGGCGTGGGTGGCCTCCTCGACCATTCGGAGCATCACGCCGTCGAGCATCTCGAGCGCCACCGGCGTGATCTGGCGCTCGGTGATGGCGGCGACGGTGGATCCGGCGTCCTCCGGCTGGTCGTAGATGGCGAGCAGCGTTTTGACCAGCTCGGGCTTGCGCATCAGGCGCACGATGATCTTGGTCACCAGCGCCATGGTGCCCTCGGAGCCCGTCAGCAGGCCGGTGAGATCGAACCCGGCGCGATCCGGCTCCTTGCCGCCGGTTTCGATCACCGTGCCGTCGGGGAGTACGGCTTCGAGGCCCAGCACGTGGTTGGTAGTGACGCCGTAGGCTAGCGTGTGCGGGCCGCCGGCGTTCTCGCTGACGTTGCCGCCGATGGTGCAGGCGCGCTGGCTGGAGGGATCGGGCGCGTAGAAGTATCCGCGGCCCTCGACCGCCACGGTGAGGTCGAGGTTGACGACGCCGGGCTCGACGACGGCGCGCTCATTGTCGAGGTCGATCTCGAGGATGCGGTTCATCCGGGCGAAGGCGATCATGACGCCGCCGCCGCGCGCGATCGCGCCGCCGCTCAATCCGGTGCCGGCGCCGCGGCCGACCAGCGGAAGGTTGTGCTGGCGGGCCAGCTTGACGATGCGGACGACGTCGCCGGCCGTTCGCGGAAAGACCACGCAATCGGGGCGCGCCCGCTCGACGCTGCCGTCGTACTCATACAGCATCAGATCTTCCGGGCGATGGAGGACGCCGCGGTCGCCCACGATCGCGCGCAGCTGCTTTATCAACTCCGCCGCTTTACCAATCACCAAATCACCAAATTCCCCAACAATGATACACTGAGGCTACTGTTATGGAGAAGGTGGTTGTCCTCGATTCCGGCGGCCAGTATTGCCATCTGATCGCGCGCAAGGTGCGCGAGCTGGGTGTGTATGCGGAGATACTGCCGGTGGCGACGCCGGCGTCGCGGCTGAGGACATTCCGCGGTGTGATCATCTCCGGCGGGCCGGCGAGCGTGTTCGAGCCGGGCAGCCCGCAACCGGATGGCGGGCTGTTCCGGCTGGCGCGGCCGATCCTGGGGATCTGCTACGGCCACCACTTGCTGGCGCACCACCTCAACGGCAGGGTGGAGCCGGGACGCACGCGCGAGTTCGGGCACGCCGAGATTACGGTGGCGTCGCGCCGGTCGATTTTCGCGGGCCTCAACGGGCACGAACGCGCCTGGATGAGTCACGGCGACCACGTCGCCGCGCTGCCGCCGGGCTTTCGCGTGCTGGGCGCCACGCGCGACTGCGCCATCGCCGCCATGGGCGACGAGTCGCGCAAGTTCTACGGCCTGCAGTTTCATCCGGAAGTGACCCACACGGCCCACGGCACGGAGATCCTGCGGAACTTTCTGTTTCGGGTGTGCGGCTGCCGCGGCGACTGGAAGCCGGCGAGCCGCGTCGCCGAGGTCGAGGCCAGCGTGCGGCGCCAGGCCGGGCGGCGGCGCGTGCTGTTTTTCTTGAGCGGCGGGGTGGACTCGACCGTATCGTACGCCCTCACCGTGCGCGCCCTCGGGCAGGACCGCGTGCACGGCATTTACGTCGACACGGGCTTCATGCGGCTCGGGGAGACCGAAGAAATCGCGGCGGCGTTCGAGCGACTCGGACTGGGCGAACTGGAAGTCGTAGAAGCGCGCCCGCGTTTTTACCGCGCGCTCCGCGGCGTCATCGACCCGGAGGAGAAGCGGCGGATCATCGGCCGCCTGTTCGTCGAGGTGCAGGACCGCATTCTCCGCAGCCGTCGCTACTCGAGCCGCCGCTGGCTGTTAGGTCAAGGTACTATCTACCCGGACACCATCGAATCGGGCGGAACGGAGCACGCCGCGCTGATCAAGACGCACCACAACCGCGTGGAGCGGATCCAGCGGTTGATCGCCGAGAAGCGGGTGCTCGAGCCGCTGGCGCAGTTCTACAAGGACGAGGTGCGGCAGCTCGGCCGGGCCGTGGGGCTGCCGGACTCGATGGTCCGCCGTCACCCCTTTCCGGGTCCGGGACTGGCGATCCGCTGCCTGTGCAACGATCGCACGCGGCGGCCGGAGGCCGATCTGGCGGTCTCCGAACTGGCCGAAGAGGCCGGGTACCGGGCTTTTCTTTTGCCGCTCCACAGCGTCGGCGTGCAGGGCGACTTCCGGACCTACGCCAAACTGACGGTGCTGCATGGAGCGGCGCTGCGGCACGCCGCGGTGACGGAGCTCACCACGAGCATTACAAATACCTTCCGGCACACCAACCGCGTGGTGGTGGCGGTCTGGCCGCCGCGTCTCAACCCTTCGGAGTGGCGGACCCGGCCGGCCACGCTGACGCCGCGCCGCATCCGCCTGCTGCAAACGGTCGACGAACTGGTGACGCGGTTCCTGCACGAGCAGTTCCTCTACGACCTGATCTGGCAGTGCCCGGTGGTGCTGCTGCCGTTCTCGCGGCGCGGCGGCGAGACAGTGGCGCTGCGACCTATCTCGTCGGTCGACGGCATGACGGCCGAGGTGGTGCACATTCCGGCGCCGCAGCTGCAGGCGCTGGCGGCGCGGCTGGGGCGCGTCCCGGGGGTCGACGCCGTGTTGTTCGACGCCTCCAACAAGCCGCCGTCTACGATTGAGTGGGAATAGAGCCGCGGCGCGCGCGGCTCAGAACACCCGCGCCGGGTCGAGGCTGAGGCCTTCCAGCACGCGCGTGATCACCGCTTGGCCGCGGCCGAATTTGCCCAGCGATACGTAGCGGCCGCCTTCGAGGAACCACGCCTCGATCCGCTCTTCGTCCTGGTCGACCAGCCAATACTCGCGAACGCCATAGCGCTCGTAATCGCGAAACTTCGTGACGGTGTCGTGCGTGCGGTTGGACTCGGAGATGACCTCGATGATGAGATCGGGCGGGCCGTCGAACTTGGCGATGTTGCCCGCCGGAAGGCGATCCTTGGCAATAAAACAGAGATCAGGCTCGTAATTGACGTGGTCGGCCAGCACGATATGCAAGGGGCTGCAAAGGAACTCACCAAGCTGCCGGCCTTCAACAAACGGCCGAATCTCTACACAAAGCCGCGAAGTAGTCCGCTGGTGTCGAAGTGAGGGTACCGGTGACATTACGAGCTCTCCGTCTACAATCTCCGTGCGCCCATGGTACTCCGGCAGATCCTTGATATCTTCCCAAGTCCATCTCTTGGCCGCGACGCTCATACAGGGTTCCTAAGCGGATTCTAGCAGAAACTCGCGCAGCCGCTCCATGGCGGGCTCGAGCACGGTGCGGTCGGCGGCGTAGCAGATGCGGATGGAGCCTTCGCCGCCGGCGCCGAACGCGACGCCGGGGGCGAGGCCGACGCGCTTTTCGGTCAACAGGCGGCGGCAGAACTCGAAGGAATCGCGGAGACCGTCGATGCGCGGGAACAGGTAGAAGGCGCCGTCGGGGCGCGGCGTGGTGACGCGCGGCAGCCCCTCGAGCGCGGCCAGGGCGTAGTCGCGGTTCGCCCGCAGCCGCGCCACCATCTCGGCTATCCCGGGCTCGCCGTCGCGCAGCGCGACCTCGCCGGCCTTTTGCGCCATGGCCGGAGCGTGCGAGACGATGAACTCGTTCAGCTCGGTGGCCTTCCGCGCCAGATCGCGCGGGGCCACCAGCCAGCCGAGCCGCCACCCGGTCATGCAATAGCTCTTGGAAAACGACTGCGGCACGAGCACGGCATCGTCCCGAGCGCAGAGCCGCAGGATGGAGGGCGCCACCGGTCCTTGATAATACAGACGCTCGTAGACCTCGTCGGCCATCAGCCAGAGGCCGCGGCGGCGGCAGATCTCGAGCAGCGCCCGCTGCTCGGCCTCGGCCGCCACCCAGCCCAGCGGATTCGACGGCGAGGTGTAGACGAGCAGCCGCGTCCGCGGCGTGATCGCCGCCTCGACCGCCCCCAGGTCCATCCGGTAGCGGTCGCCGCGCAGGCAGAGCGGAATCTCGCGCGCTGTCGCCGAGCTCATGGCCACGTTGGAGGAGGCGTTGGGCCAGGCCGGCGTCAGCACGATGGCTTCGTCGCCTGGATCGAGGACGCAGCGGATCGCCAGGTTCAGGGCTTGCACGCCGGACGCGGTCACCACGATCTCGGAGTCGCCGTCGAGATCGACGCCGTGGAGCTCGCGGTACTTGGCGGCGATGGCGCGGCGCAGGCTCAGGTAGCCGGCGTTGGCGGTGTAGAAGGTGTGGCCGCCGGCCATGGCCTCGGCCGCGGCGTCCTTGATGTAGGCGGGCGTCGGCAGGTTCGACTCGCCGAAGTAGAGCTTCAGCACGCCGTCCATCTTCATGGCGATCTCGGCCAGCTCGCGGATCCGCGAGCAGGGGACCCGCTCGGCCGACTTCGCTACAGTGGCGCGCGGCATCAGTTTTCATCATAGCGCGGCGCTTCGGCTACAATAGCGGCGTATGATGAGCCGGCGACAAGCCTTTCGCCGTTTTGCCGGGTTCGTGGGCAGTTCGCCGCTGTGGGGGCAGCAGCCGAACGTCATTCATCCACCTGTCTATAGCGACGAGGTAATGGGTCCCGTTAACCTCCATGAAATCGAGGAAGTCGCCAAGAAGAAGATCCCCAAGCTGGCCTACGACTTCATCGCGGGGGGCGTCGAGGACGAGCTCACGCTCCGCGCCAACCGGGAGTCCCTGGCGCGGATCTGGCTGCGCCCCCGGATGATGGTCGATACCTCCAGGATCGACACATCGATCGAGCTGCTGGGCAAGAAGCTCGATTTTCCGATTCTGCTGGCGCCCACGGGCGGGAAGAACCTAGTGATCCGCGAGGGCGACCGCAACGCCGCCCAGGCGGCCTTCGCCGTTAAATCGCTCTATGCAGTCGCCGCCCCCGGCGGCTGGATGGAGAAACTCAACCGGGAGAACCGCGCCCCGCTGTGGTGGGTCAATACGACCGGCCACGCGACCCGCGCCGCCGCCCAGGCCTTCGCCCGCCGCAACGAGGATCTCGGCGCCTGCGGCCTCTGCCTAACCGTCGACAACCCCTGGCTCTCGCTGCGCGACCGCAACGCGCGCAACCAGTACGATTACGGATTCAGTTCCGCCGGCCTCCCGAAAGACCGCGCCAAAGTCAAACCGGTCGCTCCGGCCGTCGCCGGGATGCAGCGGCCGCACACGCCGAATCTGACGTGGGAATACCTAGACTGGATCCGCGCCGTGTCGAGCCTCCCGGTGATCGTCAAGGGAATCCTCACAGCCGAGGATGCGAAGCTCGCGGTGGAGCGGGGCGCCGCGGCCGTCGTCGTCTCGAACCACGGCGGACGGCAGCTCGACGGCGCCATCGCCTCGATCGACGCGCTGCCCGAGGTGGTCGCGGCGGCCGGCGGCAGGATCCCGGTGCTGATGGACGGCGGCATCCGCCGCGGCAGCGACGTGCTGAAGGCGCTGGCGCTCGGCGCGAAGGCCGTTCTGATCGGCCGGCCTTACGTTTGGGGACTGGCGGCGTTCGGCCAGGCGGGCGTCCAGCGGGTGGTCGAGCTGCTTAGGGCCGAGCTGGTGGTCTCGATGGGGCTGGCGGGCAAGCCGAACCTGGCGTCCCTCGACCGGAGCCTGGTGCGGCTGCCCGTGGAGCGTCCGTGATCCTGCTGGTGTTGCTGCTCGCGGCCGTAGCCGCGGCGGCTCAGAAACCGCAAGAGTCGTGCGGCGGTTGTCACGGCGAAACCGTCAAGGATTTCCTGGCTCACCCGCACGCGCAGAAAGGGCTGAGCTGCGTCGCCTGCCACGGCGAGAGCGCGCGGCACCGCGCCGCCGGCGGCAACGCCGAGCCCGACCGCGTCAACTTTCCCTACGAGATCCCGGCGCTGTGCGGCGCCTGCCACGCGGGAAAGGGCGCCGCGACTATCCTTGAGGAGTACTCAGCGAGCAAGCACGGGCGGCTGGTGCTCGAACAGGCCAAGGTTCGAGCGCCGCACTGCGGGACTTGTCACGGCGTCCACAGCGTGCGACAGGGGAAGGCCATCGAGACCCAGTGCCGCCGCTGCCACGCCGTATTGCCGGGGGCGTGCTCGAAGGCGCCGACCCGCGCCGCTAGCGTCTCCTGCGCCGCATGTCACTCGCCGCACGCGTTCGCGTTGCGTTGGGGTCATGTCCGAGACGGATCTGATCCGGCTCATTGAGAGTCACAGCGCTGGGTTGGCGACTATAAGACAGGAAATGAAAGACATACGCGAGCTTGTGCAGGATGACTTCCAGACGCTGAACTGGAAGCTCGACCGGCTGGTCGAAATCGTCGACAACGTCAACAACCGCGAACACATCGCACACAGGCGTCACTAAGCTGGAAACCGATGTGGGCGTCATTCAAGCCGATGTGGGCGTGCTGAAAGCCGACGTGGGCGTGCTGAAAGCCGACGTGGCCGCCATCAAAACGAAGCTGGGCTTGTAGCGGTTAACACCCGAAGGCGTGGAACAGCTTTTCCGGCGTCCAGGCACCGGCCCGGGTCAGCTCTTCGACCGTCTGCGGCGCCGCCGGCCCCGGCAACTGCTTCGGCTTCACCAGCAGAGCCTCGGCTCCGCTCGCCGCCACGATGCTCGTCCCGATCAGCAAGCCGGCCGCCAAGCTCAGCAAGTATCTCTGTATTCTCACGTTCGTTTCTCCTCACTTCATAAGACGAGCGGCTGCCTTTGCGGGTTAGCAGAGTTTTCGAAGATTCTTACGCCGGCGGGGGCGGTGAGCGCCGCCGACTACTGCTGCGAGCTTTGCTGTATCGCCGCGAGCCGCGGCTTCAGCCGGCCCGGCTCGTGGCAGGTCAGGCACAGCACGCGGTTCTTCGCGGTGATCTTCTCGGGGTTCTCCAGCCACTGCTTGGCTCGGACCTGGTAGGAGGTACCCGGCATACCCTCGGCGATCCGCGTCAGCCACACGCGCATCTGCTCCTGGTTGCCGAGCTGCTGCTCGACGTCGGCCAGGCCGCCCAGGACTTCGCCCTTCAGGTGCGGCGGATACTTGTCGATCTGCGTCTCCTGCGCGCGGTAGAGCGCCTCGTAGAGAGCCTTACCCTTCTCCGCCGCTGGTCGGCGCATCTCCGGCGGGAAGCGCGGGCCGAGCATGACCACGGTCGCCCCGTAGACGGCCAGCACACCGATGTTGTTCGGGGCAATGGCGTAGGCTTCGTCGAGCAGCTTTATGCCTTCCTGATACTGACGGTCGAAGCCGGCGCGGTCCCCCGACTCAAGCGATCGCACGGCGAGCACCGCCAGTCCGAAGCCTTTCATGTCGAGGGCGTCGGGATCGCGCGGGTTGACTCTCAGGATCTCGTCGAGTTTGCGCATGCCCACAGCGAGCTGATCGAAGTCGTTCGCCAGTAGTCCCGCGAACAGGTCTTCGCGCGTCCAGGTGTAGACGCTCAGGCCGCGCGGCCTCTCCTGGGCCACCGACGCTGCGACAGCAACCAACAGAACCAACACCGCCACGATCTTGCGCATCGAAACCTCCGGGATCGCTTCTATCATACCCCCGGAAGGATGGAGCCTGCTAGACTCTACCGAGCGCCGTGATCAAACGCGAAGCAGCTCTGGGCGGCGTGCGGGCAAGCGAAGCGCACGCTCTCCAAGAACTGGCCGACGCCCTGCGATCCGCCGGGCGCCCGCCGGAGGCGCTGCCCGTTTCCGCGGCGCCGGCCAGCGGCCCGGACGCCCGGCCCCCTCAGTTTCGCGCCGAGACAGGGGTTCTGGTCGAAGGCGAATCTGTCGTCGAGATGGCGCTCCGCAACTGCGGCCTGCGCGCCCTGCCCGAGTCGCTGGGCGCACTGACGCGGCTGCGGCATCTTGACCTGAGCGGCAATCGACTCGCCGATCTGCCCGAATCGATCTGGCAACTCAGCGAACTGTGTCTGCTGAATCTGGGGCAGAATCAGCTCCCGGAGATCTCCGAACGCATCGGGCGCCTCACGAAGCTGCACACGCTCGATCTGGGTCACAACGCGCTCCGATCGCTGCCCGACTCGCTGGGGGATCTTCCCGCCCTCAGTCGTTATCTCTACCTCAGCAACAACCATCTCACCTCGGTTCCGCCGTCGCTGTGCCGGCTCGACCAGCTCGCCTATCTCAACATCTCGGACAATCAGCTGAGCGACTTGCCCGCGAGCCTCGGAGGCCTCGCCGGCCTGCGCGAGCTGCGGCTCTACAACAACCGGCTGGCGTCGCTGCCCGAGTCGATCGGCGAACTCGGCCGCCTCCGGGAACTTCACCTCGGCAACAACAGGCTGGCTTCGCTGCCGTATGCGCTCGGAAGGCTCGCGAGGCTTCGCGAGCTGCGCCTCTCGAAGAATCCACTGACTGGTCTGCCGGAGTCGATCGGGGATCTGAGCGATCTTTGCCGCCTCGACCTGAGGAACAACGCGCTGACGTCGCTGCCCGAGTCGCTCGGCCGCTTGACGAAGCTAACGCACGTGGATCTGCGCGCGAACCGGCTCCGGGAGCTGCCGGAGTCGCTCGGCAACCTCACGCGGCTCGAGAAGCTCGATCTGCGCTGGAACCATCTGAGGCGCCTTCCGGCGTGGATCGAACGCCTGGAGCAGCGCGGCGGCGCGGTGCTGTTGTAGTACTGCCTACTACCTTCCGAGCAGCGCCACCGCCCGCGTGATGCCGCCGCTCTGGTCGGCGACTTTAACTGCCAGCGCGATGTAGAACGCGCCGCGCGGCGGGAGCTGGCCGAGGTTGATCAGTTGCTCCTCCCAGCTCATGCCGTGCTTAAGCCCGGCGACGTGGGTTTCCTGGCCCGCCTCGGCCGGGCCCATGCTGGGGCCGTCGGTTCCCAGGTGCCAGACGCCTTTCTTGAAGAGGTACTCCATGACCTCCGGCGCCGGCGCGGGCCACGCCGGAGCGGACTTGGTCACCAGCGGCGCCTGCGTCAGCCGCTCGCCCTCGGGGAATGGTTTGTAGTACTTGTCGGTATAACCGCTGCGGAACAGCACTACCTCGCCGGCACGGATCGGGCCGTGGGTCTTCTCCCAGGCCTGAATGTGCGCGACGGTGATTCGCGGGCTCTGGCCGTTGGGTGCTTTGTCGAGCAGCGCCGTCACGTCGACGACGGCCGCCGGGCCGATCATACGCTCGAGCGGATACTTGTCCCCGGTCATGGCGCCCTGCGGGCCGGCATGCGGCAGCTTGCTCGAAGGCGGCGGGATGAAGTGCGCCGGGAAATCCGTCTGCGTCCCGGTGTGCTCGTCGATCACGTAGCGCTGGCCGTAGAAGGGGCCCTCGCTCGGCGTGATCACCTGGCCATAGGCGTTCTTGATGGGCTCGAACCAGTTGTAGGTCCAGCGCTGGAAGCGCGGCTGGAGCGCCCAGTTGGCCGGCAGCGTCTCGCTCACGGTCACCGACAGATCGACGACGCGCAGGCGCGCCATGTCCGGCATCTGGGTCCAGGCGCAGCCAGCCAGCGACGCCGCCAACAAGACTTTCACTTTCATTTTTGTCTCTCCATGTCTCGCACTGCCGTCACGCCCGACGCCAGCGCCGTCCGGTAGACGGCTATGTCGGAGCTGAACGAAATGACGTTATAGCCGAGCTTCATCCACGCCGCCGCCTGCTCGACGCTGCCGGGCTGCATCCCGGCGCCCTTGCCGTGACGCCGCGCGGTCCCGGCCACCCGCGCGATCGCCTCGAGAAACCGCGGATGCTGGAACTCACCGACGATCCCCATCGACTGGGTGAGGTCGAAATGGCCGACCCACAACGCGTCGACTCCCGGCAGGGCGGCGATGGCCTCGAGATTCGCCAGACCCGTCTCGCTTTCGATCTGGCAGATCACCGAGGTGCTGGCGTTGGCCTCGCGCAGGTACTCGGCCGGTTGAGGCGGGAGGTAGTCGTTGTGCGCCGAGCCGAGGCCGAGGCCGCGGCGGCCCTCCGGGGCATACTTAGCGGCGTCGACGATCAGCCGCGCCTGCTCGACGGTCTCGACATTGGGCGCCATCACGCCGAGCGCGCCGGCGTCGAGCACCCGGGCGATGAAGTGATGCTGGGACGCCGGCACGCGCACGATCGGCGCCAGCGGCGTGGCCTTGAACCAGGCGAGGAGGTCGGCGATTCGCTCCAGGTCGATCCCGCTGTGCTCCATGTCGAGCAGCGCGAAATCCGCCCCCGCCGCCTCGACGAGCTTGGCGATCCCGCGCGTCGAGAACTCCATCACCATGTGGCCGACGGCCAGGCGGCTGGAAGCGAGGCGCTGGCGGAGGAGGTTGGGCTTCATCGCGATTTGTTGATTTGTTGATTTGTCGATTTGTTGATTGAAGGCCATCGCGCCAGCTTTGCTTGCAGGCCGGGGCGCTCTAGCACTTCGCGGTTTACCACGTGCTTTGGCGCTTCGCCGCGCGATACGGCCATCACGTTGCGGCAGGCGAGCAGGCTGTTGTCGCGGAACGACTCCTGGGTCCAGGCGATGGCGTGCGGCGTGACGATGACGTTGTCTAGGGCAAGCAGGGGGTTCGAGGCCGGCGCCGGCTCGGTCTCGAACACGTCGAGGCCGGCGCCGGCTATGCGGCGCTCGCGCAGCGCCGCCACCAGCGCATCCTGGTTGACGATGGGTCCGCGCGAGGTATTAATAAGATAGGCCGAGGGCTTCATCCAGCCGATCTCGCGGGCGCCGATCAGGTTCCGCGTCTGGTCGCTGAGGAAGCAGTTGATCGCCACGAAATCGCTCTCGCGCATCACGGTTTCGAGCGACGCCATCTCGACCCCGTCCGGCCCATTCGTTACGAAGGGGTCATGAGCCAGCAGCCGCCCGAAGCCGAGGGCGCGCGCCAGCCGGAACATCTCGCCGGCGATGTTGCCCGCCCCGACCGACCCGAGCGTTTTCGCTTCGACGTTCTGCGCCGTCCGCGGCAGCTCGTCGCGCCAGCGGCCCTCGCGGCACAGCCGGTCCTGCAAGCGCAGATTCTTCGCCAGCGCAAAGATGAACGCGAAGATGCCCTCGGCCACCGGCCGGCGCACCGCGTCCGGCGTGATCGCCAGGATCACGTCATTGGAGGTGCAGGCGGCGACATCGATGCGGTCGTAGCCAACGCCCCAGCGGGCGATGATCGCCAGCCGCTGGAGGCCGGCCAAGCTGGAGGCCGGGAATCTGAGCGACAGCGCGATCACCCCGTCGTAGCGGTCGAGCGTCTCGGCCCGGGCCGTATCGCCCTCGTCCGGCATGACCTCCCATTCGGCGCCGGCCAGCCCCTCCGGAAAGTAGGGCTCGAGCAAACCGGTGGCCTGAGTCGCAAAATCCGGCGTGATTCCCACCCGAAATTTCATTGTAGCCCCCGGGGGAGTGCCCATTGTACAATGTCCCCCAGCGGAGGAATCCCTATGGCCCACTCAGTCTCCAGACGTCAATTTCTGGGAGCGGCAGCCGCCGGCGCGGCCCTCGCCGCCACCGAGGACAACAACAAACCCATGCCCACCCGCACCCTGGGCAAGACCGGGGTGAAGGTCTCGATCCTGGCCCTGGGGGGCGGCAGCCGCTTGCTGTCCTACGAAAAGGAAGAGGCGGCGGTCGAGGCCATCAACCTGGCGCTCGATCTGGGTATTACTTATCTCGACACGGCCATCAGCTACGGCAACGGCAAGAGCGAAACCTGGGTCGGCCAGGTGCTGAAGACGCGCCGCAAGGGCATCTTTGTGGCCACCAAGATCGGCAACCGCGACCCCAACGAGGCGCAGCGGATGCTCGAGGCCAGCCTGAAGCGCCTCCAGACCGACCAGATCGACCTGATCCACGTCCACAGCCTGCGCGACGAGGCGGACTTGGCCAAGGTCGAGGCTAAGGGCGGGGTGCTCGACGTGCTGCGCAAGCTGCGCGACCAGAAGGTCTGCCGCTTTATAGGCATCACGAGTCACTATGACCCGACCGCGCTGAAGACCGCCATCGAGCGCCACGACATCGACTGCACGCAGATGGCCCTCAACGCGGCCCTGCAAGGCTACACCAGCGGCCAGACCGGGATGGTTCCCAACCCCGCCATCCAGACCAGTTTTGAGCTGATAGCCCTGCCCGCCGCCCGGAAGAAGAACCTGGGCATCCTAGCCATGAAAACGCTGGGGCATGATCACCTGCTCGGCGCGGGACCCGGGAAAGGCGAGCCCTCCAAACTGCTGCGTTACGCGCTCAGCGTGCCGGGGGTATGCGTCGCCGTCGTCGGCATGCCCAAAATGGAGTTCATCCGCCAGAACATCGCCGTGGCGAAGGCCTTCAAGCCGCTGCCGAAGGGCGAGATGAAGGAGCTCTCCGAGCGGATGGCCGGCGCTAACAAGGTGGCGCTCGACCGCCACTTCGCCGACCACGTCGACGGCTGACGGCGCCTTCAGCTCAGATCGTCGAGGCCCGCGAAGATCGCCTCGACGGGAATCCGGAGGCCGGGAAGCAGATCGGGCTCCTCCAAAACCTGCGGGGAACTGACCCCGGAGCGCCGGTGAACAAGGACGTGCCGCGTATCGGGGTACAGTTCCCAAACAGCCGTCGCGCCGGCCTCGAGATACTGCCGGATCTTGCGGTCGATGTCGGCGGCGGAATCACTTTCCGAAATGACTTCCACGGCGAGGTCGGGCGCGCCAACGTAGGCGCCGCGAGTCTTCTGCATGGCCGCCAGGGTTGACTTACGCACTACACAAACGTCCGGCCCGCGGCTTGTTTCAGGGCTAAGGCGGAACTCGGTGTTCTGCGAGATGTGAAAAGCCGCCCCGGTTTGCAGTTGCCACAGCTTCAAGAAGTAGAACACCGTGCCCTGAACCGCCCCGTGCAAGAAGCTGGGCATTGCCATTTCAATGACCCGTCCTTCATCGAGCTCGCGCCGAACGCCGTCCACATCCGGCAGATCGACGTACTGGTCAAACGTAAGCAGCGTCGTGGTCGCCATGGCCTTATCGTAGCAGAGGCAGGATCGCTTTGGAGCCCTCAGAACCGAATCTTGTAGTGCACCTGCACGTGCACGCCCGGGCCGTCGATGCCCGAGCCGTGGGCGCGGTAGTTCCTGTCGAGCAGGTTCTCGACCAGCAGGGTGAGCGAGGACCGCTCGGTCAGGTCGATCCCGTAGCGGACGTGGAGGATCGCGTACCCGGGCGTGGAGAGAAACCACGGCGCGCTGATCACGCCGGGGCCCAGCACGCGGTCCTGGACCTGGGCGAGCGTCTCTCCGGTCGCCGCCAGCAGCCCGTTGGCCACCAGCCCGCGGGTCCGCGCGCCGTTGTTGAAGTAGGAGGCGATGTCCGATCGCGAGCGCGCGGCCCCGATGCGCTGATCGGCCAGGTCCAGCGAGGAGAGTGTTTCCTGACGCCAGGCCAGCTTCGAGGCCAGCTCAATCCACCAGCGTGATCGTGCCCGGTATCGCAGGCTCGCGTAGCCGGAGGCGGGCGGGAAGCCGCCTTCGAGATCCGGCGCATCGGGCGCTTTGCGGATACTCGGAACTCCCGGCGACTGTGGCGCGGGCGGCGCCGGATTCTTATCCCGAGCCCGCAGGTAGAAGAAGTTGGCGTGGAGGCTCCAGACGCTCGACAGCCGGACATGCTGCGCGAGCTCGATTCCGGCAATCCTGATTTCGACCGCGTTGAATCGCGTGGCTACAGGCCGCCCGTCGAGCGGCACCCGCACCCAGCCGGCTGCATCCTGAAAGCTGATCGTCTCGAAGCCGAGCCTCTGCCCGACGACCCCGGGCGGCAGAATCACGGCCCGTTTCGTGATGAAGTCGTGAATGTCGGCGACAAAGAAACTGGCCTCGGCCGAGGCTCGCTCGTTGCGAAACTTCACCCCGCCTTCGTAGTTGAGCAGCGACTCCGGGCGCAGCGGTTTCATCGGCCCGGCTGCGGCTCGCGCGCTTGCGTCGGCAGTGGTTCCAACGCGCCCGCCCAGCCGCAGCGCGTCGTCCGGCGCGATTTCGTAGCCGCTCGAGGTCAGGCCGATCTGGCCCAGGTCGTTGATGTTCGGCGCGCGAAAGCCGCGGCTGAAGACGGCGTTGAGGCTTAGTTGGGGCGTCAGGAAGAAGCTGGTCCCGGAGTGGTAGGTGAAATCGTCGGTGCGGAAGTCGGCGTCGACGACCGTGGGCCGGCCGGCCGGGTCCACGGGGTTGTCCGCCGAGCGGGCGCGGTAGCGGAAGGCGCTGTAGCGAATCCCGCCGGTCAGGCGCCAGCGCCTCGGCCACAACTCCACAGTGTCCTGCCAGTAGGCGGCGGAGGTGCGGTACGCGGAGCGGTCCGGGAAGCGCGGCCTCTGCAACTCCGTTGCAACTCCGGTCAGGCGGTCTTGCCGGTACAGCCGCGCGCGGACGCGTTCGTCGAAAACCTCTGCGCCGAACCCGAAGACGTTTCGCGCGCCCGCGTGCGACGTGGCCTGCAACTGGTAGCCGGCCGAGCGCGTGCTCTCGAAATCGAGAATCAACGGGGAAAGCTCCGTCGTCTGCGTCTGTCGATCATCCCGGATGCGGCCCCGGGAGACGGTTGCGGTGAGCGAGTCGAGCCAGCCCCAGGCGCGGCGCTCCCAGCGGCCGTACCAGAAGTCCAGCCCCTGGGGGCTGAAACCGAAATAGAGCTGCCCGTTGCCGCCGTTCATCAGATCGTAGCGCCGGCCGCCGTGTTGTTCGTTGCGGGCGTAGTAGGTGGAGAAATGCTGCTCGCCGCCGAACTTGAGGGCCACCCGGACCGTGCCGCCAAATGAGCTGAACGCGGTGTCTTGGAGCCGGGTGCCGAGCTCGCGGGAGGACAGGCCGAGGTACCGGGTGGCGGCGGCGTGGGAATCGATCCCGCCGCCTGCCCGTAAATCATTGATTCTGTGACCCGATCCGGTTGCCCGGAGGCCCGAGCGACGGTTGCTAATCGCGAGCTCGGCATCGCCGCCGCCCGCGAGGTCGGCCGTGCCGAATAGGGTCCCCAACGATCCGGCGATCCGAACGCCAGTGTCTTGAAACGCCTGCCGCCGGGTGAGCGCGTTGATCGTGCCGCCAAGCGAGTCGCTGCCGTACTGGACGCCACTAGGTCCTCGGGCGACCTCAACGCGCTCCAGGCTCCCTGGGGCGATCAAAGCTTGATACTGGTTGGGGCCGTTGCGAAAGGTGGCGTTGTTGAACCGCACGCCATCGATCAGCGTGATGACTCGCTGGCCGGTCAGCCCGCGGAGGAATACCGTCCCCTGGTGGCCGCTCGTTTGCTGCACGTGTACCCCGGCCTCTTCCCGAAAGACCTGCGGGAAAAGCAAGCCGGGTCGCCGAGCAACGTCTTCAGAGCGAACGACGTTCACCGGCTGGGCCGTTTCCAGGGTGTTCTCGACCAGGCCCGGCGCGGTAGTCACCGTCACGGATTCGGACACGGCTCCGATGGCGAGCCGTACCTGCAACTGAATTGCATCTGTGGCGGAGTCGATGCGCACCCGGCGGCGCGTCGTCTCGAAGCCCGGCGCCGAGACCGCCAGCTCGTAGGCGCCGCGCGCTTGTTCCTGAAAACGAAACGCTCCAGCACCGTCGCAGGGGGCGGTCTTCACGACGAAACCACTGGCACTGAGCCATTGCACGATGGCCTGCGGCACGGCGGCGTCCTGTTGGTCGACGACAACGCCGCGGATCTCGGCGGCGGCGGCCAGCCGGGTGGCCGCCAGCATCGCGCAGGCAGCTTTCCAGAGGCGGCGGGGGGGACGCATTCTAGTTGCAGCTGAGTTGCAACTAGACAAGCATACCGACCGCGGAAACTGGAGTCAAGGAAAAACCGGAGCGCCCCTTTGGGCGGTCTGTCAAAGTCGCGAGCGGGTTCGCCTCGCCTTGCGGGTTCGAATCTTGTGAGGGTTTTAAGCGCCGGGGAGGATTGCTTCAGGGGTCTTTATTTGAGGTTAGTCTCACTTTGGTGGGAGTTTACCTCCCCGGCTTGATTTGAGTATAGCACGAATGGCGACGAGTGCAAGGGGTCCGGTACATTTTTTTGGAGGCATCTTCCGAAGTACGTAACTATGTACTTTTTTTGACCTCGACCCCCGCCCATTCCTCCAAGAGGGTGATGGCGGCACAGTAGTCCTGGTCGGCGTGGCCGCGGGCCATGCTCGCCCCGTAAAGCTCATGGATTAAGCCAGTTACGGGCAATGGTACCCCTAGTTCCTGGCCGCTTTCGAGCATCAGTCCAATGTCCTTGTGCATCCAGCGGAGCGAGAAGTTGGGGGTGAAGTTCCGGGAGAAGACAAAGGGGGCCTTGAACGTAATCAGGCCCGCCTTGGCGGCGCTGGCATCCAGAATCTTGTACATCAGCTCGGGATCGATGCCGGCCTTGGCGGCGAGCACCATGCCCTCGATGAAGCCCTGCATCATGGCGGCGAGCACGAGGTTCTGGGTGAGCTTGGCGTGGAGGCCCATGCCAGGGCCGCCGCAGTAGAAAAGAGTCTTACCCATAGGCACGAAGTGCTCGCGGACGCGCTCGAAGACGTCCTGGGGCCCGCCGACCATGAAGGTCAGCGTGCCGCCCTGGGCGCCGGGTGTCGAGCCGGTGCAGGGAGCGTCGAGGTAGTGCACGCCCTTGGCGGCGAAGGCCCGGGCGATGCGTCGGCTGGCGCTGGGGCCGATGGTCGAGGCGTCGGCGACGACGGTTCCCGCTTGGACGCCTTCGATCACGCCGTTCTTCCCGGTGAGCACCTCCTCGGACATCGCCGTGTCGCCGACGCACAGAAAAATGCACTCGCCGAACGCCCCCACTTCCCGAGGCGTGGCGCAGAACGTTGCTTTTTCTTCCGCGGCCAGCTGCCGCGCTTTCGACTCGGTGTGGCTCCACACCGCGACCTGGTGACTCGCGCGCAGCAGGTTGCGCGCCATCGGGTAACCCATCAGTCCGAGTCCCAAAAATCCAAGCTGTGCCATCGGCGCCCTCCAGAAGAAGTCAGAAGTCAGGAGTCAGAAGTCAGAATCCCAGGGGCCTCATTCTGACTTCTGACTCCTGACTCCTGACTTCTGACTCCTGAATTCTGAATGCTGATTGTACGATACAATGCCGCTTTCCCATGAAACCGAAAGTTCTGGTCAGCAAGCGCGTCTATCCGCAGGCCATCGAATATCTCCGGCCGCATGCCGACGTCGAATACAACGACGCCGAGGAAGGGTACGCGGCAGAGGTGCTGCTCGAGAAGCTGCGGGGCAAACAGGGGGCGGTGAGCCAGCTCACGGACAAGTTTCCCCCGGCGGTGATGGGGCAACTGCCGGAGCTGAAGGTGATCGCCAACGTGGCGGTGGGGTTCGACAACATCGACCTGGCGGCGGCCACGGCGCGCGGGATCCTGGTGACGAACACCCCGGACGTTTTGACCGAGACGACCGCGGACTTCGCTTTCACGCTGCTGATGGCGGCGGCGCGGCGCGTGGTGGAGGGCGACGCCTTCGTGCGCTCCGGCCAGTGGCGCCAGTGGTCGATCGATCTGCTCTGCGGCTACGACATCCACGGGCGGACGCTGGGGATCGCCGGCATGGGTCGGATCGGCCAAGCGATGGCTCGGCGCGGGCGCGGCTTCGGGATGCGGCTGCTCTATCACGACGCCGCGCGGCCGCCCTCCGAGGTCGAGCGCGAGCTGGGCGTCGAGTATGTACCATTCGATGGATTGTTGGCGGCAAGCGACTTCCTCACCCTGCACGTGCCGCTGCTGGCCGAGACGCGTCACCTGATCGGCGCGGCGCAACTGGCGCGAATGAAGCCGACCGCGATCCTGATCAACACGTCGCGCGGGCCGGTGGTGGACGAAGCGGCGCTGGCCGAAGCGCTCGCCGCCGCACGGATCGCCGGGGCCGGCCTCGACGTGTTCGAGCGCGAGCCGGAGGTCGAGCCACGGCTGCTGCGGATGAAAAACGTGGTGCTGGCGCCGCACATCGCGAGCGCCTCCATCGACACCCGCACGCGCATGTGTCTGATGGCGGCCGAGAATCTGGTCGCCGGCCTCCAGGGGCGGCGTCCGCCGAACCTCGTGAATCGCGAGGCGTGGCCGGAGCGATGAAGGACACGCTGCGGCGGCTCTTCCTCGAGACGCTCGCCGAGCTGGCCCTGGATCGCGTGATTCCGAAGAAGGTCCGCGTGCGCGACTCGGTCTTGGAAGTAGGCGAGGAGCGAATCGACCTCGCGCCGTTCAAGAAGATCATCCTGGTGGCGCTCGGCAAAGCGGCCTACCCCATGACGGCGGCGATCAAGGCGGTGCTCGAGCCGCGCGTGGCGTCGGGCGTAGTGGTGAGCTCCCAGCCGGTTCCGGCCGAGCCTTTGCCCTACATGCTGCATTACCAGGGCGGGCACCCCTATCCGAACGCCGAGAGCGTGCGGGCGGCCGAGGTGATCCTGGAGTTGCTGCGGCAACTGAACCAGAACCACCTGGTGATCTACCTGTTATCAGGAGGTGGCTCGGCGATCGTGGAGAAGCCCATCGATCCGTCGATCGGCCTGGCCGACCTGCGGGAGTTCTACCGCGTGCTGGTCACCTGCGGCGCGAACATCGTGGAGATAAACACTCTGCGGAAGCACTTTTCGGCGACCAAGGGCGGGCGGATGGCGGAGACGGCGCACCCGGCGCGGCAGGTTACTCTGTATGTGTCCGACGTACCGGCGGATCGACCCTCGACAGTGGCCTCCGGGCCGGCCATGCCGGACGAATCGACGCTGTCGGATTGCCTCGAGATCGTCGCGCGCCTGAACTTGCGCGACCGCTTCCCTGCCCCGTTCCGCGCGCTGCTGGACGGCGGGGCGTTGCCGGAAACCCCCAAGCCGGGGAGCGCCAAGTTCAAGCGCGCGAGCTGGCAGGCGCTGCTTTCGACCGAGCAGGGGATCGAGAAGCTGTGCGGCGCGGCCGCCGCCGAGGGCTGGATCGTCGAGCAGGACCTTGCGGTGGACGACTGGCCGGTGGTCCGGGCGGCGGAGTATCTTCTCGAGCGGCTGGCCGGGCTGCGGGCGAAACATCCGGGCCGTACCGTCGCCGTGGCCACCGGCGGCGAGCTGAGCTCGCCGGTCACCGGAGACGGCACGGGCGGCCGCAACCAGGCGTTTGTGCTGGCCTGCGCCCAGCGCATCGCGGGCCAGAACGTCGCCGTGATCAGCGCCGGGACCGACGGCGTGGACGGCAACTCGCCGGCGGCGGGAGCGGTCGCCGACGGCGCCACGGCGGCGCGCGCGGCGCGGCTGGGGCTCGACCCCGCGGACTTCTTCCGGCGGTCGGATTCCTACGGGTTTTTCGCGGCGCTGGACGATGCGTTGATTACCGGCCCGACCGGAAACAACATTCGGGATTTGCGGCTGCTGGCCGGCTGGTGAGGGTCAGTTTTCCGAAGCGCTTGGCTGGCGGACGAGCACGCTCAGCAGCCACAAGTCCGAGGGACGGAACCGCATCAGCGGAACGTTGGGCAGCGCCTCCTCCTCGACGACGTGGCGCACCAGCAGGGAGCGGAATTGGATAGCCGAAATACCTAATGCGCGCGCGGCTTCTTCCTCCGAGTACTCCGACTTCCCGGGTTGGAGACGAATCTTCATCGCACTGCCTGATTCTAGGCCGGAGCCGGCGCCGATCGAAATTAGGGAAACTTCCTATACAGCGCGGGGTGTTGCCCGATAAACCTTAGACCTTCCGTTTCCAGCGCTGGTACTTTTCGGTACTTTTTTCTTATAAGGCCAGATTCCTAGGCCGCGCGGCGTTCACCTTAGACCAGAAACAGCCGCCACACCGTGTTCACAAGGCTGTGCGTAATGCTGGACGCGACGACGCTGCCGCCGCGACGGAAGGCCTGTCCGTAGAACCATCCGGCGATCGCCGACAACAGGGCGAAGCGCCAGTTGGGAAAGTCACGAAACGGTAAGTGGCTCAGGCCAAACAGGATGCTGGCAAGGAGCTGCGCGGCGAGGGCGCTGCCCAGGGTGGCGGCGCCGAGGTGTTGCAGAACGCCGCGAAAGAACAACTCCTCGGAGAGGGCCACCACGGCATACATGCCCAGGAACATGCCCGTCACCAGGAATGGGTACATCCAGATTTCTCCGGGCGGTTTCGGGGCGGCGAAGCGGATCAGGCCGCTAGCCCAGCCGACAGCCAGGCCGAGCGGAAGGAACCAGGCAAACTGCCGGAGGCCGACGCTCAAGTCGGCCCGCGACATGCGGAACTGAAAGCCGCTGCCTTCGAGCCGCCGGAGCGACAAGAAGGCCGTGGCGCCGACCGCGATGATCATGATGCGGCCCATCGCCTCGAGGCGCAAACCGGGAACCGGACTGCGATAGATGTCTGTGAATATCCTGCTCAACACAGCGGCAGTGACGGCGCCGCCGGCGGCGGCGTCCTGCCAGGTCAAAGCGCGACTGCGCGTCGGCCACAGCAGGAAAACCAATGAGGGCGCCGCGGCCACCGCCGTCAACTTCGCGAGCGCCGTCAGTTCAAAGACGCCCGTGGGCAAGCTGTAGACCAGGTAGGGCGCGACGGCGGCCAGCACGCTCAGGGCAGTCAGCACCGCGGGCGAGAGGCGCTCTTCCAGCTTGCGGCGCACCTCGGGGAATCCCGTCACCATGTAGAATGAAATCTGCAGCAGGAACGCTGCGACGATTGGCGCCGCGGTCGCCGCGGGGATGTTCTGGCGCGAGGCGTAGACGGCGCCGGCCGCCGCTAGGACGGCGTTGACCGCCGCGAGGGCCAGCAGAAATGCGCGGGGCATCGAACCATCTTAGGACAGGGGGCCGGGGGTCGGGGGCCGGGGGCCGGGGGCTTGTGCTCGCGGTTGTGCTGACTGTGGCGGCGCTGTCGGGAGAAGATCCTGGGCCGGGGCTGATCCGTGAAGTCGCGGCCAAGGCCGGCGAGTTCAAGGCCGCGCGCGATCATTACACGTACCGTCAAACGGTACTGTTTCTGGAACTCGATCCGCGCGGGGCCCAGGTGGGAAGCTACCGCGAGGTGCGCGACGTCATCTTTTCACCGCAACGGCAGCGCACCGAGGTATTGGTAGGACAGCCGTTCGCCAACCTGAAGAACCTCCGGCTGACCGAGGAGGACTTCCGCGATCTGCGCGAGGTCAATCCGTTCGTCCTGACCGGCGAGGAGCTGCCGCTCTATGAGGTCCGGTTCCAGGGCCGCGAAACAATGGACGACACGGACTGCTTCCTATATCGCATCGCGCCGCGGCAGATCCTGGACGGCCAGCGCCTGTTCGACGGCCGCATCTGGGTGAGCGAGAAGGACCGTCAAATCGTGCGGGCCGAGGGCCGGCCAGTGCCCCAAATCCATCGCACGAGCGGCGAAAACTTGTTTCCGCATTTCACCACCATCTACCGGCCGATCGACGGGAAGTACTGGTTTCCGGTGCGGACGCTGGCCGAAGACACTGTTCCGCAGCGGCCCGCAGCGCATGCGGCTGACGATTCGCTACGACGACTACAAGCGGTTCACGGCGGACAGCACGGTGCGGTACGCGCGTCCATAGCGGACAACTGCTTGAAACCGCCGATGGACGCCGATTAACGCCGATAGTATGATGTGCAGAGGGGGACTTATGCTCATTGGTGTGCTTTTGACCGGTTTGCTGGCGGCGACGACCGCGCCCATCACGTTTCACAAAGACGTTGCCCCGATCCTGCAGAAGCGCTGCCAGGGGTGCCATCGGCCGGGAGAGACGGCGCCAATGTCGCTGCTGACCTATGAGCAGACCCGGCCGTGGGCCAAGGCGATTCGCGAGGTGGTGCTGTCAAAACGCATGCCGCCCTGGTTCGCCGATCCGAATCATGGGAAGTTCTCGAACGACCGCTCGCTGCCGCAGGCGGAAATCGCCACGCTGGCCGCCTGGGCCGATGGCGGCGCGCGCGCGGGCGACCCGAAGGACGCGCCCCAGCCGCTCGAGTTCGCCGAGGGCTGGAGCATCGGCAAGCCCGACGTGGTGCTCGAGATGCCCCTCGAGTTTCCGGTGCCGGCCGAAGGAACCATCGACTACCGGTTCATCACGATCCCGACGGGCTTCACCGAGGACCGGTGGGTGCAGGCCGCGGAGATGCGGCCGACGGATCGCTCGGTGGTGCATCACGCGGTGGTGTTCGTTCGCGAGCCGGGCTCGCGGGCGCTGCGGGGTCTCGAGCCGGGCCGCGCTGTCCCGATCCGGAACTCGGCGCCGTCGGCGGCGGCGCGGGAAAAGCTGATCGATGACGGCGCGGCGCGGCTGGCGATCGACCCGGAGATCCTGTCGGTTTACGTGCCGGGAACTTCGGGGCAAGTCTGGAAACCGGGTCAGGCCAAGCTGATCAAGGCGGGCTCCGACCTGGTATTGCAAATGCACTACACGTCCAACGGCAAGCCGGTCGCGGACCGCACGCGCGTGGGGCTGATCTTCGCGGCGCAACCTCCCGCCCAGCGCGTCTTCAGCATGGTCGCGACCAACCAGAAGTTCCGGATCCCGCCGGGAGCGCCGGCTCATCGCGTCGAGGCGCGATTCACCCTGGAGGAGCCGGCGACGCTGAGCGCCTTCTTCCCCCACATGCACGTGCGCGGCAAGGCCTTCGAGTATCGGGCGGTGTATCCCGGCGGCGAGACGGCGGTGCTGCTACGCGTGCCGAGCTACGACTTCAACTGGCAGCTTTTCTATTACCCGGAGAAGCCCATCGCGCTGCCCAAGGGGACGCGCCTCGAGTGCACGGCGTGGTTCGACAATTCTCCGAACAAGCCGGGCAACCCCGATCCCACCGCCGAGGTTTTTTGGGGCGATCAGAGCTGGGAGGAGATGGCCGCGGGGTTCATGGACTTCGTAGTGGATGCGGCCGCCGATCCGCGGCAGTTGTTCGTCCCGAAGAAGCCGGCCACCGGGAGTGAGTGATCCGGGCGCGCCGCTGCTGGTCCCTGAGTCAGAAATCCGCCGAACAAGTCGAGCCAGTGGCCGCTTGATCCCTGTCATCCCGAGCGCTTACGGCGCCCGGCGCGCCGCCAGTATTCGACAGAAAACAAACCACTTGCGCGTTTGTTTTCTGGAGAGCGATTACGGCGCCAGGGCGCGCCCTGGCGCCGTAATCGCTCGGAATGACAAGGTCGGATTGGGGCCGACAGGACGGCTGAATTCTGCATGGAACCCAGCAAGGGGGCGATGGGTAACCCGGAAAGAGATGGAAGGTAAAAGGGTTAGGAGACGACCGGGGCGCTAGTACTATCGGAACTAAGGTACTAGAAGTAAAGCTCCATTGACCCCCTAGTCCGACTACAACTAAGCTGTCCATTGGGATCTATTCTGGTGGCCGCCCACTCTCCCAATTCGACAGAAAGAACGGACGGAACGCGGTCCGCCCTTCGTAAGAGCGTGGACTTGCTGCGGCCGGCCTACGCGCCAGTCCAGAGCTCGACCTCGGCGGCGCAACCGCCCCTTGCGGATCTGGTCAATGCTTTGCGGCGCGAGGGCGTGGCCCAAACCCAGACCCAGGGGCTGATGCCAGCCAATCCGTACACGGGAGGCGTGCACCCGCCCAGCTCGAGGCCGAATCCGGTCCGGGCCCTCGGCGAGCCGGTGGAGCTTCTTCGAGTCGCCCGCGTGCCTCGGCCGAAGCTGAACGAGCGGCCTCGCCCGGTGCCGGCGACGGCTGTCGCATTGGAGCTGCCGACACGCATGGAGCCGCCTTCCCGCGGCGAACGATACCCACGGGTGGAGCCCGACGAATGGTGGGAGCCTTCGCGGCCCGGCCCGCGTCCCGCCTGGGAGGTCCAGGAGGACGTGCGCCCTGCCGCTCGCGCGCATTGGCTGATGAGGGCGCTGCGCGTGGCCGACCGCGTGATGGGAGCGCTGCTGCTGCCGGTCTTTCATCCCAAGCTGCGCTGGGCCACGTTGCCGGCTCTGGCGATTCTGGCTTGGACGAGTTTCGACCCGACGACGACGTCCAAGGACGTGCAGTTGCCGTGGCGCGACCGAGTTGCCTTCCAGTGGGAGGAGGGCTTCGGGGATCCGTCGAATGCCTGGTCGAACGCGTCGGCAGTGGCCGCCGCCGGCGCCGAGACGGCTCGCGTGCGCGGCCTGGCGCTCTACAAACGCGCCGTGAAGACCAACAACTACGAGGTCAGCTTCGCCGCCAAAACGGAGAAGAGCTCGATCGGGTGGGTGCTGGGCGCGGTTGACCCGCAGAACTATCACGTCTTCAAGCTGACGCGCCGTTCCGGGAGCGCTCGCGCGGCCGGCGGGGGGCAGTTTGACCTGGTTCGTTACAGCGTCGCCGGAGGCGTCGCGCGCGACAGCAAGGGCCGCGAGAGGATCCCGGTGAACATCCCGCCCTCCAAGGATTCGTTTCTGAACATCTCCACGCGGGTGTTGCCCGAGCAGGTGGTGACGACAATCAACGGCTACGGCGTCGACAACTGGAACAAATCCACGATCCGCGCGGGCCGCGTGGGGCTGGTGGCAGACAAGGGTGAGTCGTTCCTGGTCAAGTCGCTGGCGATCTCCGGCAACGACGATTTGCTCGGCCGCTTCTTGCAGGGCGCCGAGGAAACCTTCCGCGCCGTCCGCGGCGGGCTGACGAACGCCGCCGGGCCGGAGCCCGTCGAAGTCACTTTCACGATTCCGATTCCCGAGTAGGCCCGCCCCTCAAAAAACCAGCCGGAGGCTCCATTGCAGGATTCGCCCGTCGTTCAGGGTGTTGGTGATCGAGCCGAAGTTGGGGTTGACGAACGACGGCCAGGGCTCGTCGAACTGCGGATGGTTGAGCGCGTTGAGCGCCTCCAGGCGTAACAGCAGCCTCCGCTCGGCCGATTGCGACGGCAGCAGCCAGTGCTTGGTGACAGCCAGGTTGAGGTTGTCGATGCCGTCCTTGCGGAAGGTGTGGCGGCCGAGGCTGCCGCGGAGATCTCCCGGCCGCAGATACGCGAAGGCGGACCGCGGCAGAAGCTGGCGGGCGCGGTCGGGATGATCCACGGTCCGGCCCAGCACGGCGGGATCCACCACGTGCGGCCGTTCGGAGGTCTTGCCGTCGACGTTCCCGATTCCCGGCGCATCCGAGCTGAGCCGGACGGTGAACGGGGTGCCGGTCTTGAACAGCGCCGCGCCGGAGAGGTTCCAGCCGTCGAGCAGTCCGCGCCGCAGCGCCGAGCCGGCGCGGCGCGCCGGCAGATCGTAGCGGAAGTGCAGCAGCACCGCGTGGGTGCTGTCGAAGCGGCTCAGGCCCTTGAGGTCCTCTTGCAGGCCGATCTCGCTCTGGCCGGCGTCGTAGATCACGTCGGCGCCGGAGGCGGTGGAGGTGTAGTCGGCGCCGGTGTCGATGGCCTTGCCGAAGGTGTAGCTGGCCGTGAGAAACAGTCCTTTTCGCCCGGGAAGCGTGACGGAGGCCTGCGCCGCATCGAGGTACGCCCGGCCCATATTGACGATCTGTGTCACTTCGTAATAGCGCGGATCGGCGCGGCGCCGGTTGATCGTTTCGGTGGTCGGCGCGATACCCGGCACGTCCTGAGCGCGATTCCGCACCAGGGGCGAGAATAGCTGCCAGGTTCGGCTTCCCACGTAGCCCAGCCGCAGCGTCCAAGACTGCTCGAACTGTCGCTCCCAGCTCAGTGTGTATTGGTGCGAGTAAGGAGCGCGCAGATGGTCCGCCAGCAGGAACAGAGCGGAGCGCAGTCCCGGCCGCGCCAGATCCACGCCTCGCAGGGGATCGACCAGGTCCGGGTCGCTAACCGCGATGCTCACGATCGCCGGCGGATTGAAGCGGGCCTGCTGGTAGGTGGCGGACAGGATGCGGCCGTAGGAGATGGCGTAAGCGCCGCGCACGACGCCCCAGCCTCCGCCCTGCCACGCGAAGGCGAACCGCGGGCTGAAGTTATTGCAATCGCAGCCGTAGGGCAGCGGCGTGCGGCCGGTGACCTCGCGGGGCGCCGTCTCGAGGCCGAAGCGGAGGCCCAGGTTGAGGTGCCAGCGCGGGCTGACGCGCCACTCGTCGCCCAGGTAGGCCTGCCAGGCCCAGTTGCGGAAGCCGCGCGAAGTGTCGCCGATGGCCACCTCGTAGCTGGTGGGCTTTCCGAGTAGAAAGTTCTCCACCGCCGAGCGGCCGAAGTTGTCGCTGAACGCGAAGTGACCGCGGTGCTCCTGGCTCTCGGTTCCATTGAGTTGGAACCGCTCCAACTCGACGCCCGCGGACAGACGGTGGGCTCCGCCGACCCAGGCCCACTGCGAGCCGGCGCGAAAGGCGTTTTCCACGCGGTCCAGGGGCACGTTGCCGGCCGGGCCGAGGGTTTCGATGGCCCGTCCGAAACGCACGTAGGGCCCTACGGCGTTGGGCTCCGGGGCGAGCACCGTGGCCAGCCGCTGGAAGGCCAGCCCCGCTGTCCAGGCGCCGGAGCCGCGGAAGGGCTGCGCCAGTGTGATCCGCGCCTGCCGCGACCGCAGGGTGGTGTCGGGGTTCTGGCCGGCGATCAATTGAAAAGCGTCCACTCCCTGATGGTTGTGCTGATACTGGGTGGAGAGCTGGCGGCTGCCGCCGAGCGCCCAGTCCCAGCGCCCGAGCAGCCGGTCGCCGTCGATCCGCTGCGGGGAGTTGGTGTTCAGCGCGCGGGGGTCGAATTCCGTGCGGTTGGGCGCGGCGCTGGGGAAGGCGCGCAGGAATCGCTCGATCAGGGCGCGCGCGCCGGGGTCGGTGGTAACTGGCTGGCGCTCGTCGAGCCTCGGCACCAGCACGTTGCCGTTGACCATGCCGCGGATCTTGCGCTGCTCGCCCTCGAAGCTCAGCTTATGGGCGGTCCCGAGGGGACCGCCGAGGTGGAAGCCGTAAAAGTTTTGCCGCGAGGGCTCGACCGGCCCCGCCTGGAAAAACGTCCGCGAGTTGAACACGCTGTTCTGGTGGAACGCGAATAACTGTCCGTGCCAGCCGGCCAGGCGGCGCTGGGCGAGGTAGGGACACTCCTCCGGGGCGCGGCCGAACTCCGCCGCGTAGTAGTTGCCCGCCGCGGCCGGCTCGGCGAAGAGCGTAATCGAGGCGCCCAGCCGTACCAGCGCGTCGCGCAGAACGTTGTTGTCGATGCGGTTGAGGTGGACGTTCTCGTTGCGGGGCGAGGCGGCGGCGTCGGTTCCGGCGAGCGGATCGGTGAGCGGAACCGCGGACGTTGGCGGCGCATTCTCCCCGGCGGTGGCGGCGCTTTTGTTCTCGGGTTTGTTCTCTGGGTGGGGCGTCTGCGGCGGCGCGGCGGCCAGCCACAGGACGACGTAGGCAACGGCTGTTAGCAGGTTCAATCGTCCCGGCGGCCGCCCAGCAACCCGGCCCGGAACAGGAAGTATACCAAGGTGAGGAGCGTCGAGACGGCCGCCGCCACGTAGGTGAGCGCCGCGGCGTTGAGCACGCGGTCGACGCCCTCGCGCTCGTGCGACGAGATGATGCCGTAGTCGAGCACCAGTTGCTTGGCGCGCGACGAGGCGTCGAACTCAACCGGCAGCGTCACGATCTGGAACAGCAGCACCGCGGAGAAGAGCACCGCCCCGGCCAACACCATGCCCGTCGAGGACATGAACAGCCCCAGCGTCATGACGATGTAACCGATGGTCGAGCCGATGTTGGCCGTGGGCACGAGCATGGAGCGCAGCCACAACGGCCGGTAGGCGTTGGCATGCTGGATGGCGTGGCCGGCCTCGTGGGTGGCCACCCCGATGGCGGCGATGGAGGTCGATTGGTAGACGCCCTCCGAGAGCGCCAGCTTCTTGGTGATCGGGTTGTAGTGGTCCGACAGGAAGCCGTGCGACTCCTCGATCTCGACGCCGTCGATACCGGCACGGCGCAGCATCTCCCGCGCCGCTTCGGCGCCAGTTAGCCCGCGCATCGAGGGAACTTTCGAATACTTGTTGAACGCGCGTTTGACCCGGAAGCTCGCCCACAGCGACAGCGCCAGCCCGGGCAGAATGAAGAGGAAATACGTGGGATCAAAAAACATGTCCGTCACCTGAGACTATTCTACCTCTTCTCGGGGGCCGGAGTCAGGAGGCGCGGTTTGTCCGGCTTCTTAGAACTTAGTAATGCTCAGTAGCGTGAAAGCCGCGACGGCCACGATGATGAACATGAAGACGCCGGCGGCCACCAGCTCGGGCGTTCGCCAGGTCTTGGGAGACAAGGCCATGACCGACGCCGGCTCGCCGGAGCCGGTCATGGCCGGCAGAGCCCTTGGCTTCTCGGCAACCGCCGCGGGTGCGGCGGCGTGAGCGGCCCTCGGCTCGGCGGCATTTGACGCGGGCATTCCGAGGCTCGCCAGGGCAGCGCGAAATTCCTTGGCCGATTGGTAGCGCTGCGCCGGATCCTTCGCCAGCGCTTTCAGGATGATGGCGTCCAGCTCCTTCGGAACCGCCGGATTGACCTCGCTCGGAAACGTGGGCGTCTGGTTGATGTGGGCCATCAGAATGTCGAACTGGCTCTTGGACTGGAACGGCAGCTTGCCCGTCGCCAACTGGTAGAGCACCGCGCCGAGCGAGTAGATGTCGGTGCGCGCGTCGAGCGTGCCGACGCCCTTTACCTGCTCCGGAGACATATACTCGAGCGCGCCCATCATAGTCCCCACCTGCGTCAACTGCGGATCGGTGAGCGCCTTGGCCAGGCCGAACCCGGAGAGCTTCACGGTTCCGTCGGCCGTGATCATGAGGTTCGAAGGGGTGATCTCGCGGTGCACCACGTTCTGCCCGTGCGCGTGGATCAGGGCCGCCAGCACCTGGTCGACCAGCCGCACCGCTTCGGATGACGGCAGCGGGCCCGAGTCGAGCTTCTGCGCCAGCGTCATGCCCTCCACCAGCTCCGTCGTCATCACCAATTGGCCTTCGACCTGCGTGGCGTTGTAGAACGTCACGATATTGGGATGCGTGAGGCGGGCGTGCACCTTGATCTCGCGCAGAAACCGGTCGACGCGCTCGCGGTCCTCTTGCAGGGTCTTCGGCAGCAGCTTCAGCATCTCGAAGCGCTGCGCCAGCACGTTGCGGACCTTGTAGGTCACACCCGTTTTGGCGCTGTCCAGAATGTCGATGAGGTCGTAATCGCCAACCCTTTGTCCGACGGCAAATGCCATGGGGCACGCTCCCGCAGATGGGCCTTGGGCCGCAGCGCGGCCCGGCTACACGTCAACCCAGAGTCATATTACGGGGGCGACAGACTATTTTGAATAAGGTCTATTGCTGAGGACAGAGAGGCAGTTCCCTTAAGCCCCAGCAGCGCGTGGAGGCAGGGCTTACCGCAGCAGCCCCTGGGGCGCGCGCACGCGCGTCACGCCGACGAGCTCGGGCACGAAAATCGCCACCGTCTTGACCAGCGAGTCGAGGTCGGCGCCGTCTTCGACGGGAACTTCCTGCTCGACCCAGTTGCACAGGGGGATGTTGCGGAAATAGAGGCGCTCCTGGAGCACCAGCGATTTGCGCGACAGGAACAGCAGGCGCTGCTCGCGGACGAAGTGACGCTGCTCGGTGCGGAGGTCGGCCAGAAAGTCGTCGAGCGCCTGGCGCCGCGCGTTCTCCTCGCGGAGCCGGTTGAGCTCCTCCATGGCGGCCTTCTGCGCCTCGAGGCTGGCGCGCGCTTCGCCGAGCGACTGCCGCTCGCGGGCCAGTTGCACCTCTATGCGCTGCTGCATGATGTAGACGGCCACCAGCGCCGAGCCGATGGCGATCAGTATGGGTAGTATAATCCAGGCCAGAGTGGACATGGCGTCGTCCCCTCCCTCAGATGATTTCCTCGGCCCACTCCTCGACCACGCCCCTCAGGTGTCCGAGAAACTGGTCGGCGATGGCGCCGTCGAGCAAGCGGTGATCGAAGGTGAGGCTCAGGTAACAAATCGAGCGGATGGCGATGGCGTCGTCGATCACGACCGGCGCCTTGTGGACGGCTCCGACGCCGAGGATGGCCGACTGCGGCTGGTTGATGGCCGGCGTCGCCAGCAAGCTTCCGAAGCTGCCGTAGTTCGAGATCGAGAAGGTCCCGCCGTGGACCTCCTCGGGCTTGAGCTGTTTGCGGCGGGCGCGGCCGGCCAGGTCTTCGACGGCGCGCTGTAGAGCGGCGACGTTCTGCCGGTCGGCGTGACGGATCACCGGCACGATCAAGCCGGCGTCGAGCGCCACGGCGATGCCGATGTGGATGTCGCCGTGATAGAGGATGTTCGAGCCGTCGAGAGAAGCGTTCACCACCGGGAAGGACTGGAGCGCCGCCGCCGCGGCTCGAACAAAGAACGGGAGGAACGTCAGCTTCACGCCGTGGCGCTCGAGGAACTGGTCCTTAAGGCGCTCGCGCAGCCGCGCAATGCGCGTGGCGTCGACCTGGTGCACCGTGGTGACGTGCGGGGCGAGGCGCTTGGTGAGCACCATGTGCTCGGCGATGCGCTGCCTCATGACGCTCAGCTTCTCGACCCGGTCGCCGGCGGCGGGCGCCGGGGGGAGCGCCGGCGCCGCCGCGCCGCGGCGCGCCAGGTAATCCTCGACGTCCTTCTTGCTGATCCGCCCGCCCTGTCCGCTTCCCTGGATCTCGCGCAAGTCGATACTGTGCTCCTTGGCCAGCCGCCGCACGAGCGGGGAGGAGCGGACGTCTTCGTCTTCGCGTTCGGCCGGCGCGGCGGCAAGCGGCGGCGGTGGGGCCGCCGCGGCGGGCTTCGGGGCCGGGGCAGGCGCAGCCGCAATGGCAGCGGGCGCGGTTGCCGTCTTGCCGTCTTCGGCGATCCGCGCCACCACCGTGTTCACTTGCACCGTCTGGCCTTCTACGACCAGGATCTCGGCCAGCACGCCTCCGGCGGGTGACGGAATCTCGGTGTCTACTTTGTCGGTGGAGATTTCAAACAGCGGCTCGTCGCGCTGGACGCGGTCGCCGAGCTTCTTGAGCCACTTGGTGACCGTTCCTTCTACGATGCTCTCGCCCATCTGGGGCATGATCACGTCAGGCATGGGACCTCGCGCCGCTCACATCTGCAGCCGATCGACCATTCCAGAAACGTTAAACTTCTTCGGCGGGTAGTCGCCGATGAGCAGCTGCATCCTCGACGACTTCTCCGGCACCACGAACGCGATCTTGATCTCGGCCTTCCTGCTGTCGCCGCGCGTGGCGACCTGGGTGATGTGCGGACCGCGCTTCTCGTCGCCGGCCATCACGTGGATCGTGTCTCCTTTGACCTTTTCGAACTCTTCGCGGGTGAGGCCCGCGATCTCGACGACCAGCACCACGTCGGATGCTGCATTCGTGGGCCGTAGTTCCGATGTTCCCGAGCGTACCTCGCGGCCGCGCTTGGCCGACACGATGCGCGGGGGGCGTTCCAAGTAGGAGCAGCCGCCCAGGGTCAGGCCTATCAGGACTGCCGCGACCGCTCGACCTGGCATCATTCTCGGACTCCAATCCCGCAGGGCTCGGCCGCCGCGGCGGGGATCATGTGGCGGCCGAAAACGCGCCCGAAATGCGCGACCACCGCGTCGATGACGCGCTCGCGGCCGGGATCGGCGCCGACGAGCGCCGCGATCGACGTCACCGGACGGCCGGCCAGGCCGCACGGCACAATGTATTGAAAGTACTTTAAGTCCGTGACGTAGTTCAGCGCGAAGCCGTGGCTCGAGACCCAGCGGCTGACGCGCACGCCGATCGCGGCGATCTTCGCTTCGCCGGCCCACACGCCGGTCATGCCGCCGGCCCGCCCGGCCGCGATCCCCAACTCGCCCAGCGCCCCGATCAACACGCTCTCCAGCGCCCTCACGTAAGCTACCACATCGCGCTTCCACTCCCGCAGGTCGAGAATCGGGTAGCCGACGAGCTGCCCCGGGCCGTGATAGGTCACGTCGCCGCCGCGGTCGGTGGCGTGCAGGGACACGCCCGCCCTCCGCAGATGCTCCTCGCCGGCGAGCAGATTCTGCGGCTTCGCGTTCCGTCCCATGGTGATGACGTGCGGGTGCTCGAGCAGCAGAAGCTGGTCGGGAATCTCGCCGCGCTGGCGCCGCTCGACGAGCGCGCGCTGCCGCTCGAGCGCGGCGGCGTAACCGACCGTTCCGAGGTCCGACCAGACGCACTCAGGCATGGATCGCCAGCCCGGCGGCCGCGTTGAACGCTTCCTGCATGGCCTCGGCCAGCGTGGGGTGAGCGTGGATGGTGTACATCATCGTCTCGATCGTCGCCTCGGCTTCCATGGCGGTGACCGCTTCGGCGACGAGCTCGGTCGCCGACGGGCCGATCAGGTGCACGCCCAGGATCTCGCCGTACTTTTCCTCGGCCACCACTTTGACGAAGCCGCGATTGCTCCCCAAGATTGACGCCTTGCCGCTGGCGGCGAAGCCGAACTTGCCGACTTTGATGGCGTAGCCGTGGGTCCGCGCCTGGGCCTCAGTAAGACCCACGCTGCCGATTTGCGGCTCGCAGTAGGTGCAGGCGGGAATGCGCCGGTAGTTCACCGGCTGGACCGCGCGGCCGGCGATCCGCGCCACCGCCACCAGCCCCTGCATCGACGCCACGTGCGCCAGTTGCGGGCTGCCGGCCACGATGTCGCCGATGGCGAACACCCCCGGCTCGGCCGTCGCCATCCACTGGTCGACGGGAATCCATCCGCGGTCCGTCCGGATCGCGGTTTTCTCGAGGCCGAGGTCCTCGGTGTTCGGCCGGCGGCCCACCGCCACCAAAACCTTCTCCGCGTGGAGGCTCTGTGCCGCACCCGCCGCGTCGCGGAAACTCAGCGCCACGCCGTCGGGCCGTTTCTCGATTCCCTCGACCCGCGCCCCGGTGTGGACGGCGATGCCTTCCTTCTGAAACGCGCGCGCGAGCTCGGCGGAGATCTCTTCGTCTTCGAGCGGCACGAGCCGCGGGAGCATCTCGAGGATCGTCACCTCGCTGCCGAAGGCGCGGTAGATCGAGGCGAACTCCACACCGACAGCGCCGGCCCCGATGATCGCCAGCGATTTCGGCACGGCTGGCAAGCCGAGAATCTCGACGTTGGTCAGGATTCTCTCCGGATCGATGGCCAGACCCGGCAGCAGCCGCGCTTCGGATCCCGTAGCCAAGAGAATGTTGCGGGCTTCGATTTCACCCACGCCGTCCACTTCGACGCGCCCGCCGCCTTTGAGGCGCGCGTGCCCGCCGATGCGCTCCACCTTGTGCTTCTGAAACAGGTACTCGATTCCCTTGGCGTGCTTGGCGACGATGCGGTCCTTGCGCGCCTGCACCCGGCCCCAGTCCAGGCGAACGTTATCGCAGGAGACGCCGTGGTCGGCGGCGTGCAGGATCTGTCCGTAGATCTCCGCTGTATGCAGGAGGGCCTTGGTCGGGATGCAGCCGACGTGGAGGCAGGCGCCCCCGAGCTTGGCCGCTTTCTCGACGACCGCGGTCTGGAGGCCAAACTGCGCGGCCCGCACCGCGGCCACGTAGCCGCCCGGACCGCTGCCGATGATCAATAGGTCGCGCATGGCCACCACCACTGACTAGTCATTGGGAGGGCCTGGCGGCGCAGCGGGAACCACAAGCCGATCCCTCGCTTCGCTCGGGATGACAGGCCGCCATGGTTTTCCGCACGGCGCGTGACATCCACCCTTCGCGATGCCGTCCACCAGTTTCCATACTAGTTGAGAACTAGCTTCTCCTTCCACTGCGCGACGTGCACCTCCCATCCCATCTGCTTCTCGAGGCGCGCCTCGAGCGCCCGGGCCTGCTCCGGCTCGCCGTGAACCAGGAATACCCGCTTCGGCTTGTGGCGGAACTGCCCGAGCCACCGCAGGATCTCCTCGTAGTCGGCGTGGTCGCTGAACTCCTCGAAGATCTCGACCCGCGCCCGCACCGGAATCTCCTGCCCGTGGATCTTCACCGTCTGGGCGCCGGAGGCGAGGAGCTGCCCGCGCGTGCCCGGCGCCTGAAAACCGACGAACAGCACGGCGTTGTGATGATCGGGCAGCCGCTGCGCGAGATGGTGCAGCACGCGGCCGCCGGTGGCCATGCCGCTGGCGGAGACGATGATCGACGGAAACCGCGAGGCGCTGATTTTCTTGGACTCCGCCGCGGTGCGCGCGAAGTTCACCTGCGGCCATTCGAGCGGGTTGCCGTGGCGCTCGATCATCGCGCGGGTCTCCTCGTCGTGATCTTCGGCGTATCGCACGAAGATCTTCACGGCCTCGATGGCCATGGGGCTGTCGATGTGGATGGGCACGTCCGGGATGCGGCCTTCCTTCCGGAGGCTGTGCAGCAGGAACAGCAGCCGCTGGGTGCGCTCCACGGCGAAGGCCGGGACGATGATCGACCCGCCGCGCTCGACCGTCTCGCGAATCAACTGGGCGAGGCGCGGCCGCACGTCTCCCTTGGGGTGCAGCCGGTTGCCGTAAGTAGACTCTAGCACTAGGTACTCGGCCGGGTCGCGGATCGCCTCCGGCTCGCCGCCGGTCGTCCGGTACCGCCCCAGATCGCCCGCGAACAGGATTCGCGCGCCGCCGGCCGTGACGTGCAGGCTCTTCGATCCTAGGATGTGCCCGGCGCGGTGGAAATGAAACTGAAACCCGTTCTCGAGCCGCACCTGTTCTTGCGAGGCGACCGGCCGCAGATACCGCAGCGCCTCTTCGGCGTCGGCGGCGGTGTAGAGGGGCAGGGCGTTGGGGTGCTTGGAGAAACCCTTGCGATTGGCGAAGGCGGCGTCTTCTTCCTGCAGGTAGCCGGAGTCCGGCAGCAGGATCCCCAGCAGATCCGCCGTCGCCTGTGAGCAATACACAGGCCCCTGGAATCCGTCCTTCACGAGCCGCGGCAGAAAGCCGGTGTGATCGAGGTGGGCGTGCGTGAGCGCCACCGCGTCCAGGTTGCGGATGGGCAAAGGAAACGGCTCCCAGTTCCGGAGGCGCCATTCCTTCCTGCCCTGGAACAGGCCGCAGTCGACCAGCAGCTCGCGATCCCCGAGCCGCAGCAGGTGTTTCGAGCCAGTCACGGTGCCGGCGGCTCCCAGGAATTCGAGCGTGGGTGCGTTCATCGGGCCGCGCCGTCTGCGCTACAGTAGTAATGCCGCGGCCGCATGCGGCCGCGACGGCGACACCTTTTCTTTGTACCATGACCGCGCTGGTTGAGATCGCGCCCTCGCTCCCGCCGCGGCCGGCGTGGCTGAAAGCGCCCGCGCCCGCCGGATCCAACTACCGGGAGTTGAAGGACCTGGTCGGCCGCTTGCGACTGCACACCGTTTGCGAGAGCGCCGCCTGTCCCAACATCGGCGAGTGCTGGAATCGCCGCACGGCGACGTTCATGATCCTCGGGAATATCTGCACGCGACGCTGCCATTTCTGCGCGGTCGCCAAGGGCGCACCCCTCGGAGTGGACTACGACGAGCCGCGCCGCGTGGCGGAAGCTGCCGCCGCGCTCGGGCTGAGCTATGCCGTCGTGACCAGCGTGAATCGCGACGATCGCAAAGACGGCGGTGCGGAACTGTTCGCGCTGACCATTCGCGCCATCCGCGAGCGAATCCCGGGCTGCCGCGTCGAGGTGCTCGTACCGGATTTCCAGGGCTCGCGGGCCGCGCTCGAAACCGTGCTCGAAGCGCGGCCCGATGTTCTCAACCACAACATCGAGACCGTCCCGCGGCTCTACCGGCAGGTTCGTCCGGGCGCGCGGTATGAGCAATCTCTCCGACTGCTGGAACACGCCAAGCGCGCCGCGCCGTCGATTCCGTCGAAATCCGGGCTGATGGTCGGCCTGGGAGAATCCGACGCCGAAGTGCTCGACCTGCTGCGCGACCTGCGCCGTCACGCCGTGGACCTCGTTACCATTGGCCAATACTTACGTCCCTCGCCCCGCCATCTCGCCATCGCGCGGTATTACGCGCCCGCCGAGTTCGACGCCTTCCGCCGCGCCGGCTTCGCGATGGGTTTTGCGCACGTCGAGGCCGGCCCGCTGGTCCGCAGCTCTTACCACGCCGCGGAATCGCTTCCGGTGGGCGCATGATCGGCCAGACCCTCGCCCACTACAAGATCGAGCAGAAGCTCGGCGAAGGCGGCATGGGAGTCGTCTACAAGGCCCTCGACACCCATCTCGACCGGCCGGTCGCCATCAAGGTCCTGCGCCCGGAGTCGATGCGGGACGCCGAGCGCAAGCGGCGCTTCGTGCAGGAGGCCAAGTCCGCCTCGGCGCTGAACCACCCTAATATTATTACGATCTACGACATCGACAACGCCGCCGGCGCCGACTTCATCGCCATGGAGTACGTCGCCGGGCGAACCCTCGACCACCACATCGGCCGCCAGGGTCTGGCCCTGAACGAAGCGCTGAAGTACGCCGCGCAGATGGCCGACGCGCTGGCGCGGGCGCACACCGCCGGCATCATTCACCGCGATCTCAAGCCCGCCAACCTGATTGTCGACGAGCACGGACTCGTCAAGGTGCTCGACTTCGGCCTGGCCAAGCTCACCGAGCCGGGTGGGAGCGACGAGTTCGCCGCCACCATGACGCAGGGCGCCGGCTCGGGTCGCACCGAGGAAGGAACCATCCTCGGCACGGTCGCCTACATGTCGCCCGAACAGGCCCAGGGCAAGAAGCTCGACACTCGCTCCGACGTCTTCTCGTTCGGCGCCGTGCTCTACGAAATGGTCACCGGGCGCCAGCCGTTCGCGGGCGAGACCAAGATGTCCACGCTGGCCGCGGTGATCAACAAGGAGCCGAAGCCCCTCAGTGATGTCCAGGGCGTCCTGCCGCGCGAGCTCGAGCGTCTCATCCTGCGCTGTCTGCGCAAGGATCCCGACCGGCGGTTCCACTACATGATCGACGTCAAGGTGGCGCTGGAGGAACTGAAAGAGGACTCGCAGTCGGGCCAGCTCGCGGCCGAGCTCGCTTCCCCCGCCGCGCCGTCGCGATCCTGGCGGCTTCCCGTGGTTGCCGCCGCGGGCCTGATTCTCGGCGCGGCAGCGGTCGGTGTGGCCTGGTGGTCGGCGCGCTCGCGGCCCGCGCCGTCGACGGCGGCGCTCCAGCTCACCCGTCTGACGGCCGACGCCGGTCTCGCCACCGAGCCGGCCATCTCCCCCGACGGCAAACTCGTCGCCTACGCCTCGGACCGCGCCGACGGCTCGAACCTCGACGTATGGATACAACAAGTACCCGGCGGCGAGCCGCTCCGGGTCACCCGCCACGACGCCGACGACCGTGAACCGTCTTTTTCCCGCGACGGCGCCCGACTCGCCTTCCGCTCCGAGCGCGACGGCGGCGGCGTCTACGTCGTTCCCGCCCTCGGCGGCGCCGAACGGCTACTGGTGAAGTTCGGCCGCAACGCGCGATTCTCGCCCGACGGCAAGTGGATTTCCTACGCCGTGGGGGGCCGCGGTGTGGAGACCAGGGCCTTCGTCATGCCTGCCGGCGGCGGCGCCGCGCGCCCGCTGCTGCCCGACTTCTCGCAGGTGTTCAACCCCGCCTGGCTCCCCGACAGCGGGCGCCTGGCGGTAATGGGAACTCGCGATCCGACCTCCGGCCCGGACGTGTGGATCGTGCCGCTCGAAGGCGGGGCGCCCGTTCAGACCGGCGCCTATGCCCTGGCCGCCAAGCACGGGCTGGGCAGCAACATTGGCGGTTTCAGCGGTTGCGTAACCGAGACCCGCCGCATGCTGTTTTCCGCGCCCTACGGCGACAGCACCAACCTCTGGCAGTGGTCGCTGTCGCCGAAAGGACAGGTCGAGGGTGTCCCGCAGCGCCTCACCTTCGGGAGCGGCCTCGAAACCTCGCCGGCCGCGGGCGCTTCGCGCGTGGTATTTGCCAGTCTCACCGAGCAGGTCAACATCTGGAGCCTGCCTCTCGACGCCAAGCAGGCCAAGGTTACTGGTGATATGCAGCCGCTGACGCGGGCCGCGACCACCGATCGTTGGCCGACGCTTTCCGCCGACGGCCGCAAGCTGGCGTTCCTTTCCACGCGTGCCGGCAATCCGGACGTGTGGCTGAAAGAACTACCGGGCGGCGCCGAAGTGGCGCTAACCACCACTCCGTCGGCCGAGGAATCGCCGCTCATCTCCCCAGATGGCTCTCGCGTCGCTTTCAGCGCCCCGGAAGGTCAGAAATACAGCATCTATGTCGCCGCCACGACTGGCGGCGTGCCGGACAAACTCTGTGAGGGTTGCGGGCGCCGCCTGTGGGACTGGTCGCCGGACGGCAAGTACCTGGCCTATCAGCCGCCGGGCGGCGCCCCGAGAATCGGGCTGCTGGAGGCGGCCTCCGGGCGCGCGGTCGAGTTGCTCCAACACCCCAAACTGCGCCTGTTCCATTCTTACTTTTCGCCCGACGGCCGCTGGATCGCGTTCATCGACTTCACGAGCGCGGACCGCACGCGGATCTGGATCGCCTCGTTCCGCGGGCCGGCGGCGATCCCCGAGTCCGACTGGATCGCGGTGACGGATGGAGAGGCGGCCGACGAAGACATCGCCTGGTCGCCCGACGGCGGCGTGCTCTACTTCCGGTCGCGCCGCGACGGCTTCTTCTGCCTCTGGGCGCAGCGCCTGGAGGCGGCTACCAAAAAACCGCGCGGCGAGCCGTTCGCGATCCAGCACTTCCACCAGCCGCGCCGCGCCATGATCCCCGTGGCCGGCACCCCCGCCCGCATCGCCGTCGCCGGCAACCGGCTGGTCGTCGCCGTGCGCGAGATCACGGGCAACATCTGGATGACCGGCAGCCCGACCCAGTAGCCCGTTTCTGCTATCCTGTTTCCCTCGGCCCGGAGCGCTGGCCGGGTGCGCCATGGCAGCGAAGAAAGCCTACCAGATCAGAATCGAGCTTCGGGACATCGACCCCCCGATCTGGCGGCGAGTGCTGGTCTGGGAAGACACCACGTTGGCCGAACTCCACGGCATCCTGCAGATCGTCATGGGTTGGGAGGACTGCCACTTGCACGACTTTCAGATCGGCGCCGGCACCTACGGCATCCCCAGTCCCGACGACAGTGTTCACGGACTGAAAGTTGTTGACGAGCGCAAGGCGCGGCTCAACACCGTGTTGGATCGCGTCGGCGCCGGGTTCCTGTATCGCTATGACTTTGGCGACGACTGGCACCACGACCTGGTGCTCGAAGCCATCCTGCCGCCGGAGCCGGCCGCGAAGTATCCGCGGTGCATCGATGGCCGTCGCAGCGGGCCGCCCGAGGACACGGGTGGCCCTTACGGTTATGCCGACTACTTGCAGGCCCTGGCAGATCCGAAGCATGAGAATCACGAAGAGATGCTGGCATGGCGGGGAAGATTCGATCCTGAGGCGTTTTCGCTCCAGCGGATCGATCAACAGCTCCGCCGCAGCTTCCGCTCCGCGGGCGGCGGGCGGCGGGCGCGCGGGGCAGTGGCGCGCCGCGCCTCATCGTCGACGCCGAGCTTGCGCCGTCGATCGAGGAGGCTCTGGCCCAGTTGAAAGCCCTTTTCCAAAGCTGGCCCGGGACGGCCGAACAGAGGAAGCGAATCCGGCCGGGAGCGCGCGTGCCTATCGAGCTGGCGGAGCGGGAGCGCGAGCTGATCGTTCGCCACAGCTTTGCCGGTGAGGATCTGACGCGCCGGCTGCGCGTAGTTCCCAGGCAGCGTGTGGCGCCCGTGTACCGCTACACACTCGACGAACTCGATGAACTGGCCGGGTACGTGGCGGCGGAAATCAACCACGCCAAGGACCCCAAGCTTCGCCGGGAATGGAGCCGGCTGAACTCCCGGATCAGGGCCGTGCTGGATACTCATACGGACGAACCGGAGTGAGATGCCGTGCAGTCCCAGGGTGACGTCCGAATCCCCACGCCGAAGTGACTGGCAACGGCCCCTTTGTCGCGGGTTGGCTGCCCTATTCTTATGCCATTGGACGGTTGCGCGAGACCGGACGGTCGAATTAAGATACGGGAACCATGACTGCACAGGCGGTGGCCGCGCCCGTCCTCCACGGCGTTCGCAGTAACCTCCGCCAGATCCTTCTACTGGTGGCGGCCAACGCCTTCGTGGGCGCCATGATCGGGGTGGAGCGCACCATCGTTCCTCTGCTGGGCGGCGAGATGGGCCTGGTGCGCGACGCGGCGATCGGCTCCTTCATCGTTTCGTTCGGCGTGACGAAGGCAATCACGAACTTGCTGGCGGGCCGCCTGGCCGACTGGTTCGGCCGCCGGGCGGTGCTCATTTTGGGGTGGGTGATCGGGATCCCGGTTCCGCTGATGGTGCTGAGCGCCACGAGCTGGGAATGGGTCGTGGCGGCCAACGCCCTGCTGGGTATCAATCAGGGGCTTTGCTGGACGCTGACCCTGCTGATGAAGATCGACCTGGGCGGGCCGCGCCGGCGAGGTTTCGCGGCGGGGATCAACGAGACCATCGGCTACGGCTGCGTGGCGGTGGCGGCGCTGGCCGCGACCGAAGTGGCCGCCCGCTACGGCCTGCGTCCCTATCCTTTCTATATCGCGCTGGGGGCGGCCCTCGTCGGGCTGGCGGTCGCCGTCGCGTTGCTGCGAGACACCCGCGAACATGTGGAAAAGGAACACCAGGAGATGACGGGCGGCGGCGCCGTCCCGCGCTGGGGCGAGATCTTCCGCCTGGTGAGCTGGCGCAACACGAGCCTGATGGCAGCCGCCCAGGCGGGCCTGGTACGCAACCTGGCCGACGGCATGGCCTGGGGATTGCTGCTACTCATGTTTCGAGACAGTCTCGGCCAGCGTGCCTCGGGAACGCTCTCCTGGGTGATGATCGCCGTCTTCGCGCTAGGGCAGATCGTCTTCGGGCCGCTGAGCGACGCCAAGGGAAGGAAGTGGTTTATCGCCAGCGGCATGGCGCTGATCGCCGCCAGCCTCGTCTGGATCGCTCTGGTCCAGGGTCTGGCGGCGTGGGCCCTGGGAGTGGTCGTGCTGGGCGCCGGAGGCTCGCTGATGTACCCGACGGTGATCGGTTCGCTCAGCGACCAGACCGAGCCGGCCTGGCGGGCGACGGCGCTGGGCGTGTATCGATTCTGGCGCGATATGGGCTACGCGGCAGGGGCCCTCTCCAGCGGCCTGATCGCCGACAACGCCGGCCGGGCGAATGCGGTGCTGTTTGTCGCCGCCGTCTGCCTGGTCTCGACGATTCTGGTGGCGATTTTCTTGAAGGATACGCGCGGCGGCAGCCAGGGGGGCTTCCGCCGCCCCGGGATCCCCGGGGAGCCTCCATTGACAAATCACGCTGCGCCTCGCTAGAATTCTCCCTTACCTCCAGAAGTTCACGGGTGGATCAACTGTCACATGATCAAGGTTGAAGGATTGACCAAACGCTACGGCCGGACGACGGCCGTCGACAACATTAGCTTCGAGGTCAAAAAGGGCGAGATCGTCGGTTTCCTCGGGCCCAACGGCGCCGGCAAGACCACCACCATGCGCGTCCTCACCGGCTACCTGCCGCCCACCGACGGCAAGGTCGAGGTGGCCGGCTACGACGTGCAGGCCGAGCCCCTGGAGGTGAAGCGCCGCATCGGGTACCTGCCGGAGACTCCGCCGCTGTATCCCGAAATGGAGGTCGAGGAATACCTGGCGTTCGCCGGCCGCATCAAGGGCATCTCCGGAAAAGACATACGGCAGCGCGTCAGCGACGCCAAGGAACGCTGCGCGCTCGGCGACGTCCAGGGCATGCTCATCAGCAAGCTCTCCCGCGGCTTTCGCCAAAGGGTCGGCCTCGCCCAGGCGCTCATCCACAACCCCGACGTGCTGATCCTCGACGAGCCCACCGCCGGCCTCGATCCCAAGCAGATCATCGAGACCCGCAAGCTCGTCCGCGAGCTCTCCGGCGATCACACCATCATCCTCTCGACGCACATCCTGCCCGAAGTGTCGACCACCTGCCAGACGGTGATCATCATCAACCAGGGGCGCCTGGAGGCGATCGACACGCCGGAGAACCTCACCGCGCGGCTGCAAGGCCACGAGACCATCTATGTCGAGGTCGAAGGGCCGGCGGACCAGGTCGCCGCGCGGCTCCAGGGCGTGGGTGGCGTCAGCCGCGTGGTCCGCAAGGACGGCCACGCCGCCGGGCGGACGAACTGGGAAGTCGAGGCCGCCAGCGGCCAGCAAATCCGCTCACAACTGGCCGCCGCGGTCGTCAATTCCGGCTGGGGCTTGCATGAGCTGCGTCCCGTCGGCCTCAGCCTGGAGGACATCTTCCTGAAGCTGACCACCGCCGAAAAGGTCGAAGAGTCCGAAGCGGCCGAGAAAAAAGCCTCCGGAGGCGCGTCATGAGAAACATCTGGATCGTCGCCCGCAAGGAGCTCAAGGGCTACTTCGCCTCCCCGATCGCCTACATCGTTCTGGCCATTTTCGCCGTCATCTACGGGTTCTTCTTTTACAGCGCCAGCGCCCTGTTCGTCGACTACAGCATGCGCTCCATGATGCAGCGCGGCTTCACCCCGCCGGTGAACCTCAACGACTTTGTCATTCGTCCGCTTCTCAGCAACGTCAGCGTGATCATTCTTTTCCTGATGCCCATGATCACCATGCGCCTGTTCGCCGAGGAAAAGCGCAGCGGCACCATCGAGCTGCTGCTGACATCGCCGCTGCGCGACGTCGAGGTGATCCTCGGCAAGTGGTTCGGCGCCTTCCTGCTCTACCTGTGCCTGCTCGCGATCTCGGCCCTGAACATGGCTTTCCTGTTTATCCACGGCCAGCCCGACTGGAGGGCGCTGCTGGTCGGCTACCTCGGTCTGATGCTGATGGGCGCGGCGTTCCTGGGCCTCGGCTCGTTCATCTCCACGCTCACGCGCAACCAGATCGTCGCCGCCGCCGTCACTTTCGGCCTCTTCCTGATGCTCTGGGTGCTCGACTGGGTGAGCTCTTACTCGTTTTCGACCTTCAGCAAGGGCGTCGCCTACCTGTCGATCACCAGTCACTTCGAGCCGTTCGCCAAGGGCGTCATCGAGCTGAAGGACGTCGTCTATTACCTCTCCGTCATATTCCTCGGCGTGTTCCTGACGCTCCGGTCCATGGAATCGCTGCGGTGGAGGGCCTGATCCCATGACCTTCGCCTGGCTGAAAAAGCGGCCGACCCAGTACGGCGCTTTTCTCTCCGTCTATGTCTTGGTAGTTGTGGCTATCCTCGGCGCCGCCAACTACCTGGCCGACCGCTACAACAAGACGCTGGACGCCACCTCCAGCAAGCAGTTCAGCCTCTCCGACCAGACCAAGAAAGTCGTCGGCAACCTCCAGCAGGACGTCAAGATCTACTACTTCGACGAAACCAGAAACTTCGGCGACACGCGCGGCCGCGTCAGCCCCCGCGATCTGCTCGGCCGCTACGACAATCTTTCGCACCGCGTTTCGGTGGAGTACGTCGACCCCGCCAAGAACCCCCTGAGAACGCGGGAGATGAAGATCAGCTCGCTCGGCACGACCATCGTCGAAGCCGCCGGCCGCCGCGAGGAGGCCAAGAGCCTGAGCGAAGAGCAGGTCACCAACGCGCTGATCCGCGCGCTCAAGCCCGACAAGCGCACCGCCTGCTTCCTGGAAGGCCACGGCGAGCACGAGCTGGAGAACTCCGACCCCGGCGGCTTCTCGTCGGTGAAGGATTCGCTCGAGTCCAGCAATTTCCAGACCAAGGGCGTTTCCCTGCTCGAAAAGGACGCCGCGGTCCCGGCCGACTGCACCGCGCTGGTGGTCGCCGGGCCGCGCAACGATCTCGTCGAGATCGAGACCCAGGCCATTCGCAAGTATGTCGAAGGCGGAGGCGGCGCCTTTTTCATGCTCGACCCGCCGACCAAGGGCGTCTCGAACGCCGCCCTGGTCAAACTGCTCGCCGACTGGGGCGTCAAGGTCAACGACGACATCGTCGTCGACCTGAGCGGCGTCGGGCAGCTGTTCGGCGCCGACGAGCTCTCGCCGCTGGTGACCAAGTACGAGTCGCACGCCATCACCCGCGAGATGCGCAACGTCGCCAGCCTCTTTCCGCTCTCCCGCAGCGTCGAGCCTGGCGAGTCCAAGGACAAGACTACCGTCGAGAAGCTGTTCGGCACTTCTGCCCGCAGCTACGCCACCACCAGTTTCGGCACCGGCCAGATCAAGCTCGATCCCAAGAAGGACAAAGCCGGGCCGTTCTCGCTGGCCCTCGCCGGCACCTGTCGGACCGACAAAGAAAACGTCAAGGGCCGTTTCCTCGTCACCGGCAGCTCGCGCTTCGTCACCAACTCCACGCTCGGCTTCCCCGGCGGCAATCGCGACTTGTTCCTGAACATGATGAGCTGGCTCACCGCCGACGAGGACCTCATCTCCATCCGCCCCAAGGATCCCGAAGACCGCCGCCTGACGCTGAACCAGGCGCAGATGCGCCGCGTCTTCTACTCCAGCGTGATCGGCTTCCCGTTGCTGATCATCGCCGGCGGAACCTGGGTCTGGTGGCGACGGCGCTAGAGGATCGGCCATGAAGCCCCTGCGCCTGCTCGCGGCCATGCTCGTTCTGGTCGGCCTGGGTGTCGCCGTCTGGTACACGGAAAAACATCCGCCGCAGCCCAAGTCGGACACCAAGACCGAGACCGCGAAGGTCCTGACGCTCAAAGACGACGAGTTCAAGAAGATCCGGATCACCAAGACCGCCGGCGAGACCGTGGCGCTCGAAAGGGCCGACGACGGCAAGTGGCGGCTCACCGAGCCGCGTTCTTACAAGGCCGATGAGTCGGGTGTCTCCAGCATGGTCTCGAGCCTCGCGTCGCTCAGCGCCGACCGCGTTGTAGCGGAGAAAAACACCGACTGGGGGACCTTCGGCCTCGACCCCGGCAAGCTGGTCGTCCAGATCGCGCTCCAAGACGGCAAGGAGAAAAAGCTGACCCTGGGCGACGATGTGCCCGCCGGCTCCGGCGTCTACGCTCGTCTCGAGGGCGACGACCGCCTCTTTACCATAGGCAGCTACATCAAGTCCAGCTTCGACAAGTCCCCGCAGGACTTGCGGGACAAGCGCATCCTGCCGTTTGACTCGGAGAAGACCACCCGCGTCACGGTCAAGACGAAAGAGCGCGAGCTCGAGTTCGGCAAGGCCGGAACCACCTGGCAGATCGTCAAGCCCCGCCCCATGCGCGCCGAGAACTACGCCGTCGACGACCTGGTGCGCTCCGTCCGCGAGGCCAGCTTCGAGTCGGTGCTCGAGGAAGCCGACAAGCCTACCGGCAAATATTCTTTCGCCAGCCCCTACGCCACGTTCGAGGCCGTCGACGCCGCCGGCGCGCACACCCTCACCATCGGCGTCGAGACGAAAGAGAAAAAGAAAGAAAAGGGCAAGGAGAAGGAAAAGGCGGAGAAAGAAACTACCTACTACGCCAAGTCAACCGACGCCCCGGGCATTTTCAAGATCGCGAGCTCCGTCGCCGAGGGTCTCGGCAAAAAACTCGACGACCTGCGCAACAAGAAGCTGTTCGACTTCGCCTGGAGCGATCCGCAGAAGATCGAGGTCCGCGACGGCGACTTCCGCATGACGATCGAGAAGAAGGGCGACAAGTGGCAGCGCGCCGACGCCGGCGGCAAGGAGCTCGCCAACGACAAAGTGCAAGCCCTCATCGACAACCTGCGCAACATGTCCTCCAAGGCCTTCACCGCCGACGACGCCTCCGCGCAGCTGAAGTACGGCCTGTCGAAGCCGGTCGCCGAAGCCAAGGTCACCTCCGACGACGGCAAGCGCGTGGAGCGCGTCCTGCTGGCCGCCGGTCCGGAATCGAAGTATTACGCCGCCCGCGAGAACGAGCCCGCCACCTACGAGATCGAAAAGTCCGCCTACGAAGAGTTTCAGAAGGTCCTCAACGCGCTGAAATAGCCGCCGGTCCCGCGTGTTATCCTCTTAGTAGGTGGACGGAATGCTGTACAAGTCTGTTTTCAGCTTTGACTCGGGTTTCCTAGGCTCGCTGGTGGGCCTTCCGAAAGAGATTAAGGCCAAGTTACCCAAGTGCCTCGACCAGTTGGCCCGAGACCGGAGGCATACGGGCTTGCGCGTCGAGCCACTTGCCGGCCGCGCCGCCGGGTTGTTTTCCGCGAGAGTGGACCTCGACTATCGACTCATCTTTGCGGAGCAGGTTGAGGGCGAGATCCGCCTGCTGTCGGTTGGCCCACACGACAGAGTTTATCGCGACGCCGAAAGGACCAGGTTCGAAAGACCGCGAGAGCCCGAGCCGAGTGGTTCTCTGCACACTACAGCGGAGTTGGCGAGCCTGGCTAAGGCCGTGGGGTCTGAAGGTGGAAAGTATCTTCCGCTTAGCAAGCATCTCCTGGAGCAGGCGTTCACCGCCACGCGGATCCGATTAGCGTTTTCCGAGATCGAAGCTCTGATCGGTGACCTGCCTCCGACGGCCCTGAAAAACCCCACGTGGTGGGCGAACAATGCGCAAGGTCACACTCAAGCGGCTGCCTGGCTGGCCGTGGGCTGGCGAACCGGGCTCGCCTCAGCAGGCCTAAGGTCCCGGACCATGACCTTCTTCAGGATGTCGGTTGACGAACCGGTCAAACCGGTCTTGCCAGGCGGCACAATCACCGAGACCTCGGCCGGACCGATTAGCCTCGACCCGGTGCCTCCGCCCTTGCGCATCGATCCGTACGGTGTCTGCCGCGTCTCTGATACCCGAGTAACGCTCGAAAGCGTCCTTGCATTATTCCAGCAGGGCGCTTCGCCAGAGGAGATATCCCAAGCCTTCCCGTCAGTCTCACTGGCGGACGCGTACGCGACGATCGCTTTCTACTTACGGAACCGTGACAGGGTCAACCGGTATCTCGAAACAGCGGAGCTGCGAGAAACGGATGCCCGGAAGCAGATCAGGTCCCGGTTTCCGATGACCGAGATACGGGAACGACTGCTGGCGCGCCGCAAGCCCGTTTCTGTGTGATCGCGTTTCTGGCCGACGAGGACTTCAACCGATACATCGTGCGTGCCTCTTCCGCCGAACAGCACAGGTCGACATCACCCTCGCCCAGGACGCGGGTTGGCTAGCTTGGATGACGACGCCCTGCTCGAGTGGGCAGCGCAGAACGGACGGATCGTGCTCACCCATGACGTCGCCACGATGGTCCCGTGCGCCTTCGAGCGGCTGGATCGGGGTCAGTCCCTGGCAGGCATCCTTCACATGAGTCCGCGCCTGCCGGTCTCCGAAGCCATCGAGGAACTGCTTCTGGTTTGCGAATGCAGCCGGCAAGAGGAGTGGACCGGGGTGGTCCAATACCTTCCCCTTTGAGCCCTCACCGCTTTGCGACGGTTGCGGTACACTGGGGACCCGTAGTTCCTAGGCCGCCCTCCCACCTATTTGAGATGACCGCCTAGCCCGGAATAGGAGGCTCTATGCGTTCCCCGCTTCGTCGTTTGGCTTTGAGCACATTACTGGTCATCGGGCTGGTCGCCGCTCCCGCCAGCGCCCAGCAGCCGATCGATCTGTTCCCCGACGATCTTCCGCTCGACGTCGGCTTCATCCGCCTCGGCTCGTGGAATCTGCGCCACATCAACCTGGAGGGCCAGGCGCGCGTCTTCCTGCCCGGCGCCAACGACGTGGAGGACTTCGCCATCCTCACCGCCACGTTCGCCAAGGCCATTCGCGACCTCGCCCTCGACATGGTCGCGATTCAGGAGGTCCAGCCGCGCGCCGGACAACCCAATCGCCTGCTGCAAATCCGCGATCACCTGAACGGCGGCCCCAGCGGCCCCTGGCGCGCCGACCAGACCAGCATCCTCTACGACGACCCGACGAATCCGTTCGGCAATCTGCAATTCGGACTGCTCTGGAACAGCTCGAGGATTACCGTCAATCCCGATGCCGACACTCTTCTCGACGATCTCCGCCAGCCGCGCAACGCCGCCGGGCATTGACCGAACGCACCATGCGCATCCCCTGGTTGGTGCCGGTGCAGGCGGGAAGTTTTTCGTTCGATGTGATGGTCCTGCATCTCAAATCCGGGGGCGATCCTCCGCAGGCCGACGAGGTCAACGCCCTCGAGCAGTTCATCCGGCAGAGGCAATCCGCCATGGCGCCGCGCCACCTCATCGTCAGCGGAGACTGGAACATCCGGCCCGATCAGTCGACCGGGCGCTCGCGGCTGCGCCAAATGATGGTTCCCGTTGCCGGCGCCAACCTGATGCGGGTCCTCACCGTCGAGGAGATACGGCCGGCCCTCGACCAGTGGGAACAATTAGGCTCCATCTCGTTCACCAGCCCGGTGGCAACGCTCGTCCCGTTTTCGCATTTCAACGCCACTACTCTCGACACGTTTCTCGATCACATCGCCATCTCCCGAACGCTCGACGACGCCTTCGACCATCCGATCCAGGTGACGCTGGCGGGCGGAACCAACGATCTGCGTCCCGGCATTCGCGTGGTCCGGCCCCTGATTCCGGAAGCTTCCTACCTGAACCTCACCGACCATCTGCCGCTGGTCCTGACGCTGCGCGCCACCTCCGCTCCCACGCCTCCTCCGCCCACGGCCTCGCTGAGGATTGTAGCAGCACTTCCTAATCCGGTGACCGACGACACCCAGGACGAGGAAGTGCACCTTCACAACGCCAGCGCCGCGGCGGCGCCGCTGGCCGGCTGGAAGATCGGCGACTCCGGCACGAGCTTCTGGGTGCTGGCGTCCGCCGACGGCACCGTGCAGCCGGGAGCCACCGTCATTGTCAGGCGTAAGGGGCGCCCGATGTCACTGAACAACACCGGGGGCGACGCCATCGTGCTGGTGAATCCGGCTGGCACGACGGTCGACCAGAAGAGCTACAGCGGGAACGCCGCCAGCGGTCAGTTATTCAATTTCAACTGATCGTCGAGGCTTTTCCGCAGCTCCTCGACGACCGCCACGACAGGTCCCGCCGCGAACGCGGGCGGCGGCATCGCCGCGTCCCAGCGGGCGTCTTTGCCGTAGACCGCCGCCAGGTCCCAGATGACCCTTCCCATGCGCGGCCAGCTCTCGGTGTCAATCGACGGATTCGCTTGCGTCATCTCGCGCATCCGCTGCGAGACCAAATGTCCTTTGTCCCAAAACTGAACCGCTCGCGGATCGAAGACGCGCCCCAGCACGGTTCGGCCCGGCGGCCAAAAGTCGGTGATCACCACCGGCTCCCATACTACGAATACCCGAAGCGCGGCGCCGCGCTTCTCCTCGACCGCGTCCTGGAGTACGGAGGCCCCCCGCACACACGCCGGTCAAGTCGGCGAGAGCAGCGCCACCACCCGCACGCTGCCCGCGGCGGCGTTAAACGGGCCGCGGAGCTTGTCGAAGGTCCCCGCCTCGAGCCACGCCAGGGGCGGCTGCCCGGCCGGCGTCCCGCCCGGCGCCAGGTAGTAGTAAGCAGCGCCCAGCGCCGCGAAGAGTATCAACGCGACGATGACGCTTGCCTTTCTCATTCTGTGCCTCGCTGGAACGCGCGACTGCCGATCCTATTGCAACACACGCCCAATGTCTCGCGCCCCGTGTAACACCCGCAGAATCTGGACGCCCCGCTGCGCCCGACGGTAGAAGATCACGTAACTCCCCACCGGGAAGCTCCGCATGCCGGCCTGAGCCGCATCCCGCGCCGAACCCATCTCTGGGAACTGTGCCAGCCTGGGAAACAGTTCGCTGATTCGGTCGATGAGACGGTCGGCGGCCTCGACACTGTCCAGGGCGACATACTGCCAGATGGCTCGAAGGTCGGCTTGGGCCGGTCGCGTGACGGCAAACCGCCTCAAGCCGGCCGTCTCTTCGTCCGTTCCTCCAGCGCCTTCCGGCCCTGCGCCTTGATTCTTGCAGACAGGCGTCCGATCGTGCGCTCGTCGTACTCATCATACTCGCCGCGTTCCATCGCCCGAACACCGATGTCGACGGCCTCTCGCAGTTCCGCGAGCTTGCGCTCTCGGGTCTGGTCTTCCCGGATCAGCGCCCGGACATACTCACTGGGAGTGCTGTAGCCTCCCCGGGTCACCCGTCCCTCAACGTAGGCCCGGAGCGGCGTTGGAAGAGAGATATGCAGCGACGTCTTGTCCATGACCCAGCGTACCCGTCGCGGACAGAAAATGTCAATATTTGTCAGGCATCAGCTTCACCCGCCGCCAACTCTTGCCCACTTGAATCAGCACCTCGGTTTGGATTCGCGCTGGCTCAAAATCCAGGCGTTCGTGGCGCCGGCCGTCGATCGACACCGCCCCGGCCTTGAGCTTGCGCGTCGCTTCGGTCACCGACTCCGCCAGCCCCACCTGCGCCAGCAGCTTGTGCAGCGGAATCTTCGCCGCGCCACGCATCGACGCCGGCAGCTCCACCGTCGGGATTTCCGCCGGCGCCTCGCCCTGCTGCACCACGCGCCGGAACTCCCCGGCCGCCCGCTCGGCCGCCGACGCCGAATGAAAATCCGTCGCGATCCGCCGCGCCAGGTCCTTCTTCGCCTCCATGGGATGCGATTCTTGCCGCAGCGCCGCGATCTCCGCCGCGCTCAGGTCGGTCAGCAGCTCGTAGTAGCTCCACATCAGATCGTCGCTGATCGACATCACTTTGCGGTACATCACCTCGGCCGGCTCGGTGATGCCGATGTAGTTGCCGAGCGACTTCGACATCTTCTGCACGCCGTCGAGCCCCTCGAGGATCGGCGTGGTGGCGACGATCTGCGGCGGCTGCCCGAAGTCTTTCTGGATCTCGCGCCCCACGAGCAAGTTGAACTTCTGGTCGGTGCCGCCCATCTCGATGTCGGCGCGCAGCGCCACCGAATCGTAGGCCTGCGCCAGCGGGTAGAGCAGCTCGTGCACCGAGATGGGCTGGCCGCCGCGGTAGCGGGTCGAGAAATCGTCGCGCTCCAGGATCCGCGCCACCGTGTAGCGCGCGCACAGCCGGATCACGTCGTCGAATTTCATCGCGCCGAGCCACTCGCTGTTGTAGCGGATCTCGGTGCGCTCCGGATCGAGCACCTTCGAGGCCTGCGCGCGGTAGGTCGCGGCGTTGGCCTCGATTTCCTCGCGGCTCATCGGCGGCCGCGTCGCGTTGCGTCCCGACGGATCGCCGATCCGCGAGGTGAAATCGCCGATCAAAAAGATCACGGTGTGCCCCAGATCCTGGAAGTGTTTGAGCTTTCGGAGCACAACGGTATGACCAAGATGTAGATCGGGCGCCGTCGGATCGAGACCCAGCTTCACGCGCAGCGGCCGGTTGAGCTTCAGCCGCTCGCGCAGCTCGTCTTCCTGGATCAGCTCCGCCAGGCCTTTCCGCAGATAGGCGATCTGCTCCTCGATCGGCCGCGCCTTCATGCGCGCACCACCCTTCGCCCCTCGATCCGGAACTTCCCGCTCAGCGCCAGGTTGATCGCCTCGGTATAAATACGATGCTCCTCGGCGAGGATCCGCGCCGCCAGCGTCGCCTCAGTGTCGTCGTCGCGCACCTCGACCGCCGCCTGCGCCAGAATCGGCCCGGCGTCCAGGAACTCGTCGACCAGGTGCACCGTGCAGCCGCTGATCCTGGCGCCGTGCTCGACCGCCTGGCGCTGCGCCTCGAGGCCCGGAAACGCAGGCAGCAGCGACGGGTGAATGTTGAGAATGCGGCGCGGAAACTCCTCGACGAAGTAGGCGCTCAGCAGCCGCATGAAGCCCGCCAGGCAGACCAGGTCCACTCGCCGCTGCTTCAGCTCCGCCACCACCAGCCGGTCGTAGGCTTCGCGCTCGAGGCCCTTCGAAGGGATCACGACGGCGGGAATGCCGCGCTCGCGCGCTTTTTCGAGGCCGGCGGCGTTCGGGTTATTGCTGATGACTACAGCAATCTCCGCTGGGATCCGCCCGGCGGCGACGCTCGCGGCGAGGGCCTCGAAGTTCGACCCGCGCCCGGAGAGCAGGATCCCCAGCCGCTTCATGCCCACACCACGCCGCGCGCCCCGCGGATCACCTCGCCGATCGCGAACGCCCGCTCACCGGCGCGCTCCAGCAGGCGCAGCGCCCGCCCTTCCGACTTCCGCGCCACCGCCAGGATCATCCCGATCCCCAGGTTGAACGTCCGGGCCATCTCGTCTTCCGGCACGCGCCCCAATCGTCGCAGCAGATCGAACACCGGCAGAGCGGGCCACGACCCGCGCCGGATCCGCGCCCGCAGCCCCGACCGCAGCATCCGCGGCGTGTTGTCGCGAATCCCGCCGCCCGTGATGTGCGCCGCCCCGTGCAGCAGGCGGTGCTTCATCAATAGCCGGATCGGCGCGAGATAACTGCGGTGCACTTTCAGCAATTCCTCGCCGACCGTCGAGCCAAGCTCTTCGATGTAGGTCTCAGCACGGTAGCCCGCGGTCTCGAACAGCAGCTTGCGCGCCAGCGAGTAGCCGTTGGTGTGCAGGCCCGTCGAGGGCAGCCCGAGCAGCACGTCGCCGGCCGCGACCGCGCGCCCGTCGAGCATCTTCCGCCGCTCCGCCTCCCCGACGATGAACCCCGCCAGGTCGTACTCGCCCTCGCCGTAGAACCCCGGCATTTCCGCCGTCTCCCCGCCGATTAGCGCGCAGCCGTTTTCGCGGCAGCCTGCGGCCAGTCCCTCGACGACCTGTCCGGTCACGCCCGCGTCCAGCCGCCCAACCGCGAAATAGTCCAGGAAAAAAAGCGGCCGCGACCCTTGCACGGCGATGTCGTTGACGCAGTGGTTCACGAGGTCGCGCCCCACGGTATTGTGAATGCCTGTCGCGAAGGCGATCTTGAGCTTGGTCCCCACGCCGTCGGCCGAGGCGACCAGCACCCGCCGCCGGTCGAGCGCGAAGGCGGCCCCGAAGGTCCCAATGTCGGTCAGCACGCGCCGGTCGAACGTCCGCCGCGCCAGCTTCTTGATCCGCGCCACCGCCCGATCCGCCTCGTCGATGCTCACCCCCGCATCGGCGTAACGGAGCTGCGCCACATTCGCCATGACCTTCAATTATAATAGTCGCGGCAGAGCCCCAAGCTGGGCTACGATCAACACATTGGCTTTCTTGGCGCCTTGGCGTCTTGGCGGTTAATTCGGCACTTGACGCATGACGGATGGCGTCGATCGACAACGATGCCGAATTCGCGCCTGATCGCCTTCAGCGTGCCGGCCCAGGGCGCAGGACTTCATTCCCGGTCAGGACACGCTACATGTGCCCGGGGTTTCGCCGCCCCCACGGGCGCGCTGATTAACCGCCAAGACGCCAAGTCAGACCGGAACCAACATTAGATCCTGTCAGAAGCGGTACTTCAGCGCAAACTGGATGATGCGCGCCTCGGTCGCGGTGGCCGCGATAGCCCCGTAGCCGCCGCCGATCTCCACACCCGGCACGCTGAAGCTGGGGTGGTTGAGCGAGTTGAAGAACTCCGCTCGGAACTGGAGGGAGTGCTTCTCGGTCACCGCGAAGGTCTTGCTGAGATTGAAGTCCAGGTTCTTGAGGCTCGGCCCGCGCATCACGCCGATGCCCGAGTCGCCGAAGGCCTGATTGGGCACGAACCCCGCCGTGCCCGCAGTCGGGCTCAGGCGCTGAAACGCGGCGGTGTCGAAGTAGCGGTCAACGGTGCGCTGGTTCTCCGGCAGGGCTCCGTTGGCCAGACGGTTCGGGCGGCTGCGCCGCTCGCCGCCGAGGTTGAGCAAGTCGGAATGCCAGATGGTCAGCCCCAGGCCGCCCTGCAACGTGAGGATCGGAGAAAACTCCCAGCCGCCGAGCAGCAGGTCGAGGCCGCGGCCGGCGTCCGAGCCGAACGCCCGGCCCTTGCCGTAGGGAAGCTGCCACACGGCGGAGGCCACGAAGCGCTGCTGGACGTCGAACTCCGCCAGCCCGTACTCCTTGCTGCGGTCGAAGCCGTTCTGCGGCTCGCGGAACACGCCGGTATCGACGCCGTTGCCCTGCCCGCTGGTCGAGAGATGATCGACCGCATTGGTCAGGGCCTTGCCCCAGGTATAGGAGACCAGCGCGGAGACGCCGTGCGCGAAACGCTTTTCCAGCCGCCCCTGCAGCGAGTGATAATTAGAAATACCCACATTCTCGAGGATCTGGATGTCGCCGTTCAGGCTGTTCGCGGCCAGCGGGCGCGCGCCGGCGGTCGTAGCGCCGGTAGTAGGGTTAAACACCACCGCCCGCTGGTTCAGGTTGCGGAACGCGGCCAGCTTGGTTCCCTTGTTGCCCACGTAGGCGACGTCGAACAGCAGATCGGCCGCCAGCTCCCGCTGGATGCCGAAGTTCCACTGCTGCACGTAGGTGGTGCGCTGGTTGGGGTCCTGGGCCTTGCGCGCTGTGGTGGTCACGTCGATGCGGGTGGGATCGATGAAGCCTGCCGGGATGCCGTCCCGCAGGCGAAAGAGCGCGTCCCTCTCCTTCAGCACGTTCGACCCGGCGACCTGCCGGTCGCCCAGGACGATGAACGGGAAGTTGAAGCCCATCAGCCCTTCACGGCCCAGCCGGTTGCTGTGGTTGAAGAACATTCCGTAAGCGCCGCGAATCACCGTGCGCGCCAGCGGCGTGTAGGCAAAGCCGATCCGCGGGGCGAAGTTGTTCCGGTCCGGATGAAACAGCGCGCGCTCGAACAGGCCGCCGTCCTTGGCCGTGACGAAGCTCCCATCGATGACGTTGCCCCACAGGTTGTCGCGCTCCCGCGGCGGCGTGGCGTATTCGTAGCGCAGGCCGAGGTTCAGCGTCAGCTTGGCATTCACCTTCCAGTCGTCCTGCGCGTAGAAGAAGTACATCTTCTGCCACTGGTTGAAGACGGTGTTGGAGTCCTGCCGGTAGCGTGTGGGGAGCCCCAGCAGCGCGTCGGCGATCCCGGCCTGCCATTCCGTGTTGTTGTAGCCGGTGAATCGGCCGCTGAAATCGAGTCGTCCCAGCAGCGAGCTGACGTCGCGGATGCCGGTCTGCAAGTGCAGGAACTCGCCGCCGAACTTGAAGCCGTGGTTGCCGCGCGACCAGGAAAGCGCCTCGCGAAAATCGTAGGACCGGGGCGTCTGGAATTGCGGCACCGACGTGGTTCGTCCGAGCCGCCGGTTGTTGCCGCCCGGGAAGTCCATCACCGGAAGCCCCCCGCAGATGTCCTCCTGGGTTGGCCCGCCCCGCAATCCAATCAACTGCTCCGGACAGCCGGACCCGAAATTCGGCGGCACCTGGAAGAAGTTGCCCCGCGCAAATCCGAAGCGGATCTCCGAGATCATGCGCGTCGAGTGGACCCAGGTCGCGCCAATGGCGATCGCCTGCGACCGCAGCAGCGCCGAGCCGAAGGTGTCGTTGAACGATCCCTCGGCCAACCCCGGCCGCGGCGCCGGCCGGAACAGCTTCGTATCGGCGAACGAGTAGCGCCCGAACATGTTGATTTTGGAGGACAGCGCGTGATCGCCGCGCGCGTCGAACTGGTCGGTGCGGTTCCGCTCGATGGGTACGTTGACGAAGTTCAGATCGATCTGTCCGGGTGCGCCCGTGTTGGGATCCGGGGCCACGTCGATGATCCGCCGGCCCACCGAGTCGATGAGGCCAGTCGGGATGACCCAGCAGAAACCCTGCCCGTTGTTGCACTGGGCGGTCGCCGGCTGCCGCCAGTCCTGGCCCGTGTCGGTGGGGTTGAACGGATTGAAGATGGGGATTGTGAACTGGCCGCGCTTCCAGATGGGCTGCGGCACCGAGCTCCGCCGCACCGTTCCGGTGCGGTCGCGCAGGGCTTCGTAATCGCCGAAGACGAACGTCTTGTTCCTGACGATCGGCCCGCCAAGGGTCCCGCCGAACTGGTTGCGCAGCCGGAAAGGCTTGGGGGCGCCCGTCTTGTTCGAGAAAAAATTGGCCGCGTCGAGCGAGCGGTTGCGGTGGAACTCGTAGCCCGAGCCGTGCAGCTCGTTGGTTCCGCTCTTGATGACCGCGTTGATGAGCGCGCCGGCGCTGCGCCCGAACTCCGCCCCGTAAGCGTTGGTCTGGATCTTGAACTCCTGGAGCGCCTCGATCGACGGCTGGATCACCTGAATGTTGTTGCCACGGAAGGAGTTCGAGTAAGACGTGTTGTCCACCCCGTCGAGCAGAAACGCGTTCTGGAAGGCGCGGTTGCCGTTGACGTTAAACGCGCCTTTGAACCCGATCGACTGCAAGCGCGGCGTCGGCAACAGCACGCCGGGCGACAGCGTGGCGAGCTGGTTGTAGTCGCGCCCGTTGAGCGGCAGCTCGACGATCTTGCGCTGGTCGATCACGGCGCCGCGGTTCGAGGTCTCGCCCTCCAGCAGCGGCACCGCCGCCGTCACCGAGACTTCCTCGGTCACCGCGCCGACCTCGAGCCCGATGTCGAGCCGCGCCGTCTGGTTGACTTGCAGCACGACGCCGGGGTGGACGTGTTTCTTGAAGCCCGCCAGCGACGCCGCGACCGTGTAGCTCCCCGGCCGCAGGCTGGTGACGAAGTACCGCCCGTTCTCGTTCGACTCCGAAACGGTGGATTGATTCGTCCCTTGGTTCGTGATGGTGATCTCGACCTTGGCCACCACCGCGCCCGACGGATCGGTCACCGTGCCGGTCAGCGTCGCCAGCTCGGACTGCGCCAGCAGCGCGGACATCGTCAACAGAGACAACAAAACAAGCCGGATTCGCATGCTGCACCCCCTGGGTTGCTGTATTGCACTATTCTACCACTGCTACCGCCCGAATGGTGAGACGAGTGTAACTTCTGGCCAGCACCACGAGCTGCTGGAACACGCGCGCCTCGAAGAGCGATCGGGCGCCGGCGCGTTTCAGGAACAAGGGGGAGGCGGTCCTCAGGTGTTCGTAAATCGCCTTCATTTGCTGGACAGTCGGCTGCCGCTTGCTTCTTACCAGCGCGTTGCCCAGGTCCCGAAAAACCCCCTCCGGAGTTCCATCGTGGACATAGACTTCGGTTCCACTCAGATCGCTCAGGGATTTTTGCAGCCGCCGCTCGACGGATTCGAAAACGAACCACGTATCGCTGGGTTTTCGCTTCGCCTTCAGCCAGCCGAGGACGAGTCCCAGCTCGAACGGCATGTTGAAGCGGGGCGTGGGCGGCGGCTCCGGGTCCAGCTCGACGCGAGAGAGGTCGTGAAAGGAATAACGGCAGTTCGTAATCAGGTGGAAGATGCGGTCCAGGCGCCGCGCCCCGCCGGGAATCTCGAGCGTAGCCCTGGGATTCAAGCCGAAGGCGCTCAGCCCCGCAATGAAGGCAAGGTACAAATCCTCAAACTGCTTGTCGTAGGGGACATTCAGGAATGCCCTGTAGCGGAACGGGCGGCTCAACTACTTCCTCTTCGAGGGGAGAGCGGCTCCTGCCAGCTTTCGCGACTTGAACTTGACCACTTTTTTGGCGGGCACGCGAATCGGCCCTGCCGTTGCGGGATCGTGCCAGGTACGCTCCGCCAGCTTCACTATGAAGCGCAGGTCGCGTCGGGACACCCCGAGGCTCCTGGCAGTCTCCCAAACCGTGGGGAACGGGGTTGTGATCTTGACCGGACGCCGCATGCTTGCAGACCGCAGTCTAACACACCGCGCCGGCGGCGTCAGCGATGCGTGGGGCTGGCGCCCGAGCCGAAGTACACGGCTTGCCCGCGGCCCGTTGATTTCCCTTCCGCCACCCGGTGTCCGCCGCAGTAAATCGCCGCCGGCTGGTTGACGTAGTCGGCCGCCGGACCGAACAACAGCAGCTCCTTGGGCTTGCCGACGACCATTTCCATCGCCCGCTCGGCGATCTCGTAGCCGTACGGGAAACAGTGCACGTAGATCGGTCCTTCGACGCGACGCGCCAGCTCCACGAGTTTCTCGGTCGGCGCGGCACGCTCCAGGTACTGCGCCCGTTTCTTGATCCACAGATACGCGACGTTGTGCGCCACGATCACCGCCGCCACCGCCGGCACAGCCCACCGCCGGGGCGCGCCCCACCGCTCGCGCAGCTCGAGCGCCGCGGCGGCCACGAGCCACGCCAGCCCCAGGCTGGCCAGGTACGTATGGCGGCTAGGCACCCGCAGCATATACGTCAGAAAGCTGTACGGCGCGAGCGTGATCGCGATCCACACCAGAGCCAGCCAGACGAGCTTGGCCCGCCGCCACGCCCGCCAGGCGGCCAGCGCCAGCAGGCTCGCCGCCCCCCAGATCCACAGCAGCCGGCCGTAGCTGTTCGCCCAGCTCGTCAAGAACGGCGTTTCGAGAGAGAACGTTCCGTCGCTGAAATGCCCATGGCCCGTCTGCGAGGCAAAAATCATGGCCATGTAGGCCACGGCAATCGCTGCGAACGGCGCCGCTGCGGCCAGCTTTCGCCACGCCGCCCGCTCCGAGAGCCCCAACACGAGCGGCAGTGGCGCCGTCACCACCGCCGACTCTTTGGAAAACAGAGCCAGCAGGAAGCAGCCCAGCGACGCTACGTACCAGCCCGCCGACGCGCCGCGGCCGAGCCACCGCCCCCAGCACGCCAGGCTCAGCAGAACCCAGAAGAACACTAGCAACTCCGGCAGCGCCGCGTACCACATCACCGCTTCCTGGTGCCCCTCGTGAACCGCAAAGAACGCCCCCGCCACCGCCGCCGCGCGCCAGCCGATCGCCGGCCAGCTCCCCAGGGCGAACACCAGCCACGTATTGAGAATATGGAGAAGCACGCTCGTCGAGTAAAAGGTGAGCGGCGTGAACCCCAACAGCCGCTCCGTCCACCAAGTGAGCACCAGCGACGTCGCCCGGCTGCGATACAAGGGGTCCTGGCTCAGCGCCGCCCACCCAGACGCCGGCCCGTACTCGCGCGCCAGCCCGATCTGCACAAAGTCGTCAGCGACAAAGGGCTGCCAGAAGACAGGAAGATACGCCAGAATCGCCAAGCCCGCCAGCGCGGCCAACACACGTCCGACCGGCGGCCCTTCCCCGTTAGGGCCGATTCCCATTTCCACCCTATCCTTAAAGGTTGCGAGTATTGTAAGCCTTGTCAGGGCGCCCGGCAAGGCCCTTCCCGGCGCCCTGTCGAGGTTTAGCGGCGCTGCGAAGGGCGCCGCCTTCCGGCCTGCCCTCGGCGGTCGGCCCGATAGAAGGCCCTAGGGTCGGCTCCCTGATCGTGACCCGCAAGTCCTTGATTCTGCTGGTGAGCGCGGCAGGAATCGAACCTGCAACCTAGTGATTAAGAGTTTCGACCTGCTGACCCTGGGAGACCTTGCCTCGGTACGATTCCGCTTTACTAAGCTATGTATTTCTAGTACAATAGGGGTGAGCCCAACGGTAAGTGCCTGATCCGCCAAGGTGGCTGAGAACGCCGTTTTTGGCCATTTCAGCGGATTTTCGTTACGCAGGTCTTACGCAGCCCGCCGTCGCTGCCGGCTCCGAGAGGAGACTCACCCCGTGAAAAAGAATCGACAAACCTACAACCTAACACAGGCCTTCGCCGAAGCTGCCCGGCCAAAGTACGACCGAAAGACCGGGAAGCTCCGCGATGCGTTCTCCGCTACGGAGAACATTTGCGACGGTCGCAGCCGACATCGTGCCGGAGAAACATATCTCGTTTTTGCTGAACCACGCCCTTCACCGGAACGTTACCGACAGTTACATCGTTCGCCAGCACAAGGCTCTGGCCGTCAGCCAACAGCGTATCTCGGATGCCATCGTGGAAAAGCTCGGCACGACGGTCGAAGAAATCCTGGGGCAAGTCCACTCGGGGACAGCTATGACGTTCGGTCGCCCGGTGCCGTGGCGAACGGCTGCGTAGACCAGGGGCCGAACAATGTTGAAAATATTTATCCTGAACAAGGGGGAAACCGAGGTAGAATAGAGGCCGAACCTGGTCTGGTCGTTGTTCTAGGGAGCCGGGCGGGATCGACCGCCCCCAACGGACAGCGGGCTTTCGAGAGACTGGACGGGGTTGAGGGCAGCCGGCACCGAAAAATCCGGCGGCCAGGACGTAAGCCCACCGGATCGAAAGATCCTAAGGGAACCTACCCGGCCTGATCTGAAGCCACAGCAGCCCCGAAAAGACTGGATGGGAACTTCTCGGCGTCTTGGCGGCTCTCTGAGGTTCGTTCCTGTTGCTGTAGTCGTATCGCCAGTGTTTCCCGGTACTCCTTCGCCTCAGCAAGCTTTATGAACTGCGCACTCAGGCCACGCTCCCTGACGAATTTTTCAATGTCGTCAAGCTCAATGCCGTAGTAAAATTCCTTCCTCGGATTCACCAGATTAACCCTCTTCTCGCCTACGAAGTCATGAAGCGCCCCTTCGAGTTCAGGGGCATTGTCTGAGTACAGCGTTGCATGGAGATCAAACGGAAACGGAACCGACGCATCGCCAAGCTCCGCGATACGCTCCATCGGCTCCATGCGCCGGGTCATACCGATCTTGACAACACGTTCACCGAACGAACCGACATTCGAGATCACGTAAACGAAGCCGGACTTCGTAAGTTGTGCCCGTGACACGGCCTTTTCCTTCTTATTATGTGCTTCATCGACTTTCGATTCCAAGGATTGGATCTGCTCAGTGAGCTTTTCCAATTGCGTTCCAGTTGCGGCTGCTGCCTCAGCCCGAGCTTTCTATAGGGCTTTCTGATACCGAGCTTCCTCTTCCTCGGCTTCCTGGCGGGCCTTTTCAATCTCACGCTGCGCCTTCTCTTCTTCCCGATTCCGCTCCCTGATCTGCCGCTGTTCTTCACGCTCCTGGTATTTCTTTTCCTCATACTCGTGTGTGGCCCGGAGCTCATCAAGCTTAAGCCCGAGGAAATCTGGGGTGATAGACACTTGCAATACACTTGCTAGCTGCTTTATGGCGTCGCAGGACTTGCGAATCCGCTCTTCCATCTTCGTTATGTTGTTCCACGAGACGTTGGCGACCGCCGCGTCACACTCACCGTTGAAGGCCCGCAGCACCAGCTTTAGGCGGTGTCTCACCGGTAGTTGGAGGTTGAGACGGCGGTTCGCCCGATTCTCATAGAATCGGGTTGACAACCTTTTTTAGGAAAGGAGAACCGCCGTGAGACGAAGGTATCACACGATCGACAAGC
>Ga0247727_10001077_pt1 | contig 66503 bp, 64 predicted proteins | sample WisWelCaveWW1625_FD_202498 | JGI IMG/M metagenome (GOLD analysis project Ga0247727, IMG submission 202498) | Biofilm microbial communities from Wishing Well Cave, Virginia, United States - WW16-25 | ecosystem: Environmental > Aquatic > Deep subsurface > Groundwater > Cave microbial mat | place... | reverse complement strand
TGCAGTATACCTACGACGCGATGAACAGGGTCGACTTGGTGCAGGAGAACGCTGTTACGACGCTCGCGGACTATCATTACGATGCGCTGTCGCGAAGAGCGTCCGTGACGCGCGGCAATGGCAGCGTGAGCCTTTATGGCTACGACCTCGCCTCGCGCTTGACCGGGCTGATCCACGATCTGCCGGGCGGCGCGATCAACGACCAGAATTTTGGCTTCGACTACACGCCGGCGTCGCAAATGGCCTCGCGCAGCGCTTCGAACGACAATTACAACTGGGTCGGCGCGACCATCGCCAACCGCAGCTACGCGCGCAATGGCTTAAACCAGTACACCAATGTCGGGGGAACCGCGTTTACCTATGATTTGCGCGGGAATCTGACCAATGATGGATCAAGAGCTTTTGCGTATGATCTGGAAAATCGTCTGACTTCCGTGAACGGGGCGGCGTTCGGCCTGAGTTACGATCCGCTCGGGCGCTTGCGACAAACGGTAGGAACCACGACGACGGACTTCCTGTACGACAGTGATCGCTTGGTGGCGGAATACGACGGTGCAGGCTTGCTGTTGCGCCGCTACGTGCACGGGCCGGGCGTGGATGAACCCTTGGTGTGGCACCAATGCGCAACGCCGTCCACTTGCGCCAACGACCGGCGCTATCTGATTACCAACCACCAGGGCTCTGTCATCGCGGAAAACGGGGCGAGCACCGTGCGCTACGCTTACGGCCCCTATGGCGAACCCGACACATGGACCGGCTCGCGCTTCCGCTACACCGGGCAAATCGCTCTGCCGGAGGTGCAACTCTACCATTACAAAGCGCGGGTTTACGATCCGGTGCTGGGTCGCTTCCTGCAAACTGACCCCGTCGGGTACAGCGCCGGGGATCTGAACCTTTATACCTACGTTGGGAACGACCCACTCAATCGCAGTGATCCGACTGGCCTACAATCTTGCCCGACACGCGACTGCCCAGACGTTCCGCTGCCGCCAACGAATGTTCGTAACGAAATAGCGCAGGCCGTAGGACCCGCAAGGCGGGGAGGCAGCGAACGCGGCGGCCACACAATCGAAAATAGACAAACTGGGGAACGACGTACCGTCACTGGACGCGCGGCAGGTCGAAGAGATTCTGGTGAATTCCGTCATACAATTCGACGAAACCCCAGTACCGAGCGTGTTGCCATTGTCAGCCACACCCACAATCGATCGCAAGCGCGGGGGACACAGGGTAGCTCAGAGACAAGGGGGCAGAATGCTCCAAGTCGTGACGATCAAAGCGCGATGGATCAAGTCGGCGCGCCAATCCAAACGATCTCCCCAAGTGTGACCACGACGCTTTATCGCGTTGGCGGGCAAGACCGCCTTGCTGTGGACTCTGGCGACCGCTCGCGAATTCCCGATTTGTCGAGTCAGGACATCATTGTTGACCCGGAGCCACAGCAATGAATCGATACCAGCGAATCGTGTGGTCCGTGGCACTGGCTATTGGTCTTTTGGCATGCGCATCAAGTCACAATGGAGTTAGCCAAAGGCCTCGATCACGTTGCGATGTTGTGTCCCTCATGGAAGTATTCGCCAATCCTACGGCGTATTTCGGGAGGAGGTTTTGTGGGACCGTTCGAGCAATTTACGAAAGTCGGGATGTAATATTGTTTCCTTCCGAACAACCGCTGCCGGAGGATCGAACAGATGTCGTGATGCTGCCTGATCTCGGCAACCAGCGCCGCCTGATCGCCATTCTGTCTGAAGGCGAATCCGCCGAGGTTTATGTCGAAGGGCGAATTTCAGGCATGAGCGAGTGCTTTCAAGAACCCAGAGAGGACCTTGAGGTGATCTGCACGCCGTATCGACGCCCGTTGGACTTGCGCGTGACTCGATTGGAGTTGCCCCAAGAGTGAACCTCGCCGCCGTCCTCCGCAGCACGTCAGAGCCGCGTCGTCCGTGCGCCTCAAAAAGCGCTTCCAGGGAAATTTTTCGGAAATCGAGGGCCTCCAGGGGCCGGAGGCCGGCGTATCGAGCGCGTCGGGGCAGGGGGTGATTTATGCTTACGACACCGCCGGGCGGCTCAGTTCAGAGACGAACACAATCGGAACATCGCGCGCGCTGAGCTTCCAATACGACGCGGCCAGCAATCGCACGGCGACCGCGAACGATCAGACTTTTGGCTTCGGCTACACGCCGGCTTCGCAAATCTCCTCGCGCAGCGCCTCGAACGACAATTACAACTGGATTGGCGCGACGATTACGAACCGCGCCTATGCGCGCAATGGGCTCAACCAATACACCAATGTCGGGGGAACGAATTTTGCCTACGATGCGCGCGGAAACCTGACCAGCGACGGCGCGCGTACATTCGTCTACGATCTGGAAAACCGGCTGCTGAGCGTCAGCGGCTCGGCGTCGTTGACGTTGGCATACGATCCGTTGGGGAGGCTGCGGCAAACGACAGCAGCGAGCGTAAGCACGGATTTCCTCTATGACGGCGACAGGCTCAGCGCCGAATACAACGCCGCCGGCGCGGTGCTGCGCCGCACCGTGCACGGCCCCGGCGTGGATGAGCCGTTGGTGTGGTATGAGGGCGCCGGGTTGAGCGACCGCCGCTATCTGATCACCAACCACCAGGGCTCGGTGATCGCCGAAAATGGCGCGACAACCAGCATCTATCGTTACGGCCCCTACGGCGAACCCGACACATGGACCGGCTCGCGCTTCCGCTACACCGGCCAAATCGCGCTGCCGGAAGTGGGGCTCTATCACTATAAGGCGCGGGTTTATGACCCCGCGCTGGGTCGGTTCCTGCAAACCGACCCCGTGGGATATACGGCGGACCTCGACCTCTACACCTACGTCGGAAATGACCCGCTGAATCGGACGGACCCGACCGGAAACTGCCTATGGTGCATTGGCGCCGTCATAGGTGCGGCGGTGGGAGCAGGATTTGAAACCGTAGTTCGACTGAGCAACAACGGCGGGGACTTCGAGTCGTTGGATGCCGGCCGAATTGGAGCGGCGGCTCTTGTCGGCGCAGTCACAGGGGCCACCGGTGGCCTAGCGGGAGGAGGAGCAGCGGCCGCGATCACTGCAACCCGTGGGGCTCAGGCGGCTGGCTCGCTTGGAGGAAGAATAGCGGTCGGCGTCGCAACAGGTAGCGCTGGTGGTGCGGCAGGAGAGGCGACCAGGCAAGGGGATGTGCGATGCACATTGCGGCCAAAATCATGGTGCACTATGCCAATTTCCGTCACCGCCCCTGCGGATCACGAAGCCGAGCGCTCGTATGGATTTGGACCCGGTCGATAGGCGAATTCTCCGCGCCGTGCAGGGGGATTGCACTTTGGGCGCCGACGTGTTGGGCGAGCTGTGTGGCGCTTCACCATCGACGGCCCTGCGTCGCCTTAAGCGATTGCGCGATGGGGGCGTGATAACGGCCGAAGTCGCGGTTGTGGATCCTAAGAAGGTTGGGCGCCCGCTGCTGATGATCGTTGGATTGCGGCTTGACCGCGACGACACCCATATCGCCGCTGCATTCGTTCGCCAGATGCGCGAGCACCCCGCTGTGATGCAGTGTTACTTCGTCACAGGGTCGGCCGATTACATCATTCACATTTCAGCGCGGGACATGGATGAATACAATGCGTTCGTGCAATCGCAGCTGATTTCAAACCCGCACGTGTCCATGACGGAGACCAATGTCGTCATCAGTCCACTCAAAGTTGGCTTGAGGCTCCCCATTGAGGAATGACCGGCGCGCCCGTCGGATCTGGCCGCTCCCGCTCCCTGGCGCCGCCCCCAACCGGGCGTACGGCGACAATCGCAGGCGCATCGTCGCAAATTGGGTGGCTCCCGAGCGCGCGCCCCTATAAAGAGACGTCAAGTTTCCAGGGGTTTTACATGAGAAGAATGCTCACGTTCTTGGCAGCCGCGCTGGCGCTGGCCGCGTGCGCCACATCGTCGGCGCCGCAGGGCGGGACACTTGCAGTCGCGCCGCTGCACTACACGACCCGCACCTTGCCCAACGGTTTGCGTGTTTACGCCATGCCGGACGCCAATACCACCAACGTCTCGGTACAAGTCTGGTACGATGTTGGTTCTGTGGACGATCCGATTGGCCGCTCCGGTTTCGCGCATCTGTTCGAACACATCATGTTCCAGTCGACGCGCAACATGCAGGGCGAGTTCATCAACCGCCTGACCGAGGATGTCGGTGGCTTTCTCAACGCCTCCACTTACGACGACTTCACCAATTACTACGAGGTTGTGCCCGCCAACCATCTGCGCGGCGTGCTTTGGGCGGAGGCCGAGCGAATGGGCTCGTTGGTGATCGACGAGGCGGCCTTCAATTCCGAGCGTGATGTTGTGAAGGAGGAATTGCGCCAGCGCGTGCTCGCCTCGCCATACGGGCGTTTGTTCTATTTCTACTTGAATCAAACGAGTTTTGCCGTGCACCCCTATGGGCGCCCCGGAATCGGTTCGATCGAGGATTTGGACGCGGCCACCGTGGCCGACGTGCGCGCGTTTCACGCCACTTATTATCGCCCCGACAACGCGGTGCTCGTGGTCGCTGGCAATTTCAACCAGGCCCAACTCGACGCCTGGGTGGACGAACATTTCGCGCCCATCGCTCGTCCGGGCCGCCCCATACCGCGCGTCGAGGCGGTGGAGCCCCTGCGCACCGCGCCGCGCGAATATACCACCTATGCGCCCAACGTGCCGCTTCCGGCTGTGATGGTGTCGTACCCGCAACCCGCCTCCACCAGCCCCGACATCCCCGTCTTGGTGGTTCTCGACGCCATCATGGCCAACGGCGATTCCTCGCGGCTCTATCAAGCGCTGGTGTACGAACAGCAGGTCGCCGCGCAGGTGTTCACCAATTTCGAAGCGATGCAGGACCCCGGCGCTTATTCGCTTTTCGCCATCCTTTCCGAAGGCAAATCGGCGGAGGAAGGCCTTGCGAGTCTGAGCGCTGAAATCGCGCGCATGCGCAACACGCTTGTGAGCCAAGCCGAGCTTGACGAGGCCAAGAACGAAATCGTCACCGCGACCATTCAGGGGCGCGAGACCGCCTATGGCCGCGCTTTCGAATTGTCCGACGCGGTAATCCGCTATGGCGACGCGGCTTACGCCGACCGTTTGCTTGCGGCGATCCAAGCCACCACAGCCGCCGATATTCAACGCGTGGCGCGGTCGATCCTGAACGACAACCGCCGCGTCTTGGTGCGCTACTTGCCGGAAACGGGAGGCCAATCGGGCGATACGATCTCCACCTCGCCGACCATCCAGGCGCGCGCGCTCACCATTGCGCCGGCGGATGTTCCGGTGTTCACGCTGGCTGCGGAGGGCCAGCGTGTCGCCCCGCCGGCGCCGAGCGCCCCGATCAGCGCGCGCATTCCGGCGACGTCGCAGCGCACGCTAGCTAACGGCTTGCGCGTCATCGTCGCGCCCAATCGCGCATTGCCGCTGATCAGCGCCGATTTGCGCGTCGCCTCCGGCGGCAGTGCCGATCCGCGTGAACGCGCAGGTCTCGCCAGTATGACAGCCGATTTGCTGACTCGCGGCACCGCCACGCGCAGCGCCACCGACATCGCCCGCCAAATCGAGTCGCTCGGCGCCAGCATTTCCTCGGGCGCGGGCGTCGATTCCTCCGCTGTTTCGCTGCAAACGCGTTCAGACCGCATCGACGAAGCGTTCATGGTGTTTGCCGATGTCGCGCTCAATCCCGCCTTCGCGCTTGAAGAGCTCGACCGGGCCAAGCAGCAGGCGCTTGATGGCCTGCAGGTGGCGTTGAGCCAACCCGGCTCGATTGCCTCCTTCGCCGTGACCCGCGCCGTTTATGGCGAGACGCCATATGGGGCCATCGCATCGCCGACCAGCATTGCCGCCATCGCCCGCGATGACGCCAGCCGCTATCACACGACCTTTTGGCGCCCCGACAACGCGGTCCTTGTTGTTACAGGCGATGTTTCCCCCGAACAGGGTTTCGCCATAGCAGAGCGGCATTTCGGCGACTGGGCGCGTCCTGTGGCGGCGCTGCCGGCGCGTCCGGACGCCAGCGCCTATGCCGCCCCGCCGCGTACTATAGCAGTTGACCTACCTGGCACGGGGCAAGCGGCGGTGTTGATGGGCTTGCGCGGCGTGGCGCGTCAGGACATCGATTATTTTCCACTGTTGGTCGCCAACAACGTGTTGGGCGGGGGCTATTCGGCGCGCCTCAACACCGAAATCCGCATTCGACGTGGGTTATCGTATGGCGCGAGTTCAAGCCTTTCGGCGCGCATGGCGCCCGGCCCCATCATCGCCTCGGCGCAAACGCGCAACGATGCCGCAGTGCAAGTTTATCAATTGATGAGCGCGGAGATTGACCGCATCGGCGATGAGCGAGCGCCGGAATCCGAACTCACCGCCCGCAAGGCGGTGCTGATCGGCTCGTTTGGACGCAGCGTGGAAACCACCGCTGGGCTTGCTGGTCAAATCTCGACGCTGGCTTTGTTCGGTTTGCCGCCGGAACGATTGGCAAATTACATCGCCGATGTCACCGCCGTGACGCCTGAGCAGGCGCGGGCGGTGGCGGCGCGCTATTTCGATGCGGCGCGGGCCGATTTAGTGGTGGTGGGCGATGCGCAATTTTTCTACGATGGTCTGCGCCGCGTACGCCCGAACGCCGAGCGTATCGCGGTGACCGACTTCAACCTCGACCGCGAGGCCCTGCGCTAGAGTAGACCGTGACCCGGCCACCGACTCGGTTGATGCTGGCGGCGTGGCCGTATCGCTGCTCATACGCGTCTTCGCCGCCGCTTTTGCGCTGAGCACGCTGTCGTTTGCAGCCGGTGTGGCGGGGGATTTGTCACCGCCGCCTGCATCAGGGACGGTGGTGGTCCTGCGCCTGCCGCCCGCATTGCCAGCGCCGGCGCTCGCGCCCGAGCCGGCGCCGGCGCCGGCTTTGCTGCGAACCACCGCTGCCGGGTCGCGGATACCGGCGGCGGCGCCTGTGCTTGTAACCGAGGCGCTCCCGGTGACGGCGCCGGTTTTCGTTGCCGAGGCCAAATTAACTCACGAGCTGGCTCATTCCGTACCCAAACCTCAGCCGGACTTGGCCCAATTGGCGCCGCGCAAGCCCGTCTGAAGCGCCGGGCCGAACCAGTTGCGGCTTTACGGCAACACTTTGGGCCAATGTTTGCAACACCGTCAAAAATCCGCCCAGGTCGGAGCGCTGTTGTCGCCGCCCATGAGCCATACCCCGAATCTGTCAGCGCGCGGCGCGGCGGCGTTTGCTGCGGCGCTGAGCCTGACCGGGGCGCCAGCCCTGGCTCAACCGCAGCCGACCCCGCCTGCTCCCCCGGTGCGGGGGCTCTATTCGGTTTCCTCCGGGGCCACACGCTATTCCACCCCTGACGGCGCCGTGCGCTTCGTGTTCGACCGCAGCGGCGGGCGCGCCGCTCTGGTGCGGTTCGAGGGCGACGACGAAGTGCACGTGCTTCGCCCGGTCATGGCCGCCGGCGGGGGAGAGATTTACAGCACCGAAGATGGCGACGTGAGACTGCGGGTGACGCCCCATGGCGGCATCATCGTTTATACACGTGCGCAAACCACCGGCGCGCCGGCATCCGAGGAAGAGCGCGTCGCGCCGCTGACCCCTGCCGCGATCGCGATCGCGGAGATGCAAAGGCGCGTGCGTCAATTGCAGGCGCGCGCGGCCCGCAGCGTCGGGCAGAGCGTGACCTTCGCCGTGCCAGCGCAAATGTCGGCGCCGGTCGCTGGCGTTGTCATCGACGCCGCCGAACGAGCCGCCGCCGGGCTGGCCGCGGCGCCGATGACGACGGTGCGCCGCGTGGTGATTATTTTCGGCCCCAGCCCCGCCGTTGTACAACGCGGCGATCAACTCATCATCCAAGTCGCCCCGCAAATGGGTTATGCCGGGCGGCCCTCGTCCAACACCATCCGCAACGTGGTGAGCGGTCAAGTGCAAGGGCCGGAGCAATAGCTCCCTTTCCTCCCCCGTTTACGGGGGAGGTGCCGAGCGAGGCGAAGCGGAGGGGGGGAGGGCGCAAGTGCGGCTTATGGACCGCCGGCGCCCTCGCCGGCATCGTTGCATCAAGCCCAAACAAGAGCCGGCGAGGCGCCGGCGGTCCATATTTGCGCTATTTGAAATTATCTTTCCGCGCCCGCAGTGCGCCGAAGGCTTCCCAATCTGGCGCGCCGCTCATCATGATCGCGGCTTTCAGTTCCGGCGCGCGCAGGAACGGGTTGGTTTGCTTTTCTTGGCGCAAGCTCATCGGCACGGTAGGTTTGCCTGTCGCGCGCAGGCGTTTGATGTCGGCGATGCGGGTTTGAAGCGCACGATTGCTCGGGTCGATGCTGATTGCGAAGCGGGCATTGGCTTGCGTATATTCGTGCGCGCAATAGAGCGTCGCCTCATCTGGCAGCGCGGCGATTTTTTGTAAGCTGGTCCACATCTGTTGCGCGGTGCCTTCAAACAAGCGCCCGCAGCCCAGCGAGAAGAGCGCGTCGCCGACAAAGCCGACTTTCTCGGTATCGAACACGTAAGCGATGTGACCCAAAGTGTGGCCGCCCACATCTAGCACGCGCGCTTCGAGGCCGCCGAGCTTCACCACTTCGCCTTCAACGACAACGCGATCGGGCGACTTGCCGATGCGTTCGACTTCGGCGGGGCCGGTCACAAGCGCGCCGGTGGCGGCGACGATCGCGGCATTGCCGCCGGCATGGTCGGGGTGCCAATGGGTGTTCCAGATTTCGCCGAGCCGCCAACCCTTCAATTCGGCTTGGCGTAAGATCTCGTCCGCGTCGGGCGTATCGATGGTCGTCGTGGCGCCGCTGGCGTCGTCGTGGACAAGAAAGCCGTAATTGTCGGCAAGGCAGGGGAATTGATGGATTTGCAGCATGTCCTAGCTTAGCCCTCTGCCCCATGCGCGTCGATGTTCTTGCTCTCCAGCGTTTCTACGCCTCGCCCCTGGGTGAGGCGGGCCAACGCGCGGTCGCGCGCCGGCTGGCCGCGCTCTGGCCGCACGCCGATGGGCTCGACGTGTTGGGCATCGGTTATACCGCGCCCTATTTCGAACGGTTTCGTTCCTCCGCGCGCCGCGTCGTGGCGCTGATGCCGGCCGAGCAGGGGGCCGAGCCTTGGCCAGCGCACGGCCCCTGCCTTAGCCTGCTGGCTGAGGAATCGCGCCTGCCGCTGATGGATTCCGTGTTCGACCGGGTGCTCATGGTGCACGCGCTGGAGGAGACCGATGCCGTGCGCCCGCTGTTGCGCGAGGTGTGGCGGGTGATGGCCCCGGAAGGGCGCCTGATGGTGATCGCGGCGAACCGCTGGAGCCTGTGGGCCCAGGCCGACGCCACTCCGTTCGGCCATGGGCGGCCATATTCGCGCACCCAGCTTGCCGCGCTGCTGGCCGATTCCATGTTTGAGCCGATTGTCTCGGCGCGCGCGCTTTACGCGCCGCCGGTCGCCTGGCGCCTGTTCGTACGCGCCGCCGACGCCTTCGAGCGCGTCGGCGAGGTGATGTGGCCGGCGCAGGGGGGTCTGGTGCTGATGGAGGCGGTCAAACGGCTTTACGCGGCCACGGCGCGCTCCGAGGGGCGTGTGCTATTGGCCAAAGCCGCGGGCCGCCGCGGGCCGTCGAAGGCCAACCGCTTTTCGTCGCACCCTTGATGCAAGCGGACGTATTTGGGCTAAGGTGGTGTTAGAGCAAATTCACGCCGAGCGCACACGCCCGTCCTCCCCAAGAGGGGGAGGTGGCGCGCGCGGAGCGCGTGACGGAGGGGGAAACGCAATTGCTTGCCAGCACTGGCGTTACCCCCTCAGTCGGCTTCGCCGACAGCTCCCCCTCGCGGGGGAGCACGACACTCTCTAACGCCAGCCAGATCAAAACGCTCAAGCATTCAACCAAGGGGAGTTTCACATGTATATGTCACGGCGCGCTGTACTCGGCGCAAGTGCGGCCAGTCTTGTTCTCGCTGCGTGCACACGCGCCTCGCCCGGCAGCGAGCTCAAAGCCATCCTGGACCGTGTGTCGGTCGAGTTTCTGCGCGAGTCTCCGGAGTTCGCCACCAGCTTGGCTGTGCCCGAAGAGCAGGCGGGCGGGCGCTATATCGATCGTTTGAGCGATGCCTCCAAGGCGGGCCTGCTGCGCCAGCGCCAAATCGGCGAGCGCGCGCTGGCCGATTTACGCCGCCTTAGCCGTGACGCGCTCGAAGGCCAGGACGCGGTCACCTATGACGTTGTCGTCACTGCGATAGACAACAATGTCGAAGCCACTGGCTTCGAATTCGGCGGCGGCGCCACCGCGCCTTATGTCGTCACCCAGCTGACCGGCGCCTATACCGGTATTCCCGATTTCCTCGCCAGCCAACACCCGGTCACCAACCGCGAGCAGGCGGATGCGTACCTCAGTCGTCTTTCCGCCTATGCGCGCGTGCTTGACCAGGAATCCGCGCGCATTGCCGAAGACGCCGCCGCCGGCGTGATCCAACCGGACTTCACCAACGACGGTGCGGTGCGCCAACTTGGCGGCTTTGCCGGCACGGCGCCGGCGCAAACCGTGCTGGTGCAATCGCTGCAATCGCGCTTGGCCGGCGTGGTCGAGATCGCCGCCGCCGACAAGACCGCTCTGGCTCAGCGCGCCGAAGCCATCGTCCGCGACGAGGTGCTGCCAGCTTACCAACGCCAAATCGCGGCGCTCACCGCCATCCGTCCACGCGCAAATCATGACGCGGGCGCTTGGAAGTTGCCGCGCGGGGAAGAGCTTTATGCCTCCGCGCTTAAGAATTACACCACCACCTCGATGTCGCCCGACGAGATCCACCAGGTGGGCGTCGATCTGGTCGCCTCGCTCAATGCCGAGATGGATGCGGGGCTACGTGCGCAGGGCATGACTCGCGGCACGCTCACTGAACGCTTGCGCTCTCTCTCGCGCCGGGCGGATCAGCGCTACCCCAACACCGCCGCCGGCCGCGAACAATTGTTGGCCGCGCTCAACGCGCAGGTTCAAGCCATCAATGCGCGCATGCCGGAAGTGTGCGGCACGCTGGCGCGCGCGGCGCTCGAAATCAAGCGCGTGCCGGAATACACCGAGGCCGGCGCGCCGGGCGGGTATTACCAAAGCGCTGCGCTCGATGGCTCGCGCCCGGGCGCCTATTACATCAATCTGCGCGACCCCGCCGAGGAGTGGCCCAAGTTCACCTTGCCGACGCTGACCTATCACGAAGGCATTCCGGGTCATCATTGGCAAATCTCGATCCAGCAGGAAGCCGGCGCGTTGCCCTTCATCCGCAGCGCGCTGCTCGGCTTCAACGCCTACGCCGAAGGCTGGGGTCTCTACGCTGAACAGCTCGCCGACGAGATGGGCATGTACGCAAGCGATCCGCTTGGGCGCATCGGCTATCTGCAATCTGCCGCGTTCCGCGCTTCGCGCCTTGTAGTCGATACCGGCATACACTCAAAGCGTTGGACGCGCGAACAAGCGATCGCTTCGATGGTGGCCGCGACCGGAGATCAGGAATCCAATATCGTCACCGAGATCGAACGCTATTGCGTATGGCCGGGTCAAGCGTGCGGCTACATGGTCGGTCGCCAAGCCATCAACCGCATGCGCGATGCCGCCCGTGCGGCGCTCGGCGATCACTTCGACCTCAAGGGCTTCCACGATGCCGTGCTCACCAATGGCTCAACACCGCTCTCGGTGACGGAGAGCTTGGTGCAGCAATGGGTAGCGACGGTTTCCGGGCCGGCGTAATCGTACCGATGCTGGCTAGAAGCCGGCGGTACGATTACGCCGGCGGTAGTTTCACGGCGCCAGCAGGAACACTGCCTCTTCGGCGAACCAGTTCGCGCGCCAGAATTTTTTCGCGAACGGCGCGCCGGCATGGCCCCGGCTGAGCGGCGTGGCGCGTTCGATGGTGAGGGACATCTCGCGCGCCTGTTCGGCGAAATCGCGTATGGTGAAAGCGTGCGCGATTTCGCCGTTAGCTTGCGCGAACCGTCCTTGGGTCAGCAAGCGCATGCGCCGGCGCCAGTGGCCGCAATTGGTGATCGACACGATCACGCGTTCGCCGATGCGAGCGGCTTGCTTCAGCGCCGCGCGCGGATGCATTAGGTCTTGCAGCGTGCGCGAGAACACTACGTAATCGAAGGCGCCGCCCGGAAACTCATCGAGGTCGCGCTCGGCGTCGCCCTGAACGACGGAAAGACCGCGGCGAACACAGGCATGCACCTTGCCCGGTTCAATCTCGATGCCGCGGGCGATGACGCTGCGCTCACCTACAAGCAACGAGATGAGGTCGCCATGGCCGCAGCCAATGTCGAGCACCTTGGATTTCTCCCGCACCAGCAAAGCAATCGCCTCGTGGTCGGCGCGGGTGACGAGTTGCAGCGGCGGCGCGGATTGAACCAGTTCGAACGCCATCAGCCCGCGCCTCCCTGCAGCGCCAGCCCGCGGGCGGCCGCCGCCGCGTCGATGAAGCCGGTCAAGGCGGCTTCGAATGCGGGTTCCTCTCCGAGATGGGCGTCGTGGCCGTTGTCAGTGCCGATCTCGAGATAGGCGGCCTCCGCGCCGGCGGCCATCAAGGCCCGGGCGATGGCGCGGCTTTCTTCGGGCGGATAGCGCCAATCCGAGCTAAAGGCGAAGACGGCGTGGCGCGTCGCCCCGCCCTGGAACGCGTTGGCGAGGCGGCCGCCGAAATCGGCGGCGAGGTCAAAACAATCCATCGCCCGCGACACATAAAGGTAGGAATTGGCGTCAAAGCGCTCGACCCCCCGGGTCCGGTCTTCGGCCGGCCCGAGGGCAGGCATTGCTTGCGGGCGCAGCGCGCCGATTCCGGCATCGAACGCGAAGCGTTCTTGTTGCTGCGCGCCGTCGAATCTCGAGTGCACCTCCGCTCCCGCCAAGCCCGCTATATGCGCCGCCGTGCGCGCAACCGACGCGCCCTTGGCCGGCCGGGTCCCGCGCGTGAGATAAGCGCCGCCGCACCAATCGGGATCGGCCATGATGGCTTGCCGGCCCAGTTCGGCGAGCGCGATGTTCTGCGGGGAATGGCGCGACGCCGACGCCACGGTCACGCTAGCGAAGGCGCGTTTGGGATGAGCGCTCGCCCATTGCAGCGCCTGCATGCCGCCCAGGCCCGCGCCGATGATCAGGAACAAATTGCTTATGCCGAGCGCCTCCACCAGCATCGCCTGCGCGCGCACCATGTCGGCGATGGCGATGGGGGGAAAGCGCAAGGCGTAGGCTTGCCCATTGGGCGCGATCGAGCCTGGCCCGGTGGTTCCCATCGAGCCGCCCAGCACATTGGCGCAGATGACGAAGAAGCGGTTGGTGTCGATCGGCCGGCCCGGCCCGACGATGCGCGGCCACCAAGCGGGGCGTCCCGTGATCGGATTGGGGCTGGCGACGAATTGGTCGCCGGTCAAGCCATGGCACACCAGCACCGCGTTGGAGCGCTCGGCGTTCAGCGCGCCGTAGGTTTCAAACCCGATCGTGAGCGGCGACAGCGCCGCACCGCTCGACAATTGCAGCGGCGCGCCGGCCTCGAAGACAAGGGTGCGCACGCCCCCCGCCGCCTGGATTTTCGCCGCCGCGCCGCCTGCGTGAATCATGGGCCGATTTATAACCTGCCTCGCGGGCCGCGTATCCCCCGAAGCACCGGCGCCTGTTAATCATTCCGCTCTGGAGCAGGAATTGGCGAGTTCGGAAAAACGTAGCTATACTTGGTGCATGAGCGACGCGAGTCCCCCGCCGTCCCAAAACGAGGCTTTGGAAGCGATTCGCCGCGACATCGATGGCGTCGATGTCAGCCTGTTGGCTCTGTTCGCTGAACGCCTGCGATTGGCCGACCGCATGGTGGCGCTTAAAGCGCCGCAGACCGGTGTGCCCATCCGTTCGGGGCGCGAAGTCGCAATGCTGCGGCGCTTGCTAGCAGTAGCGCCCGCGCCGCTTGAGCGCGAATTGGTGGCCGAGCTCTGGCGCACTTTAGTCGCGGCCGCCTTGCGCCGGCAGCGCGTGATCGATGTGGTGGTCGGCGGCGGGCGAGGCGACCCCACCCGTTTGTTCGACATCGCGCGGCGTCATTTCGGCGCGCGCACCCGCATTAGCCATGTGGGCGAGCCGCAAAATGCGCTGCTGCGCGCGGCGGAAAACCCGGATCGTTTCGCCGCCGTGACTCCCTGGCCGGCCGCCCCCGGGGTCGGCGCATGGTGGCCGGCGCTGACCGAGCAGCGCTTCCGCGACCTGCATCTCATCGCCGGGCTGCCTTTGATGGGGCCGGCGGAGGAAAATCCCGAAGCTTGCTTGTTCGCGGCGACAATTCCCGATTCCGCCGGCGGCGATGTTTCATTGCTGATCGCGTTCGATCCCCATCACCGCGTGCAGCGCGCGCTCAAGGATGTCGGGTTCGAGGGCAAGGAATTGGCGCGCGCCGAGCCGCGCGTGCTCTTGCGCATCGAGGGATTCTTGGCAATCGACGATCCGCGCGCTGCGGCGCTGGCGCGCTCGGGGCTCGAAAGTGTCCGCGTGCTCGGCGCTTACGCGCGGGTGTGATGACATCGATTTTCGACCGCATCGCCATTATCGGCGTGGGCCTGATCGGCGCTTCGCTCGCGCGCGCCGCGCGCGTGGCCGACGCCGCCAGCACGATCGCGCTCTACGATTGCAACGCGCACGTGCGCGCGCGTGCTCGCGATTTGGCGCTGGGCGAGACATTCGACAATCCCCAAGCCGCCGCCGCGGGCGCCGACCTGGTGGTTCTGGCCACTCCGGTTGGCGCCATGGGCCCGGCCATGCAAGCCATGGCGGCAGCGCTAGAGCCCGGCGCCATCGTCACCGATGTCGGCTCGGTCAAGGGCGCGGTGATCGAGGCCGTTCGCGCGCACCTCCCCGCACATGCCTATCTCGTGCCCGGACATCCCATCGCCGGCACTGAACATTCCGGACCGGATTCCGGTTTCGCCAGCTTGTTCAAGGGTCGCTGGACGATTCTAACACCGCTCGCCGACACGCGCGCTGAATATGCCGCGGCGGTCGATCGGCTCGAAGCGTTTTGGCGCGCGCTGGGCGCCGATGTCGAACGCATGGATTGCGCGAGACATGACGTGGTGCTGGCGGTGGTCAGCCATTTGCCGCACTTGATCGCCTTCAACATCGTGGCCATGGCCGAGGATTTGGAAAGCGTCACCGAGAGCGAAGTAGTGAAATACTCGGCTTCCGGTTTCCGCGATTTCACCCGCATCGCCGCCTCCGATCCCATTATGTGGCGCGATGTGTTCCTCAATAACCGCGACGCGGTGCTGGAAGTGCTGGGACGCTTCTCGGAAGATCTCGCGTCGCTGCAGCGCGCCATCCGCTGGGGCGATGGCGAAACGCTCTACGATCTGTTCGACCGCGCCCGTCGCATGCGCCGTGAAGTCATCGAAGCCGGCCAGGATATTCCCGCGCCAAACTGGGGCCGGGACGAATAGGGCGCATGGCGCGCGCCCAACCGATTTCGAGCACAAACGGCGTTCGTTATTGACTTCTCAACGCTTTTCCACCATATCCTCGTCCAGCGACCGTTCGCGGCTGAATTAAGCCTGCGAGCGCGGTCCTTCCGGAACGCCACCATCGATTTTCGGCTTTGAGCGCTTTTTAAAGCAAGCTCGCCGCCTTTCTTCGCCGTCGCTTCGTTCCTCAACTCAGCACCCGCGCGCAATCGCGTGGGGCGAGAAAGCATTTTTGTGACTCATTTTCCAAATGGGATGTTTGAATCCCTCGGCCTGAGCGCGCCAATTCTAAAAGCGCTGGCCGCCGAAGGCTATGCGACGCCGACGCCGATCCAAACCCAAGCCATCCCGATCGTGCTCAAGGGGCGCGATCTCATTGGCCTCGCGCAAACCGGCACCGGCAAGACGGCTGCCTTTGCTTTGCCGATCCTCGACCGTCTGGCCGCCAATCGCATACATGGCGGCGCCAAGTGCGCGCGCGTGCTGGTGCTGGCGCCAACGCGCGAACTCGCCGGCCAGATCGGCGATTCATTTCGTTCCTATGGGCGCTTTCTGGGCCTCTCGACTGCCGTCGTTTACGGCGGCGCTTCGATGTACAAGCAAAAGCAAGCCCTGGTGCGCGGCGTCGATATTCTCGTCGCCACCCCGGGGCGTTTGCTGGATCACATCTCGCAGCGCACCTGCCGGCTCGATGCGGTGGAAATCCTGGTGCTGGACGAAGCCGACCACATGCTCGACATGGGCTTCATCCACGATTTGCGGCGCATCGCCGCGCTAGTGCCGAAAAAGCGCCAGACACTGTTTTTCTCCGCCACCATGCCCGCGCCCATCGCTGAACTAGCTGCGCAATTTCTCGACAATCCCGAGCGCGTAGCGGTGGCGCCGCCGTCGGCCACGGCCGAGCGTGTCGAGCAGGGGGTGATCCACGTCGATCATTCGCGCAAGCAGGATTTGCTGCACGCGCTGCTGAAGGACAAAGGCATTTCACGCGCGCTGGTGTTCACCCGCACCAAGCATGGCGCTGACCGCGTCGTCGGCAAGCTGGAAGCCGCCGGCTTTCCCGCCGAGGCCATCCACGGCAACAAGAGCCAAGGCCAACGCGAACGCGCGCTCGACGCGTTCAAGAAGGGCAAGGCGCGCTTGATGGTGGCCACCGAAATCGCCGCGCGTGGCATCGACATCGACGATGTCAGCCACGTGATCAATTTCGACTTGCCCAACGTGCCGGAACAGTATGTCCATCGCATCGGGCGCACCGCGCGCGCCGGCGCCGGCGGGCACGCGGTTTCATTCTGCGCCCCCGACGAACGCGCGTTTCTGCGTGATATCGAAAAGCTGACCAAACAAGCTGTGCCGGTTTTGGTGACCGAATTGTCGCTGCCAACGCCGCGGCCCGATGAACGCGTGCCGCGCGCGCTGAAAACCGGCGGCGGCGGGCGGCCGCAAGGCCGGCCGCAGCAACAACGCAAGCATGCGCCGAAAGGCCACCACGCGTCTGATACCCACGGCAAAGCCCACGCCAAGCAAGGTCATGGCCCCGCACGCGCGCGCGATGCCGAAACGAGAGATCGGGGCGACCGCCGCGACCGCAAGGGTCACGACGTGTGGTCCAATAGCGGTCCCCCGCGCCGCGCCAACAGAAGGCCGATGCAGCGGGTTTGAGGCTTTGGTCACCTCTCCCCCGTTCAGGGGGAGTGGTCGAATTGCGCAGCAATTCGGATGAGGGGGCGGAAGCGCTCGCCTCCATTGAGTGGCGCCGCCCCCTCATCCGGCGCTCCGCGCCACCTTCTACCCCCGCGGGGGGAGAAGGGACTCTCGCGTCGCTCAGCCCTGGAAGGCGCTGATCATCACTTCCACGCGGCGGTTGCGGGCGCGGCCGCTGTCGCTGGCATTGTCGGCGACTGGGCGGCTTTCGCCAAAACCCGAGACAATCACGCGTTCGCGGATAACCCCGCTCTGGATCAGCACCGAGGATACATTCATGGCGCGGCGTTCGGAGAGGTTCATATTGTAATCGTCACCGCCGACCGAATCGGCGTGACCCAATACATCGATTGTAGTTTGCTGATATTCGCCCAGCACGCCGGCGACATCGCGCAAGGTCGGCACGAATTGGCCTTTCACCGCGTCGCGGTCGAAGTCGAAGGTGAGGTCGGCGGGGAAGTTCAAGAGGATGCGGTCTTGGCTGACGCGGGTGACGCCGACGCCGGTGCCGGCGAGGCGTTCGCGCAGATTGCGCTCTTGCTGGTCCATGTAATAGCCAATCCCCGCGCCCGCGAGCGCGCCGACGCCGGCGCCGATCATGGCGTTGCGGCGGTCATCGCCCCCGGCCAGCGTGCCCGCCGCCGCTCCGACAACCGCGCCGATAATGGCCCCGGTGCCGGTATTGTTGCGGGTGCGCTCGCCGGTGACCGGATCGAGCGTGGTGCAGCCGGCGATGAGCATTGCGGCGGTGAGGCCGGTGAAGCATTTGCGGATCATAAGTCCCTCCATGATTTACGAATTCTGACGCGGCCCGCCTGAGCGGGCGATGAACGCTTCTGCTTAATCTGCCGCGCCCCAGGACGCCAGACCCGCTCCGATAGCCGCCAATTACCCCGATTTTACCGTAGGAATCCCGCCAAGCGCCGCACCAGCGCCCCCCGTTCGCGGGTTTCGCATTCCCACAGTACCAGCGCCGACCAGCCCTGAGCCCTGAGCGCGCGCAGGCTGGCGCGGTCGCGAGCTTTATTGCGCGCGATCTTGGCGGACCAATAGGCGGAATGGTCCTTGGGCTGGCGCGCGCCGCGTTTGCAGCTGTGCCCGTGCCAAAAGCAGCCATGTACGAATATCACCTTGCCGAGCGTGGTGAACACAAGGTCGGGCTTGCCCGGCAGGCGCGCACTGTGGAGCCGATAGCGGTGCGCAAAGCCGAGCCCGCGGACAGCCGCGCGCACGACGCGCTCGGGGCCGGTGTCGGCGCTCTTGACCGCGCGCATGATGGCGGCGCGCTTTTCGGCGCTGAACACATCGGCCCGACCGGCAGTTGACTTTAACGGCATTTTAACAGAACATAAAGAGAACTAAATCCGACGGTCATTGGCGGCCACGTAGACTCGCGCGCGTATGAGCGCCTCGGGGCAAGAAGGGGCAAGCGGTGCCGACGTTTTTCGAGTTTTTTGCGGGCGGCGGAATGGTCCGAGCCGGACTCGGAGACGCTTGGGATTGCAAGTTCACCAACGATTTCGACAAGCGGAAATGCGAGACCTATCGAAAGAACTGGGGCGGCCCTGAGATTCTTTGCGAGGATGTGAATCTTGTTCGCAACCATCCTCTACCCCATACGCCGCATTTGGTTTGGGCGTCCTTCCCCTGCCAAGATTTGTCCCTTGCTGGTGGCGGCGCTGGCTTGAAGGGCGACAGGTCGGGAACGTTCTGGCCGTTTTGGGAAGTCATCAAGGCACTAAAAAATATGGGGCCGTTGCCGAACATCATTGTTCTTGAAAATGTTTGCGGGACTCTGACCTCTCACGACGGCAAGGATTTTGCCGCTATCATTGATGCCTTCGCCACCATGCGCATGCGCGTTGGTGCGATGGTGATTGATGCCGAGTTGTTTGTGCCACAATCACGCCCGCGCCTGTTCTTCATTGCGGTCTCTGGCAACGACGTTCCAGCAGGACTATGTGCCGATGAAGCTCAGGACCTGTGGCATCCATCGCCGCTGAAGCGCGCTTACATGAGACTAACGCCTGAACAGAAGAGAGCGTGGATTTGGTGGAAATTACCGACGCCGCCTCGCCGAACGCGTAGGTTTGCCGACTTGGTGGAGGCGAATCCCACGGATGTTGCATGGCACACGCGAGAGGAGACTAGGCGGTTAATGGCGATGATGGCTCCTGCCCACAGGAAAAGGGTGGAGCAAGCAAGAGTCGCCAAGCGTCCCGTAATTGGCGCGATTTACAAGCGGACGCGAATTGATGGCGATGGTCAAAAAGTGCAGCGAGCGGAAGTCAGATTTGATGAAGTGGCCGGATGTCTGCGCACCCCAGCGGGTGGCTCTAGTCGGCAGACCATCATAATAGTTGCTGGAAAGGACGTTCGTTCGCGGCTGATTTCGTCGCGAGAAACGGCCCGGTTGATGGGGCTGCCGGACACCTACATTTTGCCTGCACGTTACAATGAGGCATATCATTTGACCGGTGACGGAGTTGTCGTTCCTGTTGTCGGGCACCTGAGTGCGAACATCTTGTTGCCTATCATAAATGGCCGTCAGGAGGTCGCGGGTGAGTTGCATTCCGTGCAAGAGCGACGCCGAGGAGGCGATGACTCAGAGGTGCACAGCGTCCAGTTTGAGGTTCGACAAAACGGGCGCGACGTTGAGCGGAAGACGCGTGTATCGCAGGGTGGAGTCGAGCAACGTGTGTCCAAATGGACCCCAATAAGGCGTTCCTAACCTCGCCCCCGAGAGATCCTGGCAAGGAAACGAGGCCCAGGCCAGGGCGGCCTGGCCCGGCAGATCGGCTTGGCTGAGCTGCCAGATATCTCCTACCCGCAACCTACCCTCCCCAAACGCCGCCCGGTAGGCTTGCGTCTTGGCCGGGTCGATGTCGTTGGCGAAGGCGCAGGCAAAGTCGGGCTCCAAGGCAAGCCGGGCTAGCCCTCCGCCGGCGAAAAACTCTAACAAAGGGGCGCCGGAATCACGCTGCATGGGACTATACTAACCCGCGCGATGGCTTTGGCGTCCATGTTGGACCCAGGCCTGACGGGGGTAAAGCTGATGCGGAGCTTGGTCCGCGGCGTGGTTGTGGGTGTGGCGCTCGGGCTGGGCGGGCTGGGTCTGTCGGCGTGCCAGCGCGATGAGCTGGCGCCGTCGGAGACGGCGTCCGCGCCCACCGATGCCGACCGCGAAGCCGAACTCGCCGCCGAGCAATTGGTGGCGTTGGGTGGAGCCGCAAGCGGCGAACAGCGTGCGCTCTATGAGGGCGAGTTCCAAGCCTCCGGCGGCATCGGGTCGCTGGGCGCGGACGAAGGCGCCTGGGAGCTGCGCCTGCTCACCGATTATGCGCAATTGTCTCGCCCCGGCCTCGGCGAGGACGGCGGCATTACCGGCGAGCGCGAGTATCGCGAGCGCGGCATGCGCGTAGTGGCCGGTTCGGTCACCATCACCATCATGCATGCGCCATGCGCCGCCAGCGGCGTAGATCTGCCCTACACCGCGCATGTATTGTTCGAGGGGGTCGCCTATCAGGGCTGCGCGCGGCGCGGCATCGCCGAGGGCGAACGCCCGACGTGGGCGTCGGTGCTGCCAGAACTTATGCCCGCGATCGATGCCTGCCTGGCGCGCGTCGCCTCGCGGCCAGGGCGCGTGACAATCGCCTCGGCCCTGGATGAAGGCGAGGTTAGCGTGCGCATTCGCGAAGCCGACGGGTCGCGCCGCGAATGCATCGCCGACGCCGCCGGCGCGCAAGTTTCGGTTTATGAGACGCTCTCCGATATCGACCGCAGGAACGGCGAAGGCGACCCGGAATTCCTGCGCGGCGAAGACGAGCCGCGCGCCCGCAACTGCCGTGTCCACGAGGCCGCGACCGGCCGCGAAGGTGAGCACCTCGGCTGGCTGAGCCGACGCTCGTGCTGAGGCGCGCCGCTAGAGCGGTTTTATCCCGACCGGAATCACCGCTCCCCGGACGACGCGAAGCGGCGATCCGGGGTCCATGGTGCGCCTTGACGCTGTCAGCAGTGGTTTGGCGGATCGATGGGCCCCGGCTCGCGACTTCGTCGCGTCCGGGGAACCTGTAATACCAACGGCCCCAGACATTGACCGCCCGTCCTCCCCCGCCGGTTGCTCCGCAACCGGCTCTTTTGCACAAAGCGCCAAGATCGCAACGCGATCTTGGTGGAGGGGGAGGTGGCGCGCGCGGCAGCGCGTGACGGAGGGGGGCGGCGCGACAATGGCAAGCGATGGCGCTGCCCCCTCAGTCAGCTTCGCTGACAGCTCCCCCTATCGGGGCACGGTCACACTTGAGCGCGCGCCATGAGTCAGCATTTCGGGCCGTTGGTATAAGGTGTGTACGCTCGGTTTGATTCTGCTCTAAATCAGGCCCCCAATCCAATCGAACAGGCCATCGAAGATGAAGATGCCAACGCGCGCGGCGACATAGGTCGAGGCGATCGCGGCCAGCGTGGTGAGCAGCAACAAAAAGCCATCGCGCTGCAGCAGCGCCAGCGCGGTGAGCGCCACTGTTATCCCCGGCGGCCAATTGCCCCCCGGGATCGGCAAGATCAGCACCAAAGCCAACAGCAATGTTTGCAGACCGATGAAAATGGTGGCTGGAAAACGCGTCAGCCACGACCAGCGCGGCTTGATCAAATATTCCAAGCGGCGCAATACCGGCGTTGTAGCGTTGAATGTGCGCCGCAAGGCCTCGCAACTGATTCGCCACTCGCGCACTCGCTTGGGCACCCACAGCGTGCGCGAGCCGAGCACCAGCTGGAGCGCCGGGGCCAGCATCAGCACGCCGAAAATGGTGGAGATGCCGGGAACGTTGGGGATGCACATCGGCAGCGCCAGCACCAACAGCACCACCCCGTTAGCGCGCGAGTCGAGCCGGTCGAGCAGGTCGCCCACGCTGACGCTCTCGCCTGGGAAAGCCGCGGCCAGATCGTCGAGCACGGCCGAGGCTGGGCGTGCGGGGGAATGGTGAGGGGGGGTGTTCATGTGGGGCGCGAACGGACATGGGGCGCCGGCGCTGATTTGGCCAGAGCGCCGGCACAGAGCGCCGGCCAGAGCGCCGGCACAGAGCGCCGGCCAGAGCGCGGATTGTTCAGACCTCATCAACCATAAGCAGGCTAGCTCCTGAGCCAATGGCGCGCGCGCTTTTGTCTTTTGCTGTGCTTGGGGCGACGCTGGCGGCGGCCGGCTGCGGTGGGTCGGCCCCGCCGGCCGAGCTGTCGGGCTTGTGGAGCGCCGGGCCCGCCGCCTGCACGGCCGGCGTTGGCGTGCGTTTTGGCCCCAACGCGATCGAGGCGGTCTACCAAAGCCAAGCCGAAACTCTGTTTGAACGCCCGCGCTATTCCATTGTCGGCGGCGATGGGTTCCGGGTTCGCATCGTCTACGATTTGCCGCACCTAGCAGGCGGCGCACGCAGTGTCGGCGCGCAGGGCGTGCTGGTGCTAGCGCGTCAGACCGATGGGGGTATCGCCGCGGAGGCTCACAATCTGGTCGATGGCCGCACTGGCGCTGCCCGTCTGCGGGTGCTGAACGACCCAGCCATGGCCCTGCTCACGCTCGAACCCTGCGGGCGCCAGCCAGCGCGCGAGGAATTACGCGGACGCACTTTCTCGCCGACAGTCTAGCGCCACCGGCCTCCTTTGCCGCTTGACGCGAACGCTCATGCGGGCTCTTGGGGCGCACCGGAAACGATCGTGCGCGGAGACGGCCGATGAGCATGGAAGATGAGGCGACGGCCGCCGAAACCGCGCGCCGGGCGCCGTCGGAAGATTCACACTTCATAGCCAGAGTGATCGGGGCCGCCGGCGACCACGACGCGCCGCTTCTGCGCCGCCAGCTCGCCCAGCTCGACACCGCCGATTTGGCCGATGTCATCGAGCACGTGCCGCTCGAAACCGCGCTCACCATCGCGCGGCTAATCGGCCGCGAATTGCCGGCGGAATTGCTGGCCGACCTCTCTTGGGAGCGCCGTGAGGAGGTGTTGAGACACTTGCCCGCCGATTATGTCGGCAAGGCGCTCGATGAATTGGACACCGACGACGCCGCCGCTGTCGCCGCCGACATCGATGAAAAGCAGCTTGGCGCGGTGTTGGCTGCGGCCGACCAGGACACCCGCCACGTTGTCGAAGAGGCGCTCTCGTTCGATGAGGAGACCGCCGGGCGGCTGATGCAGCGCGAGTATGTCGCGGCCCCAGAGGGATCGATGGTGGGCGAAGTAATCGATCGCATGCGTGCTGAAGCCGCCGAACTGCCGGATGTGTTTTTCGAAATCTACGCCGTCGATCCGATGATGCGTCCGGTCGGGGCGGTGGCGGTCTCCAAGCTGATGCGGGCGACGCGGGCCACACCCATCGCCGACATCATGGAGCCGCTGAAGGCGCTCATTCGCCCCGAAATGGACCAGGAAGAAGTGGCCCATACGTTTCAGAAATATCACCTCGCCTCGGCGCCGGTGGTGGATGAAGCCGGCCGCCTCAAGGGCACGGTGACGGTTGACGACATCGTCGATGTCATCAGCGAGGAAGGCGAGGAGGATTTGCTGAAGCTCGCCGGCGTCAGCGAGGCCGCGCAAACCGATTCCATTTTCCGCACCGTACGCGCGCGCGCGCCGTGGATTTTCGTTAACATCGGCACGGCGCTGGTCGCCGCCACGGTTATTTCCGCGTTCGCGGCTTCGATCGAGCAGATCGTCGCTCTCGCGGTGTTGATGCCGGTGGTCGCCTCGATGGGCGGCAATGTCGGCAACCAGACGCTGGCGGTGGCGGTGCGCGCGCTGGCCGCGCGCGACCTAACCGACGCCAATGCCTGGCGCTACATCGTGCGCGAAGCCGCCGCCGGCGCGGCGCAGGGGTGCATGTTCGGCCTGGTGCTCGCGACTGTCGCCATGCTCTGGTTTAACAATCCCGGCCTGGCGTTAGCGGTGGGTTTGGCGGTGGTCATTAACCTCGCCTGCGGCGGCATGGTTGGCATCCTGGTCCCGCTGATCCTGCGCCGCATCGGCGCCGACCCGGCTGTCTCATCCACGGTGTTCGTCACTTTCACCACCGACGCGCTGGGCTTCCTCGCGTTTTTAGGGCTGGCGACACTCATTCTGTTGGGCTGAGCAAGAGATTTTACTCCTCACTAACCACGCGCATTCGCGGCGCCGGACTTGCCTCGATGGGGAAGTCCGCCGGTTCGTACGCATCAAATCGGGACGGGCGGGCGACGAATTCGCCTTGAAAGGCGCCGACCCATGGCTCATGCGATTTCCTCGGCCGGCCTTGCGCTGCTGCAAGAGTTTGAAGGCTTCCGCGCTGCGCCCGCGCATTTACCGGATGGCAATTGGGTGGTGGGCTACGGCCATGTCCGCATCGGTGAGCCCGGCGCGGCGGTGAGCCAAGCGGAAGCCGCCAGCTTGCTCGGGCTCGACATCGCCGCAGTGGAACGCTTGATCAACCATTCAGTCATCTTGCCGCTTAATCAGTCTCAATTCGACGCTTTGGTCTCGTTCGTTTTCTCAATCGGCGCGGATGCGTTCATGCAAAGCCAAGTCTTGCGCCGGGTGAACAGCGGCGATTTTATCGCTGCCGCCTGCGCCATGGATGCGTGGCGCAAGGGCGATGTCGCCGGTGAATTGGAAGTCGTCGGCGCCTTGGTGGCCAGACGGGCGGCGGAGAAGGCGATGTTCCTGAAGCATCTGCCGCACGATGCTGCGCCATCGGCGTTCATGCGCGCCAAGCTCGACCACGCCGCCTCCATGCTGGGCGCGCCGATAAAATATGCCCCCGCACCTGGTCTCGGCTCGGTTGCGATGGCCCACGCCAAGCCGGCGCCGGCGCAAGCCCTGACCGAAATCCTGAAGTCCGAACCGGCCGCGGAAATCTTGCTGCTGACGCAAGTCGCGCTGGCGCCCGCGTTCGACGAAGAGATTACCACCGCGCACGCCAAGCCGGCGGCGCGGCCGCTGCACGGCGACAAGCCCAATTTCGCCATGCCGCGCCTTCCCACGTCAAAGGCCATGGAAAATGCCGGTCTCATCGCGCTCATGGCATTCGGGCTTGGCCTGATCTCCATTGGCAGTTCGATGCTGTTTGCTGGAGAAGGCGATGGTATCGGCATCGCCGCGGGCGCCGCTTTTGCCGCGCCTGGGCTCGCGGCTACATTGATGGCCGTCCTCGGTTTCTGGCGCGGCCCGCGGACTGCCGAGGCCTGAACGAATTTACGCGGTTACGCTGGTGAGACTTGGGGTGCGCAAGCGCCCCATATCTTTTGCCCCGAACAGCCGAAGGGCCGCTCCGGCGTCCCGGAACGGCCCTTCCATTGTCTGTCCCTGCGGGAGCAGCGTCAGCGCCGTCCCCCAGTCGAGCCTGTACTCGAGGTGGTGGTCCGCGCCTGATGACGATTTGTCCCTAACGGGTGACAATGAGACATGGACACCTCCTTTCTTAAGCCCGGCGCCAGCCGCCGGAAATGCCAACATAAGGCCTTCGCCGCGCGCTGAAAAGCGGAATGGCTAAGACGCGTTGTTTCAGGCGAGCCGATGTGGCGCGTCCGCACCGGCGGCGCGAACAAAGGCTTATTCGTGTTCCGGCGTTAGCGAGCCGAGCAAACTCGCCCGGTTCCCCGCAAGCGCAACGCAGGCTTGGCTCTCGGCCCCGTCGGCATAGCAGAACAAGGGTCCCTGGGCGCCGCGGGCGGCTTCGTAGGCGGCGCGCGCGACCGAGGGCCGGAAACCCGGCGGGCGTTCGGCGCGCGCGCGCCATTGCGGCAGCGTATCCGCGGTTGGGGTCTCGGCCGTGTTTTGCGTCCAGGCTTCGAGCTCGGCGCGCAGGCCGGTTTGGTCATTGCTCGGGTTGAACGCGAGCGGAACTTCGCTAAGCGGATAGGCGCGCTCGAACAGCACGGCGCCGTCGCGCGACTCGATGCGCATGGTTGCAATCGCCGCCGCGCAGGTTTCGCCTTCCGCTTCCGCCTCGATGATATAATATTGACTGCCGACCGCCGACCAGTCGCGAGAACTTTGAGCGGTGCAGCCCGCGTAAGTGCGCGCCGGCGCTTCGACTCTTGGCGCCTGTTGCCGCGGTGGCGCGCACGCCGCCAAAATCAATGCCAACGCCGCGCACCCCCGTTTCATGGTTGCTCACAGCGCGCCGCTTGCGCCGGCGCGCACGCCGCGTTGAGCAGCGCAAGCGCAATAAACAATTTCATGGGCCGACAGTCACCAGCAGGGCGGGCGCATGGGAGAACGGATCGATCATCAGGCATTGCGACGCTTCCGCGCCGACCGCAAGGCAGATCAACGGCAGATCGCGTTCGCGCACCAGGGGATAGGATTCGGAGTTGAGCGGTGACGCGTAGGAAAGACCGTCCGCCGCATCCGTGTGGGCGATGTCGCGCCATTGCGGCAATTGACTCGACCGCATTTGTGTGACCTCGGCCCAAGCGGCGAGGAAGTGTTCGATGTCCTGGTTGGACACGGGCGGGGCGCCTTCGGGCGGGGCCCCCTCGCCAACATTCATCGCGTAATAGCTCGAAGCAAAGGCCCAGAGCGGATCGCCTTGCGCGTTGCGCGCTGTAAACGTGACGATTGCCTGCGCGCAGGACGGACCCTCCGAGTGCGTTGTGATGGTGTCGGCGGCGTTCGAATTGGTCCATATCACCTCATGGGTGGCGCTGTAGGTGCAGCTGGACGCGGCAAGATCATTGTCCAGTGCCTGGCCGCACGCGCCCAGAATTAGGGCGGTGAGGCCAAGAGCGAAAAATCGCATGGGGATCCCTCAATCGAGCGAGCATAGCCGCGCCGACAGCGCGCGCCAATCTATTCAGCTGCTTCCATCGTGGAGCTTGCGTCCCAGCCTGGCGGCTCGGCCGCCGGCGACTGGAACAGGCCGTGCGGGCTTTGCAGCGCGACCACCGCAGCTTCGTAACCAGCGGCGACCGCATCGTCAAAACACTTCCAGTCGCGCATGTCGATGTGGGGCATGTCCGGCGCAATGAGCAGGTCCGCGCCGGAGCGCCCGTGCCAAGGGTCCACGGCGAGCGTCGCCGCGCGCATTAGCAATGAGGCGATCGGCGGCGCCGCTTGCACCCCGTGCGCGGCGACCCAGCCGAAGAAGCCGGGCGGGTCGCGGAAGTCCTCGATGTCGATGCCGTCGCGGAGCGCCACATCGACGCCGATTATGGGGCCGAGGTGCAAATCCTTCAGCACATCGACGGGGAAATTCTTCAGCACCGCGCCATCGACCAGCAGAGCGCCGTCGGGCTCGACCACGGGCGGCAAGATCCCGGGCAAGGAAATCGAGGCGCGCAGCGCTCGCCGCAGCAGGCCGCCTTTATGGATGCGGCTGCAGCCACCGACTAAGTCAGTAGAGACAGCGAAGAAGGGAACCGCCAAATCCTCGATCAGGGTCTCGCCGAAATGCTCCTGCAGACGGTCTTCCACGCGCCGCCCGCGCACCAGCCCAACCACGGGGAGCAGGTAATCTCCCAGCGGATTGCTCTCGACGAACGCCTTGCGGATGCGGGTCTCCATTTCGTCGTCGTCCCAGCCCATCGCCACGCAGGCGGCGATGATGGCGCCCATCGAGGTGCCGCCGATCACGTCAAACGGCAGTCCCGCTTCGCGCAACGCACGCACCACGCCGATATGGGCGTAGGCGCGGGCCCCGCCGCCGGACAAAACCAGTCCGATGGATCGCCGCGCGATGACCCGGGCCAGGCGCGCGGCGTCGGCGTCCTCGAGGCCGCGCCAATGAAACAGGCGCGCGGCGTCGCAAGCGTCGGTCCATTCGTTGGTAGTGGCGGCTTTGCGGTCCATGCCGTGGTGCAGCAAAATGACATCGACGAGGCGGAATTGGCGCGCGGGTGATGGCTCTTCGGCCGGCAAGATCGGCAACGAAGGACGCGCGTCGGCGCGGGCGAAAAACCAGAGCCGGTCGGCTTGACGCAAACAAGTGCGGAACCACGGCGTGTCCGCGATCGGCGAGACCAGGAACACCGCGTCGTTCTTGCGCTCTAGCGCGTCGAACCAGGCGCTGTTGAGCCCCTCGCCGCTGAGCGCCGCCTCGTCTTCCTCGGTTACGATGACAGCGCGCGCGCCCAGCCGTTTCAGCGCCGCTTGCAAGGCGCGCGCGCGTAGCTTGATGTCGATGGTGGGGGAGGTTGCGATCAGCGCGTAGACCTTGGGGTCGGCGCGCGGGCTGGTGCGCGGCGTCGAGCGGGCGCGGGCCAGCATCAGCCGCGCGATGTGGCGCATCAAGGTGGGGTGGGCCTGCACCAGGCGTTCGAAGGGCTCCGGCGCCAGCTTCAGCACCTCGCTATCGCGCATGGCAAAGACGCTAGAGGAGTGCGGCTCACGCGCGATCAGCGCCATCTCACCCACAGGTTCTCCAGGCCGGATGTAGCCCAACAATTGATGCGTACCCTTGTCAGCGGGGCGAAAAGCGGCGAGCGAGCCGGAAATAAGGAACCAAACCCCCTCCGGCGGCTCGCCGGCATTGAGCAGGGGCGAACCCGACGGCACCGAGAACCATTCGGTTTCCTCGTCCATCGCCGCCAGCAGGGCTGGCGCGGCGGCATTGAGGAAAGGGATGTCGGCAAGGCTCGGTTTCATGGGCTTGCCTGAAGGATAGACCCACCAGGTTAAGGCGCAATGACGCTGCGAGCGCGCCGTGCTAGAGTGCGGCCATGAATGTCGTCCGCAAACTCATGAGCGCCGAGCAATTCCTGGACTGGCGGCAAGACCAGCCGTGCCGCTGGGATGGTGTCGGGCGTTCCGGTGCAGATGATGGCCGGGGCCAAGCAGCGCCATGACCGCATTGTTATTAACATCATCGGGGCTCTGTTCGTGAAGCTCAAGGGGCGGCCCTTGCAGGCCATGGAGCGCCGATATCGCCACCCGCATTCCGGCGGGCAATGTGCGCCAGCCCGATGTCACGGCCGTTCAGGGGCGATTCGCTTGATAGCACCGCGCCGACAGCGGCTTTCGAGGTTTTGTCGCCCGCCACTCGAACGTCGGACCAAATTTCGCAAGGTGGATGAATATAAAACTGTGCAAACGTTGAGACATATAGTGCTCGTCGAGCCAGACTGGCCACGGCTGCTCGTGTGGAGCAGAACTGACGTCGCTGGCCCTTGGGTGGACACTGAAATCCTCGGCCTAGGCGCCGTGCTGGCGCTGGATGCCGTTAATGTGGCCCTGCCGCTTGTGGACATCCATCATGACGTAGGCTTCGAGGACCAGGCTGCGCAGTAACGCTGGTTTCCCGCTGGGGCGGGCATGCTAAGACCCGGCCATGACCGTCTTCATTGCTTTTGCGCCAGCCGACCGCGAGGCCGCCGAGGGGCTGGAAAAGTTCATCGAGCGCCGCGGCCAATTCGCCGAGTTGGACGACGGCCAGACCGCGCTCAGGCCCGTGCAGCCGAGCGACGTAGTGGTGTTGCTGGTGTCGAAGGACTTTGTGTTCGCGCCGGCCCGGCTGCGGCTCGAACAACGCGCGCTCGACGCTTGGAGCGACGGGCGTTTGGTGGTGGTCAAGCTCGACCATGGCCTTGCTCCAGTGGGTCTGCGCGACCTACCGGCGATCGACGCAAGCTTTGAGGCTCAGCGCGAGTTCAAATGGCAGGAGATTGTCGAGGCGGTGCGCGAGAAGCTGAAGCCGGCTTCGCGGTCCAGTGACGATGCGCGCCCGGCGCTGCCAAGCGCGCCGCGCAAGAGCGGCGGCGGACTCATCAACGTTTTGCTGTTGGTAGCGCTTGCCATGCTGGCGGCGAGCGCTTCGATTTGGCTGGCGAACCGGATCGGCCCAGTCCCTGGCGGCTGGGCCGACTTGGCAGATGGCGTTGATCGATTCGGCGCGCGGTATGGCTTGGCCTCTGGCGTGACGCCGTGGCTGTTCGCGGCAGCAAGCGTGGTGACGCTGTTCAGCTTGCTCGTGGCGCGCTTGAAACGGGCCAGGCGCCAAGCGCCGGCTGAAGCGCCGACTCAAACCGACGCGATGTTTGTGTCGTATGCGCGCGCCAATGAAACCATGGTGCTGCCGGTGATTGAGGCGGCCCAACGCGACGGGCGCAAATTCTGGCTAGATCAAAAAGGCATCGGCGCCGGAGATGGCTGGGCCGGAGAGATCGTCCGCGCTATCAAGGGCTCGGCCGGCGTCATGGTGATGTGCTCGAAGGCCGCGTTCGAGAGCGATCACGTCAAGCGCGAGGTTTATCTCGCCGACCGCTACCGCAAGAGGCTGGCCCCGGTGTATATCGAGCAGGCCGAGCCGCCGGAGGATTTCGAATATTTCTTCGCCGGCGTGCAAAGCCTGAACCTGTTTGAAACGCCGGAGCCCGAGCGGCGGCAAGCGTTGGTGCGGGTGTTAGGAGCAAGGATATGACGCTCGCCCCCGATCCTGTCTTGCTCAATGTATCCCCGGAGGGCGTCGCCGTGGTGACGCTCAACCGTCCTGAAAAGCGCAATGCGTTCGACGAATTGATGATCGCCAATCTGGCCGAGCATTTCGAGACGCTCAAAGGCGCCGACCATGTGCGCGTGGTTTTCCTGCGCGGCGCGGGCGAGAGTTTCTGCGCCGGCGCCGATATCGACTGGATGCGCCGCCAGGCTGGGCGCACGCTGGAAGACAACGAGGCCGATGCGCTGGCGCTCGCGCGCACGCTGAAGCATCTGCACGATTTGCCCCAGCTCACCGTGGCGTTGGTGCAAGGCGCGGCCATGGGCGGCGGCGCCGGCCTTGTGGCGGCGTGCGATGTGGCCGTGGCGCTGAGAGATACGCGTTTTCGCTTCTCGGAAGTGCGTTTAGGCCTGATCCCCGCCGCCATCTCGCCCTACGTGATCGAAGCGATCGGCCCGCGTTGGGCCAAGGCGCTGTTCGCCACCGCCGAGAGCTTTGACGGAACCTACGCCGAGAGAATTGGCCTCATCCAATATTCGCTAGCCGACGAGGCTGAATTGCAGGCGATGATGGCGCATCTCACCGAACTTGCGCTCGCGGCCGCGCCGGGCGCGGTGGCGGACGCAAAAGCGCTGGTGCGATTTGTCGCCGGTCACAAAATCGATGACGGCCTTGCCAAGGAGACCGCCCGCCGCATCGCCCAGCGCCGCGCCTCGGCCGAAGGCAGGGAGGGGCTGGCGGCTTTCCTCGAAAAACGCAAACCGGGGTGGAACATTTGAAGCTGAAGCGCGGAACCAGCGGCTTGTGGGCGTTGTTCTATCGCGCCGGCCTCGTGCGCGCGCGGATGCCGTTCTGGCGCGTGGTGGTGGAAGCCAAGCTCGACCGCCGCGCCAGGAAATGGCCGCGCAAGATCGACGTGGCGGTGGTGGCGGTGTTCGTGTGGGCGCGCACCGTCGAGGAGGCCGAGGGGTTGGCGGCGCTGGCGCTGGAGCACGAGGGGCTAGCCGCGTTGACAACCGACGCGGTAAAATGCCCCCCCGCGGCCGCGCCCCAAGGCGAGCCCATGGCCGTGGCGCGCGGCGAATTTGGCTTCATCGCCCGCCTCGATAGTGAAACCGGCGCCGATGGGCTTTCGCACCGGGATGCGCGGGCTTGATTGCGCGAGCGCGGCGGGCGAAGTTTGGCTCATGAGCGGTGAACTGGATGCAGCTGGCGCGTTGACGACGGCGGCATTGGCGGCTGGCGCCATCGAGGGCCGCGCGCCGGGCGGGGCCCGCCAAGGCGCGTGCCTGAATTGCGGCGCGGCGCTCACAGGCGCCTATTGTGGCGCGTGCGGGCAGGGCGCGCGCGCCCATCGCAGCCTGCTGCACATGGCCGAGGAGGTGCTGCACGGCCTGTTCCATTTCGACACCAAGGCCTGGCGCACGCTGCCGATGCTGGCGTTCCGCCCCGGCACGCTGACGCGCAATTACGTCTACGGCCAGCGCGCGGGCTACATCTCGCCGCTGGCGCTGTTTCTGTTCACGATCTTCCTGATGTTCTTCGTATTCGCGTTCGTGGACGCGCCGGTGGAGATCGGCGGAACACCCGAGGAGCAACGGGCGGCGGCGGTTGTAGCAGTGACGCAGGCGCGTTCTGGGCTCGCCGAGGTGGAGCGCGAACTGGCGCAAAAACTAGCCGCTCCGGCCCCGACAGACGGGAGGCCGCCCGGGCTCGAAGTCGGCCTCGCCCGCCAAGCGGTGGCGCTCGCGCGGGCGGAAGTCAGCCGCCGCCAAGGGGAGGTCGATCGCATCGATGGGGTAACGACGACGGTTGAGCAGGCGAGCACCGAAGCCGCTGGTGAAGGTCCGCTGTTCGGCGGCGGGTCGACGTGGCAGGACAATTTGCGCGAGGCAGTGCGCACGGGGCGTGTGAAAGTGAATTCGGGCTTCCCGCGGCTCGACGCGCAAATCCGGCACAGCCTGGAAAACCCCGACCTCGCGCTCTACAAGATTCAACAGGCCGCATACAAATTCTCTTTCTTGCTGGCGCCCATTTCGTTGCTGTTCGTGTGGTTCTTGTTCCTGTGGAAGCGCGGGCTGACGCTCTACGACCACACTGTGTTCGTGCTGTACTCATTGGCCTTCGTGTCGGTTCTGTTCGTCGTTACAGTGCTGGCCGCACAGACGCCGTGGACGCAATGGCTGGCGGGGCTCCTGATCGGCGCGGGACTGCCGCTGCACACGTATTTTCATCTGAAGGGCGCTTATGCGCTCGGCTGGTGGTCGGCGCTTTGGCGCACGCTGTTCATGTTGGCGTTTGCGCTCGCGGCGCTTGCCATCTTCCTGCTCGCGATCATCCTGCTTGGTTTGACCGGATGACGCAAACGGACCTCATTATCCTGGCGGCTTCGGCGGCGGTGGTTGTGCTGCTGGCGGCCGTTGCCGCCGCACTGGGCTTTCGCCAAGGTGCGCTGCTGGACGAGGCGGAGCTCGCGCGCTTGGCGGCGGGCGAAGGCGTGCAAATAGAGAACGCGGTGCTCGACGCCAACGGCAAAAGCGCGCTGGCGCGAGTTGCCGGCGGCAAAGTGATGATCGCGCGGGTGATGGCCGATGGCGCAAGCGCGCGGGTGACGAATGCGGACGCACTCAAGCTGCGCTTTGCAAAGGGCGGGCTTCGCATTGCGCTGGCTGATCTCGGATTTGCGCCGCTGCGCCTGAACCTCAACGGCGAGGCGCCGCATTGGGTGCGCGCGCTGGCGGGAGACAAAGCATGAAAGCTCCCATCCCCGCGCCGTTCGAGATTCCCGACATCGTCACTTACGCGGTGCCGGGCTTCGTGCTGCTGATCCTGATTGAGATGATCTATGTGCGGACCACGAAACGGGGCCGCTACCAGGCGCTCGACGCGGCGACCTCCATGGCGATGGGCTTCGGCAACCAAGTCTCTGGCCTGCTCATCGGCGGGTTCGTGATCGCGTGTTATTTTTGGCTATCGCAATTCCGTTTGTTCGATCTCGGCTGGACTTTACCGGTAATGGTGGCGTGCTTCTTGGCCGAGGACTTGGCCTATTATTCGTTCCACCGCATCGCGCATGAACGGCGCTGGTTCTGGGCCAGCCATGTCGTGCATCATACCTCGCAGCACTACAATCTCAGCACCGCGCTGCGCCAAACCTGGACTGGGGATCTCAGCTTCTCGTTCATGTTCTGGCTGCCGCTGGTGCTGATCGGATTCCCGGTGGAGATGATGATGATGTTTCGCGGCATCTCGCTCGTTTACCAATTCTGGATTCACACCGAGGCCATCGACCGCATGGGGCCGTTTGAGTGGGTGATGAACACGCCTTCGCACCACCGCGTCCACCACGCCATCAATGCGCGCTATCTCGACGCCAATTATGCCGGCGTGCTGATCATTTGGGATCGGCTGTTCGGTAGCTTCGTCGCCGAGGATAAAAAAGAACCCCCGCGCTATGGCGTCATCGCGCAGCTGGGCACGTTCAATCCATTTCGCGTCGCGTTCCATGAATGGGCGGGGATCGTGCGCGATGTGCGGCAATCGAAAACGTTTGGCGAGGTGGGCGGCTTCATGTTCGGCCCGCCCGGCTGGAGCCCGGATGGCTCGCGCAAGACCAGCGCCTCTATCAAAGCGGCATGGGCGGCGGCGCAACATGGACCGCCGGCGCCCTCGCCGGCATTTTCGCGTCCAGCACAAACAAGAGCCGGCGAGAGCGCCGGCGGTCCGTAGCATGTACATCCCCGAACACTTCGCCGCCGACGATGCCGACGCATTGATCGCACGCATCGCACGCCGCTGGGCGGGCGTGTTGGTCAGCGTCGATGCTGATCGAACACCAACCGGCACGCATCTGCCGATCCTGTGGGATGGCGCGAGGAAAGTTGCTGCCGGCCACATCGCCCGCGTCAATCCGCACTGGCAGCTCGGGGCCGGGCGCGGCCTGATCGTGCTCTCGGGACCTGAAACGTACGTCTCGCCTTCGCTCTATCCCTCGAAAGCCGAGCACGGCAAAGCGGTGCCGACCTGGAATTACGAAGCCGTGCATTTGAGCGGGCGGGTGAATTGGTTCGACGATGCCGAGCGTTTGGAAGTCATCGTGCGGGCGCTCTCGAACCGCCACGAAGAGGGCCGCGCCGCGCCTTGGTCGATCGACGACGCACCGCGCCCCTACATCGAAGCCATGCTGCGCGGCATTGTCGGCGTCGAACTGCACGTTGATCGCATCGAGGCCAAACGCAAACTGTCGCAGAACAAGAATGACGCAGACTTTGCCGCGGTGGTTGAGGGGCTCGCTGCTAGCAATGATCCGCTCGCTCGCGAAGTCGGTTCGCGGATGCGCGACTTGCGCGCCACCGGCGACGATCCTGACGGGAACTGAGCGCGATGTGGCCGTACGTCATAATGTAGATTGAGTACCGCCAGCCTTTTACTCGAAGCGGGCAGCTCAAGCAACACTTCCTCCCCCTCAAAGCGCGCGCAATACGCCGAGCAGCGCCGCCATATCGTCCGGCAGCGGGCTTTCGAAGCGCAGCGCCAGTCCGGTCACCGGATGCACAATTCCCAGCACCGCCGCGTGCAGCGCTTGGCGCGGAAAGGCGCGCACGGCGGCTTCTGCCTCGTCGGCGCGGGGGCCTTCGGCTTTGAACGCGCGTTGTTTGCCGTAGAGCGGATCGCCGATGAGAGGGCAACCGAGGTGAGTAAGATGCGCGCGGATTTGGTGGGTGCGGCCGGTGTGCAATTGGCATTCGAGCAGCGCCGCCGCCGCGCGCCCGGCCGCGGCGCCGGCCTGTTGGCCGAAGCTCTCGACGGTCCAATAATCTGTGATCGCGGACTTGCCGGCTTCGGTTTGCGCATCGCGAGCGACTACGTATTTGCGCCGGTCCTCGCTTGAACGCATGAGTTTGTTTTCGATCCGGCTGCTGCGTTCTCTCGGCGCGCCGCGCGTCACCGCGTAATAGACCCGCTCCAGATCGTGCTTGGCGAACAGCTTGGCGAGCCCCTGATGAGCGGCGTCGTGCTTGGCCACCACGACCAGCCCGGTTGTATCCTTGTCGATGCGATGGACGATGCCGGGGCGCGCCACCCCGCCAATGCCGGAAAGCGACGCCCCGCAATGCGCGAGCAGGGCGTTCACCAGAGTTCCGCGCATCGAGCCGGGCGCGGGGTGCATCGCCATGCCGGCGGCCTTGTTGACCACGATGAGGTGCTCGTCCTCGAACGCGACCTCGAGCGGCAGCTTCTCCGGTAGCGGCTCTGCCGGTTCCGGCGGCGGCAGGATCAGCTCATAGCGGGCTCGCACGCGCGGCTTGTCCTTGGCGTGCGTCACCGGCGCGCCATCGACCGACAGCTTGCCCGCCCCGATCAAGCCCTGGATGCGCGCGCGAGAGAGGTCCGGCCACAGCTTCGCCAACCACGCATCGACCCGTTCGCCCGCGCCCTCGGGTGCGGTGGCGCTGCGCGTTTCGCTCGGCACCTCGAAATCGTGCTTGGACATAGCGAGTGGAGTTATCGCGGTTGGCGGCAGAATGCGAGGCGCTACGCTCCCCGGGGCGGCGCGAAGCGGCGAACCTGGGGCCCATGGCTCGGCTAAGGTTTGCGCATTGATGTTCGCCACAACGATGGACCCCGGGTCTCGCGCTTTGCGCGATCCCGGGAAACGAGGGGCTCGCGCTTGTGCTTGCGCCGTTCCATAATGCCTTCAGGAGGAATTTCGCGTGCAAACGGATGTCACTGCGTTTGCCTTCGCCTACGCCTTAGGCGTTGTCGCTCTGCTGTTGGGCTATGTGTTCGCCGGCCCGGTCTGGGTGGAGCGGCATTCGATCCAGTTGAGCGGGCCGGGCATGCCGCGGCGGGTGTCGGGGTTCTGGGGCGAGTTTTTTCTGTTCACCGCCTGCGCTGGCGTGGCTCTGACTGTTCGCGTCTTCACCGATGTCGCCATCGTCGCCGACCTGCTGATCCCCAACGCGGGCGCGGCGCTTTCGGTATTCGTTACGGTGTTGGCGCTGGTGTTGATCTATTCGATGAGCGTGGTCGCCGGGGCCAAACGGGAGGGCAAGAATAGCGGCTATCGCGCCCGTCTGCGCGCGGCCTATTTGCCCTATGCGGTCTATGCGGCGATCCTGTTCGCCGGCGGCATCATGGTTCTGGCGCTGCTCGGTGTCGAGTTCGCGCACGACCAACGCGACTTCAACGCCCAGGCTGACCTGGTGCGCGCCTCGGTGGACGCGGCGACAAGCTCGATGGCGGCGTCCGGCGATCCGCTTGCCGCCGCGGCGCGCGCGCTGACTTTCCTGGAAGACGCCATCGGCGAGATCGCGGTCTCCCAGGGCATCTTGCAGGACCAGATGAATCCTGTGTTCATTTTCGCGGTCAACATTTTGATCGTGCTGTCGCCGATCCGCTCGGCCTTCATGCAAGGCGCCATCGACCTGACCCACATCCTCACCGCCATCGCCGTGGCCGGCATTCTGATCGCAGGCTTCGTGAGCTATTTCGTGTCTTACGCCGAGGTGATCCAGGATACGTTGGCGCGCATGCAGGCCGCCCATCCCGACGCCGCTTTGGGAGCGTGGGAATTGTCGCGGCGCTACAACGAAATGGTGGTGGAGTTGAACCGGTCCAAAAACCTGCTTGGCTTCGCCCAAGCTATCGGCGGCGAGGGCTCGGGGCTGGCGCTGTTCGCCGCCGCCATCCAGTTCACCGTCGACCGCATCCCCGGCCGCGAGCAGCGCAAGGCGGAAGCCTAACATGGCCCGCTTTGTTATCGTGCTGGCAGCCGCCGCGATCGTGGTGGGAATTTATGCCGGAGCGTTTCTCATGATCAACCGTCCGGCCATGGCGCAAGCGCGCGACATCGATCGCGCGATAATCGAGAACCTGCCCCAAGCCGGCGACACGCTCGACATTCTGGATTGGAACATCGGCTATGGCGGCCTCGGCGCGGGCAGCGATTTTATCGCCGACGGAGGCACGCACACGTTTCCGCCTTCACGGCGCGCGGTGCGCGACAATGCGGCGGCGATCGAGCGCTTCCTCGATGGTCAACAAGACGCTGATGTCGTGCTGATTGAAGAGCTCGCTTACGGCGGGCCGGTGAATTATTGGGTGAACGTCAAAGCCCATGTCGACCGCGCGCTGGGCGGGCGCGAGCGCATCTTTCTCGCCGACTTCAAGACCCGCATGTTGCCGTGGCCCCTGCGCATGGAGCACGGGCAGGCGATCTACGCGCGCCGCGCGGTTGAAAGCGCCGATGTGGTGGCGCTGCCGGCGGAGGATGCGGGCATTTTCGGTGTGCGCCGGCGCTATGCTTCGGTCGTGGCGCGGTTGCCGATGGAAGGTGGCGGCGGATGGACCATCGCCAGCGTGCACCTGGCCGCGTTCGACAAGGACGCGCTGGTGCGCACGCGGCAATTGCGCGAGCTGTTGGCCTGGGCGCGGCGCGAGTACGCGAGCGGACGCCATGTCGTGCTTGGCGGGGATTGGAATTTTCAAATTGCGGCGACGAACTTCCCACACACCACCGAAGAGCGATTCCTGTTTTGGCTGTTCCCGTTTCCGCAAGACGCGCTGCCCGAGGGCTGGCGCATCGCCGCCGATCCCAGCATCGCCTCGGTGCGCACCAACGAACGTCCCTATATCGCGGGCGAAAACTACACCAGTGTAATCGACGGCTTCATCGTCTCGCCCAATGTCGTGGTCGAGAGCGTCCACGGCTTCGACCTCGGTTTCCAAAACACCGACCACCAGCCCGTGCGCGTACGCGTTCGGGCCATGCGTTAGAGCTGTCTTATACCAACGGCCGTAAACACTGACCCTCCACCCATCCCCGGGACGCCGCGTCAGTGGCGGGCCCGGGGCCCATAAACACAGCCGTTTGTGTTTATGGGCCCCGGAATTCGCTACGCGAATCCGGGGATGGGTGGGTCAGGCTTTCCGACCGTTGGTCTAAGTTCGCGGCCTCAGCGTTCAGGGGAGTGCGAAGTCGGGGGGAGGGGGAGGTTCGCAGGCGCGCAATGCCGCATTTAACGCGTCAATGGTCACGGTCGCATTCGCGTCCGGAGTTCGGCACTGCCGCCATTGCCGGCTCTCTTGCACGAAAGCGTCGGATGACCAGCCTTCGCTGCGCGCAGCGAACACCAGTGCGCGCGCTCTCTCCCGGGTCGTCTGATCGGCGCTGATAACAATGGCGAAATGGTTTGACTGGGTGCGGAAAATATCTAGCCGAGCCTGCGAGCCGATTCTGGCGCGAAGATCGCGGAAGTGGTTGGCGATGCCCTGTCCGGAATCGTAGGTGCTGTCTTCGGTCACGGCGTAGGAAGCCAGCACGGTGTAAAATGCCCGATCGGCTAGCTCGGCCCGGGTTGGCGCGCGTTGTCCCTGTTGCTGTTGCGCGGCTTGGCCCTGGATTTCCGCCTGGCGCAGCTCCAGATTGCGCGATAGGCGAGGTTCCAGAGTTTGCATTGGCGCCGCCGGCGCCGACGATTGCACATCCGGCGCGGGCGATGAGGCGCCGCGCTCGGGCGCCGCCGACTCATATGGCAGCACATCTCGCAAAACCTGACCGTACCGCGCGCCCGACGCGAGCCGCATCTGCGACCCAGCTACGCATCCCGTCGCGATGGTTGCACGTATGCCGTTGAGGGCGTCGCGATATTCAGCGAGCTCCTCCAGGTCCTGGCTCCTTTCGCCCTCGCCGATAAAACCCTCCGAGGTTTTCAAGACCTGCAAGCGATTGAGCGCTTGCTCGGCGGCGAAGGTCATGTCGGTGTCGCAGGTGGTGCGCGCGACCGCGATCGAATCGCTGAACAGCCCAAGCAAGGCATGCTCGTTTTGCTGGGCCTGGCTGCGCACCGACGCCAATTGCAGCACACCGGTGATAGCAACGCCCACCAGCGCTATGATAATCTGTAGAAACCGGCCCATACTACTTCCCCCATTACGTTTTCCGTTACACTCTCATGCCGCCAAGGCTGTCCCAATCGTCTTGGCCACCCGGCGGAACAGGCGCGCCACGCGGTCCTCCGCGTCGATATCCAGGTGTTCCCGCAATTGCGGTTTTCGCCCCCGCCCAAAATAGACCAACATGCCGCTATGTGAATCGTCCGGCAGCTCAAAGCCGTACTTGACAAACGCGCCTTGCACCGCCGCCCATTCATGCGCCTGATCGAAACGCCGCGCCGAAGCCAAATTGGGCGGATCGACGATAATTGTTCGTGAGATCAAATCCGAATCGAGGATCATAGCGATTTCTTCAAGCGTGCCCGCGCGCGAGGAGGGCAGCATGATGATCAAAGAGGCGTTGCTCATGAGCAGGCGAATGGCCTCGCGCCACTGGCCTTCCGAAACAGCGACGCGGCCGGCGCCGATATGCTCCAGCGGCGCGCCGAGCGCGATCAGCGGGCCGATCGAGCGCACCGCGCGCTCGATCTGGGCCTCGAGTTCGAACCGCTCTGATGAAAGTGCGCCGAGCCCGACCCCGCCCGCCGGCGCAAGCTGGGTCTCGCTGATCGCATCGGTGGAAACGAAGGGCCGAAGATAGAGCGAATAGGCTGAATCCGGCTTTCCCCGACGCACGGATTCAAAGATGGCCTGCGCCATCAGGTCCCGCGCGTGCTGACCATAAAGCTCGCCCCATTCGGCAAACAACGACACGCCCAGCGCGCCAAGCACGATTGCGCCGACCAACCCAGGCACGGTCGCGGCATCGAAAACGCCGAATGTCGCTGCCGTCAGCGCATACGCCACTACCGCCGCGCAGAGCCATGCGGCCGCGATAACATATTGCACGAGTTCCAGTGCCCGCGCCGCGGGTGCGGAATGGGTGGCGGATACAAGCTTTTGGAGAATGCCCATTGCGGCCTGCTCCTTGACCGGAAAGCCTATCGCTCAACCCCGCGCAAGTCGAGAGACGCGCCTTGGATTTTGCATTTGCGTAGCTCATAGCTGTCGCCGGTTACTCAGATGAACGGGGGAGGGGATGCCAGGAAGACGCGGATGGACGCGCCGAGGCGCGCTGGCGGCGGCCACGGGCGCGGCGGCGTGCGCGCGCGGGATCGACACGCCGGCCTATGAGGGCGCGATAGCGTTCAATCATGGAATCGCTTCCGGCGATCCGCAACATGACCGTGTGGTGATCTGGTCACGGGTCACCCCGGAGCGGGCCGGCGCCGTGCCGGTGCGTTGGATATTGGCGCGCAACCGCGAACTCACCGACGTGGTGAGAACCGGGCTCATCGAGACCAGCGAAGCGCGCGATTACACCTTGAAGGCCGATGTCACCGGCCTTCGTCCGGGCGCGCCCTATTTTTATGGCTTTCGCGCCGGCGCGGCTGAAAGTCCAATCGGCAAGACCCGCACCCTGCCGCGTGGGCGGGCAAGCCAGGCCAAACTCGCTTTGGTGTCGTGCGCGTCCTATTCGCACGGATTTTTCAACGCCTATGCGGCGCTGGCGGCGCGCGAGGATGTCGATGTCGTCGTGCATTTGGGCGATTACATTTACGAATATGGGCTCTCCGGTTATGGCGGCGATGCCGCGCTCCAGCTTGGCCGCATTCCGGCCCCGGAAGTGGAGCTCACGCTTCTGTCGGATTATCGCCAGCGGCACGCGCAATACAAAACCGAGCCGGAGCTGCAGGACGCGCACGCCATGGCGCCGTGGATCGTGGTCTGGGACGACCACGAAACCGCTAACAATAGCTGGAGCACCGGCGCTGAAAATCATCAGGCCGGCGAAGGGGCCTGGGCCGCGCGCAAACAGGCCGCGCTGCAAGCGTATTATGAATGGATGCCGATCCGCGAGCCGGAACCGGGCCGCGCCTTCGAGGCGGTCAACCGCGCATTCCAGTTCGGCGATCTATTCACGCTGCTTATGTTGGAAACGCGCTTGCTCGCACGCACGGCGCCGTTCGATTACGCCACTGAGCTGCCGATTGCGATGCAGCGTTGGGATTTTTCCAATGCCGCCGCGCCGGTGGCGTTGCGCCACCACGAACCCGACAAGCCGGGCATGCGGCATTTCCCCGCCATCCACGAGGCCGTGGGCGATGAAGTGCGCCCAGTGCTCGATTGGCGCCGCGCGCAGCGTCTGATCGCCGGCCACGCGGATTTGCCCGCCGGCTTTTTTCTCGCCCCCGATGTCGAGCGGCTGAATGAAATGCTCTCCGCGCCCGACCGGGTTCTGCTCGGGGTGGCGCAGGAACAATGGCTCGCGCGCGAACTCGGCGGCTCGGCGCAAGCCGGCGTGGCTTGGCGGGTGATCGGCAATCAAGTGCTGATGGCGCCGGTGAACGCGCCCGATCTCTCCGCGGCGCCGCCGCAACTGGCTGGCGCGCTTGAGCGCTTGCGCCCGGGCGTCACCCAGCTGCTGAAGCTCACGCGTTTCGCATTTCCGCTCAATACCGACGCTTGGGACGGCTACCCCGCGGCGCGCGCGCGTGTGCTGGGAGCGATCCGCGCCGCTGGCGGCAATGCCTTGGTGGTGACCGGCGACACCCACACCGCCTGGGTCAATGAGCTCAATGACAGCGAGGGCCGCGTCGGCGTGGAATTAGGAACCACATCGATCACCTCGCCCAGTGACGCCTCTTTTTTCACCGCCGCCGGCATCGATTTCTCGGCCGGCGTGCGCGAGCGCAACGCTCACGTGAAATGGACCGATAGCTCGGGTCATGGCTTCCTGTTGCTTACCTTGACCAAGGAGCGGGCGCTCGCGGAGTTTTTCGCGGTCTCGACCATCGAATCCAAAACCTTCGAGACCACGCGCGCCGCCGCGTTCACGATCGCGGCGGACAGCGCCATCCTTCCGGCTGAATAGCCGCGCGGCGATTGTCGTCCCCTCGCGCCGCGGGCGCCGCCTCAATCGGCGTGGCGGGCGCTGAGGCCTTGCGCCACCCGCACCCCGCGCGCGCGCAGCTCGGCTTCCATTTGCCGCGTTGCGTCGTCGCAGACGGGAAAGCGCGCTTCTTCGTTGCGATAGCCGCGGTTGAAGCCTTCGACCAGAGCGGCATTGTGCCCAGGCTCACGCTCGATGACGCCGCGCATGTAGTCGCGCCAGCGCTGGTCGCGGCGGCCGTCGCAGAGAATGCGCAAATAGTGCGACCCGCCCAGCACCTCGGCGAGTTCGACCAATTGGCCGCGATACCATTCCTCGCCGCGCGCCAGGGGTTGCGACGGCGCGTCGGGTTGCGCGAGCGCGGGCGCCGCGGCAACAAGCAGCAGCGCAAACAAGCCACCCACCCATCCCCGGATGAATGCGCAGCATTCAGTCCGGGGCCCAAAAACACGAACGTCGGTGCCTATGGGCCCCGGGCTCGCCGTTTCACGGCGCCCCGGGGATGGGTGTCCGGTCACGGTTCGCGCGTAACTTGCAAAATGGGCGGGAGTATGGAGCACGCTTCAGCCCACGTTCACGCCCGGCTTGCGGCCGTCCCAGGGGCGGGCCTGCTCAAGCTCATAGGCTAGCTCCAACAGCCGCCGCTCCTGGCCCTTGGCGGCGGAAAAATGCGCGCCGATGGGCAGGTCCGCCGCCGACCATGCCAGCGGCACGCTCATCGCCGGCGCGCCGGCCACGTTCTGCAGCGGCGTGTAGCCGACATAATCGAGCACCCGCGCGAAGCCCACTTCCATGCCCAAAGTTGGCGCGATTTCACCTAGCGGCAGCGGCGGCTTGGCCAGCACCGGCGTCAGCATCACATCGGCGCTGGCGAATAATTGCGCATATTGCGCTTCGACCCGATGCAAGCGCGAGACCGCGGCTTCAAGCGCGCTGGCGCCGGCGGCTCGGTAATGCGCGGCCAGGTCGAGCGTGAGCGGTTCAAGCAGTTGGTCCAGCGGCGCATTGCCAGCATTGGCTTGCACCAATTGCACGACCTCCGCGGCGCTGGCGGCCCAGAGCAAAATGAAATCGCGGGTGAATTCTTCGCCGTCGAATTCGGGGTGGCCCTCGCGCACTTCATGGCCGAGCGAGCGGCAAAGCTCAGCGGCGGCTTCGGTGGCCGCGCGCACTTCCGCGTCGGGCTCGCGCCCGCGCGCGTCTGGGATGGCCACGATGATGCGCAGGCGCTGCGTGCTTGGCCTGCTCACCATGCCGACCGGCGCGAGGACAGCGTTCGAGCCAGTTTGCTCGGTCGCGGCCAGCCAGGCGGCGGTGTCGCGCACGCTGCGGCTGACGCAGCCATTGACCGAAATCGACATGCCGGTTTCGGTGCGCCCGCCAAACACAGTGCGCTCACGCGACACTTTAAGTCCAAAAATTCCGTTGCAAGATGATGGGATGCGGATCGAGCCGCCGCCGTCGCTGGCGTGCGCGATCGGCACGACGCGCGCCGCCACCGCCACCGCCGCCCCGCCCGACGATCCGCCGCTGGAGCGCGTGACATCCCACGGATTCTTGGTTGCCCCGCCCAGTATCGGCTCGGTGGTGGCGGTGAGGCCGAATTCCGGCGTGGTGGATTTGCCGAACGGAACCAGACCCGCCGCCAGCAGCGCGTCCATGTACGGCGGTTGTTCGGCGGCGACATTGCCCGCGAAAGCGCGGCTGCCAAAGTGCGTCGGCAAGCCGGTCACCGGCATCAAATCCTTGATCAGCGTCGGCACGCCGGCAAACGGACCGGACAATCTCTCCGCTACGCGCGCGCGGCCGTAATCATAAGTGGGTGAAGCGATGAAATTGAGTTGCGGGTTGACGCGCTCAGCCCGGCCGATGGCGGCGTCGAGCGCCTCTAGGGCGGTTATTTCGCCGGAGTGGATGCGCGCGGCTATGCCCGTTGCATCGAGGTCGCCCAGCGCGTCGGTGGGGGCGGGGCTCGGCGTGCACGCGCCGGCGCCGAGCAATCCCGACATGGCGGCCGCGTTGGCTATCAATGCGCGCCGCGAAATCGTGTGTCCCATGGCGATACTCCCCTTGGTCGCGGGCGAGACTTGCGCGGGGCGCCAGCGCCAATCAAGCGGAAAGACTTGCCTTTGCGTCAACGCCGGGTCACGAGGCCGCATGGCTCGCCTGCGCGCCGATCTCCTGCTCGTCGCCCGCGGTCTCGCGGAGAGCCGCGCCAAGGCGCGCGCCGCGATTGACGCGGGCGGGGTGCGCGCGGACGGCGCCCTTGTCGCCAAAGCGTCCGACTTGGTGGCGGAAGGAGCTGAACTTGCGCTGACGCCGCCCCACCCTTGGGTGTCGCGCGGGGGCGTCAAGCTCGCACAGGCGCTGGAGGCGTTTGGCGTCGATCCGACTGGCCGGGTGTGCCTCGATGTCGGCGCCTCCACCGGCGGCTTCACCAATGTTCTGCTGACGCGCGGCGCGGCGCGCGTCTTTGCAGTGGACGTGGGGCACGGTCAGCTGCACGCCAGTTTGCGAGCCGATCCGCGCGTGGTGAGTCTGGAGCGCACAGACGCGCGCGCGCTGACGCGAGCGCTGATCCCCGACGCGCCGACGCTGATCGTCTGTGATGTCAACTTCATCGGCGCGGTCAAGGCGCTGGCGGTTCCGCTTTCGCTCGCCGCCGAACACGCCGACCTCGTCGTGCTGATCAAACCGCAATTTGAAGCTGGGCCCGGCATGGGCCGTGTGCTGACCGAAGCTGTCGCGCGTGAGGCCGCGCAGACCGCAATCGCCAGGCTCGACGGCTTGGAAGGCTTCGCGGTGACACGCGTGACCGATTCACCGATCCGCGGCGGGGAAGGGAATCTGGAAATACTGGCTTGGGGGCGGCGGTAGCTGGTGGCATTCGCCTAAATCAAACGCATCTAGTAGGATACGACGATGGGGTAAGGGATGAGCCAAGTCAGCCAGAGCCTGCGGGTGTTCATATCGTATGCGCGAAGCGATTGCTCGTCCTTTGCTGAAGAATTGCTCGCTGGGCTTGAACTAGCTGGCTTCGATCCTTTTCTCGATCGCCATGACATCGCGGCGGGCGAGGATTGGGAAGCGCGCCTTGCCGGATTGAAGTCGCACTCAGAATCAGCCAGGAGCCAGCTTTGATGGCGGAGATCGATGAACTGATCTTGGAGAAGGGCCGCTGGGTGCATATTAGTTTCGCGCCAGCCCGGCGCCATGATGTTCGCACCGCGTTCGAGCGCGTCGAAACAAGTGCCCAAACCTATTACATCCAGGGCATCGTTCCGTTGGACGGAAGTCGGCTCGTGCAGAGCCCGCAGGCGTCCACAAATTGATTCCGGCCCATCGAAGTGTGTCGCACGGGGGCTTAAAGCTGGCGCACTTTCAACGTTAGCGTATCCGGACTGCCGGCTTTTTTCTGCCGGCTGGAAGCCGGCGGTCCGAAAAACAAGACGCCCCGGCTTTTGGCCGGGGCGGAAGGTTCTAGGAGGGAGGTCGTTCAGTCCCGCGGGCGCCAGATTCCGTCGCGGCCTTGGCACATCATCACGTTTTCACGGTATTCGCGCCCGTAGGGGTCGCGGGTAATGAGCTGGCCCATGCGGCATTGGCTGCGGCCATAGTCGCGCCCGTAATCTCGTCCATAGCCGGATTCCTGATAAGGGCCGCCCTCGAGTTCGTCATCCTTGTATGGATCTTGTGAGTAGCGGTCGTTGGGGGATCGCTGTTGGCCGCTATAGGGATCGTAGCTGCCTTGTGGAACTTGTGCGCAGCGCGAATTGCTGTTGGCGATCGCCGCCCCGGTGGCTGCACCGATCACACCGCCGACTAGGCTGCCGTCGCTGCGATGGCCGCTGCCGGAAACCTGGCTGCCTAGCACGGCGCCAAGCAAGCCGCCGAACACAGCGCCAGCGGCGGTGTTGCCGTTGCGGGCGCGCTGGCATTGTTGCTGCGTGGAGACGTATTCGTCGTGATAGTCGCGGTTTTGCTGCGCCGCCGCCGGTTGGGCGAATGCCACAAAGGCTGCCGCGGCGGCGATGAGAACTTGACCTCGCATGGGGCGCTCCTGTCTTTCGGGACCACAACAGCAGAACGAACCTGAACGCAGCATGAAGCGCCCCCATCGCCAGCCCCGGCCCGCCCAGGCGCGCGCCAGTTTGCGCAAGCGGGCCGCCGCCAAAGCCGGCCACCCGGTGGAGCGGGAATTGTCCGTGACCGCCATGGGCGCGCGCGGCGACGCTGTCGCCGAAGGGGACAACGGGCCGGTCTATGTACCCTTCGCTTTGCCTGGCGAATTGGTGCGGGCGCGGGTGATTGGCGACCGGGCCGAACTGGCCGTGGTGCTGGACCCCAGTGCGGACCGGCAAGCCCCCGCCTGCCGGCATTTTGGCCGCTGCGGCGGCTGCCAGCTGCAGCACTGGCGTGAAGGGGCTTACCTTGCGTGGAAGCGCGAACAGGTGGTGCAGGCGCTGTCGCGCCGCGGCATGGGCGGGGCGCAAGTGGGAGCAACGCTTCCGGCCTGGGGTGTCGGCAGGCGCCGCGCCGCCTTCCATGCCGCTCGCCAACACGGCCGGGTGCGGGTGGGGTTCATCGAGCGCGGCGGGGCGCGGCTGACGCCGATCGCGGCGTGCCCAGCGCTGGCGCCGGATTTGGAAATGGTGGCGCTGAAACTTGCGCCTTTGGCGGAATTGCTGTTGCCCCAACGCGGCGAAATCACTTTGCATTGTTTGTTGACCGACGCGGGCGTCGATGTGGCCATCAAGGGCGCGGGGCGCGCGCAAGCCCTGCACCGGGCCGCGCTGGAAGCGCTGACCGCGGCGGCGGAGAATCTGCACCTCGTGCGGCTGTCCATGGATGGCGAGCCCATCGTTGAGCGCGCCAAGCCACATTTGCGGATGGGACGTGCAATCGTGCATCCTCCGCCGGGCGCGTTCGTGCAGCCGACAGCGATGGGTGAGGAAACGCTGGCCCGCTTAACGCTCGATGCGCTCGAGGGCTCATCGCGGGTGATAGACCTGTTCTCCGGCATCGGCACCTTTGCGCTCAGGATCGCCGAGTTCGCCGAGGTGACAGCCGTTGAAAACGACGTCGAAATGCTGGCGGCGCTCAAGCGCGCGGCGGACGGGACTGGCGGGGCGCTGAAAGCAGTGAATGTACTGCGCCGGGACTTGCTGCGCACGCCGTTGTCGAGCCTGGAGATGAAGAAATTCGACGGCGCCGTGATGGACCCGCCGCGCTCTGGAGCGCGTCTGCAGGCCGAGCAGATTGGGCGCGCGCCGATCCGGCGCTTGGCTTACGTCTCCTGCGATCCGGCGAGTTTCGCACGCGACGTGAAAGTGCTGGTGGAGTACGGTTTCCAACTCACAAGCGTGACCCCGGTCGATCACTTCCGCTGGAGCCCGCATGTTGAAATCGTGGGGGCGCTGGAGCGATGAGCGAGCCGGTACCTAAACAACCGTTCTGGAAAACCAAGACGCTTTTGGAAATGAGCGAAACGGAATGGGAAAGCCTGTGCGATGGCTGCGGCAAGTGCTGCCTGATCGGGCTGGAAGATGAAGACAGTGGCGAAATCTATCTCACCGACGTGGCCTGCAAATTGTTCGATACCGGCGCTTGCCGATGCTCCGATTATTCCAACCGGCAAAAGCGCGTGCCCGATTGCGTCAAGCTGACGCCGGAAAATGTGCCGACGCTGAACTGGTTGCCCAAGACCTGCGCTTATCGGCTGGTGAGCGAAAAGCGCGAGCTGTTCTGGTGGCATCCTTTGGTGTCGGGCGATCCCGGCACAGTGCATCAGGCCAATGTCTCGGTGCTGGGCAAAACCCGCCCCGAAGGCCGGCTGCAAATACCGGGCCTGATGAAACGCATCACGAAATGGCCAAAGCCAAAGCAAAAGCCGGCGGCGAAAGGAGGCGCGTAAACACGTCAAGGCCTAATAGCATTAGCGTGATTATGCCTTTGGCCACTCCGTGCCGGGCATGCGGCCGAAGCGACCCGTGTTGCGCCGCGCCAATCCAGCAACCGCAGCGCCAAGCGCCTCGACGTAGCGCTCGGCCGCACGCGCGTCACTCTCACGCAGATACGCGACCGCGGAATCGTATTCATCAAGGGCTTCGTTAGACCACCGGACGACGCGGCCCGTCATTCACCGCGCGCCGTCTTCCGCAAGCGCGTCATAACCTCTTCGTGGCTCGTCGTTCGTCCTGCAGCGACATCGGCCATGCCGCGCTTGATGGCGGCGATGGTGTCCGCTTCAGTTCTGGACAGTTCGGCCAAGAGTGTTGCGGCGACATCGGCCTTGGGCCGTTTTGTGGCGGCGGCGATCTCGTCAAGCGCCGCTTCGGTGGCGGGGTCGAGCGGGATGGTGAGGGTGGTCATGGGGGAGCTAAGCAGAGACTCTCGGTTCCTGAAACTCCGCACCGATCTGCGCCGGTGGGTTATTTCTCGCGCGCCCAGAAATGGCCGCCGCCCGGGTCCCGGCTCTCCTACGTCGGCCGGGGATAACGGAAGTTGTGTGAACGCGGCTACGAGTTTTTGATTCCGAACCACCTTGCCCGGTGAATGTCTTCGAGATTGTCGGCATAGCCGGTCAAATCCGGGTGCACCAGATTGGTCGAGTTGATGAAAACGCTCATGCACATCGGCGCTTCGTCGAGCGCCAGCTGTTCGGCGCGCGCCATGATCAGTCCGCGCCGCTCGGAATCGGGCTCGAAGTCGGATTCCTGCACCAGGCGGTCATATTCGGGGTTTGAGTAGCCGGGGTAGTTTTGCGCGCCGGTCCGCGTCTCCAGTAAATAGAGATAATTCTTGGCGTCATTGAAATCGGCCACCCAGGCGCCATCGCCGACGTCAAAGTCCTTGGCGCGGAGGTTGGCGTATTGCACCTGCACTTCCACGCCATGAAGTTCAACGCTCACCCAAGGCGCGATCGAGCGCCAATCGTTCTGCGCCACCACCGCCACGCGCGGATTGTCGCTTGAGTTGCGGTGTGAGAATTCGAAACGCAGCGGATTATTGGGACCGTAGCCGGCCGCGCGCAGCAAGCGCTCGGCTTCCGCGCGGCGTTGTGCAATCGGCGCCTCGGCCCAGCGATAGCGCGCCGTTCCCGGGTAATTGGCGATGCCGGGCGGCACGAATGAAAAGGCGGGGCGCTCACCAGTTTTGTAGATCTGCGCGGCGACAAACTCGCGCCCGTAAGCCATCGCCAAGGCTTGGCGCACGCGCGCATCGTTGAACGGCGGGCGGGTTATGTTGAAGGAGAAATAATTGCAGGTGAGATAAGGCGCGACGTGAACAAACCCCGGCAGGGCTGCGCGCAATTGTTCCACTTGATTGGATGGAAACCGCGTCGACCAGCCCGATTCGCCGCTCATGACTTTGCGCGCGGATGCGTTCACGTCGTTCGAGGGGTAAAAATAAAGTTGCCGCAAGGCGACGTTGGCGGCGTCGAAGAACGCCGGATTACGCTCCAAATGGACGATATAATTGGACCACCATCGGCGCAGGATGAAGGCGCCGTTGACCGCTATGTTCTCCGGCTTCACCCATTCATCGCCGTGACGCTCGACCAGATGCTTGGGCACCGGCAGCGCGGTGTAGTGTTTCAGCAATTGCGGCAAATAGGCGGCTGGGTATTCGAGCTGTATTTCAAGCGTGAGATCGTCGAGCGCGGTCACACCAAGATCTTCCGGCGCCATGCGCCCGGCAAACACCGCCTCGGCGTTCTTGATCGGGTAAAGCAGCGAGGCGTACTCGGCGAGATTTGCCGGATTGAGGATGCGGCGGAACGCATACTCGAAATCATGCGCGTCGCAGGCTTCGCCGTCCGACCATTGCGCGCGGCGCAGGTAAAACGTCCAGGTGCGGCCGTCGGCGCTGGTTTCCCAACGCTCCGCCATGCCGGGTATGGGTTCGGCGTTATCGTTTTCGGTGGTCAGCCCGACGAACATGTTGCCAATAATGTTGTTTTCCCAAGTGCCCGAGGCCTTGTGCGGATCGAGCGACAGCGGCTCTCCCTGGTTGGCGATATCGAGCGAGCGGGCCGTTTTGTCGAAGCCGATCACCTGGCCGTTGGCGCAAGCCCCCAGCGAAGCGGTCACGCCCAGTCCGCCGGCGCCCGCGAGCAACGCCCTGCGGCTGGTCCAAAACGCCGCCGTGTCGTCTCCGAAGCGTGTAAACATGGGCATTCAGCGCTCCTTCGGGTCAAGCGCATCGCGCAGGCCGTCGCCAAGGAAGTTGAGCGCCAGCAGCGTGATCAGCATGGTGATCGCAGGAGAGATAAGCATCCACGGCGCGTTGATCATCTGGCGCGCGCCATCGGAAATGAGCCGCCCCAGCGAGGTCAACGGCTCTTGCACGCCGAGGCCGATAAAGGACAAGAAGCTCTCCGCCAGGATAATCACCGGGATATTCAAGGTGGCGAACACCACTACCGGCCCCAACACGTTGGGCACGATGTGGCGGAACACGATCTGCAGCGGCCGAGCCCCGGACGCGCGCGCGGCCTCGACGAATTCCTTGCGCCGCAGCGCGATGGTTTGCCCGCGCACGATGCGCGCCATGGTGAGCCATTCCACCGCCCCGATAGCCATGAAGATCAGCATCAAATTCATGAACGGGCTGTCGAACTGCACCACCGTCATCAAAACGATGACAAAGAAAATGAACGGGATCGCATAGAGCACATCCACCAGCCGCATCATCAGTTCATCGACCGCCCCGCCGATAAAGCCGGCGATGGCGCCCCAGGTCACGCCGATCCCGAGCGCCACAATGGTCGCGGCGATGCCGACCAGCAGCGAGATGCGCAACCCGAACAGGATGCGCGCGACCATGTCGCGGCCTTCGGTGTCGGTGCCGAGCAGATGCAAGTTCTCGAACGTCGGCGCGATGCCGACATGTTCGCGAAACAGCGCGTCGGTCGGGTGAATCCAGAGCAACGGTCCGAATACCGCCAGCAGCACCAGGATGGCGACCACATAAAGGCTCACCACCGCCGCCGGATTGCGCAGCAGCCGCCGGCGCGCATCTTCCCAGAGCGAACGGCCCTTGACCGATGGCGGCGGGGCGGCGTCGGCAATCGCATCGCTCATGCGCGCGACCTCGGGTCGAGCACGCGGTAGGTGAGGTCGGCGGCGAGGTTGAGTAAGATAATGAGGAACGAATAGACCAGCACCACGCCCATCACCAATGTGTAGTCGCGCTGCTGCGCGGCCAGCACGAATTGTTTGCCGATGCCCGGCAGCTGGAACACCGATTCCACCACGAACGAGCCGGCCATGACGCCCGCTAGCGCCGGCCCCGCGTAGGACACAATCGGAAGCATTGCGATCGGCAAGGCATGGCGCCAGATCACTTGTCCTTCCGGCAGGCCCTTGGCGCGCGCGGTGCGGATGGCGTTGGAACGCAACGCCTCGATCATGCTTGCGCGCATCAGCCGCGAAATAATGGCGATCAGCGGCAGCGAGAGCGTCGCCACCGGCAAGATCAGATAGCGCAGGCCGAATTCATCGCGGTGCAGCCCCGCTGTCGGCAGCCAGCCCCATTCAACCCCGAAAAAGAGTTGCATCAATGGCCCGATCACCAGCGGCGGCAGGCAGACCCCGGCGATGGCCAGCGCCATCACCAGATAATCTTGCGCCTTGTTTTGCCGCAGCGCGGCGGACACGCCTAATCCGCTCCCCACCAGCAGCGCCAGCACCATAGCGCAGAGGCCCAGGATGGCGCTGGTGGGGGCGCCTTCGGCGAGGATATCGACCACATCCTTATCCTTGTAGGTCATGGAGGGGCCAAGATCGCCGCGCAACAAGCCGCCGACATAGCGGGCGAGCTGCTGTTCGATCGGCAGGTCGAGACCAAACTTGGCCTCCAGGCGCTGCTCGATCGCCTGGGGCACCTGGCGTTCCTTGGTGAACGGCCCGCCCGGCGCGGCGTGCATAAGGTAAAACGCGCCGGCGATGATGAGCAGCAAGGTGGGGATCGCGACAATCAGGCGGCGAACCACTTGGGCGAGCATGCAATCGTCCTGATGGCGCCGAAAGCGGCAAGCGACGCGCCCGCGAACCTTGCTTCCTTGGCAAGCCGTGTCAACGTGGCGCCGGCATGACAGAGTTCCGATGGATCACCCACGACTTCGCCGTTGCCGCGCAGCTCGCCCCTGACGATATCGCCCGGGCGGCGGCCGAGGGGGTCAAGACCCTGATCAATAACCGTCCGGAGGGCGAGGCAGGCCAGCCCAAGGAGGGGGAGATGCGGGCGACGGCCCGGGCCTTGCGCCTGGATTACAGGTCAATACCCTTTTCAGGTCAACCGCCGCCGGCGGTGGTGGCGGCCACCGCTGAAATACTGGAACAAGCGGCCGGCCCGGTTCTCGCCTATTGCCGAACCGGCACACGTTCAATAATGGCCTGGGCGATGGCGCAAGCGCTTTGCGGGCTCAGGCGTCCGAACGAAATCATCGCCTTGGCGGCAAAGGTAGGCTACGACTTGACCGGTGCGCGGGGGCCGCTAGAGGCGCTTGCGCCTCGGGATTAACCAAGGGCAGGCGCGACAATTGGTGCGAGGACCCACGCGGTTTTGGCCATAATGATCAGGGACAAGGCAAGCAGCACGGTGCGCAGGCGGTCCAGCACGAATTGGCGGAAGGCGAGGTGCATGTCGCGCATTGAAGCAATCGCCGGGCCGCAAAAACGCGTCAACAGGGGGGCTGAGAGGTGACCGATACATCCTCGCGCGTTTTCCAGACCTCTGGACCGGTCTGGCTCAAGGACTTCGAGTTCGGCTTGACCGGACTCACCGTGCGCAAGACCGGCGCGCGGGTGCCCTATTCACCTTCCATTATCAGCCAAGTCATCGCTTGGTTCAGGTTCTTCGTCGCCGCCCACGCCATCACGCCGATGATTCCGCCCTTTACCATCGCCTTCACGCCCGAGCGGGCGCGGCCTTGGTATTTGATCTGGGCGGTGGCGCGAGCGGCCGGCGCGAAATTGGCCAAGGATTCGAGCCAAGCCGACGTGGTCATGCATTTCGAGGACGCCACTTACAGCCCCAACGCGCAGCCGCCGAAGTTGAAGCGAGGGGCGCATTTGATCAATTTCGGTTGCGTTGATGTGTCCAAGACAACCGTCGCGCGCGCCTTCGCGGCGGCGTTTGGCTACCCCTTGGCATTGGACTCGGCAAGCCATGTCGGCCCGGCGGTCGAGAAATCCGAAATCAACGCCGCCCATGACGGACGCATTGTGCAATGCCCAACCCAGGCAATGCCGGGGCGGGTCTATCAGCGCGTTATCGACAATCGCGGCGCCGACTTAGATTTGATCGACGATCTACGCACCTGCACGGTCGGTGGCAAGGCGGTCTGTGTTTTCATCAAGCGCCGGCCCGTAACCAAGCGGTTCATCAACACGAATACGGACGTGTCGCTGCGCTCGCCCGAGGAAATATTCACCGCTGCCGAACTTGGCCAGATCAGTGCTTTCACCCGCGCGATCGGCTTGGACTGGGGCGGCATAGATGTGCTGCGGGATAAAGCCGACGGACGTTTGTACATTGTCGATGCAAACAAGACCGACATGGGGCCGCCGATTACGCTCAACCTTCCCGACAAGCTGAAGGCCACGCGCATGTTGGCGGATGCGTTCCGCGCTTATGCGCGCGGGCCGGGGATATGAACTGAGGCTGGCGGGCAGATGGCGTCCAAGATCCCTTTTGTGAGCGAGATGGATTTCGCCTATGGCGAACCCCAGCAGGTCAGCCCGCTGATCCGGCGCGTTGTCGCCAACAATGCCGGCCCATTCACGTTTAAGGGAACCGGCATTTACATCATTGGACATGGCGACATAGCCCTGATCGATCCGGGGCCCGATATCGACGAGCACATCAAGGTTTTGATGCGCGCCATCGATGGCGAGCGCCTCACGCATATTCTTGTCACCCACTGCCACATGGATCATAGTCCCGCCGCGCGTCCCCTGGCCGAGCGCACCGGCGCCAAGGTCTACGCCAGCACCGTGCCGCTCAAACCCAGCGATTGCGACAGCGTCAGGCTGGAAGCCGGCGACGATCACAGCTTCCGCCCTGATTTCGCGGTGCACAACGGCGACCGTTTTTCCGGCCCCGGTTGGACCATAGAAGCCGTATCGACGCCGGGTCACACCTCGCACCACATGGCCTACGCGTTGGCCGAGGAGAACGCGCTGTTCACCGGCGACCACATCATGGGCTGGTCCACAACCATCATCGGCCCGCCCGATGGCGACATGAGCGCCTATCTCGCCAGCCTGGAAAAAGTACGCGACCGCGATTATGCAACACTGTGGCCAACGCATGGTCCGCCAGTGCGCGAAGTGGGTCCGTTCATCGACGCCTATATCGAGCATCGCCTCGATCGCGAGCGCCAAGTGCTCGCGCAACTCGCGCGCGGCCGCACTCTTATCAAGGACATGGTCGCCGAGATGTATGCCGACGTGGACAAGCGCCTGCACCCGGCCGCCTGCCATTCGGTGCTAGCGCACATCATCCGCCTCATCGATCTCGGCCGCGTCCGCTGCGAAGGCCCGCCCTGCGTCGATAACGAATATTGGCTGGTGCGGGCGGCTTAGGGCTTTTCGGACTCCACCCATCCCCGGGACGCCGCGCAAGCGGCGGGCCCGGGGCCTATAAACGCGAGCGGTCGGTGTTTATGGGCCCCGGAATTCGCTCCGCGAATCCGGGGATGGGTGGCAGGATGCCTTGGGTCCTTGTCACCCATCCGCTGCTTCCAATCGTGTGCGCAGCTCCTCCAGATAAGGCCGCATCCGCGCGGCGTTGACGCCCAGGTCGGAGCGACCGACGCGGCTCACCGAGCGCATGTCGATGCGCGCGCCGGCGCCATCGGTGCGCACGCGGATGGCGATGTCGTCGGTGAACCCATACCAAAAGCTCTCGGCGGTCGCCTCGATGGCGCCGGAGGCGGCGTCGATATGGCCCAGCGTCCAACCTTTTTCACGCGCCAACGCTAACGCTGTGTCAAAGGCGCGGCGTGGTGCAACGCCGGTCGAGATATGGGCAATGTCCGGATAGGCCTCGCGCTGCAGCTCGACAAAAGCGCGCCCATCGCCGGTACGTTTAGCGAGCAGATCGAGATCGTTCACGCCTGGCACGCCGGCGCGCGCCGACATCATTGCTTCGCTGAATGCTGGTGGATCGAAGAGGTCGGTCGAAATATCGTGGATGGGCGGGATGTCTCGCACTTTCTGGCGTAGGTAAAGGCCGTAACCCAACCCAAGCGCCGGAATCAGCAAGGCGATTAAGGCCGCGCCCATGCCGCGCCGAGGCGGGGTGAAGAACGCTAGCGCCAAGCCGATTAGCGCCAGCACCCCCACACCCGTCAGCAGCAGCGGCCCCCATTGAAACGTCATCAGGCCAAAGCCGAGACGCCAATCCAACACATGGAACTTCGTCCCCAGCGCCGCGACCAGAAAATACACCGGCAACAGCAGCGCCAGCACCAGCGCCGCCCGCACCCAGAAATCGCGAAATCCGTCCATGAATGTCCCCTTTATTCCTGCCCCGCCTCCCGCTCGCTTCGCGCGCGGGCTTACGCGAGACGGGATCGCGAAGCGATCCCTGGGGGAGGTGGCGAGCGAAGCAAGCCGGAGGGGGTAAGTGCGCCGCCGCACCGCCCCCTCAATCAGCGCGCTTCGCGCGCTGCCAGCTCTCCCCAACGAGATCGCAAAGCGATCTCGTTAAACTATGCAATGCCGGTTGCGAAGCAACCGGTGGCGGGGGAGCAATCTTACCCGCTCGGCAACCGATAATCCTTAAACGTCTCGCGCAGCGCCAGCTTGTTGATCTTGCCGGTGGCGCCCAGGGGAATCTTTTCCACCGTGGCGACATCGTCGGGCATCCACCATTTGGCGATCTTGCCTTCGAGGAAGCACAGCATTTGTTCCTTGCTGGGCTTGGCGCCTGGTTTCGGTTCGATGATCAAGAGCGGCCGCTCGTCCCATTTCGGGTGGGCGACGCCGATCACCGCCGCGCAGGCGACACCCTCGGCGCCGAGCGCGATGTTCTCGATGTCGATTGAGCTGATCCATTCGCCGCCGGATTTGATCACGTCCTTGGCGCGGTCGGTGATTTGCATGTAGCCAAGTTCGTCGAGCGTGGCGACATCGCCGGTGTCGAAGAAACCGTCGGCTTCCAGGCACTCGCCTTTATCGTTGCGCGCGCCGGCGTTCTTGAAATAGGCGCGTGAAACAGCTGGGCCGCGCACCATCAACCGCCCGAACGCCTTGCCGTCGTGGGGTTTCTCCACGCCTTCGTCGTCGACGATCTTGAGTTCCACGCTGAACAGCGTCCGGCCCTGCTTAAGCTTGGTTTTGATCTGAGCTTCATGATCGGCAGCGTAGGTTTCAGGCAACAATTTGCCGATAGTGCCGATCGGGCTCATTTCAGTCATGCCCCAGGCATGGATAACTTCAACTCCGTACTCGTCCTCGAACGCGCGCAGCAGGTTCTCGGGAACCGCCGAACCGCCAATGGCGACGCGCTTTAAAGTGGTGAGTTTGGACTTGGTCTCGCGCAGATAATTCAGCAGCATCAGCCAAACCGTCGGCACCGCCGCCGACATGGTGCATTTCTCGCCTTCCAACAGCTCATACACGCTGGCGCCATCGAGCTTGGCGCCAGGCATCACCAGTTTGGCGCCCGTCATCGGCGCCACGAACGCGATCGCCCAGGCGTTGGCGTGGAACATAGGCACGATCGGCAGCACCACATCGTTGGCGCCGACGCCGAAGCAATCGGACTGGTTGGCGGCCAGCGCGTGCAGCATGTTGGAACGGTGCGAATAGAGCACGCCCTTGGGGTCGCCTGTTGTTCCCGAGGTGTAGCAAAGCCCGCACGCGGTCTGTTCGTCGAAACCGCCCCAGCGCGCATCCTGGGCGTGACCGGCGATGAAATCCTCATAGGCGATGGCGCCGGGCAAACTGGTTTGCGGCATGTGCTCACGGTCGGTGAGGACGACATAAGTCTTGATGGTGGTGAGTTGCGCCGCGATTTTCTCAATGGTCGCGACAAACGTCGTGTCGAGAAACAACATCTTGTCCTCGGCGTGGTTTGCGATCCAGGCGATCTGCTCGGGGAACAGGCGCGGATTAATGGTGTGCAGCACCGCGCCCATGCCCATGGCGCCATACCAAACCTCCATGTGCCGCTCGGTGTTCCAGGCCAAAGTCGCCACCCGGTCGCCGAGGCCAATGCCGCGCTCCTTCAGCGCGTTGGTCGTCTGCTTGGCTCGGCGCCAGATATTGCCGTAGCTCGTCCGCGAGATCGGCCCTTCGAGGCTGCGGGTGACCACCTCGCGGCGCGGAAAATTCGCCTGCGCATGGTCGAGAATCTTATCGACCGTCAGCGGCCAATCCTGCATCAGCCCGAGCATCGCTTGTGCCTCCCTTGATATGGCTTGGGGCGATGTTAGGCGAGCGAAGCGGCGGCGGCAAATTCTGCTTAGGCGGCACGCGCCACCTTGGCTTTTTCAGCGCCGGAGGGGAACGCGGCGGCGAGGCGCGCCATCACGGCGCGTGCGCCGGCGGCGCTGGGCCAGTTCACACAATGAATGCGGGCGAATGCTGCCGGCGCACTCAGCAGCGCATAGATGGGCCGCACCAGGCATTGCCGGCCCGGCGGCCAAAGCGAGGCGATGAGCGCGGCCCGCTGCTGGGGCAGCGCGGCGCGGTCGAGAATTGCGGCGTCGGCGTCGTCGATGAAGGGCGCCAGCCGGCGCTCGGACTCGGGCGGACGAGGCGGCGAGGCGCGCAGCGCCAACGCGGCCAAGGCCATGCCGAACCCGCGCATGCCGGGTCTCCCAGACCATCCACCCGCCTTCGAGCCTCGGCGCTTCGCACTGAAGGAAGCGTTAAGGGTAGAGCCGCGTTTTCGTCCACGCCGACGCCGGGTCGGTGCGGGTGAACGCCAGCCGGTCGTGCAGCCGGAACGGGCGCTCGCGCCAAAACTCAATTCCCAGCGCAACCAGCCGATAGCCTCGCCAATGCGGCGGGCGCGGCACTTCGGCGAGGCCGTATTTGAGCGCGAATTCGGCGACGCGTTTTTCCAGCGCCAAGCGATCCGGCAAGGCGCGCGATTGCTCGCTGGCCCACGCGCCCAGGCGCGCGCCGCGGTCGCGGCTTTGGAAATACGCGTCGGCCTCGGGGTCTGAAACATCCTCCACTAGCCCGCGCGCCCGCACTTGCCGGCGCAGGCTTTTCCAATGGAAGCACGCCGCCGCCAGCGGATTCTGTTGCAGTTGAGCGCCCTTGGCGCTCTCGGCATTGGTGTAGAAAACGAAGCCCTGGGCGTCGAAGCCCTTCATTAACACCATGCGAACATCGGGAAAGCCGGACGCATCGGCGGTGGCCAGTGCCATGCCGTTCGGATCGTTCGGCTCGTTGTCGCACGCTTCCTTGAACCAGCGCGCGAACAGCACCAACGGCTCGTTCTCCGCGAACAGCGCCGCGTCATCTGGCGGCGGCGGGGCTGCCGGATCGTAAGCGGGAGATGGGGGGATGAGAGGATCGGTCATAACGGCCTCACGAACGGAAACCGCTGCGCCGCGCGCGCAAGCAGCGTGGCGTCGGTGGCGACAAGCTCGCAGCCTTCGCGCTCGGCAAGCGCGATATAGAGGCAGTCGATGAAAGCGTGCTTAAGGTCCAAGGCAATCGTCTCCGCGCGCGCATGCAAAGGCGCTGGCTCGATCAACTCTATCGCCGCCGACGCGAGCATCCCGCTTGCGTTCGCGAGCAATTGCTCGGCCGCCGCCCGATCAATCCGTCCGGTGCGAAACGCACGAATGATCGCCGAGGCGACCTCCTGACGCACGATCGCGGGCGCCTTGAGGTCGAGCCCGGTCGACAAGAGCGCCAACGCGCTGGCTGCATCCGCCTCCCGCAGAAACCATTTCGCCGCCACCGACGCATCTACGACGAGGCTGCTCAAAGGTCGGGTTCGCCGTCGCGCTCCGCACGGATGCCGGGCGTGCTGTCTGGCAGCACGCCATATTTGCGTTCTTGATCCAAGTGCGCTTGCGTCAGGCGTTCGAGCCATTCAACCCGCACGCGCTCTTGCACGTCGGCCAGGGTCTGGCGCAGCTCCTCCTCCAGGCTCACGCCATTGGCCTTCGCACGCTGGCGGTAGAAGTTGACGACCCCGTCGCCCACGTCGCGGATTTTTAGATCTGGCATAGTTTCGAGATTAGCATCTACTCTGCCTGGAATCAATGCCCCCATGGGGGCATGGGGGCAGTTGTAGCGATCAGCGAATAGCCCTAAGCCATCGTGGTAAATGTCCCATAACAGCTTCGGCCATCTGTTCCGTGTCAGCACTTGGGGCGAAAGCCATGGGCCGGCGCTTGGCTGCGTAGTGGACGGATGCCCGCCGGGGCTGCCCTTGGGCGCCGCCGACATACAATATTGGCTCGATCGGCGCCGACCGGGGCAGAGCCGGTTCGTGACCCAGCGCCGTGAGCCGGACGAGGTGAAAATCCTCTCCGGCGTGTTCGAGGACGATCGCACCGAAGGGCCGGTGACGACGGGAACGCCCATCTCGCTGCTGATCGAGAACGTGGATCAGCGCGAAAAAGACTATGACGGCATCCGCGACCTCTATCGGCCCGGCCATGCGGATTATGTCTACGATGCCAAGTACGGCCTGCGCGATTATCGCGGCGGCGGGCGATCTTCAGCGCGTGAAACCGCCGCCCGAGTCGCCGCCGGCGCCGTGGCGCGCAAGGTTTTGGGCGATGACATTGTCATCCGCGCCGCGCTGATCCAGATCGGCGCGGCCAAGATCGATCGAGCCCGCTGGGATTGGGCGGAGGTCGAGAACAATCCGTTCTGGTCGCCCGATGCGGAAACTGCCAAGCATTGGGAAACCTTGCTCGATAAGACGCGCGGTGACGGCAATTCCCTCGGCGCCGTTATCGAAGTGGAAGCGACGGGAATTCCCGCCGGCTGGGGCGCGCCGATCTACGGCAAACTCGACGCCGAAATCGCCGCCGGGCTGATGAGCATCAACGCGGTCAAGGGCGTGGAAATTGGCGCGGGTTTTGCCGCCGCCGCGCTCACCGGCGTGGAGAACGCCGACGAAATGCGCGCCGGCGTAGACCGCAAGCCGGTATTTCTCTCCAACCACGCCGGCGGCGTGCTGGGTGGCATTTCCAGCGGTCAGCCGATTATCGCGCGCATAGCGGTGAAGCCCACATCCTCCATCCTCACGCCGCGCCGAACCATCGACATTTCCGGGCAAAACGCGGAAATTTCAACGCGGGGTCGCCACGATCCGTGCGTCGGCATCCGCGCAGCCCCGGTAGCCGAAGCCATGCTTGCCTGCGTGCTGGCGGATGCGAAGCTAAGGCACCGCGGGCAGATGGGGGGATAGGCGCGCACATCCGCCCCAAGCCAGCCATTCACAGGTAAGCGCGGGCCGGTCAAAATTCGCCGAAACCGATCAAGTCCGCGACATGGTCACCACTCAGCTTCAGCGGCCTGGACGCAGAAACGCCGGCGCCTCCGCGTCGGGCTCGCCGAGCGCGCGCGCATATTGGTGGCCATCGTAGACGGCGTGAACGATGGCGCCGGGCGCCATGGCGTCGCCGATGCAGCGGACGGACTTAATCCCAGCGGCGGCCCACCCATCCGCGCGCGCGGCAAGCTCCTGGTCGAGGGCGTCGTTCGGCAGACGCGAGGTGACGGCGAGCACGCACGCGCATGCGATCTCTCGGGTGCGGCCGGTCCACACGTCCATCAACACCGCCCCGGCGCCGTCGATGGCGACGAGATTGTGCGCGGCGACAATCTTAACATCGAGTTCGCGCAAGCGCTTTTGGATGTGGGGAAACTCCAGCGTGTGCACGGTCCAGGGCGCCGGCGCCTCGGCCGGCGTCACGAACACCACGTCCTCGCCGGCGGCGCGCATCGCTTCCGCCAATACGCTGCCGTAGTAGAAGCCGTCGTCGTCGAACAACAACACCGGCCCCTTAGGCGCGAAACCCGCCATCACATCGTCTGGCGTGACCACCCGCTGCCGGTCGAATCCCTCGATGCGCACATTGCTACGACCGAAGCCGTCGCGACGCCACGCAGCGCCGGTGGCGAGCACCACATGCTCGGCGCCGAACGCGAGCACGTCCTCGGCGCGCATGCGGCTTTCCCGATAGATGGCGACATTGGCTAGGCGCTCGATCTGGCCGACGCGCCAGTCGCGCACGCGCGCCCATGCGCCCAGGCCCGGCAGGCGCGCTTCGCGGCTGACGCGCCCGCCCAGTTCGCGCGACGCCTCGGCTAGGTGCACCTCGTAGCCGCGCTGGCCGAGCGCGCGCGCCGCCTCCAGCCCCGCCGGCCCGGCGCCGACAATGAGCACGCGCGCGGCAGCGTGCTTTTGCGGGATGTGTTCCGGGTGCCAGCCTTTGCGCCATTCCTCGCCCATGGTCGGATTTTGCGTGCACCGGATCGGCGTCATGGTGGAATCGCCGCTGACGCAGATGTTGCAGCCAATGCAGTCGCGGATATCGTCGATGCGTCCTTGCTCGATCTTGCGCGGCAGGAACGGGTCGGCGATCGAAGGGCGCGCGGCGCCGATCATGTCGAGAACGCCGCGCCGCAACTGACTGGCCATCGCGTCCGGGGAGGTGAAGCGGCCGACGCCGACGACGGGCTTGGCGGTTGCTTGCTTGACCCAGTCGATAAACGGTTCCTGCGCGCCCTCCGCGGCGAACCGCGAGGGCGCTGAATCGGCGTGCCACGGCCCGGCATTGACGTCCCAGAGATCGGGGAGGTCGGCGAGCATGCGCATGACGTCGCGGGCCTCCTCGATTGTGACGCCCGCCTCACCCTGAAATTCCTCGACCGCGAAACGGACCGCGACAGCGCAGGCATCGCCGACGGCTTCCTTGGTATCCGCGATCAGTTCACGGAGCAGGCGCGCGCGGTTCTCCAGCGAGCCGCCATATTCGTCGCTGCGCTGGTTGCGGCGCCGCTGCAGGAAGTGCATCGCCAGCGAAAGATCGTGCGCGGCGTAGACATAGACGATGTCGAAGCCGGCGCGCTTGGCGCGAAGCGCCGCGGCGCGGTGCCAGCGCCGATAGTTGGCGATGTCGCGTCGGCTCATGGCGCGGGCCTGATGCGGATGGCCGTGCTTCACAGGCTGATGCGACGGGGCCAGCGGAACTTCCCGCGAATAGAGGTTGGAGGCCGAGGCGCCATTGTGCGCCAGCTCAACGGCCGCCAGCGCGCCGTGGGCGTGCACCGCCTCGCACATCAGCGCCAGCGCCGGGATGTCGGCATCGTCCCACAAGCGCGCTTCGACATAGGGGCTGACGTCGCCGCTGGGATGGATCTCGCACTCCTCGGTGCTGACCACGGCCCAGCCGCCTTCCGCTTTGACGGCGCGCATGGCCGCGTGCGCTTGCGGCATGGCATGGCCCATGCCGTTGCAATGGGGAACCTGAAAGAACCGGTTCTTGGCCATGACTGGCCCCAGCCGGATCGGTTCAAACAGGATGTCGAAACGGGGATCGCGGCTCATGTGGGTTCGAGCGCTGCCTTCGGTTTCTGGCGTAAGAGGCGCATAGAAAGATAGATCGGCAGCCCCGCGGCGGCCAGCACCAGCCCCCACAGGAACGGCTCGCTGCCCATCCCCACGAAAGCGAACACCGAATAGGCGCCGCCGAACAGCCCGAGCGCCATGAGATCGCGCGAGAGCGGCCGGCGCCCGCGCCAAGCCAGTCTCACCAAGGCGATGGACGACAAAAGGTAAAGCGGCAGGGTGGCCGCGGTCACCACCACACTCATGAACGCGAAACCCTGCACCAGCGAGCGGTTGTAATTCATCCCCACCATCGCGGTCGCCAGGATTCCGGTGACGATCAGAGCCAACGCCGGCGCGCCGCTCTTGTTGTCGCGCGCGAGAACAGGCGGCAGCACGCCGTTGCCGGCCATGGTGCGGGTGAGTTCGCCCACCAGCAGCGTCCAGCCGTTCAAGCAGCCGAGGCCGCTGACGACCACGAACAAAGCCAGCCAGCGGCCGAACTCGCCGCTAAGAAAACGATCGAGGAGATCGACGAACGGCGCTTGCGATTTCGCAAGATCGGCCTGCGGGATAATGAGCATCGCGATCGCCGAGACGGCGATGTAGATTGCCGCGGTAAGCAGCGTGCCCACCAAAGTGGCGCGCGGAATGGTGCGGCCCGGATCGCGCACGCGGCTGGCGGGAACCGCCGCCGATTCCAATCCCAGCATGGCGAACAGCGCGACCGTGGACGCCGCCATGATCTGCGCCGCCGAGATCGGCGTCGAAGGTAGGTGGCGGACATAGGCGCCCGGCTCGCTGACCAGCAGCCACAGGCCAAGCAGGATCACCACGGCCATGGGCACCAGCTTGAGCACCGTCGTCACGATCTGGACCGGGCCGCTTGCGCGCACGCCGCGGAGATTGATCGCCACGAACAGCCAGAGCAGGCCAAGCGCCATGACCGGGGCCGGCGCGAGTCCCGCCAGCGCCGGCGCCGCCGCGTACAAATAGCCGACCACACCCACCGCCAGCGTCGCGTTGGTGATCCACAGCGACACCCAATAGCACCAGGCGGCGAGATAAGCGGCGGTCTCGCCCTGGGTGGAGCGGATGTATCCATAAGGTCCGTCGGGGTTGGGAAAGTCGCGCGCGAGGCGTGCATACACGCCGGCGAGGATGGCGCAGCCGAGCGCTGTCACGCCCCAGCCGAGCAGCGCGTTCAAGCCGAAGGGCGCGAGCACCGCCGGCATCAAGAAAATGCCGATGCCAATGGTGTTGCCGACCACCAAGGCCGTGCAGGTCCAAAAGCCGATGAGCGCCGGCTGATAGGCGGGAACGCTCGCAGCGGCGCCGGATTGCTGGGCTGAACTCATTCTTGTCGCTCTCAGGGTTGGCGGTAGATAACGCCGTCTTTCATCACGCCGACGACGCCGCGATAAAGCAGATCGATGTCTTGCAGTGGATCGCCTTCTATGGCGACGAGGTCGGCGCGGCGGCCGGGTGCGATCGAACCAAGTTCGTCCTCATGCCCGAGCAGCCGCGCGGAATTTATGGTGGCCGACTGGATCGCCTGCATCGGCGTCATGCCGTAACGGACCATGTAGGCGAACTGGCGCGCATTCTCGCCATGAGGATAGACGCCGCTATCGGTGCCGAAGGCGATGCGGACACCGGCGCGCACGGCGTTGGCGAAACCTTGCCGCTGCGTTTCGGTGGTCTCCTCGTTCTTGCGGAGTATCTCTTGCGGCCAGCCGTCGCGGCGGCCGATTTCGTCGATATAGTCGCCATTATAGATGTCGGCGACCAGCCAGGTTCCGTGCTGGCGCATCAAGCGGATGCCTTCAGCGTCGAGATAGGAGCCATGCTCGATGGAGCGCACGCCGGCGCGCACCGCGCGCCTGATCCCCTCGGCCCCGTGGGCGTGGGCGACGACATAGGTTCCGTATTGGGCGGCTTCTTCGACGGCGGCGCGAATCTCGCCTTCGCTGTATTCCGACGCGCCCGGGTTTGTCCCCGACGTCAGCACCGCGCCGGTGACGATCATCTTGATGAAATCGGCCCCGCCGGCGATGAGTTCGCGGATGCGCTGGCGCACTTCGGATTCGTTGTTGGCGACGCCGCGGCGGAAGTCGTCTGGCACGGCCAGGTCCGGCGCGAATCCGGTGACTTCGCCGCCGCCATGGCTCACCGTGACATAGGCGGCGGCAACATACATGCGCGGGCCCTCGATATAGCCGGCGGCGATACCGTCGCGGAGCGCCACATCGGCGAACGCGCGATAAACGCCGACATCGCGCACGGTGGTGAAGCCGGCTCGCAAGGTGGCGCGGGCGTGGACCACGCCCACCAGCGCATCGCGCGCCGCCGAGCTCATCAACGGCGCGGCCGGGTTCGCGGATTGGATATCCCCCACCAGATGGGTGTGCATGTCCATCAGACCCGGCAACACGGTATAGGCGGACCAGTCGATCACAAGCGCACCCGCGGGCGCCTGCGCGGGAAAGCTGCTCACCGCTGCTATGCGGCCGTCTTCGATGCGGATCATCTGATCGTTCAGCACCCGCCCCTGGATCACGTCGACCAGCCGGCCGGCGCGCACCAGCATCGTCTCGGCGGAGGCCGGGGCGGCGACGAGCCAGAGGCCGAGCACGCCGCCCACGAGCAGCGCCCCTGCGCGCAGCCATGTTTTCATGTCGCTTCCCCTCGGACGCATACCGCTTTTCAGCCTACCTGCCTTGGTCTAGGCTTCGCAGCGACAGACGCCAAGGCGAACTCCATTCCGATGATGAAAGCCGTCCTGGCGACCCTCATTGCGGCCGCCGCGCTGATCGCTTCGAGCGCCCAGGCTGAGCCCCGCGCGCGCGATCTTGGCGTTCCGTTCGAGGGCGCGCCCGGCCCCCTCAATGCCATCACCGACGTTCCCGGCGTCGCGGTGGGCCAGGTCACCTTGATTGGCGATGTCGAGGGCGACCCCAGGCGCAAGATCCGCACCGGGGTGACCGCCATTCTGCCGCGTGGGCGCGACAGCCTGAACATCCCGACTTTCGGCGCCATGTTCGCGCTTAACGGCAATGGCGAAATGACCGGCGCGGCTTGGCTGGAGGAATCCGGCCAGCTTGAAGGACCCATCGTGCTGACCAATACCCACAGCGTGGGGCTCGCCCGCGACGCCGTAATTGCGTGGCGCGTACGGGCCGGCCCGCCCGATCCGAGCGGCTATTGGTGGTCGCTGCCGGTGGTGGCCGAGACCTGGGACGGCGATCTCAACGACATCAACGGCTTTCACGTCCGCCCCGAGCATGTCTGGCGCGCGCTCGACGAAGCGCGCACGGGTCCGGTGGCTGAAGGCAATGTCGGCGGCGGAACCGGCATGATCTGCCACGACCTGAAGTGCGGCATCGGCTCGGCATCGCGCGTCGTCGCGGCGAACGGGCGCAGCTATATCGTCGGCGCGCTCGTGCAGGCCAATTACGGCGCGCGGCGGAGCCTGCGTATCGCCGGGGTTCCGATCGGCATGCACCTGCGGATGGAGGACGAGGCCGGTCAACCCGCCGCGGACCAG
>Ga0247727_10001076_pt1 | contig 66546 bp, 62 predicted proteins | sample WisWelCaveWW1625_FD_202498 | JGI IMG/M metagenome (GOLD analysis project Ga0247727, IMG submission 202498) | Biofilm microbial communities from Wishing Well Cave, Virginia, United States - WW16-25 | ecosystem: Environmental > Aquatic > Deep subsurface > Groundwater > Cave microbial mat | place... | reverse complement strand
GCCGAGCCGCCGCCCCAGGACACCTTGCCCGGGTTCTCCTTGAGCGCCTTGACCAGATCGGCCATCGACTTGTGCGGCGAATTGGCCGCAACCACGATCACTTCCCATTCGCTCGTCAGGCGCGCGATCGGCGTCACCTGCGACAGGTTCACCGGCGACTTGTTGAGGATGATGCCGCCGACCATCACCATGCCGCCGATCATCACCGCGTTCGGGTCGCCTTTCGCGCTGTTGACGAACTGCGCGAGGCCGATGGTGCCGGCCGCGCCGCCCTTGTTGTCGAACTGCACGCCGGAGACCAGCTTCGCGCTCTGCATCGCGGCGGCGAGGTTGCGGCCGGTCTGGTCCCAGCCGCCGCCGGGGTTGGCCGGGATCATCATCTTCAGGCTCGGCTGGGCGAGCACCGCGCCGGCAAAGAGCGGCGCGCAAAGGGCAACGAGAATCTTGCTGAGGGCGATACGCATGAAATGCACTCCTCCGGATGGCTGCGGTTGCCAAACTTAGCACGGTTTGAGCGATAATTCGCCCGCTTGAAGGCCGTAGTGCCGCCGCAAACTCCATGATCCGCATCGAGAATCTGGTGAAAGACTTCGGCGCCAAGCGCGCGGTGGACGGCGTTTCGTTCGCCGTTGAGCGCGGCGAGGTGCTCGGCTTCCTCGGCCCGAACGGCGCCGGCAAGTCCACCACCATGCGCATGATCACCGGGTTCATGCCGCCGAGCTCGGGGCGCGTCACGGTCGGCGGGCACGACGTCGCCGAGTCGCCGCTCGAGGCGAAGCGCCTGATCGGCTACCTGCCGGAAAGCGCCGCCTCGTATTCCGACATGACGGTGCGCGGCTTCCTCAACTTCGCCGCCGAGATGCGCGGGCTGCGCGGCGCGGCGCGCAACACGGCGGTGGGCCGCGTGGTTGAGCTTTGCTTCCTGCAATCGGTGCTGCGCCAGTCGATCGACACGCTGTCGAGGGGCTACCGCCAGCGCACCTGCCTCGCGCAGGCGCTGATCCACGACCCCGACGTGCTGGTGATGGACGAGCCGACCGAGGGCCTCGACCCGAACCAGAAGCACGAGATCCGCAACCTGATCCGCGAGCTCGGCGCCAGGAAGGCGATCGTGTTCTCGACCCACATCCTCGAGGAGGTGGACGCGGCCTGCACGCGCGCGATCATCATCGACCGCGGCAGGATCGTCGCCAACGGCACGCCCGGCGAGCTGCGCAGCCTGTCGGCGCTCGCCGGCGCGGTGACCTTGTCCGCGCGCGGGGCCGACGAGGCAAAGTTGAGCGCTTTGGGTCGCGTGGAAAACCTGAACGGCGCGTTCCGCATCTATCCGCGCGACAAATCCAAGGTCTCGGACCTGGCGCAGGCGGTCGTCGATCTGGTCGCGCGCGAGGGCTGGAAGGTCGAGGGCATGTACAGCGAGCGCGGCGAGCTGGACGAGGTGTTCCGCCGCATCACCCTGCCGGATACGGTCAAATGAGAATCGTCTGGACCATCGTCAAGCGCGAGCTGGCGGCGTACTTCACCTCGCCGGTGGCCTACGTGTTCCTGGTGATCTTCCTGCTGCTCACCGGCTTCTTCACCTTCACCGCGGGCAACTTCTTCGAGCGCGGCGAGGCGAGCCTGGCGGCGTTCTTCGGCTGGCATCCGTGGCTCTACCTGGTGCTGGTGCCGGCGGTCGGCATGCGCGTGTGGGCCGAGGAGCGCCGCTCGGGGACCATCGAGCTGCTGCTCACCCTGCCGGTCGCGACCTGGCAGGCGATCGCCGCCAAGTTCCTCGCCTCGTGGCTGTTCCTCGCGCTCGCGCTCGCCCTGACCTTCCCGGCGATCGTCACGGTGAACGTGCTCGGCGACCCCGACAACGGCGTGATCCTCGCCGGCTACCTCGGCAGCTGGTTGCTCGCGGGCGCCTACCTCGCGGTGAGCTGCATGACTTCCGCGATGACGCGCAACCAGGTCGTCGCCTTCATCCTTTCGGTGGTGGTGTGCCTGTTCCTGGTGCTCGCCGGCTTCAACCCGGTCACCGACCTGATGGTGCGCTGGGCGAGCCCCGCGGTGGTCGACACCATCGCCGCGTTCTCGGTGGTGACGCACTTCGACGGCTTCCAGCGCGGCGTGGTCGACAGCCGCGACCTGCTTTTCTTTCTCTCGGTGATCGGCTTCGCGCTGTTCGCGACCGGAGTGATTATCCGCGGCCACCGTTCGGGCTAGGGCAATGAAGAAACACGAACCTCTTATCTACTCGGCGATCGGCCTCGCGGCGCTGTTCCTGCTGCTGGTGGCGGTGAATTACCTCGTCTCCCGCGTACCGGGCCGCCTGGACCTGACCGAAGGCAATCTCTATACGTTGTCCGATGGCACGCGCAAGGTGCTCAGGAGATTGAATTCCCCTGTGAAGGTGAAACTCTATATCTCGCAGGGCGAGGCGGTGCCGGTGCCGCTGCGCGGCTTCGCGCAGCGCGTCGAGGACCTGGTGCGCGAGTTCAAGAGCGTCGCGGGGTCGAACCTGGTGGTCGAGCGCTACAACCCGAAGCCCGATTCCGAGGAGGAGGACGCAGCGCAGCTCGACGGCATCGAGCCGCAGCAGCTCATGTCGGGCGAGCAGTTCTACCTTGGCGTCGCGGTGAGCCAGCTCGACCGCAAGCAGGCGATCCCGGCGATCTCGCCGCAGCGCGAGCGCCTGCTCGAGTACGACCTGGTGCGCGCGATCGCCCGCGTCGGCTCGCCCGAGCGGCCGAAGATCGGGCTGATGGCCGGGCTGCCGGTGCTCGGCGAGCGCTTCAACCCGTTCACGCGCCAGTCCTCCGACCCCTGGGTACTCGCCAACGAGCTCAAGCGCGAGTTCGAGGTGAAGGAGGTGCCGCTCACCGCGAAGGAGATCGACAAGGACCTGAACGTGCTGCTCGTGATCCACCCGCGCGACGCGCCGCCGGCGACCGAGTACGCGCTCGACCAGTTCGTGATGCGCGGCGGCAAGCTGCTCGCGTTCGTCGACCCGTACGCCTACTTCGACCAGACGCCGACGATGCCGGGCATGCCGGCGATGCCCTCGGGCTCGCACCTGCCGACGCTGTTCAAGGCCTGGGGCCTCGAGATGGAGCCGGGCAAGGTGGTGAGCGACGTGGTGTTCGGCTCGGGCGGCGGCGCGCGCTACACGCCGACGGTGCTGTCGCTCAACCGCACCGCGTTCAGCCGCGACGACATCGTCACCAGCCAGATCGAGACGCTGCTCTACGCCTTCGGCGGAGGATTCACGATCAAGGAAACCCCCGGGCTCAAGGCGCAGGAGTTGGTGCGAAGCTCGCCGAACTCGATGCTGGTGGACAACATGAACGCCACCAAGTCGGGCGACGAGGCGACGCGCGGCTTCAAGCCCTCGGGCAAGGCGCTGACGCTCGCGGCGCGCCTTACCGGGAAGTTCAAGACCGCCTTTCCCGACGGCCTGAAGGAAAATGAAAAGCCGGTTGCCGGCACGCCGAAATTGCGCGAGTCGCCCGAGAACTCGCTGATCGTGGTCGCCGACGTCGACCTGCTCGCCGACGGCGCGGCGGTCGACGTGCAGGAGGTGTTCGGCCGCAGGATCGTGGTGCCGTCGAACGGCAACCTCGCGTTCGCGCTCGGCATGGTCGAGCAGTTCGCCGCCGGCGACGAGCTGATCTCGCTGCGCAGCCGCTCCGCCGCGTTCCGGCCGCTCACCGTGGTGCGCGAGCTCGAGGCCGAGGCGCAGAAGGAGTACTTCGGCAGGATCCAGGCGCTCGAGGACGAGAAGCAGAAGACCTCGGCGCGGCTGCAGGAGCTGCAGAAAGCGCAGGGCCCCGGCGCCGCCAAGGGCGCGCAGATCCTGAGCCCCGAGCAGCAGGCCGAGCTCGAACGCTTCAAGAAGACCTATATCGAGACCAACCTCGCGCTGAAAGAGCTGCGCAAGAACCTGCGCCAGGACGCCGAGGCGCTGGTGTTCTGGACCAAGGTGGCGAACATCGCGCTGATGCCGCTGCTCGTCGCGCTCGCCGGGCTGCTGGTCGCCTTCCTGCGCAGAACGATGGCATGAACGCCCGCGTCGCCGCGGTGCTGCCGTGAACGCGCGCTTCACCGCGATCCTGCTTGTGCTGCTCGCTGTCCTCGGCGGCGCGGCGCTGCTCTACCAGCGCGAGGAGCGCGCCCGCCGCCCGGACAACGTTGCGACGCTCGGAAAAGGCCTCCTCAAGGACCTCAAGGCCGCCGACATCGCCGCGATCAAGATTGTCGAACCGAGCGTCTCGCCCGACGCGACGCTCACGCTGCAGCGCAAGGACGACGGCTGGGTGATCGCCGAGCGCGCCGACTTTCCCGCCGACCTCGCCAAGGTGCGCGAGTTCGTGCTGAAACTGATCGGTCTCAAGGTCGGGCAGAGCGAGCCGCTCGGCGAGAAGGACCGCGCGCGCCTCAACCTCGACGAACCGGGGAAGGGTGCAACGGCAGGCACCAGGGTCGAGCTGACCCGCGCCGACGGAAGCGCGCTCGGCGTCCTCACCGTCGGCCGCAAGTACTTCAAGCGCGAGGTCGACAACCCGGCCAAGGCGATCGCCGACGGCCGCTTCGTCGGCCTGCCGGGCGAGCCCGGCACCGCCTACCTGGTCGGCGACCCGCTCACCCAGGCCAGCGCGAAGAGCGCCGAATGGATCGACCGCACCGCCTTCCAGGTGGAGAAGGTGAAGACCCTGGAGCTGCGCTATCCGGGGGGCGGCGGCTGGCGCATCGAGCGCGTGAAGGACGACGCGGCATGGAAGCTGGCGGGCGCCGCGCCGGGAGAAAAGCTCGACATTTCAAGGGCCAACGCCGCGTCCTACTCGCTCTCGCTGCTCGAGCTGGCGGACGTCGCGCCCAAGGGCGCCGCCGACACCGGACTCGACAAGCCGGTCACGATCGACGCCACCACGCTCGCCGGCGCCTCCTATGCCATCAAGGTGGGCAAGCTCGCGGGCGAGAACTATTACGTCAGCTTCACCGCCGCCGGGATCAAGCCCGACGCCAAAGACGACGAGCGCACAAAGCTACTGTCCCAGCACGTGCTGCTCGTGCCGAAGTCCAAGCTCGAGGACACGCTCAAGCGGCGCGCCGAGCTGATCGAAAGGAAAGACCGGAAAAAGTAGCTGCGCGGCAGCGGTAAACTGCCGCGTGGCGTTCGATCCGCACGTCCCCGAAATCGCGGGGGTGATCCAGCTCGCGATCGCGCCGGTGTTCATGCTCACCGCGGTCGGAACGGTGATCGGGGCCCTCAGCATCCGCCTCGGCCGGGCGGTCGATCGGCGCCGCGAGCTGGAAGAGCGGCTGGCCGCGATGTCGCAGGCCGAGCTGCCTTCGGCGCAAGAAGAGCTCGCCACGATTGCGCGCCGCATCCGCTTCGTCTACCTTTCCATCGTTTTCGCAGTCATTTCAGCGCTGTTTATCGCGCTGCTGATCGTCGGCGCCTTTGTCGGGGCGTTTGTGCGCACCGACCTTTCATTCACCATCGCCGGCATGTTCACCTGCGCCATGCTGGCGCTGATCGTCTGCCTGCTGCTGTTCCTGAGGGAGATCTTCCTGGCGGTCTCGACCCCGCGGCACGTGCCAAGGTAAGATGAATTCGAGGAAAACGAGGGAGGGGGAGGCAGGCCCGTGGGACATTCCATCAAACGCATAAGGACGATGGCGCTCGTCGGCCAGTCGGGGGCGGGGAAGACCAGCCTGGCCGAGGCGCTGCTTGCGAAGGCGGGGGCGATCCCCGCGGCGGGCAGCGTCGAGCGCGGCACCACCGTTTGCGACTACACCCCGCAGGAGAAGCAGTCGCAGCACTCCCTCAAGCTCGCCGTCGCGAGTTTTGATTTTCAGGATCACCGCGTACACCTGCTCGACACGCCGGGCTACCCCGACTTCCTGGGCCATGCCCTTCCGGCGTTCGCCGCGGTCGAGACCGCGGCCATCGTGATCAACGCGCAGAACGGCATCGAGATGATGACCGGCCGCTTCCTGCAATGGGCGGCGAAGCGCGGCCTCGACCGGCTGATCGTGGTCAACAAGATCGACGCCGACAACGTCGACCTCGAGGACCTGCTCGAGCGCATCCAGCAGGCCTTCGGCAAGGAATGCCTGCCGCTCAACCTGCCGGCGGGCAACCGCAGCAAGGTCTCCGACTGCTTCTTCGCGCCCTCGGGCGAGGCCGATTTCTCCTCGGTGGCGGAGGCGCACCGCAAGCTGGTCGACCAGGTGGTCGAGGTGGATGAAAAGCTGATGGAGGCCTACCTCGAGAAAGGCGAGGTGTCGCCCGACGAGCTGCACGAGCCGCTCGAGCGCGCGCTGCGCGAAGGCCACCTGGTCCCGGTGGTGTTCACCTCGGCGCGGACCGGCGCGGGGATCGCCGAGCTGCTCGACGTGATCGTCAAGCTGCTGCCCAACCCCGCCGAGGGCAACCCGCCCTCTTACGTCGTCACCAAGCCCGACGGCGCCGTGAGCGAGCTGCAGCCGGTGCCCGACCCGGGCAGGCACGCGCTCGCGCACGTGTTCAAGATCGAGATCGATCCGTACATCGGGCGGGTGGCGGTGTTCCGCGTGCACCAGGGGCGTCTCACGTCGGGCAGCCAGCTCTACGTCGGCGAGGGGCGCAAGCCGATCAAGGCCGGGCACCTGTACCTGCTGCGTGGCAAGACGCAGAGCGAGGTGCACGAGGCGATCCCGGGCGACATCTGTGCCATCGCCAAGATCGACGAGATCCAGTTCGACCACATCCTGCACGACGCGGCCGAGGACGCGCGCGTCCACGCCAGGGCGCTCGAGCTGCCGACGCCGGTGTTCGGCCTCGCGGTGCAGCCGAAGAAGCGCGGCGACGAGCAGAAGGTGTCCGACGTGCTGCACAAGATCCTCGCCGAGGACCCCTGCTTCCGCATCGAGCACAACGCGCAGGCCAACGAGACCGTGATGCGCGGCCTGGGTGAGATGCACCTGAAGACGATCCTCGACAAGATGTCGAGCCAGTACAAGCTCGACCTCGACACGCGGCCGCCCTCGATTGCCTACCGCGAGACCATCGCCGCCCGGGCCGAGGGCCACAGCCGGCACAAGAAGCAGACCGGCGGCGCGGGCCAGTTCGGCGAGGTGTACCTCAAGGTCGAGCCGCTGCCGCGCGGCAAGGGCTTCGAGTTCGTCGACAGCGTGAAAGGCGGCGCGATCCCCAACCAGTTCATCCCCTCGGTCGAGAAAGGCGTGCGCGCGGTGCTCGACCACGGCTTTCTCGCCGGCTATCCGCTGCAGGATGTCCGGGTGACCGTGTACGACGGCAAGAGCCATCCGGTCGACTCGAAGGACGTGGCGTTCGTCTCCGCGGGCCGCAAGGCGTTCCTCGACGCGCTCGCCAAGGCGCGGCCGATCGTCCTCGAGCCGATCGTGAACGTCGAGATCGTCGTGCCCGAGGAGCGCATGGGCGACATCGCCGGCGAGCTCTCGGGGCACCGCGGGCAGATCAAGGGCTCGGACGCGCCGCGGCCGGGACTCGTTCAGATAACCGCGCAGGCGCCGCTCTCCGAGCTCGAGCACTTCCCGGCGCGGCTCAAGTCGCTCACCGCCGGCCATGGCACCTACAACCTGGAGTTCAGCCACTACGAGCCGGCGCCGCCGCAGCTGCAGCAGAAGCTCGTCGCCGCCCACAAGCCCGCGGCGAGCGCGGAAGAGTAGACCTGCATTTCATCCGCCAGGGGCGCGGCGCCCCGCCCCTGGTGTTCGTGCATGGGTTTGGCTGCGATCACGCCGATTGGCGCTACCAAACCGAGTTTTTCTTCAAGACCAACGAGGTCGTCGCCTGCGACCTGCGCGGCCACGGCGCCACTCCCGGCCGCCCGCAGGAGTGCTCGATCGAGCACTACGGCGGGGATGTCGCGGCGCTCGTCAACAACCTGGAGCTTTCAAGCTCGATTCTTGTTGGTCATAGCATGGGCTGCCGCGTCGTCCTCGAAGCCGCGCGGCTCGTTCCGAAGCGCGTCGGCGGCGTAGTTCTCATCGACGGCAGCCGCCTTGCGAGCGGCGACGCCGATGCGGCCGAGAGTGCCGCACGCGCCGCAACGAAGGGCAACTACGCGGCGTTCGCCGAGAACCTGTTCCGACAGATGTTCTTCAGGGAAACAAGAGAATCTGAAGCCATGGTGGCCCGCGGGGTGCGCACGACCGGGCAGCTCGGGCAGGAGTTGTGGCCGCGCATGGCGCGCTGGGACGCCGGCAGCATGGACGCCGCGCTCGACGCGTTGCGCGCGCCGCTGATGGCGATCCAGAGCACCACGCGCAACGCCGAGCTGCGCCGCGCGCCGATGAAGCCGGGCGACGCCAGCCCGTGGCTCGAGTTGCTCAAGTCGAAGGGCGCGCGGGTCGAAATCGTCCCCGGCGTCGGCCATTTCACGCAGCTCGAGGCCCCGGCGGCGGTCAACCGCCTGCTCGCCGAATTTTCTTCACCAGCTCGCTGACCTCGGCCTGCGACGCGCCGCGAATGCGCGCATTCGGCCTGCCCCCGGCGAGGAATGCGACCACCAGCAGGATCTCGCGCGGCCTGGGCGCGTCGGGCACCGAGACCTGCATCGTGTCCATCGCATCGTAATCCCAGGCGTCCTCGATGCCGCCGAAAATGACGTCGATCGGCGTGCCCGGCGCGCCGACCTTGGCGTTGCCGGGAATCAGCGCCGGGCCGCTGCCCGCGCCTTGGCGCATGGCAAGCCCGATCCGCACGTGGATCATCGCCGCGCCGTGCTCGAGATCGCCTGCGGTGCCGACCAGCGCCGCCTTGCCGTACCCGCGCGGCTTGAGCGGCCCGAGCGCGCCGAGCGCGCGCGCCGTGAGCAGCTCGCCCGCCTTGACCGAAAGCTCGACCAGCGGCGAGAGGTCGTCCGCCGGCGGATTGCCGGCGAAGGGGTTGTCCAGAATGGCGGCGGCAGCGACGCGGCGCGTCGGCGCCGCCGTCTCGCGCCCGCCTTCGCTGCGCACTTCCTGGTCGATCAGGACGATCTGGCGGATTTTCATGCGCGGAGAAGCTGATCGATGAAGCGGTGCACCTTGAGCGCCTCGGCGCCGCCAACCCGGGGTTCCCGGTTTTCCTGTATTGAATCCAGAAAATCCTCCAGCAGGCTCCGATGCCAGTCGTGCGGGAACGCCATCGGGTCGGCGCCGGTGCCGCCGCCGCCGGCTTCGGTTCTCATTTCGAAAGGTTTTTCGTCCTGGAGCTGCATCCTGAGCGACGTCCCTTCGAGCAGCGCCGTGCCCCGGGTTCCGATCAGCTCGATGCGCTCGGCAAACCCCGGGTAGGCGCTGGTCGTGGCGTGCACCACGCCGAGGGCGCCGCTCTTGAAGCGGACTGCCGCGGCGACGAGGTCCTCGGTCTCCATCCTGTGGACCGGGGTTGTGGTCACGAAGCTCTTCACGTCCGCCGCTTCGCCCGTGTACGAAAGGAACAGGTCGAGCGTGTGGATTCCCTGGGTGAGCAGCACGCCGCCGCCGTCGCGCGCGCGCGTGCCGCGGCCCGGCTGGTCGTAGTAGCTCTGCGGGCGCCAATTGGGGATCGCCGCCGAAGCCGAGACCAGCTTGCCGAGCTTCGGCAACAGCGCGTGAAGCTTCTCCGCCGCCGGCCGGAAGCGGTGCTGCAAAACGACGCCGAGCTTCACGTTCTTGCAGGCTTGCACCAGCCGTTGCGCTTTCTCGCTGGAAACCTCGATGGGCTTTTCGAGCAGCACGTGCTTGCCGGCGGCGGCGCAGCGCTCGACGATCTCCAGGTGCGTGTTGGGCGGCGTCAGCACCAGCACCGCGCCGACCGAGCGGTCCTCGAGGATCGTCTCGAGGCGGTCGCACTGCGGAAAAGGAAACCGCTCGGCGAACTTCTGTCTTCTTTCGAAAGAGGGACTATAGGCGTACGCGACCTGCGCCCGGTGCTTGAGGTCGAGCAGGCCCTTCGCGTGCGGGGTGACGGCCATGCCCAGTCCGACGATCCCGACCCGCATCACTTGAACTGGTAGAGCTCTGCCGGGTTGTCGACGAGGATTTTCCTGCGCGTGCCTTCGTCCGGCGCCCAGTCGGCGAGCAGCTCGAGCAGGTCCGAGTCGACCGGACGTTTTTCCTTCGGCACCGACGGATGCGGCCAGTTCGACGCCCACAGCACGCGCTCGGGCGCCTTCTTCACCAGCGCCTTCGCCAGCCGGCCGACATCCTCGTACTTCGGCGCGCCGCTCTTCGAAGTCTCGTAAGGCGCGGACAGCTTGACCCAGCAGCGGCCGGTGTCGACCAGCCGCAGGAGGCATTTGAACGCTGCATGCTCGGGTGCGACCGGCTCGAGAAACTTGCCGGTGTGGTCGATGACGAACTTGCCGGGCAGGCGCTTGATCTGCGCCTCGTATTTCGGCAGCTCGCGCCCGTCGAGCTGGATGTTGGCGTGCCAGCCGAACGGGTGCGCCTGCGCCACCACGGCGTCCATCACGTCGAAGCCGAGCATCCCGCCGTGCAGCGTCATGATGCGCACCGCGCAGATGCCCGCCCTGGTGAGCCGCTCGAGCTCGGCTTCTGCGGTACTCGGCTTTACTACTGCCACGCCTTTGGCATTTTTCCCCAGCGTCTTCATCGCATTCAGCGTCACCGTGTTGTCGTCGCGATAGGCGTTGGGCTGCACCACGATGACGCGCTCGAGCCCAAGCGAGCGCTGCAGCTCTCGATACATCGGCACCGTGAAGGTGCCGGGATTCGGCGTGTCCGGCGCGGCGCCCGACGCGCCGTCGTAGAAGTGCATATGCGTGTCGCACGCGCCCTTGGGAACGGAGATTTTCATTTCTTCCTTCCTTTTTTCACCGGCTTCTTCGCTGCAGCCGGATTCGGAACATCCTCGGCGGTGCAGAACATGCCGCCCTGGCAGGCCTCCGCGATGGCGTCGCCGCTCGGTTTTTCCTTCTCGAGAATTTCCTTCGCGAAGGCCTCGGAGTCATCCTGGGGACGATAACCCAGGCGCACCGCGTTCGAGTTGTCGTACCAGGCGCGCTGGTTGCCCGAGATGCCGTAGACGATCTCGAAGCGGATGTCCGGGTGCTCGATGCCGATCTGCACGAGCTGCGCCAGGTCCGCCGGGCTGAACCAGAGCGACAGCCGCCGCTTGTCGAGCGGCTTCGGGTTCACGTTGCCGATGCGCATCATCATGAACTGCATGCCGTACTTGTCGGCGTACAGGCTGCCGAGTGCCTCGCCGAACACCTTGGAGACGCCGTAGCGGCTGTCGGGCTTCGGGTAGACCCGGTGGTCGATGGTCTGGTCGCGCCGGTAGAAGCCGGTGGCGTGGTTGCTGGTCGGAAACAGGATGCGCTTCACGCCGTTGCGGCGCGCAGCCTCGAACAGGTTGTAGCAGCCGATGATGTTCGCCTGCAGGATCGCCTCCCAGGGGCCTTCGACCGAGTAGCCGCCCAGGTGCACGATCGCGTCCACACCCTTGGTGATGCACAGCGCGTCGGCCATCCTGGTGAAGTCGGCCCTGATGAACGTCTGCCCCTTGGGCGGCTTCATCGGGCGCCTGTCCGACAGGCGCAGCTTGTACTTGCCCGCGAGCTCGCGGCTGAGGTGGCCGCCGATGTCTCCGCTGGCGCCGGTGATGAGGACGGTCTTCACAGGATTCTCCCGACGATTCCGTTGAACTGCGCCGCGCGCTCGAAATATACCGAGTGCCCGGCGGCCGGCACGCGCACCGCGTTCGCCTGCGGCGCGAGGCCGGCGAGCGCCGGCCCCGCCGCCGGCGGAAACACCCAGTCTTCGTCCCCGGTGACGAACAGCACCGGCATCGGCAGCTGCGCAAGCAGGCTCGGCGCGCGATTGCGCTGGTGTCGAATTTTCTCTCTGACTTCTTCCCTGAACGACGCCGGCGCCATCTCCGAGATCTGCCAGTAGAGCTGCGCGAGCGCCGGCTGCTCGCGCGCCATGCGCTCGCCGCCCGCCGGGTGGATGCCGCGCGCCTGCAGCTCGGCGAGCGCCGCCGGGGAGCGGCGCGACCATTCATCGACTTCGGGATTCCTAAGTTGAGAAAAGTCCACAAAACCGGAGGTCGACGCCATGACGAGCGCGCGCACCCTTTTCGGCTCGCGCAGCGCGTACTCGAGGCAGGTCCAGCCGCCCATCGATTGCGCGACCAGCGCGACGTCTTTCAGGCCGAGCTCCTGGATCAGCGCGGCGAGGTCGTCGGCGTACGCGTCGGGCGCGGTCCTGCCCGGCACGGCGCTGGAAGGCGGAAAGCCGCGGTGCGCGAAGACGACGCAGGTGCGGCCGGGCGCGAAATGCGCCACCTGCTGCCACCAGGAAAGATGGTTGCCGCCGAGGCCGTGCGCGAAGACCACCGCCGGGCCTGTGCCGAACACCTCGTAGTGGATTTCCGCTCCGTTCCGGCGCAGCTTCATTTCCGAAGCAGGGTCTTGCGGGTCCAGTGCTGCGCGTTCACTGCCCCCTTTGGCGCTTGCCCACGGACGATCTCGGCGGCCTGCGCCGCGGTCTCCATCGACTGGTGCTCGATCGCCGGCAGCGTCAGGCCGGCGGTATGCGGCGTCGCGATCACGTCCTTGCGCGCGGCGAGCCGCGGCGTGGGCATCTGGTCGGGCGCGCGCCCCACGTCCATCGCGCAGCCGGCGAGGCGCCCGGAGTCGAGCGCCGCTTCGAGCGCCGCCTCGTCGACCAGGTTGCCGCGCGACACGTTGATGAGGCAGGCGCCCTGCTTCATCTTCGAAAGTGCATCCTTGCCGATGAGGTTTTCGGTCTCGGCGCTGGCCACCGCGAGGGGCACGACGTAGTCGGATTCCCGCAGAAGCGTGTCGAGCGGCACCTGCTGCACCGTCTGGTACGGATCGTTCACCAGCACCCGCATGCCCAGCGCTTTCCCGACGCGGACGACTTCCTTGCCGATCGCGCCGTAGCCGATCACGCCGAGCGTGCTGCCCTTTAGTTCCCTGCCCATGCCAGCCTTCGGCACGCGGTTTTGGCGGTAGAGCGTCGCCGACTGTGTGATTCCCCTCGACAGGTCGACGAGGAAGCCGACCACCAGCTCGGTCACCGAGGTGACGAACCCCGCGCTCGCCTGCGTCACCAGCACGCCCGCTTTGCTCGCCGCGGCGACGTCGACGTTGCGGATGTCGATGGCGCAGCGCAGGAAGGCGACCAGGCGCGGCAGGCGCTCGAACAGCGCCGCCGGCCCGGGCGACTGGCGGTAGGAGACGATGAGCTCGCAGTCCCCGGCGGCGCGGATTAGCGCCTCTCCTTCCAACGACTGGGGCTTTTCATTCAATTTGACTTCCCCTGCCGCCCTCAATGCGGCAAGCGCACGCTCGCCGTAATAGTTCGCCATCGCCTCCGGCGAATGCGTGAGCAGTATTTTCAAGCTGCTTTTTTCTGTTCCGCAGCGAGCTTGCGGTAGCGTTCGAGCGAGCGCGTGAGGTGGCGGCGCATGGCTTCGCGCGCGCCCTTCGCGTCGCCGAGCTCGATCGCCTGGTAGATGCGGCGGTGCTCCTCCTGGATCAGCGCGAGGTAGGCGCGCTCGCCGCCCATGCGCTCGGGCAGGCCGCTCACCGTGCGGCGCGGGATCAGGTGGCGGCCGATGAACTGCAGGAAGCGCGGGAACTCGGCGTTGCCGGTCGCCTCGGCGATCGCGCGGTGGAACGCGAGGTCCTCGTCGACTGCCGAGCGGCCCGCCGCGCTTGCCTCTTCAATGGCATTCCAGGCATCAAAAACGGCGCGAACCTGTGCTTTCGAGGCGCGCTCGGCGGCGAGCCCGGCCGACTCGATCTCCACGCCGAGGCGCAGCTCCATCACCGAGAGGATGTCGTCGAGCGACTGCATGCGCTCGGGCTCGATGCGGAAGGGCGCGCGCTGCGGCTCGGCCGAGACGAAGGCGCCCACGCCCTGGCGCGTCACCACCAGGCCCTCGGCGCGCAGCGCCGCCACCGCCTCGCGCACCACGGTGCGGCTGACGCGGGCGGCGCGCGTCAGCGCCTGCTCGGTCGGCAGCCGCGCCCCGGGGGCGAAGCGCCCGCTGCGGATCTGCTCGGCGAGCTGCTCGAACAGCCGCCGCGACAGCTTGCGCTCGGCGGCGACCGGGCGAATGCGCATCTTGACGAACTCCTGCGCAGTTGTATGATGACTGACGAATCTTACCAGAGGAGGATTCCATGTCGTATCGGCATTTCGTCGGCGCCGCGCTGGCGGCAGCCTGGGTCGCGATTCCGGTGGCGGGGATTGCGCAAACCAAGATGGAGATCAAGGTCTCGGACGTGCACCCGCTCGGCTATCCGACGGTCGAGGCGCTGGTGCGCATGGGCGCGAAGCTCGAGAAGGCGACCAGCGGCCGCCTCAATTTCAAGATGTTCCCGGCGATGCAGCTCGGCGGCGAGAAGGAAATGATCGAGCAGGCGCAGGTCGGGGCGCTGCAGATCGCGCGCATCTCGGTCGGCCCGATGGGCCCGATCGTGGACGAGCTCAACGTGTTCAACCTGCCGTTCGTGTTCCGCGACGAGAACCACATGCGCAAGGTGATCGACGGCCCGATCGGCAAGGAGCTGCTCGACAAGGTCACCGCCGACCCGCGCTCGAAGCTGGTGGTGCTCGGCTGGATGGATGCCGGCACGCGCAACGTCTACGCGAAGAAGGCGGTCACCAAGCCCGCCGATCTCAAGGGCCAGAAGATCCGCATGATGGGCAACCCGATCTTCGTTGAGACCATGAACGCGATGGGCGGCAACGGCATCTCGATGGGCTTCAGCGAGCTTTTCTCTGCGATGCAGACCGGCGTGGTGGACGGCGCGGAGAACAACCCGCCGACTCTCGTCACCCACAAGCATTACGAGGTCGCCAAGTTCTACAGCCTCACCGGCCACCTGATCATCCCCGAGATCTTCGTGTTCTCGAAGGTGAGCTGGGACAAGCTCGGCAAGGCCGACCAGGACCTGATCCGCAAGCACTCGCGCGAGGCGCAGACGGAGCAGCGCAAGCTCTGGGACACGATGGTGGGCGAGTCGGAGGCCAAGCTCAAGGCCGCCGGCGTGCAGTTCGTAAGCGTCGACAAGAAGGCCTTCTACGACGCAACCAAGCCGGTGCGCGAGAAATACGGCTCCAAGCACGCCGCCCTGATCAAGCGCATCGAGGACACCAAGTAGACTCCCGGTAACGCAAACGGGGCCGCCGCGAGCGGCCCTTTTTTTATGAGACATCCTTACCGTCGCGCGATGGAAGCGCTTTACCTCGCCTGCATCGTGCTGTCGGGCCTCGCGCTGGTCGTGATCACGCTGATCATTCCGCTCGGGGTGTTCATGCGCTACGTCATGGACGCTGCGCTCTCCTGGCCCGAGCCGGCGTCGGTGATCATGATGGTGATGTTCTCGTTCCTCGGCGGGGCCGCGGTGTACCGCGCCAAGGTGCACGTCGCGGTGGAAGCGCTGCTGAATGCCGTTTCAGAGAGCAAGCGGAGAATCATGCTGTGGGGCGTCGACGCCTGCATGATCGCCACGGCCCTGTTCATGGTGTGGTATGGCGGCCAGCTCTGCATCACGACCTGGCACCAGAGCATCTCCGACTTTCCCGGCCTGTCGGTGGGCCTCACCTACATGCCGATCCCGCTCGCCGGCGTGCTGACGCTGCTCTTCATCCTCGAGCGCATCTGGCTGGGCGAAGCGCCGAAGACCGACATCATGTACAGCGATGCGCCGACCGATCTGGAATAGATGGACGTCTTGATACTCCTTGGCTCGTTCGCGGCGCTGGCGGCGCTCGGCGTCCCCGTCGCCTACGCGCTCGGGCTCTCGGCGATCATCGGCGCGTTGTGGGCGGAGATTCCGCTCGAGGCGGTGATGATCAAGATGTCCGACGGCGTCGACGAGTTCGCGCTGCTCGCGATCCCGTTCTTCGTGCTCGCCGGCGGCATCATGGCCGAGGGCGGCATGGCGGCGCGCCTGATCCTGCTCGCCAAGGTGTTCGTCGGCTTCATCCGCGGCGGGCTCGCGCTGGTCAACATCCTGGCGAGCACGCTGTTCGGCTGCATCTCGGGCTCGTCGGTGGCCGATACCGCGTCGATCGGCTCGGTGATGATCCCGCAGATGGTGAAGCAGGGCTACTCGCGGGTGTTCGCCACCAACGTCACGATCTGCGGCTCGGTGCAGGCGCTGCTGATCCCGCCGTCGCACAACGCGGTGATCTACTCGATCGCCGCCGGCGGCACGGTGTCGATCGCCAGCCTGTTCCTCGCCGGCGTGTTCCCCGGGCTGTTGTTCGGCCTGTGCCTGATCGGGCTGGTGATGTGGACCGCGCACAAGCGCAACTTCCCGAAGGAGAAGCCGGTTGCATTGCGCGACGTGCCGAAGATCGTGATCGACGCGCTGTGGGGAATGATCACCATCGTGATCATCATGGGCGGCATCCTTTCGGGCGTATTCACGCCCACCGAGTCCGCCGCGGTGGCCTGCGTCTACGCCTTCCTCGTCACGTTCCTCGTGTACCGCGATTACAAGTGGCGCGACCTGCCGCACCTCATCCACCGCGTGGTCAAGACCGTCGCGATGGTGATGATGCTGATCGGCTTCTCGGTCGCCTTCGGCTACATGATGGCCATCCTGCAGATCCCGGCGAAGGTGACGCAGTTCTTCCTCACCATCTCGGAGAACAAGTACGTCTTCCTGCTGCTGGTGAACATCCTGCTTCTGCTCCTGGGCACTTTCATGGACCTCGCGCCGATGCTGCTCATCTGCACGCCGATCTTCATGCCGGTGATCCTCAAGCTCGGCATCGACCCGGTGCACTTCGGCATGATCATGATCCTGAATCTAGGCATCGGCCTGATCACCCCGCCGGTCGGGCCGACGCTGTTTGTGGGGTGCGCGATCGGCAAGGTCACCATGGAGCAGGTAACGAAGGAGCTGTGGCCGTTCTATGGCGCGATGTGCCTGGCACTGCTGCTGGTGACCTACATCCCCGCCATTTCCCTCTGGCTTCCCGGGTTGATGAAGTAGTACATTGGCGGGGCCTTAACCCTCAAGGAGGAGGAGAACATGGCGCATCTTAGTCGTCGTCAGTTTCTGAAACTGTCCGGCGGCCTGGCGGGAATACTCGCGTCGCATCAGGCCCCGGTCTTCGCGCAGCAATCCACGGTGCACTGGCTGAAGTGGAACGACTTCGTCCCCGCCTCGGACGAGCTGCTGCGCAAGAGCATGGTCGGCGAGGCATCCAAGGCGCTCGGCATCAAGCTGAACCTCGAAACCATCAACGCCAACGACCTGCAGCCGCGCATTACCTCGGCGATCCAGTCCGGCGCGGGCCCGGACATCGTGATGCTGTTCAACAACCATCCGCACCTCTACGCCGCGAGCGCCGCAGACATGAGCGACGTCGCCGATTCGATCGGCAAGGCGCAGGGCGGCTACTACCGCCTGTGCCGCAGCAACACCAATGACGGCAAGAGGTTTATTTCCTTGCCGTGGGCCGTGATCGGCGCCCAGCTCGCCTACCGCAAGTCCTGGTTCGAGGAAGTCGGCTACGGCAAGTTTCCCGAGACCTGGGAGCAGTACCGCGACGCCGGCAGGAAGCTCAAGGCCAAGGGCCGGCCGATCGGCCAGACGCTCGGCCACACCTTCGGCGACTCCCCGACCTTCAGCTATCCGTTCCTCTGGTCCTTCGGCGGCAGGGAAGTCGACGAGAAGGGCAAGCAGGTCCTCGACTCGAAGCAGACGGTCGAATCGGTCCGCTTCATGACCGCGTTCTGGAAGGATGCGCACGATGAGGGCGGCCTCGCTTGGGACGACTCCAACAACAACCGCGCCTTCCTCTCCGGCACGATCTGCTCGACGCTCAACGGCGCCTCGATCTACATCGAGTCGCTGCGCAAGGCCGACCAGTACAAGACGGAAAAAGGCGCGCAGCTCAAGACCGATATCCTGCATGCGCCGCTGCCGAAGGGCCCGGCGGGCCAGTTCGCCATGCACACCTTCCAGTCGCACATCATGCCCCGGTACTCCAAGAACCAGAAAGCGGCCAAGGAGTTCCTGACCTGGATGCACACACCGGCCAACTACGAGAAATGGTTCGTCTCGCAGAAAGGCTTCGCCACCGCGCCCACCCAGCAGTGGGAAAAGCACAAGATGTGGGACGAGGACCCGGTGATGGCGCCGTACCGCGTCGCCGGCCGGCTGGGACTGACGCCGGGGCACGCCGGCCCGGCGGACCGCAAGGCCGCCGAGGTGCTCACCAAGTACATCATCACCGACATGTACGCCAAGGCGATCCAGGGCATGGCGCCCGAAGCGGCGGTGAAATGGGCGGCGGGTGAGCTGAAAAGCGTCTACGGCTAGCCGGGAAGCGCTGGATTGAACGCCTCCACGGGCGTCGCGACGCGGGGGCCGATCAGCCGGATGCTCGAGCGCGAAGACGCGCTCGCCTTCTGGCTGCTCGTCCCCACGCTCGTCCTGCTGACCTTGTTCATCGCCTACCCGTTCGTGGTTGGCGTGTGGCTGTCGCTCAGCAACGCCACGGTCGGCGAGCCCGGCGGGTTCGTGGGGCTGAAGAACTTCGCCAAGATCTGGAACGACTCGATCTTCCGCACCGCGGCGCTCAACACCTTCGTCTACACCGGCGTCACCACCGTGTTCAAGCTGGCGCTCGGCCTGTGGCTCGCCGTGCTGCTCAACCGGCATTTCAAGGGCAAGGCCTGGATCCGCGCCTTCATCCTGCTGCCCTTCATCATCCCGACCGTGCTGTCGACCCTCGCCTGGAAGTGGATGTTCGACCCCACCTTCAGCGTGCTCAACTGGCTGTTCTGGAAGCTCTCGATCATCAACACGCGCATCGGCTGGCTGAGCGATCCCGATCTCGCCATGGGCTGCGTGATCGCAGTCAATGTCTGGCGCGGCGTGCCGTTCTACGCCATCAGCCTGCTCGCCGGCCTGCAGACCATCAACCCCGACCTGCACGAGGCCGCGGCCATCGACGGCGCCAATCGCTGGCAAAGGTTCTGGCATGTCACCTGGCCGCTGCTGCTGCCGGTCACCATGGTGGTGGTGCTGTTCTCGGTGATCCAGACTTTCGCCGACTTCCAGCTGGTGTACGTGCTGACCGGCGGCGGGCCGGCCAACGCCACCCATCTTTTCGCGACCTACGCCTACCAGATCGGTATCGGCACCGGCCTGCTGAGCGAGGGCGCGGCGATTTCGCTCGCCATGTTCCCGGCACTGCTTCTGGTGGTCATCTTTCAGCTCTGGTACATCCGTCGCGTGGAGAACCGTTAGCCGTGATTGAAGGCGCGAAGTGGAGGAAGTGGCTGTGGTTCTACCTGCCGCTGGCCATGTTCATCCTCGGCCTGCTGTTCCCGTTCTACTGGATGGTGGTCACCACCTTGCGGCCCGACGGCGAGCTCTACCGGCCGTGGAACCACGCGCAGTACGCGCCGTTCTGGACCTCGGACCCGACGCTCGACCACGTCAAGAACCTGATCCAGGAGACGCTGTTCGGCGTCTGGATGTGGAACACGATGCTGATCGCGCTGGTCGCCACGCTGATTTCGCTGCTCTGCGGCGTGATCGCGGGATACGCGCTGGCGCGGCTGCGCTTCCGCTACGCCGGGCTGCTCGGTACCGGGATTTTCATCACCTACCTGGTGCCGCAGACGCTGCTGTTCATCCCGCTGGCCGAGATCATCCGCAACTACCGCATCGGCGACACGCCGTGGGCGCTGATCCTCACCTACCCGACGTTCCTGATCCCGTTCTGCACCTGGCTGATGATGGGCTATTTCAAGACCATCCCCAAGGAGCTCGAGGAATGCGCGCGCATCGACGGCGCGACGCGCTGGCAGGCGATGCTGTACATCATCTTCCCGATCGCGGTGCCGGGAATCCTGTCGGCCGGCATCTTCGCCTTCACGCTGTCGTGGAACGAGTTCATCTACGCGCTGGTGTTCCTGTCCTCGCCGGAGCAGAAGACGGTCCCGGTCGGCGTGGTCTCCGAGCTGATCCGCGGCGATGTGTTCTACTGGGGACCGCTGATGGCGGGCGCGCTGCTCGGCTCCATCCCGGTGGCGTTCGTCTATTCGTTCTTCGTCGAACACTACGTCGCCGGCATGACCGGTAGTGTGAAGGGCTAGATGGCGCGCGTTCTGCTCACCCGCCTGAACAAGAAGTACGACGAGACCCACGCGGTCAAGGACGTCAATCTCGAGATCCGCGACCGCGAGTTCGTGGTGCTGGTCGGGCCCTCGGGCTGCGGCAAGACGACCACCTTGCGCATGGTCGCCGGCCTCGAGGAGATCACCTCGGGCGAGATCCGCATCGACGAGCGCGTGGTGAACGACCTGCCGCCGATGGACCGCGACATCGCCATGGTGTTTCAGAACTACGCGCTCTACCCGCACATGAGCGTGTACGACAACATGGCGTTCGGCCTGAAGATGCGCAAGTTCGCGCGCGACGAGATCGAGAAGCGCGTGCGCCAGGCCGCCGACATCCTCGGCATCCAGGCGCTGCTCGCGCGCCGGCCGCGCCAGCTCTCGGGTGGGCAGCGCCAGCGCGTCGCGCTCGGCCGCGCCATCGTGCGCCACCCGCGCGTGTTCCTGTTCGACGAGCCGCTCTCCAACCTGGACGCGAAGCTGCGCGTGCAGATGCGGGTGGAGCTGAAACGCCTGCACCACCGCCTGGAAACCACCGCGATCTACGTCACCCACGATCAGGTCGAGGCGATGACGCTCGGCGACCGGGTGGTGGTGATGAAGGACGGCCTGGTGCAGCAGGTGGGCGAGCCGCTCGAGCTCTACGGCCTGCCGGCCAACCTCTTCGTCGCGAGCTTCATCGGCTCCCCGGCGATGAACTTCGCCGAGGTCGCGGTCGCCGAGTCGCACGGCGTCCTGTGGGCCGAGGCCGCCGGGCTGCGCATCCGGATCCCGCCGAAAAAGCAGGCGGCGCTCGCGCGCTATGCCGGCCAGCGCGTCACGCTCGGCGTGCGGCCCGAGGCCCTGCGCGTCGCCACCGGGGCCGATGCAGCGGACCACGCCTTCGATTCGACGGTCGAGGTGGTCGAGCCTCTCGGCAACGAGATCCTGCTCGACGTGCGGGCGGGTGCGAACCTGATCGTGGCGCGGGTCGATCCCGCCACGCGCGTCAAGGTGCAGGAGCGCGTGCGGCTCGCGCTCGACCCCGAGCGGCTGCATTTCTTCGACGCCAAGACCGAAGCCGCGATCTAGAATTCCTCAGAAGACGATGACGCCCTTGCCGGTCGACTGGGTGTCGAACACGCGGTAGGCCTCGTCGGCCTGCTCGAGCTTCCAGCGGTGGGAGAAGATTTTCTCGAGCGGTATCTTGTTGTCGGCGATGAAGCGCGCGCACTCCGCCTGGCCCATGGCGCTGAAGGTCCACGAACCGATGAGCGTGAGCTGTTTGCGCAGCAGGTCGCGGCTCACGTCGAGCGTCACCTCGCCGCCCTCGCCGACGAAGCACACCGTGCCCCAGGTCTTCGCCGAGCGCACCGCCGCGAGCCGCGCCGCCGGCACGCCGCTGCACTCGAGGGCCATGTCGACGCCTTCGCCGCGGGTCAGGCCGCTGATTTCTTTTTCCGAATCCAGAGCCGCATCTGCGCCGAACTGCTTGGCCAACGCGCGGCGCTCGGCGTTGGGTTCAACGGCGATCACGCGCGCGCCCATCGCGGCGCCGATGACGGTGGCGCTCAGGCCCACCGGCCCCTGGCCGAACACCGCGAGCGTCGAGCCGCCGGCGAGCTGCATGCGCCGCAGCGCGCCGTAGGCGGTGCCGGTGCCGCACGACACCGCCGCGCCCTCGACGAAGGAGAGCTCTTCGGGCAGCGGCACCAGCGTGCGCGCCGGCACCTTGAGGTAGTCGGCGTGGCCGCCATGGCCGGTGACGCCGTACACCGTGATGCCGGCGCGGCAGAGCTGCGACCAGCCGACGCGGCAGTGCTTGCACACGCCGCAGCCCGCGTAGTGGTGGTCCATCACCCGCTGGCCGATCGGCGCCTCGCGCTCCGACACGCCGGGCCCGCGCGCCGCGACCACGCCGCAGGGCTCGTGGCCGGCGATGAAGGGCTCCGCGGCGGCGCCGAGGCCGAGCGCTTTCTGCGCCTCGCCGGGCGGCGGGCGGTAGAACTTGAGGTCCGAGCCGCACATGCCCGAGGCCTTCATCTGGATCACCACTTCGCCCGGGCCCGGCGTCGGGTCGGGAAAGCCGCGGATCTCGATCCTGCGGTTGCCGAGGAAGACGGCGCCGCGCATCACAGCGTCCCGGGCGGGAACAGCCTCGGCAGGAACAGCGGAATCTGCGGGAACACGATGATCAGCGCGAGCACCAGCAGCATGGGAATGAGCATGATCATCACGTCCTTGATCGCGTCGAGGATGCGGATCTTGGCCACCGCGCAGGCGATCATCAGGCACAGTCCGTAGGGCGGGGTCACCAGGCCGAAGGCGAGCGACACGATGCCGACGATGGCGAAATGGATCGGGTCCATGCCGACGCTCTTGGCGAGCGGCTCGAGCACCGTGCCGACGATGACGATCGCCGGGATGGCGTCGAGGAAGCAGCCCACCACCAGGAACACTCCGGCGATGAAGAACCCGGTGGTGATCGGTCCCATGCCCCACGCACTCACGCCCTCGAGCAGCGTCCTGGGGATCTGGTAATAGGCGAGCAGCCAGCCGAATGCCGAAGCGGTGCCGACGCAGAACAGCGCCACCCCGGTGAGCCGCCCCGTCTCGAGCAGCGCGTGATGCAGGCCCGTCAGGTTCATCTCCCGGTACACGAACATGGTGAGCGCAGCGGCATAGAGCACCGCGATGCACGCCGACTCGGTGGCGGTGAACCAGCCGAAGATCTTGCCGCCGATGATGATGATCGGCGTCATCAGCGCGGGTATCGCGATACCGATCGCCTTGATGGTCTCGACCAGGGTCGCGCGCGGATAGGTAGGGTAGTTGCGCAGCTTGGCATAGACGTGGACGGTGGCCATCTGCGCCAGCGCGATCATCACGCCCGGAATGATGCCGGCGAGGAACAGGCCGCCGATCGACACGGTGAGCAGGCCGCCCCACACGATCATCAGGATCGACGGCGGGATGATGACCGCGAGCACTGCCGACACCGCGGTGATGGCCACCGAGAAGCTGTCGTGGTAGCCCTCCTTCCTCTGCGCCTCGATGAAGATCTTCGACTGGCTCGCCGCATCCGCGGTGGAGGAGCCCGAGATGCCGGCGAAGAACAGCGACAGCACCACGTTCACCTGCGCGAGCCCGCCGGGGAAATGCCCGACCAGGTCGCGCGACAGGCGCACCAGCCGCGTGGTGATGCCGCCGACGTTCATCAGGTTGGCGGTGAGCAGGAAGAACGGCACCGCGAGCAGGATGAAGGAGTTGTAGGCGTTGAAGGTTTCCTGCACCAGGTTCTGCGGCGTGAGGCGATCCTCGATCAGGAAGATCGGCAGGCAGGCGAGGCCGAGCGCGAACGCCACCGGCACGCGCAGCACGAGCAGCGCGAAGAACACGCCGAACATGATGAGGCTGGCGGTGCCCGGGTCGAGGACGGTGGCGCCGGTCACGCAGTTCCCTTCAGAAGAATTCTCGTGTCATCCCAGGCCTGCTCGCCGAGGAACAGGATCCAGGTCGCGCCGGCGAGCGGCCACGGCAGGTGGATGTACCAGAGCGGCAGCTCGGCCAGCTCCGAGATGCGGTTGAACGCGAAGCGCGTGAAGTCGATGCCCCACCACAGGAACACGAACGCGAACACCAGCACGAACACGCTCGCCACCAGCCGGATCAGGGCCTGCGCGCGCGCGCCGAGCGGCGGCCACAGGTCGACCACGAAGTGCGTGCCCTCGCGGATGCCGACCATCGCGCCGAGCAGGATCGACCAGATGAAGAAGAAGCGCGCCATTTCCTCGGTCCAGATGTAGCTCGGGATGAGCGCGGTGTAGCGCGAGAAGATCTGCAAGCTGACCGGAAAGATCAGGATCGCCACCGACAGGGCGAGCAGCCACGACAGCAGGCTGCTGTACCAGCGCGTTATCTTTCTGAACATGAAAAAGCGGCGACGCTCCCCAGCGCCGCCGCTTTCCTCAGGACCTTACTTGATGGAATTGATCTTCGTGAGAATCGGCTCGGCGCCGATTTCCTTGGCGTACGCCGCCATCACCGGGTCGACCAGCTTCTTCATCTGGTCGCGCCCCTGGAACGGCACGCGCTTCAGCTTGCCTTCCTTCTCCATCTTCACCAGCTTCGCCTCGTCCTCGCTCGACTCGATCTGGCGGCCGTAGGCGCCGGCTTCCTTGCCGGCCTTGAGCACCGCGGCCTGCAAATCCTTCGGCAACTTCTGGAAGGTCTTGCCCGAGAAGCACAGCGGCCGGATGGTGATGGCGTGCTGCGTCATCGAGAGGTGCGGCGCGACCTCGTAGAACTTCATCTGCTCGACGCCCGCGGCCTCGTTCTCGCCCGCGGCGATGACGCCGTTCTGGATCGCGTTGTAGACCTCGTTGTAGGCGATCACGGTGGGCGCCATGCCGGCGGCCTGGAAGGTGCGGCTCCAGATCGGCGCGCCCTGCACGCGCACTTTCAGCGCCTTCAGCTCCTGCATGTTGCGCACCGGCTTGTTGACGAAGATGTTGCGCGTGCCGCCGCCGGCGTAGCCGATCAGCATCACGTCGGCCTTCTGCGCGATCTCGTCGGCGACGGGCTTGAGCACGTCTTGATCGAGCACCTTGTTCCAGTGCGCCAGGTCCCTGAACAGGAACGGCGCGTCGATGAACGGCGCCGCCTTGGAGAACGTCGACATGTGCGCCGGCGACACGATCGCGTAGTCGACCGCCTTGCCTTGCGCCATGTACTCGAAGTACTGCTTCTCGAGGCCGAGCTCGCTGTTCTTGTGCATGACGAACTCGACTTTCTTGCCGTAATACTTCGGCACCAGCTCCTGGAAGCGCACCATCGCCTTGGTGAAGGCATGATCGTCGTTGAACTGCGAGGCGCCGTGCAGGGTCTGGGCGGCGGCGGGCAGAGCGAGCGCCGCACCCAGGGACGACAATGCGGCGGCAAGTAGAAGCCTCTTCATGATGGTCTCCTCTCCTCTTTGATGGTTATGCGCCACAGCGTCCGCGCGTGGTTCGGGTCGATCAGCGTCGCCGAGTGCAGCAGCGAAGCATTGTCCCAGACTACGACGTCGCCGACACCATATTTGAGCCGGTACTGGTACTTCTCGTGCGTGGCGTGGACGCGCAGTTCCTCCAGCAGATCGAGGGCTTCGTCGTCGGGCATGCCCTCGATGCGGAACGAGGTGCCGGACACGGCGTACAGGGCCGTACGCCCGGTGATCGGGTGCTTCCGGGCAATCGGGTGGCGCACCCAGGTCACTTTCTGCCTCTGCTCCTCGCTCAGCACGGACGCCACGGTGCGCGTGCGCTCGTCCAGGTTGTTCCGGTTACCGTAGTGATGCAGTGCAACAAGTCCATGCAGGCGCTTCTTCATCGCCGGCGCAAGGTCGTCGTAGGCGGTGTACTGGTCGGCGAACAGGGTGTCGCCGCCGAGCTTCGGCACCTGGATCGAATAGAGCATCGTCGCGCGCGCCGGCATGTCCAGGTAAGAGTAGTCGGTGTGGAAGTACGTCCCGGCGTCGGCAAGGCCTGTCGGCTTGCCGTCCTTCACGACGTTCGAAAGGATCAGGATGTCGGCATGCTCGGGATAGTGGAACTGGTCGATGACATGGGGCTCGGGTTTGCCGAATTTCTTCGCAAAGGAAATAAATTCCGGCGCCGTAAGCCGGAGAGCGCGGAACACCAGCACCTGCGCGGCGAAGAACGCTTCCCAGATGTCCTGGAACGGAGCGTCGAAGCGGTCGGCCCCGGCGCCGAAGCTGCCGAGCTTTTCTAGTTTCATGGCTTGATGCCCGGAACGTCGAGCCACTTTTTCTGCCGCCAGCTCTTCAGCCCGAGCTCGGCGAGTTGCACGCCTTTCGCGCCTTCGAGCAGGTTCCAGCGGAATGCGCCTTCGCCGGCGACGTGCTTCAGGAACAGCTCCCACTGCATCTTGAACGCGTTGTCGTAGCTCTCGTCGGGCACTTCGTCCCAGCCCGCGAAGAAGTCGATCGGCTGGGGGATGTCGGGGTTCCACACCGGCTTGGGCGTTTTCCCGTAAGGCTGGATCAGGCAGCGGCGCAGGCCGGCGACCGCGCTGCCTTGCGTGCCGTCGACCTGGAGCGTGAGCAGGTCGTCGCGCCGCACGCGCACGCCCCACGACGAGTTGAAGTGCGCGACCACGCCGCCGGCGAGCTGGAACGTCGCATAGGCGGCGTCGTCCGCCGTCGCCTTGTACTTCTTTCCGCTCTCGTCCCAGCGGTACGGGATGTGCGTGGCGCCGAGGCAGGAGACCGCCTGCACTTCGCCGAACAGGTTGTCGAGCACGTAGCGCCAGTGGCACAGCATGTCGAGGATGATGCCGCCGCCGTCGCGCTTGCGGTAGTTCCAGGAGGGTCGCTGCGCCGGAGGCTGGCCCGACTGCGGGTCGCCCTCGAACACCCAGTAGCCGAACTCGCCGCGCACCGACAGGATCCTGCCGAAGAAACCCTGCTCGCGCAGCTTGCGCAGCTTGAGCATCCCGGGCAGCCACAGCTTGTCCTGCACCACGCCGTGCTTGACGCGCGCCTTCTTCGCGGCCCTGTACAGGTCGAGCGCCTGATCCAGGGAGGTCGCGACGGGTTTCTCGCAATAGACGTGCTTGCCCGCGGCGATGGCGCGCTTCAGCAGCCTGGGGCGAAGCTGGGTGGATGCCGCATCGAAGAATATTTCATCGTCAGAACGAAAAACCTTTTCCAGGTCGGTCGTCCATCGCTCCACGCCGTGCTTCCTCGCCAGCCCTTCCACCTTCGCCGCGTTGCGCCCGACGAGGATCGGATCGGGCATCACGCGCCTGCCGTCCTTCAGCGCGACGCCGCCCTGCCTGCGGATCTCGAGGATCGAGCGGATCAGGTGCTGGTTCATGCCCATGCGCCCGGTGACGCCGTGCATGATGACGCCGATGCGCTTCTCGCTCATTCCAGCGCCTCGAGGATGCCCCGGATGTAGCCGATGGCGCGCGCCGCGGCGCCCGGCCCGTCGGGCACGTAGTCGAACGGCTCGACCGCGACGTCGCCGGCGTAGGCATTCTTCTTCAGCGAAGCGAACAGCGGCGCGAAGCGCTGCTCGCCCTGCCCGGGACCGCGCCGGTTGCGGTCGTTCACCTGCACGTGCGCGATCATGCCTTTCGGCAGCCAGCGGTCGGCGAGGACGTTGAGGGGGTCCTTTTCCATGCGCCCGGCCGCGCTGCAATCCAGCATGGTCTTTACCGAAGAAGAATCTATTTCGGCGACCATGCGCGCCGCCTCTTCGAGCGTATTGATGAGCGGCGTTGCCTCGGCCGCGAGCGGCTCGATGCAGTACACGACGCCCGCCTTCTGCGCGCGCTCGGCCACCGCGGCGAAGCACTCCTGCGCCCGCGCCATCGCCGCCGCGCGCGTCTCGCCCGCCTCGACGCGGCGCTGTTGCGGCGAGCCGTGCACCAGGTACTTGCCGCCGAGCTCTGCACAAAGGTCGATGAGGGCGAGCATGACATCGGTCGTCTTCTTACGGACTGCCTCGTCCTTGCTGCTGATCGAAAGCCCGCTCGGCTTGATGAGCAGCCAGTGCAGGCCGGTGACGGCGACGCCGGCGTCCTCGGCGGCGGCGCGCGCCGCCGCGGTCCTGGCCGCGCCCATGCGGTGCGGCTCTTCCGAAAGGGTATAGGGAGCGATCTCGAGGCCGTCGTAGCCGAGCTTCGCCGCGTACTCGCACTGCTGCGGGAACGGCATCGGCGCGATGACTTCGTTACACAGCGCGATTCTCACTTCTTCAGCTTATCGCCCCAGCTCTTGTTCCAGTCGTTGCCGAGAAAGTCGGTCGCGCGCCCGTCCGGCTTGAAGAACTTGTTCGGGATCTGGAACATGGCGAGAAACAGACCCCCTTTCGGTCCGGCCCAGGCCTCGTGGCGGCTGCCTGCCGGGCGCCACACGAACTGGCCGGCGCGGCATTCGCCTTCCGGGCACTCGAGGCTGCCTTCGAGCACGTAGGTCTGCTCGATCTTCACGTGCTCGTGGTCGGGCAGGCGCGCCCCCGGCGCCATGCGCATCAGGGCGGTGATCAGCCCGGTGTCGCGGTCGAACAGCAGCGTCTTCTGCTCGATGCCGGGATACGCGGTCTTCTCCCATGGCAGGTGCTCTACATCCACAAACCTGGAAGCAAGCTTCATGGCTCGAGGTGCTCGCCGACTTTCACGATCTTCATGGTGTTGGTGCCGCCGGCCTTTCCGATCGGCTCGCCGATGGTGAGCACGATCAGGTCGCCCTGCTTCACCACCTTGTTCGCCACCAGCACCTTCTCGGCCTCGTGCAGCAGCTCCTCGCGGTCGTGCCCGACGTACTTCACCATCAGCGGGAACACGTCGCGGAACAGGGCGCAGCGGTAGCGCGTCTGGGTCTGCGAGGTGAGCGCGTAGATCGGCACGCCGCAGTTGAGCCGGCTCATCCACAGCGCGGTCGAGCCCGACTCGGTGAGCGAGGCGATGCACTTCACCTTGAGGTGGTAGGCGGTGAACAGCGCCGCCATCGCGATCGACTGGTCGACGCGCGTGAACACGCGGTTGAGGAAATCCTGCTCGAGGTTGAGCGGCTGGGTCTGCTCGGCCTCGACGCAGATGCGGTTCATCGCCTCGATCACCTCGACCGGGTACTTGCCGCTCGCGGTCTCGGCCGAGAGCATCACCGCGTCGGTGCCGTCGAGCACCGCGTTCGCCACGTCGGACACCTCGGCGCGCGTCGGCACCGGGCTCGAGATCATCGACTCCATCATCTGCGTCGCCGTGATGGTCAGCTTGTTCTCCTGGCGTGCCAGGCGAATCATCTTCTTCTGCAGCGCGGGCACCGAGGCGTCGCCCACTTCCACCGCCAGGTCGCCGCGCGCCACCATGATGCCGTCGGAGCCGCGCATGATGTCGACCAGCGCGTTCTCGCCGACCGCCTCGGCGCGCTCGATCTTCGCGATCAGGAACGCCTTGCCGCCGGCGGCGCGCATCAGCTCGCGCGCCATGTACATGTCGGCGCCCGATTTCGGAAACGACACCGCGAGGAAATCCGCCTGCAGCCGGGTCGCGGTCTTGATGTCCTCCATGTCCTTGGAGGTGAGCGCCGGCGCGGTGAGGCCGCCGCCCTGGCGGTTGATGCCCTTGTTGTTGGACAGCACGCCGCCGTGGCGCACCGTGGTGTGCACCTCCTCGCCGCGCACTTCGGTGACCTCGAGCACGATCTTGCCGTCGTCGAGCAGCAGCAGCGCACCCGGCTCGACGTCGCGCGGCAGCTCCTTGTAGTCGAGGCCGGCGCGCCCGCGCTCGCCCATCTCGATTCCGGCGTCGAGGATGAAGCGCTCGCCCTTCTCGAGGCTGACCTTGCCTTCCTTGAACTTGCCGACCCGGATCTTCGGGCCCTGCAGGTCGCACATGATCGCGACCGTGCGCCCGACCTTGGCGGCGATCTCCTTCACCAGGGCGGCGCGCTTGAGATGATCTTCCGCGGAGCCGTGCGAGAAGTTGAGCCGCACCACGTCGACGCCCGCGCGCACCATGCGCTCGAGCACTGCGGGCTCGCTCGACGACGGGCCCAGGGTGGCGACAATTTTTGTACTGCGGACCATGAAGGAAGTCGCTTGGAGTTTAACCGATCCGGCTTCGAGCGCCGATGTGCGCAGCCATTCGCCCGGGCCTAGATTAACGCTCGGCGCGCGCCTCGAGCGCCGCGACCGCGGGCAGCTGCTTGCCTTCCAGGAACTCGAGGAACGCGCCGCCGGCGGTCGAGATGTAGCCGATGCGCCTGGCAAGCTTGAACTTGTTGATCGCCGCGATGGTGTCGCCGCCGCCCGCGATCGAGAACGCTTTCGAGCCGGCGATGGCGCGCGCGATCGCCTCGGTGCCCCTGGCGAACTCGTCCTTCTCGAACACGCCGACCGGGCCGTTCCACACGATGGTGCCGGCCTTCTTGAGCGCCGCGGCGAACGCCTTTGCCGTTTCCGGGCCGATATCCAGGATTGCTTCTTCCTTCGACACCGCCTCGACCGCCTTCGTCTTGCCGCTACCCACCACAACGTCGCTCGGCAGCGGCACCTCGGTCTTCTTCATGATGCGCTTCGCTTCGCCCGCGAGGTCGGGCTCGGCGAGCGATCTTCCGATCGGCTTGCCGGCGGCGAGCAGGAAGGTGTTGGCGATGCCGCCGCCGACGATCAGGCTGTCCACCTTGTTCGCCAGCTCGGCCAGGATCGTGAGCTTGGTGGAGACCTTGGAACCGGCGACGACGGCGACGAGCGGCCGCGCGGGATTCGCCAATGCCTTGCCCAGCGCATCGAGCTCGGCTGCCATCAACGGCCCCGCACAGGCGACTTTTGCAAACCGCGCGACGCCGTGCGTCGTCGCCTCGGCGCGGTGCGCGGTGCCGAAGGCGTCGTTCACGTAGACGTCGCACAGCGCCGCGATCTTGCGCGCGAGCGCCTCGTCGTCCTTCTTCTCGCCCTTGTTGACGCGGCAGTTCTCGAGCATCACCACCTGCCCGGGCTTGACGTCCACGCCGTTCACCCAGTCGCGCACCAGGGGAACCTTGGTTTTCAACAGACTGCTCAATCTTTCTGCTACCGGCGCAAGCGAATCTTCGGGCTTGAGCTCGCCCTCGGTGGGGCGGCCGAGGTGCGAGGTGACCATGACCGCGGCGCCCTGCTCGAGCGCGCCGCGGATCGCCGGCAGCGAGGCGCGGATGCGCGTGTCGTCGCCGATGCGCCCGTTGTCGACCGGGACGTTGAGGTCGCTGCGGATGAAGACCCGCTTGCCGCGCAGGTCGACCTCCGACATGCGCTTGAACTTCATTTCACTACTTGGAGTGCGCTAGCGCGGCACCCACCTCGGCGAACGCGGCGGCGACGTCGAGCATCCGGTTCGAGAAGCCCCACTCGTTGTCGTACCACGAGGACACCTTCACCAGGGTGCCGTCCGAGACGCGGGTCAGCGTCGAGTCGAAGATCGAGCTCGCCGGGTTGTGGTTGAAGTCCGAGGAGACCAGCGGCTCGGTGCAGTACTCGAGGATGCCCTTGAGGTCGGAGTCGCAGGCCTGCTTCACCGCGCGGTTCACCTCCTCGACCGTGGTCGGCTTCTTGGCGACGAAGGTGAGGTCGACGATCGAGACGTTGATCGTCGGCACGCGGATCGAGTAGCCGTCGAGCTTGCCGTTCAGGTGCGGCAGCACCAGGCCCACCGCCGCGGCGGCGCCGGTCTTGGTGGGGATCATGTTGTGCGTCGCCGAGCGCGCGCGCCGCAGGTCCTTGTGGAACACGTCGGTCAGCACCTGGTCGTTGGTGAACGAGTGGATGGTGTTCATCAGGCCCGAGGCGACGCCGATGCGGTCGTCGATCGCCTTGACCAGCGGCGCGAGGCAGTTCGTGGTGCACGAGGCGTTGGAGATCACCGTGTCCGAGTCCTTCAGCGTCTTGTGGTTCACCCCGAACACCACGGTGCGGTCGACGTCCTTCTCGCCCGGCGCCGAAATGACGACCTTCTTCGCCCCGGCCTGGATGTGCGCGCCGGCCTTGGCCTTGCTGGTGAAAAGCCCGGTGCACTCGAGCACGATGTCGACGCCGAGCGCGCGCCACGGCAGCTTCGCGGGGTCGCGCTCGGCAACGACCTGGATGCTGTCGCCGTTTACAACGATGGCCTTTTCTTTTACTTCCACCCGCGCCGGGAAGGGCCCATGGGCGGTGTCGTATTTCAGGAGGTGCGCGTTGGTCTGCGGGTCGCCGAGGTCGTTCACCGCGACGAATTGCAGGCCGTGCTTCTTGCCGCCCTCGTAATGCGCACGCAGCACCATGCGGCCGATGCGGCCGAATCCGTTGATGGCTACCTTGATCATTGCAATATGCTCCTCACTGCTTTCACGACATTCTCGGCTGTGAAACCGAAGTGCTTGAAGACATCGGCTGCCGGCGCCGACTCGCCGTAGCGGTCGATGCCGACCACCGCGCCCTCGAGCCCGACGTACTTGCGCCAATAGTCGCTGACCCCGGCTTCCACCGCCACCTTGGGCAGCCGGGTCAGCACGGCGGACTTGTAGTCGGCCGGCTGGCGGTCGAATACGCTGGTCGAGGGCATGGAAACCACCCGCACCGGAGTCCCGGCCTCCGCCAGCTGTTTTTGGGCACCTAAAGCCAAAGCGACTTCCGAGCCGGTGGCGATGATCACAACCTTGGGGTCGGGAACGTCCGACAGGACGTAACCACCCTTCGCTAGATTGTCTAGAGACTTTCTTTGTGCAAACGGAACGTTCTGGCGCGTCAGCAGCAGCGCGGTCGGGCCATCCTTGCGCCGCAGCGCCGCCGCCCAGGCGACCGCGGCCTCGACCGAATCGCACGGCCGCCAGAGCTCCATGTTGGGAATGAGGCGCAGGCTCGCCGCGTGCTCGATCGGCTGGTGCGTCGGCCCGTCCTCGCCCAGGCCGATGGAATCGTGCGAGAAAACGTAGACCACGCGCACGCCCATCAGCGCGGCGAGTCGCAGGGCGTTCCTCGCATAGTCGGAGAACACCAGGAACGTGCCGCCATAGGGGATCAGGCCGCCATGCAATGCGAGCCCGTTCATCACGGCGCACATGCCGAATTCCCGCACGCCGTAGAACACGTAGTTGCCGCCGCCCTCGCGCCCGACCACCCTGGAGGCCTTCACCATGGTGAGGTTGGAGCCGGTGAGATCCGCCGAGCCGCCGATCAGCTCGGGCAGCGCAGGTACGAGCACCTCGAGGGCGTTCTGCGACGCCTTGCGCGTGGCAAGGGTCTCAGCTTTTTGATTGGCTTCCTGGACCAACGTGGAAATCTTCTCTTCGAACCCGGTCGGTAAATCCCCCTTGATGCGGCGCTCGAACTCCGCGGCCTCGGCGGGGAATTCCTTCTGGTAATTCCTGAAAAGCTTCTGCCAGCGACGCTCCATCCGCTTGCCCGCCGCGCGCGCGTCCCAGCCGTCGTAGACCGCCCGGGGAATCTCGAACGCCGGGTGGGCCCAGCCGATGGCCTTGCGGGTCGCGGCGATCTCGTCGGCGCCCAGCGGCGCGCCGTGCGCCGCGCCGGTGTTCGCCTTTTTGGGTGCGCCCTTGGCAATCACGGTTTTGGCGACGATGAGGGTCGGGCGCGTCTTTTCGCGCTTGGACTTCTTCAAGGCTTTGTCAATGGCGTCTACATCGTGGCCGTCCACCGGGCCGATCACCTGCCAGCCGTAGGACTCGAAGCGCCGCTTGACGTCGTCGGTGTACCACTGCTTGATCTCGCCCTTGTCCGAGTCGATCGAGATGCCGTTGTCGTCGTAGACGGCGATCAGCTTGCCCAGGCCGAGCGTGCCGGCGAGCGCGCAGGACTCGTGCGAGATGCCCTCCATCATGCAGCCGTCGCCCAGGAAGACATACGTCATATGGTCGACCAGCTCGTGGCTCGGGCGGTTGAATTCGGCGGCGAGCAGGCGCTCGGCGAGCGCCATGCCCACCGCGTTGGAGATGCCCTGGCCGAGCGGCCCGGTGGTGGTCTCGACGCCCGGCGCGCAGCCGCGCTCGGGATGGCCGGGGGTCTTCGAGCCGAGCTGGCGGAAGCGCTTCAGCTCCTCGAGCGGCAGGGCGTAGCCGGTGAGGTGCAGCAGGCTGTAGAGCAGCATCGAGCCGTGGCCGTTCGAGAGCACGAAGCGGTCGCGGTTCGCCCAAGCCGGGTTCGCCGGGTTGTGGCGCAGGTGGCGCTTCCACAGCGCCACCGCGATCTCGGCCATGCCCATCGGCATGCCCGGATGGCCGGATTTCGCCGCCTCCACCGCGTCCATGGCGAGCGCGCGAATGGAATTGGCGAGCTCGGCCTCGGAAGCCTTGGCCGTTACGGAGGAATCCATCGGAAGCGGCAAATTATACTCAGCGCGATGGTGACTAAATGAGCGAGCTTCCCTTCCGCGCGCCGCAGCAGTTCGAGCCGCTTTGTGTCGCCGAATCTGCTCCCCAATCGGCCGGCGAGGGCCACTGGTTCGTGTTCTGCGGCGACAAGCTGCTCGTGGAAATGGGTCCCCTCGAGCGCCCCTCCGACGATCCCCGGGTGCGCGCCCGGCCCTCCTGGGCACGCCTGCCGTTGCAAAAAAACCACAACTGGTTGGGCTCGGAGCCGTCCAGAACCCTATATCTAGGTCGCCTCGGCGGCGTCGGCTGCTGGGCCGCTGACCTCGCCCCCGAGGCCCCCGTGCCGGCGGGGATGTCCTGGGAAGGCCTGCGGCCGCTGTTCTCGGTGCTCGACGACGACCACTTCGCGCTCGCCGGAAGGGCGCTGCAGCTCCTGGAATGGGACCGCAACCACCAGTTCTGCGGCCGCTGCGGGGCGCGCACCGAGCCCAAGCGCGAGGAGCGCGTGCGCATGTGCCCCGCCTGCAAGCTCTCGGCCTATCCCAGGGTCGCGCCCGCGGTCATGGCCCTGGTCAGAAAGCAGAGCCAGATTCTGCTCGCCCGCAGCCCCCACTTTCCCCCCGGCATGTACAGCGCGCTCGCCGGCTTCGTCGAGCCCGGCGAGTCGCTCGAGCAGTGCCTCGCGCGCGAGATCGCCGAGGAAGTCGGCGTGCGGATTAGCAACAGCCGCTACTTCGCGAGCCAGCCCTGGCCGTTCCCGCATTCGCTGATGATCGCTTTCGTCTGCGAGTGGTCCGCAGGCGAGATCCGGCCGCAGTCCGGAGAAATCGAGGCCGCGAATTGGTTCGACGTATTGCAATTGCCGAAACTTCCGAGCAGAATCTCAATCGCTCGCCGCCTGATCGACGCGATTTCCGCGCAGATCCGCGGCGAGTTTGCAAATGAGCAGTTGCCAGACGAGCCTTAGGAGGTTTTGCACGAATTGAACGCGATTGACGAGCACTGTGCGCCGCAAGGCGCGAACGGAAGGCGTGGCCTGGACTCCCGATACGCGGCAGGCTGCGCCTTCGCATTTTGGGGGGCATGGAAATGAACGGTCTGCATCTCATCGGTGACCTCACCGGCTGCCGCTGCGATCCGCGGCTGCTCCTGGACGCCGAGAGCTTCCGCGCCAAGTGCGTGGAGCTGGTCCAGGCGAGCGGCCTCACGACCATGGACGCCACCTTCCGCCAGTTCGAGGGCTCGGGCTTCACCGGCACGGTGGTGCTCGCCGAGTCGCACCTCGCGATCCATACCTGGCCCGAGCGCCAGGGGCTGACGCTCGACGTCTACGTCTGCAACTACAGCGCCGACAACTCGGCCAAGGCGAGGAAGCTGTTCGACGCCCTCGTCGAGTATTTCCAGCCGGCGGAGGTCGCGCGCCACGAGGTCGACCGCGGCGAGCACTTGCTGATGGAGCCGCTCAACGATTCGACCGGCTTCTACCTCAAGGCATCGCGGCAGCTCGGCGAGTGGCAGACGCGCTTCCAGAAAATGGCGATCTACGAGACGCCGCACTACGGCAGGATCTTCCGGCTCGACGGGTTCAACATGACCTCCGAGAAGGAGGAGTTCGTCTACCACGAGAACCTGATCCACCCCGCGCTCACCGCGCACGCCGCGCCGCACAGGGTGCTGATCATCGGCGGCGGCGACGGCGGCTCCTCCGAGGAAGCGCTCAAGCACCCCTCGGTCGAGCAGGCGACCATGGTCGAAATCGACGGCGACGTCATCGAGGTCGCGAAAACGCACTTCCATGCCGTGCACCAGGGCGTGTTCGACAACCCGAAGCTGCGCGTGATCGTCGACGACGGCATGAAATTCGTGCGCGACACGCACGAGAAGTTCGACCTCATAGCGCTCGACCTGAACGACCCGATGGGGCCGGCCGAAGCGCTCTACTCCACCGAGTTCTTCCAGCAGTTGCGCGGCGCGCTGGCGCCGGGCGGGGCGCTTACCCTGCACATCGGCTCGCCGGTCGCGCGCCCGGACCGCGTCGCCCAGCTCGCCCAGCGGCTGAACGGGGTGTTCCGCGTGGTGCGGCCCTACACCATGTTCATCCCGCTCTACGGCTCGCTCTGGGCGATGGCGGTGTGCTCCGACAAGCTCGATCCCAAGGCCGTCACCGCGGACGAGATCGACCGCAGGATCGAGGCGCGCAAGCTCGCCGACCTCAGGTACTACAACGGCGAGACCCACGAGGGCGTGTTCGCCCTGCCCAACTTCGTGAGGGACCTGGTGGTCCCGGCGCGCCTGAAGCAGCCGGCGCGCGGGCGCCGGCTGGGCGTGGTCGGGGCCGCGGCGAAGTAAGGCTGGGAATCGGGGTCAGACCCCGATTCCTTCTACTTGCCGCCGTGGCGCTGTAACAGCTCCTGCATGGCCGAATCCTTGCGCTCGCGCGCGATCGACAGCGCGGCGTCGCCGCCCGGGCCCGGCCAGTTGGGGTTGGCGCCCCCTTTCAGCAACGCTTCGGCGATCTCCCTGTCTCCGATCATGGCTGCCAGCATGAGCGGCGTCATGCCGCGGCTGTCGGGCTTGTCGGGCCACTTGCCGAACGCGATCAGGTCCTCGACCGCCCTGGCGTCGCGATAGAGCACCGCGGTCACCAGGTCGTTGAACCTCGGGCCGGCGCTCGGCGCTGCGGCCACTTGCACCACCGGCATCGGCGCTGGCGCCTGCATCGGCGCTGCGGTCTGCATCGGCGCCGCCAGTGCTGGCGTGGCCGGTTCGGATTTCGGCGTCGCCGCCTCTCGGGGCAAGGCCTGGGGCTTCGGCGTGTCCGCCGCGGGCTTGGGTTTCCTCGCCACCTGCTTGGCAGGTTCCTTCGGCGGTTCCTTGGCAGCGGGCTTCGCTGCCGGCGCAGGCGCCTGGGCCACAACGGTCGCGGGGGCCGGCTTCGCCGGTGTGGCAGGAGCCGCTGCGGGCGTTGCAGCCGGCTTGGCGGGTGCCGGAGCAGCAGGAGTCGCTACCGGTGCTGGCGCCGGCTTCGCCGGCTCCGGCGCCTTGGGTGGCGCGGCGGGAGCCTGGGCGGCCTTCTGCGGCGCTGCCGGCGCGGGCGCGGGTGCCGCGGGCTTGGGCGCCTGCATGGTGACCTCGGGCGTACCCATCAGGCCGGCTGCCATCATCCCCATCCCGGCCATCAACCCCGTGAACAGGACGGCGCCGAACACGAATACCACGATGACGGGCGCGGCGAACACCATTAGCGTTATCACCAAGCCCGCGACCACGTGGCCCGGGCTGTCGCGCACGACGTAGGTCGAGGCGATGAAGTCGTGCAGCGCCTGCTTGCGGCTGGTGAAGGCGGCGATGAGGAAGCCGATCATCAGCGTCAGGCCCGAGATGATGGTGGCCACGGTACGCGCGAGCGAGCGCAGGAACGAGATGCGCTCGCCGTCGGCGCCCGTGACTTTCAACCCGAGCAGCGCCTTGCCGAAAGTCGCCTGCCGCGCGGACGCCTGCATCGCCGCGAAGTACAGGAAGCTCGCCGCGATGAAGATCAGCTCCTGGCCCGCGAGCTCCAGGCCCATCACCCCGAGCAGCAGCGCGACCGCGACCAGCCCGATGGTGAGGATCAGGCTGTCGACGACGTAGGCGAGGAAGCGGATCCAGAATCCGCCGTATGTGGGTTGCGCCATCCTTTTCTCCCTTGTGCCCCCTACAGGCCCCTCAGGACACCGAGCGTAGCATCGTCGCCACGCATTCGAAAATGCGCTCGATCTGCGCGCGCTCGACGATGAGCGGCGGCGACAGCGCGATCGTGTCTCCGGTCACGCGGATCAGCACGCCCGCCTCGAACGCCTTGACGAACACCTCGTAGGCGCGCTTGCCGGGCTGGCCGGCGCGCGGCTCGAGCTCGATCGCGCCCATCAGGCCGCAGTTGCGCACGTCGATCACGTGCGCCGCGCCCTTGAAGGCGTGCAGGCCGTCCTCCCAGTGCTGGGCGAGGCCGGCGGCGCGGGTGAGAAGCCCTTCCTCCTCGAAGACATCCATCGTCGCGATGCCGGCGGCGCAGGCGACCGGGTGACCCGAGTAGGTATAGCCGTGAAACAGCTCGATGCCTTCAGTGCCCTGCATGAAGGCTTCGAAAATTTCATTCTTGACAAAAACAGCTCCCATCGGGACCGTCGCGTTGGTGAGCCCCTTCGCGGTGGTGAACAGGTCCGGCATCACGCCGAAGTGCTGCGAGCCGAAAGGCTTGCCGAGCCGCCCGAAGCCGGTGATCACCTCGTCGAAGATGAGGAGGATGCCGTGCCGCGTGCAGATCTCGCGCAGCCGCTCGAGGTAGCCCACCGGCGGCACCAGCACGCCGGCGGAGCCGGCGACCGGCTCGACGATGACCGCGGCGATGGTCGAAGGGTCGTGCAGCGCGCACAGGCGCTCGAGCTCGTCGGCGAATTCGGCGCCGTGGCGCGGCTGGCCTTTCGAGAAAGCGTTGCGCTGAGGATCGTGCGTGTGCCGGATGTGATCCACGCCCGCAACCCCGGGGCCGTACGCCTTCTTGTTGGCGGTGATGCCGCCGACCGCCATGCCGCCGAAGTTGACGCCGTGGTAGCCGCGCTCACGGCCGATCAGCCGGTAGCGGCCGCTCTCGCCGCGCGCGCGGTGGTAGGCGAGCGCGATCTTGAGCGCGGTATCGGCCGACTCGGACCCCGAGTTGGTGAAGAAGATGCGCGAGAACCCGGCGGGCGCGATGCGCGCGAGGCGCTCGGCGAACTCGAAGGCGATCGGGTGGCCCATCTGGAAAGTGGGCGCGAAATCCATGGTGCCGACCTGGCGGCTGACCGCTTCCACGATGCGCGGCCGGCAATGGCCGGCATTCACGCACCACAGCCCCGAGGTGCCGTCGAGCACCTGGCGCCCCTCGGGCGTCCAGTAGTGCATGCCTTCGGCGCGGACAAGGAGCCGCGGCGCCTTCTTGAACTGGCGGTTCGCGGTGAACGGCATCCAGAAGGCTGCCTGTTCAAGGCTGGTTGAAAACTCGGCGCGCTTATTCATGCGAGCACTTTACCGCAGGGACCGTATGCGGCACCGCAGAAAACCCCGCTATCCGGAGTAAGACGTCACCTTTTGCCGCTGCTCGCCGAGTCCGCGGATGCCGAGTGCCATGACATCGCCCGGCTTGAGGTAGATCGGGGTGGGCTTCATCCCCAGGCCCACGCCCGGCGGCGTGCCGGTGCAGATGATGTCGCCGGGCAGGAGCGTCATGTACTGGCTGACGTCGGAGACGATCCGCGCGACGCCGAAGATCATGGTGCGGGTGTTGCCCGTCTGCATGCGCTTGCCGTTGACATCGAGGTACATGTCGAGCGCCTGCGGGTCGCGGATCTCGTCGGTGGTCACGAGCCACGGGCCGATCGGGCCCGCGGTGTCGAATCCCTTGCCCTTGTCCCACTGCCCGCCCGGCCGGCCGAGCTGAAAGCCGCGCTCGGACACGTCGTTGACCACGCAATAGCCGGCGACATGGCTGAGCGCATCGGCCTCCGTGACGTACTGGGCCTTGCTGCCGATGACGACGCCCAGCTCGACCTCCCAGTCGAGCTTGGTGGAGCTCTTCGGCTGGATCACGTCGTCGCCCGGGCCGGTAATGCAGGTGGTGGCCTTCATGAAGATGATCGGCTCGCTCGGGATCGGCTGGCCCGCTTCCTTGGCGTGGTCCGAGTAGTTCAGGCCGATGGCGACGAACTTGCCGATGCCGACGTAGGGCACGCCCAGGCGCGGTTTGCCGTTGACCGGCGGCAGGCTCTCCGGCTTCACCCGCGCCAGCATCTTCAGCCCGCGCGGCGAGATCTCGTTCGGCCCGATGTTGTCGACCACCTTCGAGAGGTCGCGCAGCCGCCCCTCGGCGTCGACCATGCCGGGCTTCTCGTATCCCGCCTTCCCGTAGCGGCACAGCTTCATATCGTCATTCCCCCGTCGATCGAATAAGCGTTGCCGGTCGCGAACAGCGATTCATCCGAGGCGAGAAACACGAGTATCCCGGTGATGTCGTCGACCGTGCCCAGGCGCCCCATCGGCTGGCGTGCGACGAAATCCCTGCGCGCCTGCACCGGGTCGGCAAAGGCATTGATTCTTCCCTGCAGCGAAGGCGTGTCCACCGTCCCGGGGCAGATCGCGTTGCAGCGCACCCCCTTCGCCACGTAGTCGGCGGCGATCGCCTTGGTCAGGCCGATGACCGCGGCCTTGCTCGCGCCGTACACGAAGCGGTTCGGCAGCCCGCGGATCGAGGACGCGACCGAGGCCATGTTGATGATCGAGGCGCGGCCCTTCCTGAGCATCCCGGGAAGGAAAGCGCGCGTCACCAGGTACATCGATTTCACGTTCACCGCGAAGGCCTGGTCCCAGTCCTGCGGCCTGGCGTCGAGGATCGAGCCGTGGTGCACGATGCCGGCGCAGTTGAACAGGATGTCGATGTCGCCGGCTTCCTTGCTTATTTTCTGAATGGCAGCCTCGTCAGTGACGTCGAGCAGCCGCGTGCGAATGCCGTCCTTGCCCTCGAGCTCGCCGACGGTTCTGGCGTTCATGTCGCTCGCCCAGACCTTGGCGCCCTCGCGGGCGAAGGCGAGCGCCGCGGCCCGGCCCATGCCCTGGCCGGCGGCGGTGATGAACGCGGTTTTTCCTGCTAGTCGAGCCAAATGGGGTCCCGCCCTGGAAGGCGGCGATTATACTTCGCGCTTCCATGAATAAACTCGATTTCGCTGGCCGAAACGCGATCGTCACCGGCGGCGCGCAAGGCATCGGTCTCGCCATCGCGCAGCGCCTCGCCGCTTCGGGCGCGCGGGTGCGCATCTGGGATCGCGACGACAAGCTTCTCGCCAGGACCGTGGCCGCGCTCGGCGCCGCGGCGAGCGGCGAGGCCATCGACGTCACCGATCCCGACGCGATCGCGCGCGGCACGAAGAGCGCCCTCGCGGCATTCGGCAAGATCGACGTACTGGTCAACAACGCGGGCATCGCCGGCATGGCGAAGCCGGTGGTCGATTACCCGGTCGAGGAATGGAAGCGCGTCATCGACGTCGACCTGACCGGGCCGTTCCTGTGCTGCCGCGCGGTGGTGCCGCACATGACGCAGGCGGGATACGGCCGCATCGTCAACATCGCCTCGGTCGCCGGCAAGGAGGGCAACCCGAACGCCGCCGCCTACGGCGCGGCCAAGGGCGGCCTCATCACCTTCACGAAATCGCTCGGCAAGGAGCTCGCGCAGACCGGCGTGCTGGTCAACTGCGTGACGCCGGCCGCGGCGCAGACCGCCATCTTCGACCAGGTCACCCCCGAGTTCACCAAGTTCATGCTGTCGAAGATCCCGATGGGGCGCTTCGTGAAAGTGGAGGAGATCGCCGCGCTGGCGTGCTGGCTGGCATCCGAGGATTGTTCCTTCTCCACTGGAGGCGTATTCGATATCTCCGGGGGTAGAGCAACTTACTGATGAAGAAGCGTTCTGTTCGCTGGTTCGGCCGCCAGGACATCTACGGCTTCATCTACCGCAGCTGGGTCAAGAACCGCGGCGTGCCGCAGGACCAGTTCGACGGCCGGCCGGTGATCGGCATCTGCAACACCTGGTCCGAGCTCACGCCGTGCAACACGCATTTCCGGGTGCTGGCCGAGCACGTGCGCGCGGGCGTGCTCGAGGCCGGCGGCTTCCCGCTCGAGTTCCCGGTGATGTCGCTCGGCGAGACGCTGATGCGCCCCACGGCGATGCTCTACCGCAACCTGGCGGCGATGAGCGTCGAGGAGTCGATCCGCGCCAACCCGCTCGACGCCGTGGTGCTGCTCGCGGGCTGCGACAAGACCACGCCCGCGACGCTGATGGGCGCGGCGAGCGTCGACCTGCCGACGATCCTCGTGTCGGGCGGGCCGATGCTTTCGGGCAAGTACCGCGGCACCGACATCGGCTCGGGCACCAACACCTGGTCGATGTCGGAAGACCTGCGCGCCGGCAAGATCCGGCTCGAGGAGTTCCACGAGGCCGAGTCGTGCATGCACCGCTCGCACGGCCACTGCATGACGATGGGCACCGCCTCGACCATGGCCTCGATGATGGAAGCGCTCGGCGTCGGCATGCCCGGCAACGCCGCGATCCCCGCGGTGGACGCGCGCCGCAACGTCCTTGCAAGAATGGCCGGGCGGCGCATCGTGGAGATGGTGAAGGAAAACCTCGTACTGTCGAAAATCCTCGTCAGGCCCGCCTTCGACAACGCCATCCGCGCGCTCGCCGCCATCGGCGGCTCGACCAACGCGGTGATCCACCTGCTCGCGATCGCGCGCCGCGTCGGCGTCAAGCTCGACCTGCGCGACTTCGACCGCCTCGGCCGCGGCGTGCACACGCTCGTCAACCTCATGCCATCGGGCAAGTACCTGATGGAGGACTTCTACTACGCCGGCGGGCTGCCCGCCGTTCTGCGCGAGCTCGGAGAAAATTCGTTGTTAAAAAAAGAAGCTCTTACCGTGAACGGCAAGACCCTCTGGGAGAACGTCAAGGACGCGCCCTGCTGGAACCGCGAAGTGGTGTTTCCTTTCAGGAAGCCGTTCAAGAAGGACACCGGCATCGCGGTGCTGCGCGGCAACCTCTGCCCCGGCGGCGCGATCATCAAGCCTTCCGCGGCGACGCCGAAGCTGATGAAGCACCGCGGGCGCGCGGTGGTGTTCGAGAACATCGAGGATTTCCACCAGCGCATCGACGACCCGAAGCTCGACATCGACGAGCGCTGCGTGATGGTGCTGAAGAACTGCGGCCCGAAGGGCTACCCGGGGATGGCCGAGGTCGGCAACATGCCGCTGCCGCCCAAGGTGCTGAAGAAGGGCGTCACCGACATGGTGCGCATCTCGGACGCGCGCATGAGCGGCACCGCCTACGGCACGGTGGTGCTGCACGTCGTGCCCGAGGCCGCCGCCGGCGGCGCGCTCGCGCTGGTCGAGAACGGCGACATCATCGAGCTGGACGTGCAGAAACGCACCCTGCAGCTCAAGGTTTCCCCTGCCGAGCTGAAGAAGCGGCGGGCAAGGTGGAAGAAGCCGAAGGCGCCGCTCGAGCGCGGCTACTGGAAGCTGTACTTCGACCACGTGCTGCAGGCGAGCGAGGGCGCCGACCTCGACTTCCTCGTCGGCAGCAGCGGCGCCTTCGTTCCGCGTGACAACCACTAGGACACCGCATCCGTACCAGCTGATGCCCGGACATCCGCTGAAAAGCTAGCTTATTTCTTCCACTTGATCGAGCAGCCGACCGAGGCGATCTGCTCCTTCGGCCCCTTCCCCGTCTTCGCGATCAGCGCCATCGCCTCGAACAGCTCGCGCTTCGCGTTCGGCACCGCGTCGCGCCGCGAGGCGTCGAGGCGGCCGTGGTACTCGAGCTCGAGCGCGGCGTTGAAGCCGAAGAACTCGGGCGTGCACACCGTGCCGTAGGCGCGCGCCACGTCCTGGGTCTCGTCCAGCACGTAGGGAAACGGGAAGCCCTTCTCGCGCGCCACGCGCTTCATGTTGTCGAACGAGTCCTCGGGGTAGTCGGCGGGGTCGTTCGACATGACCGCGATCGAGCCGATGCCGAGCGGCGCCAGCTCCTTGCAGTCGCGCACGATGCGGTCGATCACCGCCTTGACGTAGGGGCAGTGATTGCAGATGAACATCACCACCAGTCCCTTGGCCCCGCGCGCGGCGGCCGGGGAGTGGCGCCTGCCGTCCACGCCCGGCAGGTCGAATTGTGGCGCCTTCATGCAAAAATCCTAGCATGGTCCCGCGCTTCTACGTCGACGCCCCGCTGCGGGCGGGGAGCGTGTGCACGCTGCCCGAGGATTCGGCGCATCACGCGGTGCACGTGCTGCGGCTGCGCGAGGGGGACGAGGTCACGCTGTTCAACGGCCGCGGCGGGGAGTATGCGGCGCGCATCGCTTCGATGCAGCGCCTGCGGATCTCGATCGACCTCCTCCAGCACCGCGCGATCGAGCGCGAGGCGCCCCTGCGCGTCACCCTGGTGCAGGGCGTATCGGCGGGCGAGCGCATGGACGGCACGGTGCGCAAGGCGGTGGAGCTCGGCGTGGCCGCCGTCCAGCCGGTGCTCGCCGCGCGCTCGGTGGCGCGGCCCAAGGGCGAGCGCGCCGACAGCCGCCGCGCGCATTGGCAGAAGGTCGCCATCGCCGCCTGCGAGCAATGCGGCCGCAACCGCATTCCGGAGGTGCATGCGCTGGTGCCGATCGAGGACTACCGGGCGGAGGGCGATGCCATGAGGATCCTGCTCTCCCCGGCATCCGGGCTGCAGCTGTCCAAGCTCCCGCTGAAAGGCAACGACTTCATTCTCGCTGCCGGCCCTGAGGCCGGGTTCACGGCGGAAGAGGAAGCGGCGCTCGCCGCCGCCGGCTTCGTGCCCGCCTCGCTCGGGGCGCGGGTGCTGCGCACCGAGACCGCGGCGGTCGCGGCGCTTGCCGCGCTCAGCGCGCTGCGGGGCGATTCCTGACGATCAGCCTTAGAATGTTGAAAAAATTACCCATGCAGCAGCCCGACAACTTCGTCCGCTGGTTCCGCCAGGTCGCGCCCTACGTGCACGACTTCGGCGGGCGCACGTTCGTCGTCGGCTTCGGCGGCGAGATGGTGGCCGAGCGCGCGCGCTTCGCGAGCTTCATCCACGACGTCAACCTGCTCGCCGCGCTCGAGATTCGCCTGGTGTTGGTGCACGGGGCGCGGCCGCAGATCGAGGCCGAGATGAAGGCCAAGGGCCTGCGCTCGCGCTACGCCCAGGGGCTGCGCGTCACCGACGAGCAGGCGCTCACGGTGGTGAAGCACGCTTGCGGCGTGCTGCGCGTCGAGATCGAGGCGGTGCTGTCGCAGGGGCTGCCGAACTCGCCCATGGCGCGCGCGCAGATCCGCGTCGCCTCGGGGAACTACATCACCGCGCGGCCGATCGGCGTGCGCAACGGCGTGGATTTCCAGTTCACCGGCGCGGTGCGCAAGGTGGACGCCGCCGCCCTCGCCGCCCACCTCGACGTCGCCGACATCGTGCTGGTGCCGCACCTCGGCTACTCGCTCACCGGGGAGGTGTTCAACCTGGCGTGGGAAGACGTCGCCGAGGGCGTGGCGGTGGCGCTGCGGGCCGACAAGCTGCTCATGTACACCGACCGGCTCCCCACGAACGGCAAGGGCGAGGTGGTCTCGGAGCTCACCGCGGACGAAGCCGCCGAGCTCGCCCGGAAAAAAGGCGGCCTCACGCCCGCGGCGGCGCGCGTGCTCGAGCACCTGGCGCGCGCGGTCGAAGGCGGCGTGACGCGCGGCCACATGGTGACGCGCCGTTCCGAGGGCTCGCTGCTGCTCGAGCTGTTCACGCACGCCGGCGTCGGCACGATGGTGACCGCCGACGCCATGGAAAAGCTGCGCCCGGCGCGCATCGAGGACGTGCGCGGCATGCTCGCGCTGATCGAGCCGCTCGAGGCCGACGGCACGCTGGTGAAGCGCAGCCGCGAGCTGCTCGAGGCCGAGATCGGCAACTTCCTCGTGGTCGAGCACGACGCGCGCATCGTCGGCTGCGCGGCGCTGTACCCCTTCCCCGACCACAAGAGCGCCGAATTCGCCTGCCTCGCCGTAGCAGGCGAATACCGCGATGCCGGCTACGGCGAGCGGCTGCTCAAGGCCTGCGAGGAGCGCGCCCGCAGCCTGCGCCTGCGGAGACTTTTCGCGCTTACGACGCACGCCGCGCACTGGTTCTTGGAGCACGGCTGGCGCCCCGCGGGCGTCGATGCACTGCCCGCGCGCCGCAAGGCGCTCTACAACTGGCGCCGCGGCTCGAAGGTGTTCCTCAAGAGAATATAATTTCGCGCATGGCGCGAATGCTGAAGTGTGTAAAGCTCGGCCGCGAGGCCGAAGGCATGGATTTCCCGCCCTACCCGGGCGAGCTCGGCAAGCGCATCTGGGAGAGCGTCTCGAAAGAGGCCTGGGCGCAGTGGCTCAAGCAGCAGACCATGCTGGTGAACGAGAACCGCCTCAACCTCGCCGATCAGCGCGCGCGCAAGTACCTCATGGAGCAGACCGAGCGCCATTTCTTCGGCGGCGGCGCCGACACCGCTTCGGGCTACGTCCCGCCGAAGAACTAGCTCGTTGCGCGCGCCGCCCGCGCCGCGCGTGAAGCTGCCCTCGATCAGGTCGCCGCGCACGCGCCCTTCGAAATAGAGCGCCGCCTCGGCCTTGCCGCCGGGGTCTTCGACGATGACGAAGGTCAACCGGTCCCCCTCGAGCCGGGTCTCCCATACTTCCGCCCGGGCCCCGTCCAGGCGCGCGCGCGCCGTGACCTCCTGGTAGCGCTGCGCGAGCTCGAGCTCCAGGCGGCCCGCGCGCCAGCGGCCCGCGACCGGGGCGGGAACGATCCACAGCAGCACGTCCTTGCGCACCGAGGTCTTGCGATCCGGCCGCCAGTCGCCCAGGTCGCTCGAGTGCGAGACGACGCGCGTGCCGGGCCTGAGCCTGAGGAGCGCCGGGCGCAGCCTGAGGTTCAGGTTCGGCGAGAGATAGAGCGTGACCACGGTCGCCTCGCCGAGGTCGGTGGCGAACAGGTCCTGCCGCAGGAAGCGCACGCGGTCGGCGACGCCGGCTTGCGCGGCGTTGGCGCGGCTCTTCGCGACCAGCGCGCCGTCGATCTCGATGCCGACGCCGCGCGCGCCGAAGCGGGCGGCGGCCGCGATCACCACGCGGCCGTCGCCGGAGCCCAGGTCGTAGACGAGATCCCCGGGGCCGACGCCGGCGAGCCGCAGCATCTCCTCCACCGTGACCGGCGGCGAGGGCACGAACGGCGCATCGTGCACCGGTCCGGTGTCCTGGGCCGCAGCCGGCCGGGCCTGCGCCAGGAGAACGGCGCAGAGCAGCGCGGGCGCGGCGGTGAGCAAGCTAGGCCTTGGCCTTCAGGGTCTTGACGCCCTCGGACGTTGCGAGCAGCAGCACGTCGGCCGGCCGGCGCGCGAAGATGCCGTTGGTCACCACGCCGGCGATCTGGTTGAGCTCGGTTTCCGTCTTCGGCGGATCGAGCAGCGTCAGCCCGTGGCAGTCGAGCACCAGGTTGCCGTTGTCGGTGGTGAAGCCTTCCCTCAGCCGCGGGTGCGCGCCCATCTTCAGGAGCTCGCGCCCCACGTAGCTGCGCGCCATGGGGATCACCTCCACCGGCAGCGGGAACTTGCCGAGCACCGGCACCAGCTTCGAGGCGTCGCAGATGCAGACGAACCTGCGCGCCACCGCGGCGGTGATCTTCTCGCGCGTCAGCGCGCCGCCGCCGCCCTTGATCATGTGCAGGTGCTCGGTCACCTCGTCGGCGCCGTCGATGTACACCGGCAATTCGTTCACGCTGTTCAGTTCGAGCACGCGGATGCCGTGCTTCTTCAGCCGCTCGGCGCTCGCCTGCGACGCCGCGACCGCGCCCTCGATCCTGTTTTTTATTTGTGAAAGAGAATCAATAAAAAAATTGACGGTCGATCCCGAGCCGACGCCGACGATCGCGTCCTCGACGACGTGCTTCAGAGCTTCCTTCGCGACGAGCTGCTTCAGCTGGTCCTGGTTCATTTCTTTCGCTGCGGCGGCAGGTCGGTGCACACGCCTTCGAATACTTCCGCGGCCATGCCGACCGATTCGGCGGTCGTCGGGTGCGGATGGATGGTGCTTCCGATGTCGGTGGCGTCGGCGCCCATTTCGACCGCGAGCGCGAGCTCGCTGATCAGGTCGCCGGCGCCGAGGCCGACGATGCCGCCGCCCAGGACGCGATGCGTGTGCGCGTCGAAGACGAGCTTGGTGAAGCCCTCGTCGCGCGCGTTGGCGATGGCGCGGCCCGATGCCGCCCAGGGAAACTTCGCCACGCCGACGGCGGCTCCGCCCTTCTTCGCCTCGTCCTCGGTGAGCCCGACCCAGGCGATCTCGGGATCGGTGTAGGCGACCGAGGGCACGACGCGCGCGTCGAAGTGCGACTTCATCCCGGCCGCCGCCTCGGCGGCCACGTGGCCCTCGTGCACCGCCTTGTGCGCGAGCATCGGGTTGCCGGCGATGTCGCCGATGGCGTAGATGTTGGCGACGTTGGTGCGCATCTGACTGTCGACCGGAACAAATCCCCTGGCATCGACAGCAACTCCCGCCTTGTCCGCGCCGATGTTCTTGCCGTTCGGCACGCGGCCGACCGACACGAGGATCATGTCGTACGTCTTTGCATCGTTGTTATCAAAAACCACCTTGATGCCGTCTTTCGCGACCTCGACCTTCGTGGTCTTCGTTTTCAGCATCACCTTGTCGAAGCGCGGCGCGTTGAACTTCTGCCACACCGCGACCAGGTCGCGGTCGGCGCCGAGCATCAGGCCGTCCATCATCTCGACCACGTCCAGGCGCGCGCCGAGCGTCGAGTACACCGTGCCCATCTCCAGCCCGATGATGCCGCCGCCGATCACCAGCATCTTCTTCGGAGCCGCCTTCAGCTCGAGCGCGCCGGTCGAATCGACGATCCTTGGATCCTCGGGGAGGAACGGCAGCTTCGCCGCCTGCGAGCCCGCGGCGATGATCGCGGAAGTGAATCGGATGATGGTCTTGCCGTCCACCTGCAAGCGATTCCTGTCGAGAAAGGTGCCGACACCCCGCACCACCGTCACCTTGCGCGCCTTCGCCATGCCGGCGAGGCCGCCGGTCAGCTTGCCGACCACCTTGTCCTTGAAGGCGCGCAGCTTGGCGAGGTCGACCTTCGGCTCGCCGAACGAGATGCCGTGCGCGGCGAGCGCGCGCGCGCCGTCCATGATCGCCGCGGTGTGCAGTAGCGCCTTCGACGGAATGCAGCCGACGTTGAGGCACACTCCGCCGAGCGTCGGATAGCGCTCGACCAGCACCGTTTTCACGCCGAGGTCCGCGGCGCGGAACGCCGCCGAGTAGCCGCCCGGCCCCGCGCCGAGCACTACGACGTCGCATTCGATATCGGCGCCGGTGGAGGGAGTGGGCGGCGCTTCCTTGGGTGCCTCGACCTTCGCCGCCTGCTGCGATTCGAGCAGCAGGATTGTCGAGCCCTGCGACACCTTGTCGCCAACTTTGACCCTTAACTGCGACACCACGCCGGCGTCGGGCGACGGGATTTCCATCGTCGCCTTGTCCGACTCGAGCGTGATCAGCGATTGTTCCTTGACGACGGCGTCGCCGGGCTTGACCAGGACTTCGATGACTTCCACTTCCTTGAAGTCCCCGATGTCGGGGACTTTCACCTCGGTGCCTGCCATTTACAGGATCAGCTTGCGGATGTCCGACAGCACGGACACCAGGTAGGCGGAGAAGCGCGCGGCGGTCGCGCCGTCGATCACGCGGTGGTCGTAGGAGAGCGAGAGCGGCAGCATGAGGCGCGGCTCGAACGCCTTTCCGCTCCACACCGGGCGCATCGCGCCGCGCGACACGCCGAGGATCGCCACCTCGGGCGCGTTGATGATCGGCGTGAAGGCCGTGCCGCCGATGCCGCCGAGGCTGGAGATCGAGAAAGTGCCGCCCTGCATGTCGCCCGCCTTGAGCTTGCCGTCGCGCGCCAGCTTGCTGATATCCGCGAGCTCGCGCGCGATGTCGAACACGCCCTTGCGGTCGGCGTCGCGCACCACCGGCACCACCAGCCCGCCCGGCGTGTCGACCGCGACGCCGATGTGAAAATATTTCTTCAAGAGGATGTTGTCGCCCGACCTGTCGAGCGAGGCGTTGAACTGCGGGTGCTGGCGCAGCGCGGTGACGCAGGCCTTGATCATGAAGGCGAGCATCGTCAGCTTGAAGCCCTTCTTCTCGGTCTCGACCGTCTGGTTCTTCCGGAACGCCTCGAGGTCGGTGATGTCGGCCTCGTCGAACTGGGTGACGTGCGGGATCGAGATCCAGTTGCGGTGCAGGTAGGGGCCGGAGAGCTTCTGGATGCGCGACAGCGGCTTCGACTCGACCGGGCCGAACTTGGCGAAGTCGACCTCGGGCCACGCGGGAAGGTTGAACGGCAGCGCGCCGCCTGTCTTTGCGCTTACTTGAGTTGGTGTTTTTGAGAGAGCACCTTTGACGTAACCCTGCACGTCGCTGTGCAGGATGCGGCCCTTCGGCCCGCTGCCCTGCACGCGCGCGAGGTCCACGCCGAGCTCGCGCGCGAACTTGCGCACCGAGGGGCTGGCGTGCGGCTTGCTGACGGTCTCGTCGCGCGGCTCGGCCGGCACCGGGCGCGGCGACGGGGCGGGCGAGGGCGCAGCGGCGGGCTTCGACGGCTGGGGTTTTGGCGCTTCGGCTTTGGCTGGCGCTTCTTTGGAATCAAGTACGAGGATCGGGGAACCCTTGGAGATCTTGTCGCCGACCTTCACCTTCACTTCCTTGACCACGCCCGCCGCCGGTGACGGGATCTCCATCGTCGCCTTGTCCGATTCGAGCGTGATAAGCGACTGCTCCTTCGTCACCGCGTCACCGGCCTTGACCAGGACCTCGATCACTTCCACTTCCTTGAAGTCGCCGATGTCGGGCACCGGAACCGTCATGGCCCCGCCCGCGGGTTTGGCGGGCTCTGCTTTTTTTTCAGGCGCAGGTTTCGGCTTTTCCTCGGGCGGCGCTTCGCCGTTACCCCGGTCGTCGAGCACGAGGATCGGCGAGCCCTTCGACACCTTGTCGCCGATCTTGATCTTGAGCTCCTTGACGACGCCCGCCGAGGGCGACGGGATCTCCATCGTCGCCTTGTCCGACTCGAGCGTGATCAGGGACTGCTCCTTGGACACGGCGTCGCCGGGCTTGACCAGCACCTCGATGACCTCGACTTCCTTGAAGTCGCCGATGTCCGGGACGACAACCTGGCTCATACCGTCGTTGGGTCCGCCTTGTCGGGATCGATCTCGTACTTCTTGATCGCGTCGGCCACCGTCCTGGCCTTGCCTTCGCCCTGCTCCACGAGCGCTTTCAGGGCCGCGATCGCGACGAAGCAGCGGTTGACCTCGAAGAAGTGGCGCAGCCTGGAGCGCGAGTCGGAGCGGCCGAAGCCGTCGGTGCCCAGCACGCGGTAGGTGCGGTCCTTCGCGATGAATGGCCGGATCTGGTCGGCGAAGGTCTTGACGTAATCGGTCGAAGCGACCACGGGACCCGCGGGCCTTTTCTGGAGCATTTCGGTGACATAGGGAACGCGGGGCTTCGCCTCGGGGTGCAGCATGTTCCAACGGTCGGCGGCGAGGCCGTCGCGCCGCAGCTCGGTGAAGCTGGTCGCGCTCCACACGTCGGCCGCGACGTTCCAGTCCTTCTCCAGCAGCTCGGCCCCCGCGAGCACTTCGCGCAGGATGGTGCCCGAGCCGAGCAGTTGCACGCGCAGCTTGTTCTTGGTCTTACTCTCTTTTAATAAATACATTCCCTTGAGGATGCCCGGCTCCGCGCCGTGCGGCAGCGCGGGGTGCTCGTAGTTCTCGTTCATCAGGGTGATGTAGTAGTACACATCCTCCTGGTTCGTGACCATGCGACGCAGGCCGTCCTGGATGACCACCGCCACCTCGTAGCCGTAGGTCGGATCGTAGGAGACGCAGTTCGGGATCACCGACGACAGCACGTGCGAATGGCCGTCCTCGTGCTGCAGGCCCTCGCCGTTCAGCGTGGTGCGGCCGGCGGTCGCGCCGAGGAGAAAGCCGCGCGCGCGCTGATCGGCCGCGGCCCAGGCGAGATCGCCAACGCGCTGGAAGCCGAACATCGAATAGAAGATGAAGAACGGCACCGTCACTTCGTTGGAGTGGCTGTACGAGGTCGCCGCCGCGACCCACGAAGAGAACGCGCCCGCCTCGTTGATGCCTTCCTCGAGGATCTGGCCCTGCTTGTCCTCGCGATAGAACATCACCTGGTCCTTGTCGACCGGCTCGTACTTCTGCCCCTCGGCGGCGAAGATGCCGAGCTGGCGGAACATGCCTTCCATGCCGAAGGTGCGCGCCTCGTCGGGTACGATCGGCACGATGCGCTTGCCGATCTCCTTGTCGCGGATCAGCGCCGTGAGCGCGCGCACGAACGCCATGGTGGTGGAAATCTCGCGGCCCTCGCCCGAACCTTTCAACAGCTGCTCAAAAGCGCTCAGCGCAGGCACCGCCGGCACGCTGTCCGCCTTCGCGCGCCGCTGCGGCAGGTAGCCGCCCAGGCTCTTTCGCCGCTCGTGCAGGTATTTCATTTCCGGCGAGTCCGCCGGCGGGATGTAGAACGGCAGCTCGTCGAGCTTGTCGTCCGGGATCGGGATCGCGAACTGGTCGCGCATCTCCTTGATCGTGGCGGTGTCGACCTTCTTCAGCTGGTGGGTCGGGTTCTTCGCCTGCCCCTGCTTGCCCAGGCCGAAGCCCTTGATGGTCTTGGCGAGAATGACGGTGGGCTGGTCCTTGTGCTTCACCGCCGCGGCGTACGCGGCGTAGACCTTGTGCGGGTCGTGGCCGCCGCGGTTCAGGCGCCAGATGTCCTCGTCGCTCATGCGCGCGACCAGCTCGGCGGCCTTCGGATCCTTGCCGAAGAAATTCTTGCGCACGAAGGCGCCGTCGTTCGCCTTGTAGTTCTGGTACTCGCCGTCGACCGTCTGTTCCATCACGCGCAGCAGCGCGCCGTCCTTGTCGCGCGCGAGCAGCGGGTCCCAGTACGAGCCCCAGATCACCTTGATCACGTTCCAGCCCGCGCCGCGGAAGTCGCCCTCGAGCTCCTGGATGATCTTGCCGTTGCCGCGCACCGGGCCGTCGAGGCGCTGCAGGTTGCAGTTCACCACGAACACCAGGTTGTCGAGCTTCTCGCGCGCCGCGAGGCCGATCGCGCCGAGCGACTCGGGCTCGTCCATCTCGCCGTCGCCGCAGAACACCCAGACCTTGCGGTTCGCGGTCTGCGCCAGGCCGCGCGCCTCGAGGTACCTGAGGTAGCGCGCCATGTAGATCGCCTGGATCGGCCCGAGGCCCATCGACACCGTGGGGAACTGCCAGTAATCGGGCATCAACCACGGATGCGGATACGAGGACACGCCCTTGCCGTCGACCTCGCGCCGGAAGTTGAGCAGCCGGTCCTGCGAGAGCCGTCCCTCCAGCAGCGAGCGCGCGTAGACGCCCGGCGACGAGTGGCCCTGGAAATAGACCAGGTCGCCGCCGTGGCCGTCGTGCGGCGCGTGCCAGAAATGCTGCTGCCCGGTGCCGAACAGCGTGCCCACCGAGGCGAAGCTTGCGATGTGGCCGCCGAGCTCGTCGTCGCTCTTGTTGGCCTTCGCCACCATCACCATCGCGTTCCAGCGGCAGATCGAGCGGATGCGCTCCTCGAGCGCCACGTTGCCCGGCGAGCGCTCTTCCATGTGCGGCGGGATGGTGTTGATGTACGCCGTGTTCGGCGAGAACGGGATGTAGGCGCCCGAGCGGCGCGCCTTGTCGATCAGCCGCTCGATCAGGAAATGCGCGCGCTCCGGGCCTTCGCGCTCGAGCACCGCCTCGAGGGCGTCGAGCCACTCCTGGGTCTCGAGCGCGTCCGGGTCGTTTGCAGCCGGAAATTGTGGAACGGCAGACATATCAATGAATTCCGTTTTCTGCTGCAGGGGGGGGCGAGGCAAGCTTAACCAGAAAACAGGCCCAATGCTAGACTGCGCGGCCCCATGGCAGCGCAGATCCTCGACGGAAAATCCCTCGCGGCGGCGCTCCGCGCCGCGCTGAAGCAGAAGGTGGACGTGCTTGTGCAGCGCGGAGTCCGCCCCGGCCTCGCGGTGATCCTCGCGGGCGACGAGGCCGCCTCGCGGGTCTACGTGCGCAACAAGACGCTCGCTGCCGAGCAGGTCGGCGTGCGCTCGCAGCTGCATGAATTCAAGTCGGACGTGGTCGAATCCACGTTGCTCCAAAAAATCAGCGCCCTCAATGCCGACCCGGCAATCCATTCCATCCTGGTGCAGCTGCCGCTGCCCAGGCAGATCAACGCCGCGCGCGTGCTCGAAGCGGTCGCGCCCGCAAAGGACGTCGACGGCTTCCACGCGGCGAACCTCGGCGCGCTGCTCGCCGGCCGGCCCGGCGCCGTGCCGTGCACGCCGGCGGGCGTGATGCGCCTCCTCGAGCACGCCGGCGTGGCGCTCGCCGGGCGCCACGCGGTGGTCATCGGCCGCTCCAATATCGTCGGCAAGCCGCTCGCGCTGCTGCTCTTGCAAAAGGATGCGACCGTCACCATCTGTCATTCCAAGTCGGGGAATCTTTCCGAGATTGCGTGCCGGGCCGACGTGCTGGTCGCCGCCGCCGGGCGGGCGAAACTCGTCACCGCGCCGATGGTCAAACCGGGTGCCTGCGTGATCGACGTCGGCGTAAATCGCCTCGCCGACGGCAAGCTTGCCGGCGACGTGGATTTCGATGCCGTCAGGCAAGTCGCGGGCTGGATTACGCCGGTGCCCGGCGGTGTTGGCCCGATGACCATCGCCATGCTCCTGGAGAACTGCGTCCGTGCTGCCGCAAGAGAAGAATCCGCTTCTTGATTTCTCGGGTCTGCCGCAGTTCGCGGAGATCAAGCCCGAGCATGTCACCCCCGCCGTCGAGCAGCTGCTCGCCGACGGGCGCGCCACGACGCAGGCCGCGATTCAGGCCAGGCCCGCCTGGGACGAATTCATCGCGCCGCTCGAGGACGCGAACGAGCGCATCGGCCGCGCCTGGGGCCAGGTCGCGCACCTGCACGCGGTCATGGACCAGCCCGCGCTGCGCGAGGCGTACAACGCCAACCTGCCCAAAGTCACGCAGTACTGGACCGAGCTCGGCCAGAACCAGCAGCTGTTCGAGAAATACAAGGCGCTGAAGGATTCAAGCGAATTTTCTTCTCTGAGTGCTTCGAGAAAGAAAATCATTGAAAACGCCGTGCGCGACTTCCGGCTCGGCGGCGCCGAGCTGCCGGCGGACCGCAAGCTGCGCTACGCCGCCATCCAGGAAGAGCTCGCGCGCCTCTCGGCCAGGTTCGCCGAGAACCTGCTCGACGCGACGAATGCCTTCTCGGTTCTGATAAAAAGAGATCAGACCCCGGGCATTCCGCAGGATGTGCTGCAGGCCGCGCGCGAAGCCGCGCAGAAGGACGGCAAGGAAGGCTGGAAGTTCACGCTGCACGCGCCCTCGTATCTGCCGGTGATGCAATACGCCGACGACCGCAAGCTGCGCGAGACGCTCTACCACGCGAGCGCCACGCGCGCCGCGGAGTTCGGCAAGGCCGAGTGGGACAACACGCCGCTCATCGCGCGCATCGTGCCGCTGCGCCGCGAAATCGCGCAGCTCCTCGGCTACCGCGACTACGCCGAGGTGTCGCTCGTGCCGAAGATGGCCGAGTCGTCGAGCCAGGTGCTCGCCTTCCTCGACGACCTCGCGCGCCGCGCGTGGCCGTTCGCCGAAGCGGATGCCGAAGAGCTGAAAGAGTTTTCAAGAACTGAATTGCAAATCCCGGATTTGCAAGCCTGGGATGTCGCTTACGCGTCCGAGAAGCTGCGCGCGAAGCGCTACGCCTTCTCCGACCAGGAAGTGAAGCAGTACTTCCCCGAGGACGTGGTGATCCGCGGCCTGTTTCGCGTAGCGGAAACGCTTTACCAAGTAAAAATGCTGGAAGCAAAGGCGCCTGTCTGGCACCCCGACGTGCGCTTCTTCGAGGTGCGCGATGCATCCGGTGTGGCGATCGGCCAGTTCTACATGGACCTGTACGCGCGCGAGACCAAGCGCGGCGGCGCCTGGATGGACGACGCCATCACGCGCCGGCGCAGGCGCGGCCGGATCCAGATCCCGGTGGCGTACCTCAACTGCAACTTCTCGCGGCCGGTCGGCGGAAAGCCCGCGCTTTTCACGCACGACGAGGTCCTCACCCTGTTCCACGAGTTCGGCCACGGGCTGCACCACCTCCTCACGCGCGTCGAGGACCTCGGCGTTTCGGGCATCAGCGGCGTCGAATGGGACGCGGTCGAGCTGCCGAGCCAGTTCATGGAGAACTTCTGCTGGGAGCGGGACGTGCTGCAGCACATGACGCGGCATGTCGATACCGGGTCTGCGATTCCAAGAGCGTTGTTCGACCGCATGATCGCGGCCAAGAATTTCCACAGCGGGCTCGCGATGCTGCGCCAGATCGAGTTCGCGGTGTTCGACATGCGCCTGCACTCCGACTTCGATCCGGCGGCGGGAAAGAGCGCGCTCGCGCTGCTTGAGGAAGTACGCGCCCGGGTGGCGGTGCTGCACCCGCCGGCCTACAACCGCTTCCCGAACAGCTTCTCGCACATCTTCGGCGGCGGCTACGCCGCGGGCTACTACAGCTACAAGTGGGCCGAAGTGCTTTCGGCGGATGCATACAGTGCATTCGAGGAAACGGGCAAAGCCAAGGGAATCATTCTTGACCCTGCCACGGGAGCGCGCTTCCGCGACGAGATCCTCGCGGTCGGCGGCAGCCGGCCGGCGGCGGAATCGTTCCGCGCCTTCCGCGGCCGCGAGCCGAACGTCGAGGCGCTGCTGCGCCACAACGGCATGACCACCGGTATCACTGCGGCTTGAAGCTCGCGACCTGGAACGTCAATTCGCTGCGGGTGCGGCTGCCGCACCTGCTCGACTGGCTGGCATCGGCGCGGCCCGACGTCATGTGCCTGCAGGAAACCAAGCTCGAGGACGCGAGCTTCCCGCTCGCCGAGATCCAGGCCGCGGGCTACCAGGCGGTGTATTGCGGCCAGAAGTCCTACAACGGTGTCGCGATTCTTGCGCGAGCGGCGCCGGGCGAGGTGCGGCACGGCATCCCCGATTTCACCGACGATCCCAGGCGCGTGATCGCCGCCACCATCGATGGCGTGCGGGTCGTCTGCCTCTACGCGCCCAACGGCCAGGCGCCCGGCACGGACAAGTACGCCTACAAGCTGCGCTGGTATGAAGCCTGCGCCGGCTGGCTGGCTCAGGAATTAAGGAAACACCCGAGGCTTGCGGTTCTCGGCGACCTCAACGTCGCGCCGGAAGACCGCGACGTGCACGACCCAAAGCGCTGGCAGGGACAGATCCACGTTTCGGAACCGGAGCGAGCCGCGATGCGCGTCGTGGTCGATCTGGGATTGGCCGATGCTTTCCGCCTGTTTCCGCAGCCCGAGAAGCTCTTCAGCTGGTGGGACTACCGCCTGCTCGCGTTCCAGCGCAACTGGGGACTGCGCATCGACCACATCCTGCTCGCGCCGCAGCTCGCCGCGAAATGCGTCGGCTGCACGATCGACACCGAACCGCGGAAGCGCGAGCGCCCTTCCGATCACGCCCCGGTCATCGCCGAGGTCCGCTAGCTCGCTAGTCGATCTGCCGGTAGGCGGGAAGCGTCAGGAACTCGACGTAGTGGTCGTCGGCGATGAGGCGCTCGAAGAGCGCCGCCGCGTCGTCGTACTTGACCTCGGCGTTGGCGGCCTTCAGCTTCCCTAGCTCTTCCGCGAGCAATTTCCTGAACAAGTCGATCGTGACCTTGCGGCCGTCGTCGAGCACGCCCTTCGGCGAGCGCATCCACTGCCAGATCTGCGAGCGCGAGATCTCGGCGGTGGCGGCATCCTCCATCAGGTTGAACACCGGCACGCAGCCGTTGCCCGCCAGCCAGGCGCCGAGGTACTGGATGCCGACCGAGATGTTGTTGCGCAGGCCCGCCTCGGTGATCGGCCGCTCGGGCTGAAAGTCGAGCAGCTCGCGCGCCGTCACGTTCACGTCCGGGCGCTGGCGCGAGTACTGGTTCGGCTGCGGCATGTGCTCGTCGAATACGGCCTTTGCCACCGGCACCAGCCCCGGGTGCGCCACCCAGGTGCCGTCGCAGCCGTCGGTGACCTCGCGCAGCTTGTCCTGGCGCACCTTCTCGATCGCCGCCTGGTTGGCCGCGGGATCGTTCTTGATCGGGATCTGCGCCGCCATGCCGCCCATCGCCGGCGCGCCGCGGCGGTGGCAGGTCTTGACCAGCAGCAGCGCGTACGCGCGCATGAAAGGCGCGGTCATCGTGACCTGCGCGCGGTCGGCGAGACAGAAGTCCTGGTTGGCGCGGAATTTCTTGATGCAGGAAAAGATGTAGTCCCAGCGCCCGATGTTGAGCCCCGCCGAGTGGCTGCGCAGCTCCCACAGGATCTCGTCCATCTCGAACGCCGCGACCACGGTTTCGATCAGCGCCGTGGCCTTGATGCTGCCTTGCGGGATGTTCAGTTCTTCCTGAGAAAGAACAAAGATCTCGTTCCACAACCGCGCCTCGAGGTGCGACTCCATCTTCGGCAGGTAGAAGTACGGCCCCGAGCCGCGCGCGAGGAGCTCACTTGCGTTGTGGAAGAAATAGAGCGCGAAATCGAAGATCCCGCCGGCGACCGGCTTGCCGTCGACGGCTACGTGCTTCTCGTCGAGGTGCCAGCCGCGCGGCCGCGGGATGAGCACCGCGGCGGTTTCGTTCAGCCGGTACTGTCTTCCGTTGTGCTGCAAGCCGATCGTGCGCCGCACCGCGTCGCGCAGGTTGATCTGCCCGTCGATCATGTTGTGCCAGGTCGGGCAGTTGGCGTCCTCGAAGTCCGCCATGAAGGTGAACGCGCCCGAGTTGAGCGCGTTGATCACCATCTTGCGGTCGGTCGGGCCGGTGATCTCGACGCGCCGGTCGAGCATGTCCTTCGGCTGCGGGGCGATGACCCAACCCGATTCGCGGATTCTTCTCGTGCTGTCGAGAAGATCGGGCTTCGCCCCGCCGTCGAATTCCTTTTGCCGTGCAGCACGACGCGCCAGCAGCTCCTGGCGGCGGGATTCGAACTTGCGGTGAAGCCTGGCTACGAGTCCCAGCGCTTCGGGAGTGAGGACCTGCGCGAACTCCTTGCTGATCGGCCCCGTGATGGAGACGCCTTGGGGCAGCGGCGCGGACATGTGCATCGCAGCATTCTATTGAGCGGAATGTGGCACTGCAACATGAAAAGCCAGGCTGATCGGAGTAGCCTCCGCTTTCAAGCGACGGCTCTGGATTTCACATCATGAAACCCTGCAATGTGCTGATTCTGGGAGCCTCGTATGGCTCCCTGCTCGCAACCAAGCTGCTCCTCGCCGGCCACACGGTAAAGCTCGTGTGCCTGCCGGCCGAAGCCGACGCGATCAACTCCGACGGCGCGCGCGTGCGCATGCCGATCAAGGGCCGCGAGGGCCTGCTCGAAGTGCATTCGCAGAAGCTGCCCGGCAAGCTTTCGGCCGAGGGCCCGGGCACGATCAACCCGTCCGAGTACGACCTGGTCGCGCTGGCGATGCAGGAGCCGCAGTACCGCTCCTCCGGCGTGCGCGAGCTGCTCGATGCGATCGCCAAGGCGAAAGTGCCGTGCCTGTCGATCATGAACATGCCGCCGCTGCCCTATCTCGCCCGCGTCCCGGACGTGAATCTCGATTCGGTGAGAAGCTGCTACACCGATCCCAAGGTCTGGGACAGCTTCGACCCGGCGCTGATGACGCTGTGCAGCCCCGACCCGCAGGCGTTCCGGCCGCCGGAAGAGAAGGTCAACGTGCTCCAGGTGCGGCTGCCGACCAACTTCAAGTCGGCGCGCTTCCCGTCGGACGCGCACACCGCGATCCTGAAGCGGCTCGAGGCCGACATCGAGGCGGCGCGCTTCGACAAGATCGAGCTGCCGGTCAAGCTCAAAGTGCACGACTCGGTGTTCGTGCCGCTCGCGAAATGGGCGATGCTGATCGCGGGCAACTACCGCTGCATCACCAAGGAGGGACCGCGCGCCATCAAGGACGCGGTGCACCGCGACCTGAACGCGTCGCGCGCAGCCTATAACTGGGTGGTGAACCTCTGCGTCCTGCTCGGTGCCGACGGGAAGGACCTGGTGCCGTTCGAGAAGTACGCCGCTGCGGCGCAGAGCCTCGCCAGCCCGTCGTCCGCGGCGCGCGCGCTGTTCGGCGGCGCGCCCTACATCGAGCGCGTCGACCGGCTGGTGCAGTCGATCGCCAAGCAGAAGGGCATGCAGCTGCCGGCGCTCGACGAGGTGGTCGGCCTGGTCGACGCCCGGCTCGAGGCGAACCGGAAAAAAGCCGCCTAGAGAAATCGGGGTCAGAGCCCGATTTCCGGTATCAGCGCTCCCGCTCTGGGAAATCGGGCTCTGACCCCGATTTCTCCTCGTCGATTCCGAGCTCCTGGATCTTGCGGGTAATGGTGTTGCGTCCCATGCCGAGCAGGTTGGCGGCGTCGATGCGCCGCCCGCCGGTGCGCGCGAGCGCCCGGGTGATGAGCGCGCGCTCGAACTGGCGCCCGAGCGCTTCCAGGATGCCGGTGTCGCCGCGCGCGAGGCGCCGCTCGGCTTCCTGCTCGAGGGCGGCGAGCCAGTCGGACGCCGCGGCCGGCTGGGAGCGGAACTCGGGCGGCAGGTTGCCGAGGTCGATCATCTGCCCGGGCGCCATCACGGTGAGCCAGTGGCACAGGTTCTCGAGCTGGCGCACGTTGCCGGGAAACTCCAGGCGCGCGAGGTGCGCCAGCGCCTCTTCGGAGATGCGCTTGGGCTCGACGCCGAGCTGCTTTGCGCTTAGCGACAGAAAATGCCTGGCGAGCAAAGGCACATCCTCGGAGCGCTCGCGCAGGCTCGGCAGCCGCAGGCGGATCACGTTCAGCCGGTGGTAGAGGTCCTCGCGGAAGCTGCCCTCGCGCACGCGGCTCTCGAGGTCGTGGTGCGTGGCTGCGATTACGCGCACGTTGGCCTTGAGTTGCTGGTGCCCGCCGACGCGGTAGAAGGTGCCGTCCGACAGCACCCGCAGCAGCCGCGTCTGCAGCTCGGCGGGCATGTCGCCGATCTCGTCGAGGAACAGCGTGCCGCCCTCGGCCTGCTCGAAGCGGCCGCGGCGCTGCTGCTGCGCGCCGGTGAACGAGCCGCGCTCGTGGCCGAACAGCTCCGACTCGAGCAGGTCCTTCGGCATCGCGGCGGTGTTGATGGCGACGAAAGGCCGCGGCGCGCGCGCACTGTGGCGGTGCAGGGCGCGTGCCACGAGCTCCTTTCCGGTTCCCGATTCGCCGGTGATGAGCACCGTGACGCTCGATTGCGCGAGCCTGCCGATGGCGCGGAACACCTCCTGCATCGCCGGCGCCTGGCCGAGGATTTCAGGGGGGACGGTGGGCGGCTCGGCGGCTTCCGATTCCCTTCTGCTTTCATCCAGGGCGCGCCGGATCAGGCCGACCGCCTGGTCGATGTCGAAGGGCTTGGGCAGGTATTCGTAGGCGCCGCCCTGGAAAGCGGCGACCGCGCTGTCGAGGTCGGAGAACGCGGTCATCACGATCACCGGCACCGCGGGATGGCGGCTCTTCACCGCCTGGAGCAGCTCCAGGCCCGAGCGCCCGGGCATGCGGATGTCGGACACCAGCACTTCGGGCGCACCGCCGGAGAGCGCGTCGAGGGCTTCCTGCGCCGAGGCGAAAGAGTGGTAGGCGATGCCTTCGCGGCTGAGCGCCTTCTCGATCACCCAGCGGATCGAGCGGTCGTCGTCGACGATCCAGACCGGTTTCATGTCCGCGGCAGCAGGATCCTGAATATGGTTCGGCCCGGCCGCGACTCGAACTCGATGACGCCGTGGTGGTAGTGCACGAACGTCTGCGCGAGCGAGAGCCCCAGGCCGGTGCCGCCTTCCCTGCCCGAGACCAGCGGATTGAAGATCCGGTCCTGGATCTCCTCCGGCACGCCCGGGCCGTCGTCGATCACTTGCAATTCTAATGCCAGCCTGTGGCGCTGCTTCAGGATGGTGATCTGCCGGAGGACCCGGGTTCTGAAAACCACATTCTGACTGCCAGCCTGCGCGGCGTTGCGCGCGACGTTGAGCACCGCCTGGATGAGCTGCTCGCGGTCGCCCATGATCTCGGGCAGGCTCGGGTCGTAGTCGCGCGCGATCTCGATGCCGAACTCGGCGCGCACCAGGCTGCGCACGCGCTCGAGCACCTCGTGCACGCCGAGCGGCTCGAGGCGCGGCGCGCGGTGCGGCGTAAGCATGCGGTCCATCAGCGCCTGCAGCCGGTCGGCCTCCTTGATGATCACCTGGGTGTACTCGCGCAGCTCGCGGCGTTCGAGCTCGCGTTCGAGGAGCTGCGCCGAGCCGCGCAGGCCGCCGAGCGGGTTCTTGATCTCGTGCGCGAGGTTGCGGATCAGCTCGCGGTTCGCCTGCTGCTCCGACTCGATGCGCGCCTCGCGCTCGATGCGCAGCTGCTGCTCGATCGGCCGCAGCTCGGCGAGCAGCGCGGCGCCGAAGGCGTCGATGCGCGTCACGGTGCAGGAAAGCGGCACCGGCTCGCGGCCGGTGCGCACGTAGGTGACGTTGCGTGCCGAGTAGTCCCAGTGGATGACGCGCGCCTCCTCGAGCGAGCGCTCGAGCTCGGAGCGCTCGGCGAACAAACCGAGGAACGGCTGCCCGATCAGGTTGCGGGCGCCGGCGGTGAGCAGGTTCTCCGCCGCCGGGTTGGCGTAGCGCACCACGAATTCGTCATCCAGCACCACAACTGCTGTGGCCAGCAGATCGAGGCCGGCGAAAGATGCGGCCACTTAGCGGTTCAGGTTGGCGATCTCGCGTCTCAGCGCTTCGATGTTCTTCTCGTGGGTTTCGACGCTGTCCTTGTACGGCTGCAGCCGCTCCAGCACGCGCGCATAGTTGCGCTCGTCCCCGCTGCGCACCGCCTCCTGCTCCGCTAATGCCTGCCGTGCCCTCGAAAGGGCCTGCTCCTCGGTCGCCAGCTCTTTCTGCAGGATCTCGCGCTGGCGCCCCTTGGCGCTCGCCCGCTCCGCGCTCGACTCGCGCGGGAAGTTCGCCGGCCGCGCCTTCTGCGCCGGCGCCACGTTGATCTGGCTCGTCACCGGCTCGCACTTCATGCCGGTGGTTTCCTTCTTCGAGTTGGTGTAGTGCTTGCGGCCGTCGGCGTCCAGGCACTTCCAGATCTCGCTCGCGCCTTGGGCGCGCGCCTGCCCGGCAGGAAGGGCAACCACTCCACCAAGGAGCAGCGCGGCCAGTGCGACCCGGGCGTACATACCTGGAAGTCTAGCAAAATCAAGGACAAGCCGCTCAGGACGAGTAGTACATGTCGAACTCGACCGGGTGCGTGGTCATGCGGAACCGGGTCAGCTCGTCTTCCTTGAGCGTGATGTAGGACTCGAGGAAGTCCTCCGAGAACACCCCGCCCCGGGTTAAGAAGGCGTGGTCCTCGCGCAGGCAATCGAGCGCCTGCTCGAGCGACGCGCAGACATGCGGCACCCGCGCGGCTTCCTCCGGCGGCAGGTGGTACATGTCCTTGTCGATCGGGTCGCCGGGGTGGATCTTGTTCTGCACGCCGTCCAGGCCCGCCATCAGCATCGCCGCGAAGGCGAGGTAGGGGTTGGTGGTCGGGTCGGGAAAGCGCACTTCGACGCGGCGCGCGTTCGGGCTCGACACGTACGGGATGCGACACGCCGCCGAGCGGTTGCGCGCCGAGTAGGCGAGGTTGATCGGCGCCTCGAAGCCCGGCACCAGGCGCTTGTAGGAGTTGGTGCCCGGGTTGGTGATCGCGTTGAGCGCCTTGGCGTGCTTGATGACGCCGCCGATGTAATGCAGCGCGAAGTCGGACAGGCCGGCGTAGCCGTTGCCCGCGAACAGGTTCTTTCCGCCCTTCCACACCGACTGGTGCACGTGCATGCCCGAGCCGTTGTCGCCGACCACCGGTTTCGGCATGAAAGTCGCGGTCTTGCCGTAGGACGCGGCGGTATTCCACACCGTGTACTTGTAGATCTGCATCCAGTCGCCGCGCTGCACGAGCGGCGCGAAGCGCGTGCCGATCTCGTTCTGCCCCATCGCGCCGACCTCGTGGTGGTGCACCTCGACTTCGACGCCTTGCTGCTCCATGGCGAGCGCCATGGCGTTGCGGATATCGCCGAGCGTGTCGGTCGGCGGCACCGGGAAGTAGCCGCCTTTCACCGGGGCGCGGTGGCCCATGTTGCCCGATTCGTAGTCGATTCCGGAAGACCAGGGCGCCTCCTCGGACTTGATCTTCACGAAGCAGCCCGACATGCCGACGTCCCAGGTGACGCCGTCGAAGATGAAGAACTCGGGCTCGGGGCCGAAGTAGGAGACGTCGCCCAGGCCGGTCGACTTGAGGTAGGCCTCGGCCTTCTTCGCGATCGAGCGCGGGCAGCGGTCGTAGGGCTTGCCGTCCATCGGCTCGTAGACGTCGCAGCTGATGTTGAGCACCGGCTCGTCCGTGAACGGGTCCATGCGCGCGCTCGACGCATCGGGCATCAGCAGCATGTCGGAGGCTTGGATCCCCTTCCAGCCGGCGATCGACGAGCCGTCGAAGGCGTGGCCGAGCTCGAATTTCTCCTTGTTGAAATACTTGACCGGAACGGTGACGTGCTGCTCCTTGCCGCGGGTGTCGGTGAACCGGAGGTCGACGAACTTCACCTCCTTGTCCTTGATGAGCTTCAATACGTCATCGGGCGTCATCGCCATGAGATCTCCTGAGCCGGTTTTGTGTTTAAGGTGTTGTAGACCAGCAAAACTGACCAAACGCTTTGAGCACGTTTTGTGCCAATCGCCGGTGCTGATTCCTGGGGCATTTTATCCATCTGCCGCGCACCGTCTAGGGGCATGGCGAATTTAGTTGCACAATGAGAGGGCATCATGGAAGAGATCAAGAAAGCAGCGCGCGAGCGGGGCCGGAAGATGGACCTGAGCTACGCCGGCGCCCTGCTCCCGGCCGAGGCGCATGAGCTGATGCAGGCGGGCGCCCGGCTCGTGGATGTGCGCACCAGGCCCGAGCTGCTGTACGTGGGGAAGATCCCGGGGAGCGTGGCCGTGGAATGGCAGACCTATCCCGGCAATCGCGAAAACCCCGAGTTCCTGGCCGAGCTCGCCGCCGCGGCGCCCAAGGACCAGCCGGTGATGTTCATCTGCCGCTCGGGCGCGCGCTCGCACGGCGCCGCCGCGGCCGCGACCCAGGCGGGCTGGCGCGAGTGCTACAACGTGCTCGAGGGCTTCGAAGGCGACAAGGACGCGAACCAGCGGCGCAACACCGTCGGCGGCTGGCGCAAGGCCGGCCTGCCCTGGGTGCAGAGTTAAATGGGGACAGACCCCATTTTTCTCATTTACTTTCTCAGTTCACCTAGCCGCAATAGCAAGTACACGATTGGCCTTCGACGAAGGCCAAGAGGTCATGCCACAGCAATAGAGATGGACTGAGGTCCGGTCTCGTTGTGGTCGAGGCGTTCCGCGAGCACGCGAAGAGCCAGCGCCTGAGCCTTCGCCATCGCTTCCTGCGCCGTGGCGCCGTACGCAAGAACGCCCGGTAGTTCAGGCACCTCCGCCAGCCAGCGCCCATCCTCTTCCCGCTTGTGCTCGATCGTGAAATGCATAGGGGACCTCGACAGTTGCCGCGATTCTACGCCGGTCGCTGACTTGCACCCAGCGTCCGCGGTCAGCGGCCGTGCGGCGAGCAGCGCGAGCGCCCGGTCCGTCGCAGCGCGCTGTTGGGCAGCCCTCGATCAATCAATCACCTGATCCGCTTGCAGCAGAAGCGACGGCGCGATCGTCAGGCCGAGCGCCTTCGCGGTCTTTTGGTTGATGATCAGCTCGAACTTTGTTGGCTGTTCGATCGGAAGGTCCGCGGGCTTCGCACCCTTGAAGATCTTGTCCACGTAAGCAGCCGCGCGGCGAAACAGGTCGTCGAAATTCGTCCCGTACGACATCAGGCCGCCAGAATCAACATGTGGTCTTGCTGGATAGAGCGTGGGCAAGCGACTCTTAGCAGCGAGCGCGATAATCCGTGCTCGGTGAAGGCCGAATATTGCGTCTCCCGCAAGGAGTACGGCCCCGCGCCGCTGACTCCTCATCGCGTCGTACGCACGCTCGATGTCATCAGCTCCTCTGACCTCGAAGGAGAGAAGTGTTACGCCCAGCGCTGGGGCTGCGGACTACAATTTCTTCAATTCGAGCAAGTTCGTGGGGTTGACCGGATTCCACAACACAGCCACATGGGATATTGAAGGATCTGCCGTCTTAAGGAGTTCCAGCCGTTTGGTCACAAGATCGAAGCTGAAGTCCGACAACCCCGTGACGTTTCCTCCTGGCCGGGCCAGGCTGGCAACGAGACCGGTGCCAACAGGATCGCCAGCATTCCCCATGACCACGGGGATGGTACTCGTAGCGCTCTTCGCAGCACGCGCTGCCGGTGTGCCTTCGGTAACGAGCACGTCTGTCTTGAGACGGACCAGTTCCGCTGCCAGTTTGGGAAGATCTTCGAATCTTCCTGCGGCATATCGCTGGTCAATGACTATGTTCTGGCCTTCCGAATATCCCAGCTCTCGAAGCCCTTGTCGAAACGCAGCGAGACGGCTCTCGTCGCGTTCCGCCGAGGACGATGCTAGAAAACCTATCCGCAGAACTTGCTTCGCCTGCTGTGCCTCGACCGCGAGCGGCGCGGCGAGAAGGAGCACCGCTACGGCACTGGCCAGCTTCAAGATCGACGGCGTGATGATCCCTCTATGAGTCGCGATCATATGGGCACAAGCACCTCGTCCGCCCAACGTTTAGCTGACCGACACCGTGAAGGCGTGAGCTTGAATGCGCGATGCATGCGTTGTCGGTCCAGCGACGGGTTGGACGAGCCCGGCGGGGCACGTCGCTATGGGGATTGTAAGAACGGT
>Ga0247727_10001075_pt1 | contig 66561 bp, 46 predicted proteins | sample WisWelCaveWW1625_FD_202498 | JGI IMG/M metagenome (GOLD analysis project Ga0247727, IMG submission 202498) | Biofilm microbial communities from Wishing Well Cave, Virginia, United States - WW16-25 | ecosystem: Environmental > Aquatic > Deep subsurface > Groundwater > Cave microbial mat | place... | reverse complement strand
AGCGAGATCGGCATCTGCTCGGTGCGCGACGAGAGCGCGAAGAGGTCGAAGCCGAGGTAGGCGTCGCGCGCGTCGGGCAGCGCGCCGGCGAAGTGGACGCCCGGCAGGACGCCGCGCTTGCGCGCGAGCTCGCGCAGCCGCGCCTCCTCCGGACCGTCGCCCACGATGACGAGCTTCACCGCAGCGCCGCCGACGCTTCGGCCGACGCGCTGGAAGGCGTCGATCAGCAGGTCGAGCCCCTTCTCGGCACGCAGACGCGTCACCGTGCCGATCACCAGCTCGTCGGCGCCCACTCCCCACGCGGCGCGAGCCGCCGCACGCGCGCGGCCGTCGCCGGTCGGCGCATGGCGCTCGAGGTCGATCCCGTTGGGAACGTAGACGCGCTTCTCCGGCGGCACGCGCCACGTCCGCTCGAGGTGGCCGAGCAGCGCGCGCGACGGCACGACGACCCGCGTCGCCAGCGGCAGCACGAGGCGGCGGAACCAGACGCGCCGCGCGAGCTGCCGCTCGGCCTCGGCCGGCCCGAAGCCGTCCTCGCCGTGCACGATGCGCCGGAAGCCGCGCAGGCGCGCGCCGGGAATCGCCTCGATCGCGCCCCAGTTGTAGGTGAGCACGAGGTCGGGCCGGACTCTCGCGACGAGCGCGCCGAGCCGCAGCGCGTAGCCGAGCCCGCCTTTGCGCGGCGGGTCGACGTAGCTCACGCGCGGATGGCCCTTCAGCCGCTCGGCGCAGCCGAAGTCGCCGTCGAGCGCGACGATCGTGTGGCGGAACGAGTCGGGCAGCGCCTGGACGATCGTGGCCGTCCGCACCTGCGGCCCACCCGCCGCGAAGGTGCTGAAGAGGTGGAGCAGGTGGCGCTCGCCGGCCATCGCGCGCTCAGGGGCCCAGCGCGGCGTCGAGGAAAGCGGCGCGGTCGGCGACCGGCGTCCAGCCGAGCTCGCGCTTGGGACGCGAGTTGTCGAAGCCGCGCGGCGCCGCGCGCGTCGCCAGGTCGCGCCAGGTCGTCCGCCGCGCGTCGCGGCGTCCGATCAGGAGCTTCACGACGTGCTTGAAGCTCTCCTCGAGGACCCACGTCGCGATCCACTGGCCGTGGAAGCGGAAGTCGCGGCCGAGGCGGCGGCACAGCTCGTCGACCCATTCGCGCGCGGTCAGCCGCACGTCGCCGACCAGGTTGTAGGAGTGACCCGCGGCGGCGGGGCTCTCGACCATCCGAGCGAGCGCGTCGGCCACGTCGGTGACGAGGACGAAGGGGAGCGGGAGCCGGCCGCTCCCCCACCCGAAGAGCTGCGTGTCGCGCGTCCATAGCCCGACGCCCGAGTGCTGCGGCGCGCCGCGCGCGCCGACGACGAAGCCGGGCCGCGCGATCACGAGCTCGAGCGCCTTCTCGCGCGCGAGCTCCTGTAGCGCCCGCTCGGCCGCGATCTTCCCGCGCGCGTAGAGGCCGCGCGCCTGCGGCTGCTCGTCGAGCGGCGTCTCCTCGGTGACGGCGGGAGCGTTGCCGTCGCCGAGGAAGTAGGCGGCGACCGAGCTCACGAAGACGAGCCGCTTCACGCCGTGGCGCGCGCACGCCTCGGCGACGTTTTTCGCGCCGCCGACCATGGTCCGCTCGAAGTCGGCCCACGTCGCGCCGCCGCCGGTGGCGAGATGGACGACGGCACGCGCTCCCTCGACCGCCGCGTCGACCGCGGCGCCATCGCCGACGTCTCCGGCCGCGAGCGTCACTCCCTCGCGCCGCAGGACGTCGGGCACGAACCGCGGCCGGCGCACGAGCGCCCGCACGCGCCGCCCTTGCGCGAGCAACCGCTCGACGAGATGGGTGCCGAGGAAGCCGTTCGCGCCGGTGACGAGGATCTCGTCGTCCGATCGAGCCGCCGGCCGCGGCGTCGCCTGCGGAACCTCGTTCGACTCGGGGACGGCCGCCGCCGCGAGCTCGCACGCCTCGACGACGGCGAGCCCCTGCGCGCCGTCGCAACGATAGGGCGGGCCTCCGCGCAGGCTGGCGTGGAAGGCGGCGAGGCTGTCGCGCATGGCGACGTAGAAGAGGTCGGTCCGGCCGCGGAGCTTCAGCGTCGAGAGGACGTAGTTCGCCGCGTGGCGCCAGCCGGCGCGCAACAGCGCCTGCGCGTTCCACTGCGCGTTCTTCAGCTGATCCCAGAAGTCGGGCGCACGCGTCTTGCGCAGCCGCGTCACGTGGCCGCGCAGCAGGTCGCAGTGGAGCGAGCCGTCCTGCCCGAGCGCTCGCACGAAGCTCTCGGCGAAGTCGCGCCCGAAGGAGAGCAGGAGCGACGCCGTGCCGCGTTCATGCACGAGCGCGAGCTGCCAGGTGTCGTGGAAGACGACGCCGGGCGCGAGCTCGCGGCGGCCGCCCGGCACCGAGGTCACGGCGCGCACCGGCCCGAGCAGATCGACGAGCTGCGAGAAGGGGTGCGTCGCCTGCTCGAAGACGACGTTTCGCGGCGAGCGGAACATGAAGTGGTCGAAGTCTCGGCTCTTTAGCTGCCGCAACGGGACGGAGAGGCAGCCGAAGAGGTGCTCGATCCTGCCGAGCTCGCCGCGCGCGGCGACCTGCTTCAGCTCGACGAACGACGGGTGGAAGGTGGCGTTGTGGTTGACGCAGAGCGGCAGCTTCCTCGCGCGAGCGTCCTCGATGAGCCGGAGGGCGTCGGCGCGGCTCGTGGCGAGCGGCTTCTCGACGAAGAGGCCGATCCCGGCCTCGAGCAGCTCGAGCCCCACCCGCACGTGCTGCTCCGGCGGAACGAGGACGTGCGCGACGTCGGGCCGGCCGGCGGCGGCGAGCTCTGCGATCGAGCCGCAGGCGCGCGCGACGCCGTGGCGGCGCGCCAGCGTCTCGGCGCGCGGCTTCTCGACGTCGACGACGGCGACGACCTCGACGCCGCGCAGCTTCCGCAGGATCTGCAGGTGGTAGTCGGCGATGAAGCCGGCTCCGACGACCGCCACCTTCGTCGAGGCCGCCATCCGGCCGTCGATCATGAACCGCCGGCGCAGCAGGCGGCGCCCCCGCCGCCGCCCACGTTCGCCGGCGGCGGCGCAGATCGCGCCTGCCGGACGATCTCGCGCACTCGCTCGAGCAGGGTCGGTCCGTGGTACGGCACGCCGTCCTTGATCGTCCACTCGATGCCGCCGGCGTGAACCGGCCGCCCGCCGACGTTCACGTCGGCCCCCGTCGGATAGAGGAGCCGAAGGTTCTCGAGGGGGTTTCCGTTCACGAGGATCACGTCGGCGAGATGGCCGGCGCGGATGCGGCCGACCTGGTCGTCGACGCCGAGCACGCGCGCGCCGTTCAGCGTCGCCTGCGTGATCACCTCGAGCGGCTGGAAGCCGGCCTCTTCGTGGAGCTCGAGCTCGCGCAGGTAGCCGAAGCCGTACATCTCGTAGATGAAGCCGGCGTCCTCGCCGCAGGTGACGGTGCCGCCGAGCTCGGCGAAACGCCGCACCGCCTTCATCCAGATCCGGTAGTTCTCCTTCCAGGCGACCTCGTCGCTGTTGGTCCAGCCGATGAAGTAGCTGCCGTGGTTCTCGAGGTTGGGCTCGAAGAAGCGCTCGAGCGCCGGGTGGAGGTAGTCGGCGAACCACGGCTGGTTCTGCGCGCGCGTCAGGTCGCGCGACGCCTCGTAGATGGCGAGCGTCGGGTCCCACGCGACGTGGGCGTCGACCATCGCCTGCAGGACCTGGTCGAGCTTCTCGGGATCGGCCTCGCGCCAGATCCGGCCGGCGTAACGGAAGCGGTCGACCTCGTTGCTGTAGGAGAAGCCGGGCGGGAAGTGCTGCACGCCGCCACCCTCGATCGCCGCGTCGGGGATGCCGTACCAGTGCTCGATGCTGGTCATGCCCAAGCGGCAGCAGTCGAGAGCATTCGTCTCCTCGACGCCCATATGCGTCGTGCAGCGCAGCCCGAGCTTCTGCGCTTCGTCCATCACCGCCGTCAGCGCGTCGCGGTCCATCGAGAAGAGCTTGAGCCCGTCGGCGCCGCGCCCCTTGAGCTCGCGCACCTGCGCCCGCATCGCGTCGGGAGCCGCCGAGGTGAGAAACGGGTAGAGCCAGATGCGCGGGACGGGGAGCTCGTTCTTGCGGCTCAGCTCGCGCAGGACGAGGCTGCGGTCGAACTCGCTGCCGACGTCGCGGATCGTCGTGATCCCGCTCGCGAGCCAGAGGCCGAACTGGTACTCGTTGGGGACGGCCATTCCCGCGACCGTCTCCTGGATGTGGGCGTGGAGGCTCACGAAGCCGGGCAGCAGGTACTTGCCGGTCCCGTCGATCGCCGCGGTGGGCGGCGACTCGTCGGGCTTGAGAGGGCGGCGGCGCCCCCCCTTGGCCTCCTCGACGCTCTCGATCCGGTTCCCGCGGATCAGCACGTCGGCCGGACCGAGCGGCGGCGTCCCGTTGCCGCGCACGACCATGACGTCGCGGATCAGCAGGCTCGCGGGACGGACGCCGTGCGCGGGCGGCGCGACCTTCGAGAGGTCGACTTGCGCGTTCTGCGCTGCAACCGGTGCCGCCAATGCGACGAGCAGGAGCCGCAGCGAGCCGAGTGCAGACATGCGAAGGGTCCCTCCGCGGCCGGATTGTATCGGCCGCCTCGCGCTCACTTCTCCGCGCCCTGCTTCGTCTCCCGCGCGGCGGCGAGCAGCTTCTGGATCGCCTTGGGATCGAGCAGCTTCGAGGCCTCCTTCTCCTTCGCGTCGACGAAGAGGCCGAACCAGTCGCCCGTCATGGCGCAATCGTCTTCGCGCTGGTTGCGCGTGTAGCTGTCCTTGCCGCCGCCGAGGTCGATCAGCGCTCCGATCGCCTGGAACTGGTGGTAGCTCGAGTCGCTGCTGCCGCCCTGCGAGTCGTTCCCGCCGCCGCCGCCGTAGCGGTCGCTGCCGCCGCCGTCGACGAGGACGGCGACGGCGCTGTTGGCCGTGCCGCCGAGCGCCAGGCCGCCGACGTCGTACCGGTCGTCGCCCGACTCGTCGATCAGCCAGCCGACCCCTTCGTCCCAGCCGGCGCCGCAGTTGGCCGCGCACTTCGTGGAGTAGACGTCGTTGCCTCCCGCGTCCCACCGGATGCCGCACGCCTGGTGGACGCCGAAGCCCTGGCTGTAGCGGTAGCCGTGGTTCAGGTCGTCGCCGCCGCCGTCGTACATCAGGCCGAAGCCGAAGTAGTAGCCGCCGCCCTGGCTGAAGTTGCCTGACTCGTAGTAGTCCTTGCCGTCGCCGAGATCGACGAGCGCCGCGATCCCGCCCGCGAGCTCGATCTCCGCCGGCCCTTCCGAACGGGAGCTGCGGAACCCGGTGCAGTAGCCCTGCGACGCGCCGTGGAAGCTCTCGGGCCCCGAGTCGCCGTAGACGTCGGGCCACTGGCCGTTGGCGACGTAGCGGTCGCTGCCGCCGCCGTCGATGCAGGCGGAGAAGCCGTTGCCGCAGCCGGCGCCCTGCGCGTAGGCCCACGCCTGATAGACGTCGTCGCCGCCGCGATCGATCAGGAACGCGCCACCCGCGAAGGTGAAGCCCTGCACGTAGTCGTGCGCCTCGTAGCGGTCGTCGCCTTCGAGATCGACGAGCGCCGCGAAGCCGTACGCCGACGCTCCCTGCCCGAGCCGCCCGCTCGTGTAGCGCTCCTTCCCCTTCACGTCGACGAGCAGCGCGATCCCGCCGGCGGCGTAGGCCGGCCCGGGCGATTCACTCGAGTAGACGTCGTTGCCGTTGAGCTCGATCACGACGCTCACGAGCGCGCTCGCGTCGTCGATGACGGCCGCGCGCCTCCAGGTGTCGTCGCCGCCGAGATCGATCACCAGCGCCGCGCGGCCGCTCACCGTCGTCTTGCCGGCGCCGAGCAGGACGACGCGGCTCTCGTCGCTCACGCCGGCCGTCGCGATCACGTCACCGCTGAAGCCGTCGACCTTCGCGCCGGAGCGCACCGTCTTCGCCACCCGCTTGCCGAGCGTGGCGAGGAACGCGGGATCGGCGAGCCGCGCGACCCGCGGCGCCACCGCGAGCAGCCGCGGCCGGTCGACCTTCCGGTGGAGCGCCTTCCACTTCTCGAGGAGGGCCGCCTGCTCGAGCGTGATCTCCACCTTCGGGAAGTGGGAGCGATACCACGCCTCGCACCAGTCGGGGAAGCGGCCGCGCAGGAGCGCCTGCTCCTCGTCGGTCATGCGGCCCGTGACGTCTCTCGCCAGGTCGTGGCAGACGGCGACGTACTGCGAGAGCGCGTCGAGCAGATCTTCGTTTGCGAGCGGCGCCATCGTCTGCCAGAGGGCGTCGAGCTCGGCGAACTTCGGGTCGTCGATCGCGGCCGCAAGCTGGCAGTCGAGGAAGTCGGCGGCGCGACCGACGAGCGCCGCGACGCCGCCCTTCGCGGCATCGCCCTTCGCTTTGGGATCGACCGACGCGGCGAGCGCGTCGCGCAGCTCGCGCGCGATCGCGGGAACCGTCCACGGCTGCGCGAGCCCCTGCATCACTCGCTGGAGACGGGTCGACCCGAGCGAGAGGTCGTAGCTCTTCACCATCTGGGCGAGGCGCGCCGGCACGGCGTCGAAGTCGGCGCGAAAGCCTTTCGCCTCGGCGATCGACTGGAGAAGCCGCCACGTCGGCGGCACGCCGTCGTCGGACGCCTGGAGCGCGAGGAGCAGGACGACCTGCGTCATGACCCGGCCGATCGTAGCGCCATACTGAACGCATGGCCGGCGAGAGCTTCGAGTACGCGGTCTGCGGCGCCGGCCCCGCCGGAGCGATGGCGGCGCTCGCGCTGGCTGCGCGCGGCCGGTCGGTCGCCCTCGTTCACTGGGCGCCGCGCGCCGAGAAGCCGTGCGGCGGCGGCGTGCCGGCGCGCGGGATGGCGCGCTACGGCGCGCTGCTCGACGGCGTCCCGCGCAACGAGGCGCGCGCCGTCCGCGTCGTCGGTCCGGCCCGCGACGAGGCGGAGGTCGAGCTCACGACGCCGCTCTCGATCTTCGCGCGCCGCGAGCTCGACGACGCGTTGCGCCGCCGTGCCGAGCGAGCCGGCGCCCAGCGGATCGACGCGCGCGTCGTGGCGCTCGCGCGAACGAGCGACGGCTTCGAGCTCGAGCTCCGACGCCGCGCCGACGGGCCGATCGAGCGAGCTCGAGCTCGTTTCGTCGTCGCGGCGGATGGCGCGGCGGGGCTCGTGCGCCGGCGGCTGCTCGAGCTCGCGGGCGTGGCTGCGCCGGGGCCGGAGCAGTTCAGCCGATCGTTCACGACCTATCCCGTGATCGGTCCGTCGGCGAAGTCCGCGGTCGATTCGTCCTCAGCGTCGTCGCGCGCGCGCGCCGACGTCCTAGAGCTCGCGTGGTCCCGCGGCGTCGACGGCTACGGCTGGGTCTTCCCGCGCTCCGACCACGCCTCGATCGGCTGGTGCGCGCAGGGAACGCGCGGCAGCGAGACGATCCAAGGCTTCGGCGAGCGAGGCGTCGGCGCGTTGATCCCGTCGTTCCGCGGAGAGGTCGCGGCGCGCGCGCCGGTCGAGGGGCCGGGCTTCGCGCTCGTCGGCGACGCGGCCGGAGCGGTCGACCCGATCACGCGCGAGGGGATCCACCACGCGATGGCGACCGGCGCCGCGCTCGGCGAGTGCGATCCGCGGTCGCGGCCGGGCCGCTACTGCGCGTGGTACGACGCCGAGCTGCGTCCCGAGCTCGTGCGCGCGGCGGCGCTCGCCCCGACCTTCTTCGCGCCGCGCTTCCTCACGACGATGGTCCGGGCGCTCGCGCGCAGCGCCGCGCTGCGCGACGTCTTCCGCGATCTCGTCGCGGGGACGCAGAGCTACTCGCGGCTGAGGCAGCGGCTGCTGCGCGCTCTGCCGCGCTCGCTGCCGTCGCTCTGCGCGGCGCTGGTCGCGCCGGCTAAGCTCGCGCGCCGTTAAGGGAAGCTCGACATGCCGAGTCCACTGCCGCCGCTCGCGCAGACCCACCCGAACTCCCGCAAGATCGAGGTCGGCGAGCTGCGCGTCCCGATGCGCGAGATCTCCCTCGAAGGCGGGAAGAGCTCGCTGCGCGTCTACGACGTGACGGGACCGCAGGAGTGCGATCCGCGGGTCGGCCTGCCGAGGCGGCGCGAGCCGTGGATCGAGCCGCGCGTGCGGCGCGGCGACGCGAACCTCTCGCAGATGCACTACGCGCGGCGCGGCATCGTGACCGAGGAGATGCGCTTCGTCGCGCAGCGCGAGGAGGTCGATCCGGAGTTCGTGCGCAGCGAGATCGCGCGCGGCCGCGCGATCCTGCCCGCCAACCGCAACCACCCGGAGCTCGAGCCGATGGTCATCGGCCGCAACTTCCGGGTGAAGGTCAACTCCAACATCGGCAACTCGGCGATCCGCTCGTCGATCGAGGACGAGGTCGAGAAGCTCCAGTGGTCGCTGCGCTGGGGCGCCGACACGGTGATGGACCTCTCGACCGGCCGCGACATCCACGCGACGCGCGAGGCGATCCTGCGCAACTCGCCGGTGCCGATCGGCACGGTGCCGATCTACCAGGCGCTCGAGAAGGTGAAGGGCAGGATCGAGGAGCTCTCGATCGGCGTCTTCCTCGAGACCCTCGAAGAGCAGTGCGAGCAGGGGGTCGACTACTTCACGATCCACGCCGGCGTCCTGCTTCGCTACGTCCCCCTCACCGCGCGGCGCGTCACCGGGATCGTCTCGCGCGGCGGCTCGATCCTCGCGCAGTGGTGCCTCGCCCACCACCGGGAGAACTTCCTCTACACCGAGTTCGAGCGGATCTGCGCGCTCCTGCAAAAGTACGACGTCAGCTTCTCGCTCGGCGACGGGCTGCGGCCCGGATCGATCGCCGACGCCAACGACGCGGCGCAGTTCGGCGAGCTCGAGACGCTCGGCGAGCTGACGAAGATCGCCTGGCGCCACGACGTGCAGGTCATGATCGAGGGGCCGGGCCACGTGCCGATCCATCTCATCAAGGAGAACATGGATCGGCAGCTCGTCGCCTGCCACGAGGCGCCCTTCTACACGCTCGGCCCGCTCACGACCGACGTCGCGCCGGGCTACGACCACATCACGTCGGCCATCGGCGCCGCGATGATCGGCGCGCTCGGCACCGCGATGCTCTGCTACGTGACGCCCAAGGAACACCTCGGGCTCCCCGACCGCGAGGACGTCAAGCAGGGGATGATCGCCTACCGCATCGCGGCCCACGCCGCCGACCTCGCCAAGGGACATCCGCGCGCGCGTGACTGGGACGACGCGCTGAGCCGAGCGCGCTTCGAGTTCCGCTGGGAGGACCAGTTCAACCTGGCGCTCGATCCGGTGACGGCGCGCGCCTACCACGACGCGACGCTGCCGGGCGAGGCGGCGAAGAGCGCCCACTTCTGCTCGATGTGCGGCCCGCAGTTCTGCTCGATGAAGATCACCGAGGAGGTCCGCGCCTACGCAAGGATGCAGGGCGTCGACGCGGCCCAGGCGCTCGATCTCGGCATGCAGGAGAAGGCGGCGGAGTATCGCGCCTCGGAGAAGGCTCTTCACCGCGCCGCGCCCTGATTCCCCCACGGCGCGGCGTCCTTCCGAGCCGTCGCGCAACCGATTCGCGTCAGGCCGACGCGCTCGAGCTTCGACTCGCGCCGACTTGTCGCAATCCACCGCGGCCGCCGACTCCTCGCGCCGAGCGAGACCGGCGAGCTCGCCGAGTGGCACGTCTGCTGCGATTCCTCGCCCGCCTCGATTGCGGGTGCCGCATCGTCTCGCGGCCGGCGTCGAGGCGCTTTCCTTGAGGAGGTTTCCCGATGAAGAGCCTGATTCACTGGCATCGCAGCCCGAGGTCGGAGCTGCGAAACCGTCTCGATCGGATGTTCGAGCCGTTCTTCGGCGATCCCTGGAGCGAGGGCTTGATGCCGATCGTCTTCGGAAACGGCGCGCGTGACCTCGCCTTCGTGCCGTCGGTCGAGGTGAAGGAGACCGATTCGGAGATCGTCGTGCGCGCCGAGCTCCCCGGCGTCGACGCCAAGGACGTCGAGGTCGAGCTCCTGGACGGCCTGCTCGTGCTCTCCGGAAAGAAGGAGGAGCGGCGCGAGGAGAAGGAGGGCGAGAGCACCCACTCCGAGTTCCGTTGCGGCAGCTTCCGCCGCGAGGTCGCGCTGCCGGCCGAGGTCGAGACCGACGCCGTCAAGGCCACCTGCGAGCGGGGAATCCTGACGGTCGAGATGAAGAAGTCCAAGGCCAGCAAGGCGCGCAAGATCAACGTCGAGTCGCGTTGATCCTCCGCCACCTCGTCAGCGCCGGGGCGCCCGCGCGATCTCCCGGACGACGAGGCGACCCTGATCGTCGATGTGCACGAGCTCGCGCTCGCCGTCCTCCTCGAGGTCGGCGAGCGCGAGCGTGCCGGCTCCGCCGCGCGACGGCGCTTCTGCGAGCCGGCGGCCGTCGCGATCGACGACGACGACGCCGTCGGCCGAGGTGGCGGCGAACCGCTCGATGCCTCGACGGGGAGCCGCGGCGATCTCGACGACCGGCCCTTTGAGGATCGTGAGGAGGCGCGGCGGCGCGGAGAGCGACTCGATCAGGAGCAGGCCGCCGTCCGCGAGCCCGACCAGCGCGACCGCGTGCTCGCCGGCTTCCGACGACAGGTCGACGATCGCCGTGGCGGCGGCCGGAAGCGCGACCGTCCCGCGCGACGATCCGTCGTTGCCGACCACGCGCAGCTCGCCGCCCTCCAGCGCGACGAGGATTTCCTTCGCCCCGTCACCGTCGACGTCGGCGAGCGCGAGCGCCGTGCACTCGCGGCCGAGCTCGATCGGCGGCCGGGGCAGCGCGCCCGGATCGAAGCGCAGCAGCACGCCGCCCGCGAGCACCACGACCGCCTCGTCGCGGCCGTCGCCGCCGAGGTCCCCCACGACGAGCTGACGCACCGAAGCGCCCTTGCGCGGCGTGAAGCGCGACTCGCCGGAGCCCGTCGACCGACGGACGTCGATCCCGCCGCCGGCGTCGCCGGTCACGAGGCGCGGACTCGCGTCGGCGCCGAGCCGTCCGAGCGCGAGCGCCGTGATCGCGTTCGGAGACGGCCGATCGGCCGAGGCGCTGCGCAGCCCGCCGGCGTCCCAGGAGAGCGCGCGCAGGCCGCCGTCCTCGCTGCCGAGCCACACGCACCTCGCCTCGACGTCGATCGAGAGCGCCGTCGTGGCGCGTCCCGCCTTGAGCTGCGCGAGCCGGCGCCCATCGGCGGCGAGCGCCACGATCGTCCCGCCCTTCTCCTCCGCAAGGAGCCGGGCCGCCCCGAGCACGCCCTCCGGGACGACCGCGAATCGAATGACGTCGCTCAACGCCTTCCACCGCACGTCGCCTTCGCTCGCCAGCAGCTCGAACCGGTCGCCGCCGTATCGGACCGCGAGGTCCTCGACTCCGTCGCCGTCGAGATCGGCGGCCGCGAGCGCTGCGACCCGGCCGACCGTCGGCAGCTCGAACCGCTGCGCGCCGTCCGTGGTGCATCCGACGAGCCCGCGCGTCGTGGCGACGACGATCGTCGGTTCGCCGCCGGCCGAACGGACGACCGCGAGCGCCTCGCTCTCGCCGACTTCGATCGACGCCGTCTCGTTCCCGTCCCGATCGAGCAGCCGCAGCCGGCCGTCGTCGCTCGTGAACGCGAGCCGGTCGCCGCTCGCTCCCGACACGACGCTCGCGTGGCGGAGCGCGAGGCTGCGCTCCCAACGGAGGGAGCCGCCTCCTTCCGCGTCGAGCGCGAAGCAGCGCACCCCGCTCACGTCGATCGCGGCGAGGAGCGTCGACTCGCGCCCGTTCAGGAGCGCGAGCGAAGCGTTCTCCGAGAACGGCCCACCGCCGCCGGCCACCGCGACCGGCGCCTTTCCCGGCTCGAGCAGCAGCAACGTGGCCCGCGTCAACGCCGCGACACGAGGCCACAGACCCGGCCCGGTCGCCAACGCGTAGATGGCCGAGCCGAGATTCCCGAGCGAGGGAGCGCCAGTCGCCGCACCGGCCGCTGCGTCGAGGTCATCGACGCTCCCGAGGTCGGTCGCCACGAGCCAGTGGACCGATCCTCCCGCCGCCTCCACCGCGATCAGCGCCGTCACCCGGCCGGGGATCGTCCTCTCGAACGCGACCGTGCCGTCGGCCTCGAAGCCGCGCACGAAGCCGAGCAGGCCGCGGCTCGCGGCAACGGCGAGACGCGCGCCGCGGCCCGACGGACCATGAGCCGCCGCGATCCGATAGGGCTCGGCGGCGAGATCGGCGAAGGGTCGCACCGCGCCCTCGCCGTCGACGGCGAGGATGCGGCCACCCTCCTCTGCGACGATCAGCTCGCTGCGGTCGTCGCCGTCGACGTCGGCGGCGGCCGGCGGCGCGGCGACCGGCGCCAGTTCTCGCGTCCAGCGCACGAACAGGGGCGCCAGCCACACTCGCGCGACGCGCTGCTCGTCGGCGGCAAGGTCGAGTGCGCGTGCTCCCTCGAGCCGGCAGGCGTCGTGGCCGGCGGCGCGCACTCGCAGCGCATGGCGTCCCGGCTTGAGCCGCAGCGGCTCGAGCTGCGGCAGCGTGACCCGGTGGCTCGGCGGGCCGACGGCGAGCTCGCCGTCGAAGAGCTCCGCGATCGCGCCGGCCGGCTCGCTCTCGATCGTGAGCCGTGCCGTGGAGCGCGCCCACGCCACGGGATCGAGCGCGCCGAAGCGGCGGCCGGCTGCCAACGCGACGACGAAGACGGCGGCGCACACCACGGCGACGCGCGTCGGCTTGGAGCGCCACGCCGAAGCGACGGCTCGATGCCACTCGCCGACGCGGGCCCGCGTCGGCCGGCCGCGGACGAATCGCTCGAGGTCGCGCGCCAGGTCGGCGGCCGTCGCGTAGCGGTCGTCCGGCCGCAGCGCCATGGCGCGGCGCACGATGGCGTCGAGGACCTTCGGCAGGTCGGGGCGGAGCTGCCGCGGCGGCAACGTCTCGCCGCCCTCGATCTTGTCGAGCACCTCGCGCGCGCTCGTCCCTTCGAACGGCCGCTGCAGCGTGAGCAGTTCGTAGAGCACGACGCCGAGCGAGTAGACGTCGACCCGGCGGTCGAGCGCGATGTGGCCGCCGCCGCACTGCTCGGGCGCCACGTAGTAGGGGCTGCCGACGAGGTCGCCGGTCTGCGTGAGGGCGGGGAGCCCTTCTTCACGCGCAAGACCGAAGTCGATCAGCAGCGGCCGTCCGTCCCGCCGCAGCAGGAGGTTGGAGGGCTTGACGTCGCGGTGGAGCACGCCGTGCTCGTGGGCATGGTGGAGGGCGCGCGCGATCGCCGCGATGATCCGCGCCGCCGCCGCGAAGGGGCGCGTCGAGAAACGGTCGACGAGCTGCGGATCGCGCAGCGTTGCCGGCTCGCCTCTCGCTCGCGCCGCGAGCGCCGCGATGACTTCGGCGAGCGACGCGCCGTCGACGAGCTCCATGGCGAAGTAGTGGACGCCCTCCTCCTCGCCGACGCCGGTGACCGGAACGATGTGGTCGTGGCGCAGCGCCGCCGCCGCGTGCGCCTCGCGGAGAAAACGGTCGACCGCCGAGCGCTGGAGCGTGAGGTGCGCCTCGAGGACCTTCAGCGCGACGCGCCGACCGGCCGCATCCACCGCCTCGTAGACGACGCCCATCCCGCCGCGGCCGATCTCGCGCAGGATTTGAAACCCGCCGAGCAGCCGCCCTTCCGGAGACGTCGCGTGCGGCATCGTCTGCTTCCCGATGCTGCGGACGCGGCCGATCTTAGCGCGGCGCGCGACTCAGCCGCCCAACGCTCTCCGCACGGCCTCCACCATCTCGCGGTGGCGCTTGATGAAAGCCTCATAGGACTCGTCCGGCTGCCGGTAGGTCGTCACGACCCACGGCTCGACCGGATGATTGGGATCCTGCACGGTGGTGGTGAGCACCTGCGCCGGCGCCGTCCCGCCCGTGCCGCCGCCCCCCGCGAGGAGCAGCACCGGACCGGACCCGACGACGACCGCCGAAGCGACCACGTCGCCGCGGCACTCGATCTTGCCAACGACCTCCACCGCTCCTGTCGTCGCGGAGCCCGCGTTGGGGCTCCACGCCAGGCAGGAGAGCAGCGCCATCATCACTTCCATCAGCATGCGTCTGCCTCCTGAACGGAGGATCGATGCCGACGATCTGGCCTTCTCTCCGCACGGTGCGTCGAGTGGGAAGGTCGTTCGACCCTCTGGAAAGTCCTTCGCCCGGCGTCGAGCAAAACTTGACGGAATCCCTACTCTCGCCGTTCGCCGGTTGCCGACCGACCCGGCTGGACCTACGAAGAGGCGCACTTCCGAAGGGTTCCCGAGGGTTCTTCCTTGTGCCGCAGCTTCCTCCTCGCCGCCGGCCTCGCGGCGGCGGGGTCCATCGACGGAGACGAGGTCTCGCGCCTGCGCGAGCAGGCGGCGACGCCGCAGGCTCCCGCCGCGCTCGCGCGGCTGGTCGAGCTCGCGGTCGTGGCCGGCGACGCGCAGACGGCCTGCGCCGCCACCGACGCGCTCCCCTCCTTCGGCACGAGCGGCGACCTCGCGCTCGATCGCGTGCTCCACTACGCCGTCCGGCTCGACGCCAGGGCACGCGCGCTCGAGCTGTGCGCCGCGCGCCGCCATCCCGAGGACCGCGGCCTCTTCGTCGAGCTCGCGGCCTCCAACGCGCCGACCTCGCTGCGGCTGCGCGCGATCGAGCTGCTCGCCGTCGACCGCGAGGCGCTGCCGCTGCTCGTGCCGCTGCTCGATTCCGGCGACGCGAGCGTGCAGGCGCGGGCGCTGCGCATTCTCGGCGAGGCGCGCATCGGCGGCGCGCTCGAGCGGGCGCGCGAGCTCCTCGCCCCGAACTCGCGCGGCGAGACGCTCCAGAAGATCACGGCGATCGACGTGCTGCGCGTCGACGGCGACCCCGACTCGATCCGACGGCTGATCGAGGTCACCGGCCGCGAGCTCGGCGACGTGCGCGACTTCGCCTTCAAGTCGCTGCTGGTGATGGACCGCGGCGCCGTGCTGCTCCTGCTGCTGCCGATGCTGGAGCCGGCCTCGCCGGCGCCCGATGCGCTCGTGGCGCTCGAGATCGTCGCCCACGTCGACGCCGGCGCGCTGCCGGAGCTGCGCGACGCCGTCCGCGGCGCGCTGGACCACCGCGACCCCTCGGTGCAGGCGGCGGCGGCGCGCACGGCGGTCGCCCTGCGCGACCGCGAGGCCCTGCCGCGGCTCAAGCGCGAGACCGCGAGCCTCGATCCGATGGTCGCGGTCGCCGCGATCGAGGCGCGCACCGAGCTCGAGCGCGACGATCCGGTCTGGCGAGAGACGCTCCGCCGCCTGCTGCGCTCGACCAGGGTCCCGCTGCGGCTCGCCGCGGTGCGATCGCTCGCCCGGATCACGGACGAGCAGACCGTGCCGCTCCTGATCGCGCTCCTCAACGACGACGAGTGGCGCGTGCGCGAGGCGGCCGTCGAGGGGCTCGGCGCGCTGCGCTCCCCCGCCGCCATCGAGCCGCTGCTCGCCCGCCTCGAGAAGGAGCGGCTGCGCGTGCGCGGCGCGGTCGTGCGAGCGCTGCGCCGTACATCGGGCATGCCGTTCCGGGACTGCGCGCGCGACTGGCGGCGCTGGTGGAGCGACGTCGAGGCGACCTTCGCCGTCCCGCCGCTCGAGCAGGTCGAGGCGATGGAGACGCGGCTCGCCCGCAACGCCGAGCACGGTCCGACGCGCGCGAGCTTCTACGGCCTTCCGGTCGACTCCGACCACCTCGCGCTCGTCGTCGACGTCTCCGGCAGCATGAACGAGATCGACCCTGCGCAGCGAAGCGCCACGCAGCTCGAGCCGACGGCCCGCGGCTCGATCCCGACCAAGCTCGAAGTCGCCAAGGTCGAGATCGAGCGCCTGCTCGAGCGCCTTCCCGACGGCGCCGCCGTGAACCTCCTCTTCTTCAGCGGAGCGGTCGAGCGCTGGCAGCTCGGCCTCGTGAACCTCCACTCAAGCGGCGCCGCGCGCGCGAGCGCCTTCGTGCGCGAGCGGCGCGCCGGCGGCGGGACCAACCTCTTCGACGCGCTCGACGAGGCGCTCGCCGATCCGCAGGTCGACACGATCTACCTGCTCTCCGACGGCCATCCGACGGCCGGGAAGATCGTCGACCCGACGCTGCTGCGGGCCGAGATCCGGCGACGCAACGTGGCGCGGAACGTCCGGATCCACGTCGTCGCGCTCGGCCGCGGAAGCCCGCTGCTCCACCATCTCGCCGAGGACTCGGGCGGCGCGCTCGTCCAGCGCTGAGACGCTCTTTCCTTCCCCTCTTTCCGACCCTTCAGCGCCCGGCGCCGCGGGGCCGATCCCGGTGGGATGAGAGCCGCAAGATCGGCGCTGCCGCTGGCGCTCGTGGGACTCTGCTCGCTGCCGGCGTTGATCGCCCTCATCGCGCTGTCGGCCGTCGTCCGCGCGCCACGCCCGCTCGACGACGAGGGCAGCGAGGCCGCGGCGCGCCGCCTCCTCGTGCTGCGCGCCGCCGAGCTCGACTCGTGGCTGCGCCAGGAGCTGCTCGCGCCGGTCGACCGGACCGCCTTCGCCGAGCCGGGCGGCGCGCCGGAAGCGGCGCAGCCGTGGCGCGAGGTCGTGCGCTCGCTCGAGGAAGCGGCCTCGCGAGGCGCGGGCAGCCACCGTCTGCTGCCTCCGATCGAGCTCGGGAGCGAGCCGGGCAGCTCGATCCGCGCCGCGATCGGAGCGCGGCGCTTCACCCCCTTCCTGTCCATGGACGGTCTCGTCGAGGTCGAGTGGCTGCGCGGCGCGCGCCTCTTCGCCTCGCTGCTCGAGCAGTCGCCCGCCGCGAACGAGGCGCCGCTCGCCGCGAACGGGCCTCCCATCACGCCGTGGCTCGACGCGGCGCTCGTCCTGGCGAGCGACCTGCGCTCGACGGGGCTGCTCGCCGCGGCGCTCGGCGCGGCCGAGCTCGAGGAGGTCGTCGAGCGGCGGCTCGCCCGGACCGGCGACGACGGCGACCTCGCCGCGCTGCGCCAGATCGCGGCGCACGCGGAGGCCGCGATCGCGTCGCTCCCGACGCCCGAACGGATCGCCGAACGCGAGTCGCGCCTCGCGCAGGCGTGGGTCTGTGCCCACGCGAGGGTGGCGCCCTTCTCGGCGCTGCTCGACGAGGACGACCCCGAAGGGCCGTGGCCGGTCGTCGCCGCCGCCGCCTCGGTGCAACGGCTCGAGTCCTACGGCTACCGGCTGCGCGAGCTGCTCGCCGCCGCGCCGAGCGACCGCGTGCGCGCGAGCTACGAGGCGTGGGCCGCCGCCTTCGCCCGCGATCTGCCGGCCGCGGCGCCGCTCGTCGCCGACGAGGCGCTGCTCGCGCCGCTGCGCGACACGAGGAGCCGGCTCGCGCGGATCCGCGCCGCCGCCGTTGATCGGCTGCGCCGGCGCCAGTAGCGTCCGCACGCCCATGAGCCCGCACTCGAGCGTGATCGCGACCCGGATCGATCCGGGCTCGAAGCCGTTCCTCGCCGCCCGCGCCGCGATGGAGAAGCTGGTCGAGGCGATTCGCTCGGACGAGCGGCGGATCGCGCTCGGCGGCGGGCCGAAGGCGATCGAGCGGCAGCACGAGAAAGGGCGGCTCACCGCGCGCGAGCGGATCGCCCGGCTCGTCGACGTCGGCAGCGAGTTCCTCGAGCTCGGCGCCTTCGCCGCTTGGGGCATGTACGAGGAGTGGGGCACGCCGGCCGCGGCCGGCGTCGTCACCGGCGTCGGCCGCGTGCACGGCCGCCCGTTCATGATCGTGGCGAACGACGCCACGGTGAAGGCGGGCGCCTTCTTCCCGATGACGTGCAAGAAGGTGCTGCGCGCGCAGCGCATCGCGCTCGACAACCGGCTCCCGCTCATCTACCTCGTCGACTCGGCCGGCGTCTTCCTGCCGCTGCAGGACGAGGTCTTCCCCGACGAGGACGACTTCGGCCGCGTCTTCCGCAACAACGCGGTGCTCTCGGCGAGAGGCATTCCGCAGATCGCCGCGATCATGGGGATGTGCGTGGCGGGCGGCGCCTACCTGCCGGTCATGTGCGACACGCTGCTGATGACCGAGGGGTCGGGGCTCTTCCTCGCCGGGCCGGCGCTCGTGAAGGCGGCGATCGGGCAGACGACACCCTCCGAAGAGCTAGGCGGCGCAGCGATGCACGCCGAGATCTCGGGCACGGTCGACTTCAAGGAGAAGGACGACGAGAGCTGCCTCGGCCGGCTTCGAGCGATCGTCGAAAAGATGGGCGCGCGGCCGCGCGCGAGTCCCTTCGACCGCCAGACGGCGCGTCCGCCCGCGTGCGATCCGGCCGAGCTCGACGGCATCGTCTCGCCCGACCCGATGAAGGAGTACGACGTCCACGAGATCGTGGCGCGGCTCGCCGACGGCAGCGAGTTCGAGGAGTACCGCGCCGACTATGGCCCGACCGTCGTCTGCGGCTTCGCGCGGATCGGCGGCTTCGCGGTCGGGATCGTCGCCAACCAGAAGACCCACTCCCGCCGCGCCGGCCATCCCGTCGAGTTTGGCGGCGTGATCTACCGCGAGAGCGCCGAGAAGTCGGCGCGCTTCGTCCTCGACTGCGGCCAGAACCGGATCCCGCTCTGCTTCCTGCACGACGTGAACGGCTTCATGGTCGGCAAGGAGTCCGAGCGCGCCGGGATCATCCGCGCCGGCGCCAAGATGGTGAACGCCGTCAGCAACGTGCCGGTCCCCAAGATCAGCGTGATCCTCGGCGGCTCCTTCGGCGCCGGCCACTACGCCATGTGCGGCAAGGCGTACGACCCGCGCTTCCTCTTCGTCTGGCCGACCGCGCGCTACGCCGTCATGGGCGGCTCGCAGGCGGCCGGCACCCTCGTCGACCTGCGCGTCCAGCAGCTCGAGAAGTCGGGGAACAAGCTCGCGAAGAAAGAGGTCGATGCGTTGCGCGCCGACGTCGAGGCCCGCTACGCCACCGCTCTCGACCCCCGCTACGCCGCCGCCCGCCTCTGGTGCGACCGGATCCTCGAGCCGGCGAAGACGCGCGACGCGCTGATCCTCGCGCTCGAGGTCGCGTCGCTGAACCCCGACGTCGCGGAGCTGAGGACGGGCGTTTATCCGTCGTAGTCGCGGCGGCAGGAGGATCCCTGCCGTGCGAGGCGAGCTGCTACTTCACGTACCCGAGCGCCCGCAGCTCGTTGAGCCGCTCCTCCTGCAGCGAGCCCATGACCGCGCCGGTGGTGTCGGCGGGGCGAGCGGGCGCGAGGTAGGGGCCGAAGGAGCGGATGGTCTTCGTCGCGGCGCCGGTACGCAGGTCGGACGGGAGCGCCTCGAGGATCGGCGCGCCGTCCATCTCGGCGGAGCGCGGGAAGCCGAGCAGCGCGAGGACGGTCGGCGCCACGTCGTCGATCGTCGGCTTGTGAGGGAGCACGGCCGGGCCGCGGACCCCGGCGCCCCACGCGAGGAAGACGCCGTCGGGGGCGTGCTCGTGGCCGATCTTCGCGGCGTCGTCGTACTCCCAGCCGTGGTCGGAGACGAGGAGCACGGTCGTCCGCTCGTCGGCGCGCGCGACGAGACGGCGGAGCAGCGAGTCGGTGAACTCGTAGTAGCGGTCGACGATCCGCGGCTCGCGGAAGCTGCGGTGGCTCACATTGTCGACGCCGGAGAGATAGAGCATCAGGAGATCGACCGCCTCGCTCTCGACGAGGTGGTCGGCCGCGGCCGCCGCGAAGGCGTCGCTGGTCTGGATCACGTGGAAGGTGTGGAGCCAGCCGGGCTGCGCCGCGAGGCGCTGACGTTCCGGGTCGGAGAGGTCCTCGAAGAAGGGCTGCGCGAGGATCGCGGCCGGGTCGTCGCCGGGATCGAGGTACGGGAGCTTCGCCAGCGCCTGCATCAGGCCGGCGGGATGGGTGAGCCCCGTCGTGCCGCCGGAGAGCGCCTGGTGTTTCTCCATCAGGAAGGCGGCGCGAGAGGGGTTGTTGTCGGAGACGAGGGCGCCGTTCACCGGCTCGGCGGGCCAGGTGGCGAACCAGTTCACGACGGCGACGCGGCGGCCGTGGTCGGAGAGGACGTTCCAGAGCGCCGGCACGCGGCGATGACACGCGGTCACCGGCACCTCGTGGAGCAGGTCGCCGCGGAAGAGGGCGTTCACGAGCTCGGCCACGCCGCCGAGCCGCGGCAGGAGCGGCGTTTTTCGGAGGCGCTGGATCCCGCGCTCGAGACCGGGCACCGGCGTCTCGGTGAAATCGAGAACACCGTGCACCTCGGGCGCGCAGCCGGTCGCGATCGTCGTCCAGAGCCGCGGCGACCAGGTCGGCAGCCGGGTCGAGAGCGGCGCGCGGACGCCTTCCTGGATCAGCCGCGCGAAGGTCGGGAGGCGGCCCGCCGCGACGAGCGCGTCGATCTTGCGCCACTCGGCGCCGTCGACGCCGATCAGGAAGACGCGACGGCCCGGCTCGCCGATGTCGAACGGCTGCGCTTGCGCCGGCGCGGGCCGACGCGCGCGCAGGGCCGCTCCGGTGCTCGCCGCCACGAAGAGCAGGAGCGTCGCCATCGCCGCGCCGCGCTCGAGCCGGCGCAGCGCGCCGATGCGCCCGCCGCCGAAGAAGAGCGTCGCGGCGAACGCGACGACCGCCGCCGCCGCGAAGGAGACCGTGTGCGGCAGCTCGAGCGCGACGGCCGCCGCGTGCAGTGCGACGGTGATCGCCAGGAAGAGCCACGCCTCGATCAACGCGCCCGGGAACGAGACGCCGCCCGCGAGCGGCGCGCGCCGCGCCACGCGCCGCACGACGCGCTGCGCGAGCGCGACCGCCGCGCCGCCGACGGCCATCGCCGCGCCGTAGATCGCGCCGAGCCACGCGACGATCACGAGCGCGTCGTGCGCCCCGACGATCGACGGGTTCGCCCGCACGAGGGTGAACGCGGCGAGCGCGCCGGCGCCGACGCCGGCCAGCAGCCATCCCGCGATCCGCGACAGACCCTCGCTCACGCGCCCGGCTTTCTCGTCCATCCGGTCGCCATCATCGGCCCGCGCGGCTCGTTTGCGTGATCTCGACCATCCGCTCGAGGGCGCGGCGGGCGTGGGCGACGACGGTCGCCCGCTCGTCGGGGGCGAGGCGCTCGCGGGCGCCGGTGAGCTCGTCGACGACGTCGCCGGCTTCCACGTGGTTGGCGTCGGGCGCTCGTCCTTTGAGCAGCAGGTCGACCATGGCGACGAGGTGCGGCGGGTCGTTGCGCGACATGGTCGCGCAGCCGCAGCCGATCGACTGGAACGAGGGGTCAGGGATGTCGGCGAGGTGGACGACCTCGACGCCTCTCGTCTTCGCCAGCTCGCGGGCGTTCTTCACGAAGTGACCCTCGGTGGCGATCGCCAGCTTCGCGCCCGGCTTCGCGTCGGTCACGGCGCTCCAGAGGTACTTCGTCGAGCCGGCGCCGTCGGCCGCCTGCACCACCGGCAGCGGCGACTCCGGATGGACGAGCACCTTGAAGCCGCGCTCGCGCCAGTAGTCGACCATGTCGGGCCGGAAGACGGTGTGCACCCCGCAGTAGGAGCCCCACAGGATCACGCGCGCGCGGTCGAGCCGCTCGCGGTCGGCCGGCTTCATCGCGGCGATCCGCGTGCGCGCCCCTTCGTCGCCCGCCCCCCACAGGAACTGCTCGGCGTCCGGAACGCCGCACCACCAGCAGGCGGCGCGTCCGAGGTGCTGGTCGGGGACGAAGAGGACCTTCGTCTTCTGGCCGAGCGCCCAGGCGAGGACCGCCTTCGCGTTGCTCGAGGTGCAGACGGCGCCGCCGCTCTCGCCGGCGAGCGCCTTCACGCGTCCCGACGTGTTCATGTAGGCGACGACGAGAAGCTCGTCGCCGTAGCGTGCGCGCAGCTCGTCGAACGCCGGCGCGACGTGGTGCTCCTTGGCGTACATCTCGAGCGTGCAGCCGGCGCGCGGATTCGTGATGTAGACCTTCTGGTGCGGCCCGGCGAGTGTTGCGATCGCGTCGGCCATGAAGTGGACCGCCGACTCGACGATGAGCTCCGCCTTCGCGTTCGTCCGCGCCTGCAGCGCGAGCTCGTAGCTGTCGGCGACCCGGCCGCCGTAGCGCTCGACCAGCTTGACGATCTCGCCGCCCATGTAGTAGTGGGCGAGCAGCAGGAGGCGCGGCCCGAGCTCCTTGCGCGCCGGCTCGAGGTAGCGGTCCATCCAGGGCAGCACCGACTCGGGCGTCCGATCGGGCAGCGCCAGGTACTCCTGCGCGTAGGGCTTGAACTCCTCCTGGTACCAGTCGAGCGGCAGGTCGCTCTGGCAGATCGGGATCCCCGGCTCGATCCGGATCCCGCTGCTCTTGAAGAGCCGCTCTGTCGTGCGCGTCGGCGTCGAGGTGCCGCTGGACATGGGCGCGATGTTAAGCGCGATTGCGCCGATCGCGGCCGGGCGTCAGGAGTGGCCGCTCAGTCAAGGCGACGGCGGCGATTGGTACGCTCGCGTCGATGGCCGCTCCCGCGATCGATCTCGTCGAGTGCCCGCGCGACGCGTTCCAGGGCTTCGCGGCACCGATCCCGACGGAGCGCAAGGTCGCGCATCTGCGCGCGCTCGTCGCGGCCGGCTTCCACGCGATCGACTTCGGTTCGTTCGTCTCGCCGAAGAGCGTCCCGCAGATGGCCGACAGCGAGGAGGTCTTCCGCGCGCTCACGGCCGCGGGCGCCACGTCGGGCGTCGACTGGATCGGCATCGTCGCCAACGAGCGCGGGCTCGAGCGGCTGCTCGCTCTGCCGGGCATCACGACCGCCGGCTTCCCCTTCTCATGTTCGAATGCGTTCCAGGAGAAGAACACCGGCGCGTCGATCGCCGACACCTGGCCGCGGCTCGACGCTCTCGTGCGAGCGACGGCCGCGGCCGGCCGCCGGCTCAAGGTCTACCTCTCGATGGCCTTCGGCAATCCGTTCGGCGATCCCTGGTCGCCCGAGCTCGTGGTGGAGATGGCGCGGCAGATGATCGACCGCGGCGTCACGATCCTGCTGCTCGCCGACACCGTCGGCACCGCGACACCCGACGCCGTCGCGCGGCTCTGCGGCGAGGTCGGCGCGGCGGCGCGCGGGCTCACCTTCGGCGTCCACCTGCACGCGCGGGTGAGCGACTTCGCCCCAAAGGTCGACGCGGCGCTGCGCGCCAGCTGCCGCCTCTTCGACGCGGCGCTCGGCGGCGTCGGCGGCTGCCCCTTCGCGGGCGACGACCTCGTCGGGAACCTCCCGACCGAGCCGCTCGTCGACCACCTCCGCCTCCGCGGCTTCGACCCGGGGATCACCGCCGACCGGCTCGAGGCGGCGAGCGCCTCGGCCGCGGCGCTCGTCGCCGCGTTCGGACCCCCGCGAGCAACGGCATGACCTCGTCTTCGTCGCCCGTCCTGGTCGAAGCGCGCGGCGCGGCGCTCGTCGTCACGCTCAACCGCCCCGACGCGAAGAACGCCCTCTCCGCCGAGCTCGTGGGCGCGCTGCAATCGGCGCTCGACGACGCCTGGAAGGAGCGACGCGTCCGCGGCGTCGTGCTGACCGGAGCGGGCGCCGACTTCTGCGCCGGCGCCGATCTGAAGGAGCTGCAGCAGGCGACGACGAAGACGCACGTGGAGAACCTCGCCGCCTCGCGCCGACTCGCCGACCTCTTCCGGGCGATCCACGTCGGGCAGAAGCCGGTCGTCGCCGCGGTGCGCGGCCACGCGCTCGCCGGCGGAGCCGGGCTCGCCTGCGTCTGCGACCGGGTCGTCGCCGCGAGCGATGCGCGTTTCGGTTTCACCGAGGCGAGGATCGGCTTCGTGGCGGCGATCGTCGCCCGCTTCCTGATCGAGCGAGCGGGCCCGCGCGTCGCGCGCGACCTGCTGCTCACGGCGCGCCGCGTCGACGCGAGCGAGGCGCTCGCGCTCGGGCTCGCCGACGAGCTCGTCGCGCCCGACGAGCCCGGCGGAGTCGTCGCGCGCGCGATCGCGTGGATCGAGAGCCTCAAGCCCTGCGCGCCGCTCTCGCTCGCGGCGACGAAGCTCGTGCTCGCCGGCCTCGCCGGCAAGGAGCTCGCCGAGGGGCTCGACTTCGCCGCCGAGCAGAACGCGAAGATGCGGTCGCAGGGCGACTTCGCCGAAGGCGTGGCGGCGTTCCTCGAGAAGCGCAAGCCGAGGTGGCTCGCCGAGCCGTGACGCGGCAGCGTGGAGCCGTCGCGGTCGCGCTTCTCGTCGCGAGCACGGCGGCGCTCTCGTGGCTGCCGGCGCTCGCGGGCGAGACGCTCGAGAACGGCGAGATCGCGCTGCGGGAGTCGTACGCGCGGCCCCTCTATCTCCTGCTCTGCGCCGTCGCCGGCGCCTCCTTCCTCGCGCTCGCGCGGCGGGCGTGGGACGCAGGACCGGAGCTCGCGCCCAGGAGAGCGGCGCGCGCGGTCTGGCTGGTCGCGCTCGCGCTGCGGCTGCCGGCGCTCTTCGCGCCGCCGTGGCTGTCGGACGACCTGTCGCGCTACATGTGGGAAGGCGAGGTGCAGCGAGCGGGCCGCTCGCCCTACGTGCTCGCGCCGGCGGCGAGGGAACTCGAAGGGCTCGACGACGCGCTGCGCGCCCGCGTCGCCCATCCCGAGATCCCGGCCGTCTACCCGCCGGCCGCGCAGATCCTCTTTCGCGTCGCGGCGCACGGAGTGACGAGCTGGAAGCTGGTCGTCTGCGCCGCCGACCTCGCGCTCGTCGCGTTCCTGCTGCGACGACTCGCCCGCCGCGAGCTGCCGCCGGCGCGCGCGATCCTCTACGCGTGGCATCCCCTCGTCGTTCTCGAGTTCTGCGGCAGCGGCCACGTCGACGCGATCGCGCTGCTGCTCGCGCTCGGGTCGATCGCGCTCGCGCGCGGGACACGTCAACGCGAGCTCACGAGCGGCGCGCTCGCCGGGCTCGCCGGCATGGTCAAGCCGCAGGGTTTCGTGCCGCTGGTCGGCTTTCTCGTACAGCGGCGATTCGCGGCGCTCGCGGCGGCGCTCTGCGCGGCGCTGCTGGTTACGTTGCCGTTCGCCGGTGACGGCGCGCGACTCTTCGGCGGCCTGCGCCGCTACGCCCACGACTGGGAGTTCAACGGCCTCGTCTACCCGACGATGGTGCGCGTCGCCGGGTCGCTGAAGAGCTTCCTCGAAGGGCTGCCGACGGAGCCGCTCGGCCTCTGGAAGGTGCGCGAGCTCGGCTACCCGATCGTCCCCAACCAGCTCGCGCGCAAGCTCGCGCTCGCGCTCTTCGTGCTGCTCGCGTGGTGGCTCGCGCGTCGGCTGCGGGAGCGCCCGGCCGCGCTCGCGCTTGGCCTGCTCGTCGCGTTCCTAGTCACGGTGCCGGCCGCCCATCCCTGGTACATCGCGTGGCTCGCCCCGTTCCTCCCGTTCCTGCCGCGGCGGACCGGACGCGCGCTGCTGCTGCTCACGATCACGACGCTCGCGGCGGGAGCCGTGAAGGTGCAGAGCCTGGCGACGGGAGTGTGGACGGAGCCGCCGTGGGTCGCGCTGGCGACGTGGCTCCTTCCCTGCGCCGTCGGCGCGATCGATCTCTGGCGCGTGAAGACGGCCGACGAGCCGCCGGCCGGCGTCACGCCGCCCGAAGCTCGGTCATGAGCGCGCTCGCAAGCCGCTGGTACTGATCGGGCTTGTTGTAGAGCTGCGCGGAGATCCGAAGCAGCCGCTTCGGCGGCTCCGGCCAGGGCATGACCGGCACCTCGATCCGATGTTTCTCGAAGAGTCGCGTCTGAAGCGGATCGACGCCGAGTGGCGCCGCGGCCGGGCTTGCCGGCGCCGACGGCTCACTTGGGTCGGGCAGCGGGACGGCGGCGAGCGAGCCGACCATCGACTCGGGGCAGGAAGGCTCGATCCCGAGCGCCGCAATGAGGCGGCTGCGACCCTCGAGCACGAGCTCGCGGTTGCGCCGCTTCACCTCGTCCCAACCGCCCGGCACGAGCGAGCCGACGAACTCGATCGCTTTCGGGATCACGAGCCACGGCGTCGGATCGAACGTGCCCGGCCAGTCGAACTCGAGCCTGAACCTCGACCGATCGGTCCGGCGCGAGTTGGCGCCGTGGCTGATCGAGAGCGGCCGGATCGCCTGGCGCCGGTCGCGCCGCACGTGCAGCAGCGCCGAGCCCTTCGGCGTGCACATCCACTTGTGGCAGTTGCCGGTGTAGTACGCGGCGCCGAGCTTCTCGAGATCGAGCGCGAGCTGCCCCGGCCCGTGCGCGCCGTCGACGAGCGTGTCGACGCCGCGTTCTGCGAGCGACCGGACGATCCGGTCGACCGGGAAGATCAGGCCGGTCGGGCTGCTCACGTGGTCGAGGAGCAGGAGGCGCGTGCGCGACGTCACCTGTTCGAGCACCCGCTCGACCACGATGTCGCCCGATGAGATCGGGAACGGGATCTTCGCCACGACCACGGTCGCGCCGCTCTGCCGCGCGACGAAGTCGAGCGCGTTTCGGCTCGCGTTGTACTCCTGGTCGGTCGTGAGCAGCTCGTCGCCCGATCGGAAGGTCAGGCTGCGCAGCACCGTGTTGACGCCGGTCGTGGCGTTGGCCACGAAGGCGAGTCCCTCGGGATCGGCGCCGACGAAGCGGGCGAGCGCGGCGCGGGCGTGGTCGAGGTGGCGCTCGAGCTCGCGGTGCATGAAGAGCACCGGCTCGCGCTCGAGCCGCTGCTGCCACGCGCGCTGCTCGGCGAGCACCGGCTCGGGACAGGCGCCGAACGAGCCGTGGTTCAGGAAGTCGATCGCCGGGTCGAGGTTCCAGTGGCGGGCGAGGTCGTTCGCGGCGGCGGGCGTCGTCGGGCTCACGGTCGAGAGGTTTCCTGCGGCGGGAGGGTAGAAGGGCCGCGCGAAGTTATCGCGTTCGCGAGGACGCAGGAATCGTCGTGCGCCGGGGAAGGCTCTCGATCGCCGCCGTGCTCATCGCCGCCGGCGCGCTGCGCGCGCTCGGCATCGGCTTCGGCCTCCCCTACCCCTACGCGGCGGTCGACGAGCACATCGTCACCGACCGCGCCGTGCTCATGACTTCGGGCGACCTGAACCCCCACTATTTCGCCTACCCGTCGCTCTCCTTCGATCTGCACGCGCTGCTCGCGCTCGCGGTCCACGCGGTCGGACGGATCGGCGGAGCGTGGAGGTCGCTCGCCGGGTTCGCCACGAGCTACTGGCTCGACCCGACGCCCTTCCTTCTCGCTGCCCGCTGGCTCACCCTGGCGATCGCGGTGGCGAGCGTCTGGGCGACGAGCCGACTCGCCTCCGGACTCGCTCGTGCGCGCCTCACCGACGGCGGCGACCACGGCGATGAAAACAGCAACGCGGACGGACGGTCGCGCCGGCGCGCCGCGGTCGTCGGCGCCGCCGCGCTCGCACTCTCCTTCCTCCACGTCTCCAACTCGCGCTGGGTCACCGTCGACGCACCGGTCGTCCTCTTCGCGGCGCTCACGCTATGCCACGCCTTGCGCCACCTGCGAGCCGGCGGCCGTCGCGACCTGCTCCTCGCGGCGCTCTTCGCCGGGCTCGCCGCGTCGAGCAAGTACTACGGCGCGCTGCTCGCGCTGCCGGTGGCGGCCGCGGGACTGCTCAGCGCCTGGCGCGACGAGGGGCCGGGGAGCGCCGCCGGCCGCGCCGCGCGCCGTCTGCTCGCCGCGGCGGGCGTGACGATCGCGGCCTTCCTGGCGACCTCACCCTTCGTCGTCCTCGACTTCGCCGCCTTCCGGAGCGAGTTCGCCCAGCTCGGGAAGCACATGGCCGGCGGCCACCTCGGCCATGACCCGACGCGCAGCGGCGCGGTCGTCTACGCGAGCCTGCTCGCGAGCCGCCAGGTCGGCGCGTGGCTGCTGATCCCGGCTGCGTTCGGGCTGATCGCGCTGCTCGCGCGCAGAACGTCGGGCGCGACGGCGCTCGTGCTGCTGCTCCAGCCGGTCGCACACTTCGTGCTGATCGCCCGCTTCCGGTCGCAGCCGGCCGACTACCTGCTCGTGCTCCTGCCGACGCTCGCGGCGCTCGCGGGCTACGGCGCGGCGGCCGTCGCGCGTGCGGTCGAGAGCCGGAGCGCGAGACGACGCGCAACGATCGGTGCGGATGGCGGCGCGGCTGCCGGCGCGCTCGCCTGCGCCGTCGTCGCGCTTCCGCTCTCGATCGGCGGCTGGCACGCGGCGCTCCAGGGCCTCGCGCTGCGCCGCCCCGACACGCGGGTCGTGATGCGGCGATTCATCGAAGAGCACCTGCCCGACGGGACGCGCGTCGCCGCCGACACCTGGCTCGACCTGCCGCTCACGGCCGACTGTCTCGAGCGGATGACGGTGGGCGACGCGGAGCCCGATCCGGTGAAGCGGCGCCGCAGCCGCGACGAGCCGGCCGCGTCGCTCGAGGCGAAGCTCGCCGCGGCGCGCGCGCAGCCGCGGTCGCCGGCCTACGACTTCGCGCTGCTGGCGCCGGCCGAAGTCGCGCTCGGCGACGACCTGATCGCCGCGCTCAAGGAGAACGGCTTCCGCTGGCTCGTGCTCGACGGCACGCGCGCCGTGCGCATGGAACGGACCGGCGGCCGGTTCCAGGAGCGGGCGGCGTGGTATCGCCGCTGGATGGAAGGCCCGTGGATCGCCGCGCGCTTCGATCCGGCCTACGGGAAAGTGAGCGGGCCGCCGCTCACGCTGATCGACGTCGACCGGACGCCCTGAAGCCGCGGCGCCCGCCCCGCGGAAGCGGCGCACGCCTCGTCGGCGGGCTCCTCGTCAGTTCACCGGCCTCGGCGCGAGCACCGGCTCGAGCGGACGCGGCGCCCGGCCGGAGAGGAGCGAGCCGACGCCGACGTAGAGGAAGCCGAGCGCGAAGATCGACATGAAGACGACGACCATCCAGACGTGGTTCTGCAGCCCGATCCAGACGATCAGCGCCATGTAGAGCCCGAACGCGATCTCGACCCACGGCATCAGGCCGGCGAGGCTGCCGTAGCGGCGGTTCGGCCGGCCGACCGAACGGTCGGTGACGTCGTACTTCGGCGTCCTCACGAACGGCGTCTCGTAGGAGAAGAGCGCCTCGACGACGGCGCGCGCGTTGTTCACCGCCAGCCCGATCCCGAGCCCGAGTACGCCCGGCAGGTACTTGAGGCCGCGCTTCCAGTCGGGATCGATCTCGCGCTGCGCCACGACGTAGAACGAGAGCACCGAAGTGGTCCCGAGGATGAAGACCGACAGGTCGAAGAGCTCGCTGCGCAGCCAGTCGGGCTCCGCGAGGCGCGCGAGCAGCGCCGGCAGCATCAGCACGCACATGGCGAGCATCAGGACGTAGCTAAGGTTCGCCGTGAGGTGGAAGGTCGCCTCGCTCTTCACCTTGAAGGGGAGCTTGCTGCGCCAGATCTTCGGCAGAACCTTGAGCCCGGTCTGGATCGACCCCTTCGCCCAGCGGTGCTGCTGCGCCTTGAAGGCGGTCATCTCGACCGGGAGCTCGCCCGGCGCGGTGACGTCGCGCAGGTAGACGAAGTTCCAGCCGCGCAACTGGGCGCGGTAGGAGAGGTCGAGGTCCTCGGTGAGCGTGTCGTGCTGCCAGCCGCCCGCACCGACGATCGCCGTCCGCCGCCAGACCCCGGCCGTGCCGTTGAAGTTGAAGTGGCGGCCCGAGCGGTTGCGAGCCGTGTGCTCGATCACGAAGTGGCCGTCGAGCAGCATCGACTGCAGGCGGGTGAGGAGGCTGTAGTCGCGGTTCAGGTGGCCCCAGCGCACCTGGACCATGCCGATCTTCGGGTCGGTGAAGAAGTCGACCGTCCGGCGGAGCACGTCGGGCTCCGGGAGGAAGTCGGCGTCGAAGATGGCGACGAAGTCGCCGCGAGCGACCTCCAGCCCGCTCGCCAGCGCGCCCGCCTTGAAGCCGCGCCGATCGGCGCGACGGAGGTAGTGGACGTCGAGGCCGCGGGCGCAGAGCTCGTCGACCTTGCGACGCGCGAGCTCCTGCGTCTCGTCGGTCGAGTCGTCGAGCACCTGGATCTCGAGCTTCTCGCGCGGCCAGTCGATGCGGGCCACGGATTCAAGGAGCCGCTCGACGACCGTCGCCTCGTTGAACAGCGGGAGCTGCACCGTGACGGCCGGCGCCTCGCCGAAGCGGGCCACGGGCGACGGGTTGTCGCGCTTGTGCCGGTAGTAGAGGAAGACCAGCACGTACCGGTGCGCCCCGTAGATCGAGAGGAGCGCGAGCAGCACGAAGTAGACGAGGAGGACGGTGTCGTGCCAGACGCTCATGCGGTTCCGAGGATTCCCCTGCGGGACTGCTTCCCCCCGCTCGTCCTTTCGCGGGACCGTGTGAAACGCGGGATAGTATCGAGCGCCCCGGACGAACGGAAACCACCTCTTCCTGTGGCCTCCCGCGACGCGACGTTCGAGCTGGAAGCCGACCGGCTCGCCCTCTACGACTACCCCCTCGACGGCGTTCGAATCGCCGCAGTGCCGAGCCCCGAACGCGACGCATCGCGCCTCCTCGTCCACGAGCGGGCGACCGGCACCACCCGGCACGCCGTATTCAGCGAGCTGACGGAGCTCCTCGCGCCGGGTGACCTGCTCGTCCTGAACGACACGCGAGTGGTGCCGGCCCGGCTGCTCGCGCGGAGGAAGAGTGGCGGGCGGGTCGAGGTGCTCCTTCATCCGACAGGGCATCCGACCTGGCAGCCCACGGAGCCGACGGGACGCAATCGCAGCGACGATCCCGACGTCGTCCTCGCGCTCCTCGCGCCGTCGGCGCGGGTGAAGGCCGGCGAGCGGCTGCTCTTCGACGGCGCGCTCGAGGTCGAAGTGGTCGACCCGCCGGGCGCCGAGCTGCGGCGGGTGCGGGTCCACGGCGGGGTCGAGGCCGCGTTTCGCGCCGGCCGCCTCGCGCTCCCTCCCTACCTGCCGCGCGAGCCGGACGAGCCCGAGCTCCCGCTCGACCGCGAGCGCTACCAGACCGTCTACGCGAGCCGGCCGGGTGCGATCGCGGCGCCGACGGCCGGGCTCCACTTCACCTTGCCGCTCCTCGAGCGCCTTCAAGCGCGCGGCGTCGCCGTCGCGCGGATCACTCTGCACGTCGGACCGGGGACCTTCCTGCCGGTGCGCACCGAGCGGCTCTCGCAGCACGCGATGCACGAGGAGCTCTACGAGATCGACGAGGCGGCCGCGGCAGCGATCGCCCGCACGCGGGCGCGCGGTGGACGCGTGGTCGCCGTCGGGACGACGACGACGCGGGCGCTCGAGTCGGCGGCCGGCGCGGCCGGCGTGGAGCCGGGACGAGCGCGCACTCGCCTCATGATCCGGCCGCCGCACGACTTCCGCGCGATCGACGCGCTGATCACCAACTTCCACCTGCCGCGATCGACGCTGCTCGCGCTCGTCTGCGCGTTCGTCGGCCGCGAGCGCCTCCTCGCCCTCTATTCCGAGGCGGCGGCGTTGCGCTACCGTTTCTACTCCTACGGCGACGCGATGCTGCTCCTGTGAGCCGCGAGAGGGACGCGGAGGACGACGCCCCGATGGCCGACCGCGACGCGCGACGCGCCGAGGAGCTTCGCCGGCTCATCGCCCATCACGACTGGCGCTACCACGTGCTCGCCGCGCCCGAGATCGCGGACGCGGAGTACGACCGGCTCTTCCGCGAGCTCGCCGACCTCGAGGCGCGCCGACCCGAGCTCAAGACGGCCGACAGCCCGACGCTTCGGATCGGCGGCGCGCCGCTGCCCGGCTTCTCGAAGGTCGCGCACGATCCGCCGCTGCTCTCGATCGACAACGGCTACGAGGAGAGCGAGCTTTGCGAGTGGCATCAGCGGCTGCTCGACTACCTCGGCGTGAAGGAGCTCCCCTCGCCGCTCGTCGCCGAGCCGAAGCTCGACGGTCTCTCGTGCAAGCTCGTCTACGAGGAGGGGCGGCTGGTCGTCGGCGCGACGCGCGGCAGCGGCGACGAGGGCGAGGAGGTCACGGCCAACGTCCGGACGCTGCGATCGATCCCGCTCCGGCTGCGCGGCGAGCCGCCGCGGCGGCTCGACCTGCGCGGCGAGGTGGTGATCCGCCGCGCCGAGTTCGAGCGGCTGAACCGCGAGCTCGCCCTGCGCGGCGAGAGGACGTTCGCCAATCCGCGCAACCTCGCGGCGGGCGCGCTGCGCCAGCTCGATCCGCGGACGACGGCGGCACGGCCGCTCGAGTTCCACGCCCACTCGCTCGGACGCGTCGAGGGCGGGCCGGCGCTGAAGCGCCACTCCGAGGCGCTCGCCTGGTTCGAATCGCTCGGGTTCAAGACGTTGCGGCGCTCGTCGATCGTCGGCTCGCTCGAGCAGGTGGTCGACCACTACGGCGACCTCCTGCGGCGCCGCGACCAGCTCGAGATCGAGATGGACGGCATCGTCGTGAAAGTGGACGACTACGCGCTGCAGGAGCGGCTGGGCTTTCGCGCCCGAAGCCCCCGATGGGCGCTCGCCTTCAAGTTCCCGGCGCGCCAGGCGACGACCCGCGTCCTCGACATCGTGGTGCAGGTCGGGCGCAACGGGACGCTGACACCGGTGGCGAGCCTCGCGCCGGTCGCGCTCGCCGGCGTGACGATCGCCAGCGCGACGCTGCACAACAAGCGCGAGGTCGAGAGGCTGGGCGTGCGGATCGGCGACGCCGTGCTGATCGAGCGGGCCGGCGACGTGATCCCCAAGGTGGTCCAGGTCGTCGAGTCGGCGCGCACCGGCGAGGAGCGGGAGTTCCGCTTCCCCGACCGCTGCCCGGTCTGCGGCACGATGGCGGCCGCCGAGGCCGACGCGGTGGCCGTGCGCTGCCCCAATCAGTCGTGCCCGGCCCGCGTGAAGCGGCGGCTCGACCACTTCGTCGGACGCAGCGCGATGGAGATCGAAGGACTCGGCGAGAGGCTGATCGACCAGCTCGTCGACCGCGCCCTCGTCAAGCGCGCCGCCGACCTCTACCGCCTCACGAGCGAGTCGCTCGTCGAGCTCGATCGGATGGGCGAGAAGTCGGCGGCGAACCTCCTCGAGCAGATCGAGCGGTCGAAGCGGCGGCCGCTTTCAGCGCTGCTCTTCGCGCTGGGAGTCCCCGAGATCGGCGAGGCGGCGGCGGAGCGGATCGCGGCCCACTTCGAGACGCTCGAGCGGTTGCGCGCCGCGACCGCCGAGGAGATCGGGACGATCCTCACCATCGGACCGGTCGCGGGCGACAGCCTCTTCCACTTCCTCGACGGCGCGGAGGGCCGCCGCCTCCTCGACGAGCTCGTGGAGCTCGGCATCCGGCCGGCGCCGCCGGCGCGATCGGGCGGCCCCCTCGAAGGGAAGACCTTCCTCTTCACCGGCACCCTCTCGGTCCTCACCCGCGCCGAGGCGGAGACGCGGGTGAAGGCGCGCGGCGCGACGCTCCTCTCCGGCGTGAGCTCCCGGCTGAACTACCTCGTCGCCGGCGAGAAGCCCGGGAGCAAGCTCAAGAAGGCGCAGGAGCTCGGCGTCGCGGTGCTGAATGAACAGCAATTCCTCGCGCTGATCGAAGCGGGGCCGGCCGCGTGAGAGCGCTCGGGCGCGCCGCCGCCGTCGCTCCCGTCGTCGTCGGGCTGCTGCTCGCGGCCGCGATCGGCACCGGCTGCGCTCGCCAACCGCCGGCGGCCCGTCTCGTGATCGACGGGACGCGCCACGACTTCGGCACCCTGTGGGTCGGCGAGGTGAAGCGCCACTCGTTCCGCGTCGAGAACCGAGGGACGCTCCCGCTCGAGTTCGGCGCCGTCCGCTCGACCTGCGGCTGCCTGCTGCACGAGCTGTCGGCGCGCCGCGTCGAGCCGGGCCAGGCCGCGACGCTCACCGTCGAGCTCCACGCCGATCGCGGCGCCGGCCCGCTCGAGAAGCAGTTGAGCGTCGAGACGAACGACTTCGAACGACGCACGCTCGTGCTGGACCTCTCGGCACGGCTCGAGACGCTCTATAAGCTCGAGCCGCCGCTGCTCGACGTCGGCGACCTGGTGCTCGGCGAGCCGCGCGACCTCACGGTGAAGCTGACCGTCACCGACGGCAGCGAGCTCGCGCTCGGTCCGGCGCACTGTCCGGAGACGAGCTTCACCGCGTCGGCGCGCGCCACGAGCCGCGACTCGGCGGAGATCGCGCTGCGCTTCGAGGGCGACGCGTGGCCGGGGCGCCGCCTCTTCCGCGTCGGCCTGCCGACCGGCCATCCGCGCGTGCCCGAGGCGACGATCCCGGTGCAGGCGGTCGTCCTGCCGCGCCTCTCGATCGAGCCGGGCGACCGCGTCGATTTCGGCTCGGTCGCGCGGGCGCGCGGCGGCGAGGTCGCGCTGCGGGTCGTCGCGCGCGGCAAGGCGGCGCTCGCGGCGCCAACGGCAGTGGTCGAGCTCGGCGGGACGGCGAAGCCGGACGATCCGAGCGCCGCGCCGCGGGTGGCCGCGCGGATCGAGCCGATCGTCGAGGGGCGGCAGTGGCGGCTCGTCGTCGCGGTCGAGCCCGGCTCGCCCGGCGGCGCGCTGATCGGCCGCGTGCTCCTGCGGCACGCCGCGCCGCACGAGCCGCCCCACACGCTGACGCTCACCGGGCGGATCGTCGACTGAGGGCGCGGCGAGCGACGGGACGCGCCGTCTCAACTGCCGCGGCGATCGGCGCCGATAGCGACCGAGAACGCCTCGCTCCGCTGCCTTCGGGATGGCCCTTGGGATGGCCCTCAGGATGGGATGGTTCGGCGCACTGCTGACGAAGCTCGACCGCCACCACGCTGCGCCGCCGCCCGCTCCCGTCGAGCCGATGGCGATCGCGCGAGAGCTGCCGGCGACTTCCGCGGCGCAGCACGCGACGACTAGCGCGGCGCAGCACGCCGCTGGCGACGCTCTCGCGATCGAGAAGCTTGAACGGTCGTTCCACGAGGGGCTCCTCGACGCGCGCTTCCGTGAGCTCGACGTCGACCGCCGCTTCGTCGCCGACTTCGGGAAGCTGGTCGCGTCGGGTCGCGAGCAGATCCTCCTCCCGCCTGCGGCCGCGTTCGACGTCGCGCGGATGGTCGAGGACCCCGGCTACCCGGTGAAGAAGGTGGCGGCCGGGATCTCGTGCGACCCGTCGCTCGCGGGCGCGGTGATGTCGCTCGCCAACTCGGCGCTGCACCGCGGCGCGGTGCCGGTCGAGTCGCTCCAGTCCGCGGTCGTCCGGCTGGGGCAGCGCCACCTGCGCCTGCTCCTGCTCGAGATCGCGCTCGGCTCGACCCGCGTGAAGACGAAGCCCTACGAAGCGGTCTCGACGCGCGTCTGGAAGCACTCGCTGCTCACCGCGCAGCTCGGCCACCAGGTGGCGAGCCTGGCGGGCGCCGACCCCGAGCACGCCTACATGTCGGGGCTCGTCCACGAGGTCGGGACGTTCGCGGTGCTCGCGGCGGCCCGCCATCTCGCCAGCCGACAGGAGCTCCACCTCACGCTCCAGACGCTGCTCGCGCTCGTCGACGAGCACGGCGCCACGCTGAACCAGCGCGTCGTCGGCCGCTGGCGGCTTCCCGAGCCGGTCGGACGCGCCGTCCTCCACCTCGATTCGCCGCGCGATGCGGGCGGTGATGCGAAGCTGGCGGCGACCGTCGCGCTCGCCCACGACCTGTCGAGCCCGCTCGGGGCGTGGGTCGCTCGGGCGCCGGTCGATTTCACGCGTCACGACTCGGCGCAGATCCTCGGGCTCGAGCCGGCCAAGCTGCCCGACGAAAAGGCGATCCTGGAGATCGCGGTCAAGGTCGAGCGGGTCGCCGGCCTCGAGAGCTTCGCCCGGTAGTGCGCCCGCTCCCCCTGCTCCCGAAGGCGAAAAGCGGCAAAGATCGCCCGGCTCAGGCAGGGTCGCCTTGCGGCCTCGGGCGTCACGAGGTGCTATCGGCGAGACGAGAAGAGAAGGCAGGAAGCTCCCGCTGATGAGCTCGTTCCCCAACGTCGGCCAGCTCTTCTTCGCGCGGGCCGGGCAGCGGCGCGCGCGGCCCTTCCTCCACTTCAAGAGCGAGCGCGGCTGGCGCCACTGGACCTGGGACGCGGCGGCGCGCGCGGTCGGCAACGCCGCGGCGAACCTCGCGGCGCTCGACCTGAAGCTCGGCGAGCGCGTGGCGATCCTCGCCGAGAACCGTCCCGAGTGGTTCCTCGCCGACCTCGCCTGCCTCTCGGCGGGACTCGTCGACGTCCCGATCTACCCGACCAGTCCGGCGCACGACGTCGAGGCGCTGCTCGCGCGCAGCTCTTCACGGGCGCTCTTCGTCTCGAGCGTGGAGCAGTGGCGAAAAATCGAGCCTCTGCTGCCGCGGCTGCCTCTGCTGCGCCACGTCTTCCGTTTCGACGACGGCGGCGACTTCGGGCCGCGGCCGCCGATCGCCTTCTCGGCGCTCGCGGCGGTCCGCTCCGGCGGCGAGGAGGAGGTCGAGACGCCGCCCGCGGTCGTGCGCGAACGGCTCGCGGCGATCACGCGCGACGACCTGGCGACGCTGCTCTACACGTCAGGCACGACCGGCGAGCCGAAAGGGGTGAAGCTCTCGCACGGGAACCTGCTCTCGAACTGCGAGGCGGTGCTCGAACACATCGAGGTCGGCCCGGGCGACAAGACGCTCTCGTTCCTGCCCCTGTCCCACAGCTTCGAGCGCACGGCCGGCCACTACGCCCTGCTCATGGCGGGCGGCGAGATCGCCTACGCGACGTCGCACGAGAAGGTCGCCGCGGAGATCCGCGAGGTGCGTCCCACTCTTGTCCTGGGGGTGCCGCGCTTCTACGAGAAGGTGCGCGCCCGGATCCTCGGCGCGCTCGAGCGCGCGCCGCGCTACCGGCGGATGCTCTTCGACTTCGCGCTGCGCGTCGCCGACGAGATCGCGGCGCAGCGGAGCAGCGGGAACGGCAGCCACCTTCCGATGAAGCTGCGCTTCCGCCACGAGCTCGCCGAACGGCTGGTCTTCTCGCTGCTGCGCCGCCGGCTCGGCGGGAGGCTGCGCTTCTTCGTGTCGGGCGGCGCGCCGCTCGATCCCGAGATCGTCGCCTTCTTCGCGCGGCTCGGGCTGCCGGTGGTCGAGGGCTACGGCCTCACCGAGGCGTCACCCGTGGTCGCCTGCAACCGGCCCGGCCGCATCAAGGCGGGCTCGGTCGGCGAGGTGCTGCCCGGCGTGTCGGTCACGATCGCGGAGGACGGCGAGATCCTCGTGCGCGGGCCCAACGTCATGCAGGGCTACCTCGACGATCCGGAGGCGACCGCGCAGGTGGTCGCGCCGGACGGGACGCTGCGCACCGGCGACGTCGGCCATCTGGACGACGAGGGCTTCCTCTTCGTCACCGACCGCAAGAAGGACCTGATCATCGGGTCGGGCGGCAAGAACGTCGCGCCGGCGCGCGTCGAGGGCTTCTTGAAGCGCCATCGCGCGATCGGCGACGTCTGCCTCGTCGGCGACCGCAAGCCCTATCTCGTCGCGCTCATCGTCCCCGACGAGACGGCGCTCAAGACGCTGGTCGCCGAGCGCGGCGTCTCCTGGTCGAGCCGCGACGCGATGCTCGCCCATCCCGACGTGCGCGCGATCTTCGAGCAGGCGGTCGAGCGCGCGAACGACGAGCTCGCGCCGCCCGAGCGGGTGCGCCGCTTCGCGCTGCTGCGCGAGCCCTTCTCGCAGCAGAACCAGGAGCTGACGCCGACGCTCAAGGTGAGGCGACGGGTCGTCGAGGAGCGCTACCGCGCGCTCATCGACCGGCTCTACGCTGGCGCCTCGTCGCACGACGGCAGGCCGAACCTCGTCGCGTGACCCGGTATCGTCGGCGGGGTGTCCTCGCCCGATCCGACCTCTTCGCCGCGGCCGCTGATCGCCGCGCTCTTCCAATCGTTGCGGCGCAACGAGAGGCGGCCGGCCCTCGTCACGCCGGCGCGCGAGGGGGGAGGCGACCGGGAAATCACCTTCGGCGAGCTGATCGAGCTCGCGGCGCGCGCGGCCGACGGACTGCGATCGCTTCGCCTGCGGCCGGGCGAGCCGGTGGTGCTCTTGAGCGAGAACCGCGAGCGGTGGCTCGTCGCCGATCTCGCGCTCCAGGCGCTCGGCTGTCCCGACGCGCCGCGCGGCGCCGAGGCGCCGGCCGACGAGATCGACTACATCGTCGGGAAGCTGCGCACGCGCGTGGCGTTCGTCGAGCGGCCGGAGCTGCTGAAGAAGCTGCGGGCGGGCGGCTCGACGCTCGAGACGGTCATCCTCCTTTCGGGTGAACCGCCCGCGGCACGCCAAGGCGGCCAAGGCCAGCAACGCCAGCGAAGCGGTGTGACGCTGCTCACCTTCGACGAGCTGCTCTCGCGCGCCGACGCGACCGGCTCGGTTGCCCGACTCGAGGCCTCGGTCGCCGAGCGCCGCGCCGACGAGGTGGCGACGATCGTCTTCACGTCGGGCACGACCGGCCGGCCGAAGGGAGTCGTGCTGACGCAGGGCAACCTCGGCAGCAACCTCGCGCAGGTGCTCGAGGTCCTCGACTTCGTGCCGGCGGGCGGGACGCTCCTCTCGATCCTGCCGCCGTGGCACATGTTCGAACGGATGGTCGAGTACGCGCTGCTCTCGCTCGGGCTGCGCGTCGTCTACAGCGACCGCCGCCACTTCGCGAAGGATCTCGCGCGGCTGCGGCCGCAGGCGCTCGCCGCGGTGCCGCGGCTGTGGCAGCTCATGATGGAGGGCGTGCGCGCGAAGCTCGCGGCCGCGCCCAAGGCACGGCGGCGGCTGGTCGAGCTCGCGCTCTCGATCGCGCAGCGGCGCGAGCGTCAGCGGCGGTTCCGCGGGACGCCGCCGTCGCTCGCGCTGGCGCTTCTGGCGCCGCTCGACGCGCTGCTGCGACGGCTCGTGCTGAGCAAGGTCGCGGCGGCGCTCGGCGTCGACGGACTGCGCGGCGGGCTGGCGATCAGCGGCGGCGGGACGCTGCCCGATCACGTCGACCTCTTCTTCGCCGCGCTCGGGGTCGAGCTGCTGAACGGCTACGGGCTCACCGAGACGTCGCCCGTGCTCACCCTTCGGAGGGCGGAGCGCAACGCCGGCGGGACGATCGGGCCGCCGCTCGCGCGCACCGAGATCGCGGTGCGCGACCCGGAGAGCGGCGCCCTGCTCGGGCCGGGCCTGCGCGGCGTGATCCACGCGCGCGGGCCGCAGGTGATGCGCGGCTACTTCGAGGAGGCCGAGGCGACGGCCGCGGTGCTCGCGCAGGACGGCTGGTTCGACACGGGCGACCTCGGCCACACGACGGCGGAGGGCGACCTCGTGATCACCGGCCGCGCCAAGGACACGATCGTGCTGCTCTCGGGCGAGAACGTCGAGCCGGAGCCGATCGAGAACGCGCTCACGAGCTCGCCGTGGATCGAGCAGGCGGTCGTCGTCGGCCAGGACCGCAAGTTCCTCGCGGCACTGATCGTCGCGCGCCATCGCGACGATCCGGCGACGCCCACGGGAGAGGCGCTCTACGCCGTGCTGCGCCGCGAGATCGACGAGCGGAGCGGCCCGCGCCGCGGCTTCCGCAGCCACGAGCGGATCGCCCGCTTCCACGTCCTGCCGCGCCCGCTCACCGTCGAGGAAGGGTTCCTGTCGCAGACGCTCAAGGTCAAGCGCGGCGTCGTGCAGGAGCGGCTGGCGGCCGAGATCGAGGCGCTCTACGAGCAGGACGAACCGGACGCGTGACGCGCCGCGTCAGCGCGGCGGCTCGCGCCTCATCGACTCCGGGAGCGCCCGCGCGATCGCGTCCATCACGCGGTCGCGCAGCTCGCGCCGCGCCTCGTGAGGCGGAGCGCCGGCGGCTCTCGCCTCGAACTCGATCTTCCGCGAGAAGCGGATCTCGACGCGCGCCGGCCGCGGGAAGCTCGCGTCGCGCGGCAGCGCCTGGAACGTCCCGACGATCCCGGCGGCGAGCACCGGCGCGCCGCCCTGCCGCAAGAGCGACGCGACGCCGATCTCGCCCTCCCGAAGACGACCGTCGTCGCTGATCCCCCCTTCCGGAAAGATCCCGACCACGTCGCCGCGGCGCAGCACCGCGACCGCGCGCCGCATCGCCTCGACGTTCACCGAACCGTCCTGGACCGGGATGCAGCCGAAGATCCACATCCACGGCCGGAAGAGCGGCTGGAAGTAGACGGAGGAGGTGACGAGGTAGGTGACGCGGCGAGGGACCGCGAGCGCGAGCGCCACCGGATCGAGGAACGACACGTGGTTGGCGGCGAGCACCAGCGGCCCGCGCGGGAAGGGGCGCGGCCGGCCGACCACCCGCATCCGGAACCAGATGCGGAAGAGCAGGTTCCCCAGCAGCCAGAAGAGGGCGTAGAGGAGGCGCCGCAGCGGCCCGTACCGCGGTTCCGTCAACGCTGCGCCGCGAGCTTCGCCCACTCGGAGGTGGGGTACTCCTTCTTGCAGCGATCGTAGAGCTGCCGCGCCCGCCTGACGTCGTTCTCCTTGCCGCGCCCCTCGAGGCAGCGCCCGCCCCAGTAGAGCGCCTCGGCGACCAGCTCGCTCTGCCCGAGCTCGTCGCCGTACTTGAAGATCGTGCGGAAGAACGGGAAGAGCGCGTTGTCGAAGTCGTCGAGCGTCGGGTCCTTCTTGCCCGACACGAAGGTGGTGCCGAGCCCGTTGTAGGCGCCCGCGACCGTCTGCACGTCGGAGGCCTGGCGGTCCTTGATGATGTCGTTGAAGTAGCTGCGCGCCTTGTCGATCTGCTGCTTCTGGATCATGACGTAGCCGACGCGCAGCCGGGCCATGTTGGCGACGTCGGGGAACTCGGCCGCCTTCTTCTGGAGCTCGTCGTAGCCGGTGAGGGCGGCGTTCGCGTCGCTCTTCTCGGAGAGCTCGAGGAGGCGGAAGTCGGCGAGCAGCTCCCAGCGCGCGCCGAGGTTCTTGAGAGTGACCTGCCCCTTGAGCTGCTCGTAGGTCTTCTTCGCGTCTTCGACCTTGCCCTGGGCGCGCTGGCACATGGCCATGCGCTCGTAGCAGTCGCCGAAGAACTTCGTCTTCGGAACCTCGGTCAGGAGGTCGTTGTAGGCCTTGATCGCCTCGTCGATCTTCGCCTTGCCCTGCGCGCGCAGGCACTCGGCGTACTGGAACAAGCCGTACTGCTTCTCCCAGTTCTTCGCGTTCGCGGCGGCCGTCTTGAAGAGCTCGCCCGCCTTGGCGAAGTCGCGCGCGTCGAGCGCGTCGAGCGCGATCCCGTAATACGTCGACTTCTTCTCGTAGACGACGCTGCGGACCTTCGCGGCCGGATAGTTCTGCGGCTGCGGGATCCCCTTCTGGACGTAAACGACGCCCTCGAAGGTCTCCTCCTTCACCGTGACGCCGGTTCGCGGCTCGCCCTTGAAGAGGACGATCTCGTCGGCGCGCGCGGCAGCGGCGGCGGAGAGCAGGAGCAGGAGGGCGAGCGACGAGCGCGCGATCGTCCGGGAGTACATCGGAGGTGCAGCTCCTTCCACGAATCTGGGTCCGTCAACGCTGCGAGCTGGTTGCGCGGACGAAAGGGGCGGGATCAAAGCCGCGGCGCTCCGGCAGGTCAAGGCGAACGGGTCACGGCTCGAGCGGTTCGTCGTCATCGGTCGCCTCCGCCGCCGGCAGCCGGTCGGGCGCTCGCGCGACCCAGCGACCCTCCGGCCGGCCTCGGCGAACCGCGATCAACTCCGCGACGATCGAGACGGCGATCTCGTCGGCCGTGCGCGCGCCGAGCCGCAATCCGACGGGAGTGCGCACGCGGCGAAGCCACGCCTTGTCGACGCCCGCCTCGATCAGGTGGTCGAAGGTCCGCCGCGCCTTGGTACCACTCCCGATCATCCCGAGGTAACGGGGCGCCGCGCCGCGCCGCCAGAGCTCCTCGAGGATGCGCCGGTCGTCGGCATGGGTTCGGGTCATCACGAGGACGAAGGTCGAGCGGTCGATCGGAATCGTCCGCGCCGCCGCGTCCGGGTAGTCGACGCGCGTCTCGGCCGCCATGGGGAAGCGGTCGCGCGAGCCGTAGGCCGGCCGGTCGTCGGTGACGACGATCCGGAAGCCGACTCGCGCCGCGAGCGCCGCGACGGCGCGGCTCACGTGGCCGCCCCCGAAGAGCACGAGCGGCGGCGCCGTGATCGGCTCGACGAAGACCTCGACCTCGCCACCGCAGATGAGCGCGCCGCCGGGAGTGTCCTCTTCGGTGAGCGACATCGCCACTCGGGCCGGCCGATCCTCCTCGATCACCTGCGCCGCGCGGCGCTTCACCTCCTCCTCGAGGCAGCCCCCTCCCACCGACCCGAGCGACGTCCCGTCCGCCCGCACGAGGATCTTCATCGGCTCGCGCGCCGGCGCCGAGCCCTTGACCGCGATCACCGTCGCCAGCGCGGCCGACTCTCCCGCCTCGCGCAGCCGAACGATCTCGCGGAAGATCTGGTCCTCGACACCGTGCGCGGCCGCCTCGTCTCGCGGCCCATCGAGCCCGCCGTCGCCGACGCCGTCGATGCGGCGGGAGCGGACTCTTGAGAGCGGCACTTCAGGCGTCATCGGGCGAACGAGATTACGACGAGGTGCGCTCGTCCGCTCCTTTGCATGAACAGTCCAAAATGGCCGGTTGACGACCATCCACCACTCGAGTTGAATCTCGCCCCGATGCACCTCCCCCTCGACCGATCGAGCTCGACCTCGCTCCGCACGCAGATCGTCGCCGCGATCCGCGAACGGATCGAGAGCGGCGAGCTCGCCGCCGGCGCGCGCCTCCTGTCGAGCCGCGACCTCGCCGATCGGCTCGGCGTCAATCGGACGACCGTCGTCCAGGCCTACGCCGACCTGCTCGACGCGGGACTGATCGACTCGGGCGTCGGCCGCGGCACCTTCGTCCGCGCGCGGACGCGGAAGGCGGCCGCCAACGGCAGCCCGGCGCCGAGCCGCTTCACCTGGTCGACCTGGCTCACGCGCGCCCGCCCGCTCCCGACCGTCGCGCTTCACCAGGAGGGCGTCGATCCCGGCGTCCCGCTCTCGCGCGCGGTCGGCAATCCCGACCTCTTTCCCGTCGAGCCGATCCGCGACACGATGGTTCGCGTCCTCTCGAACGGCGGCCGCGAGCTCCTGAACTACGCGCCGCCCGCCGGCTTCGAGCCGCTGCGGCGGACGCTCGTCCGCCGGCTCGCGCGCAGCGGCATTGCGGTCGAGCGCAACGAGCTGATCGTCGTCAACGGTTCGCAGCAGGGGCTCGACCTCGTCGCCCGCCTCCTCCTTGCCGACGGCGGCGCGGTCGTGACGTCGCGTCCGAGCTTCTCCGGCGCGCTCGACGTCTTTCGCTGGCATCGCGCGCACCTCGTCGGCGTGCCGGTCGACGGCGACGGACTCGAAGCGGCGGCGCTCGAGCGCGCCCTCGTCTCCGCCCGGCCGCGCCTCGTCTACGCCATCCCCGACCGCAACAACCCGACGGGGCTGACGATGAGCGCGGCGGGACGCGACCGCCTCCTCGCCGCGGTCCGCGCCGCGCGCGTGCCGCTGCTCGAGGACGACTGGCTCTCCGAGCTGCGCGGCGACGGCGAGCTCGCGCCGATCAAGGCGCACGACCCGGACGACCAGGTCATCTACCTCGGTACCTTCTCCAAGGTGCTCGCGCCGGGTCTGCGGCTCGGCTGGCTGCTCGTCCCGCGAGCGCTCTTCGAGCCGCTGCTCGCGCTGAAGAAGATCTGCGATCTGGCGACCCATCTGCCGGCGCAGGCGGTGCTCCACGACCTGCTCGAGAGCGGCTTCGTCGACCAGCACGTGCGCGACCTCAAGGTCACGCTCGAGCGCCGGCGCGCGCTCGTCGACGCGGCGATCGACGCCCACTTCCCGCCGGAGGTGCGGCCGCTGCGGCCCCATTCGGGCATGGTCTGCTGGATCGAGCTCCCGCGCGGCGCCGACGTGCAGCGGATCGTCGACGAGGCGCGCCGCGCCGGCGTCGAGATCGGCCCCGGCGCGCCGTTCGATCCGGCCGGGCTTCCGGTCGCGGCGCTGCGCCTCTCCTACGCGACCGCGGACGAGGGCGACCTCGAGCCGGCGCTGAAGCGCCTCGGCCGCGTGCTCCATGACTCACTTCACGGCCGCGGCGGCGCCTCCGCGCCGCCGCTCGTCTGAAACTCGCGCCCCGCCGGCGACAGCGAGGCAAATCTTGCGAACACTGGAAGGAACCGATCGATGCAGCGCACGGAGACGAAGGGAAACGGCGGGACGATGAACCCGGTGACCACGATTCCGGAGCCGCCTCTCCCGCAGGGGCTCGACGAGGTGAAGGTCGGGCTCGCCCGCATGCTGAAGGGCGGCGTGATCATGGACGTCACGACGGTCGAGCAGGCGAGGATCGCCGAGGAGGCGGGCGCGGTCGCGGTCATGGCGCTCGAGCGCGTGCCGGCCGACATCCGCAAGGAGGGCGGCGTCGCGCGCATGGCCGCGCTCGAGATCATCGAGAAGATCGAGCAGGCGGTGACGATCCCGGTGATGGCGAAGGCGCGCATCGGCCATTTCGTCGAAGCGCGCGTGCTCGAGCAGGTCGGCGTCGACTTCATCGACGAGAGCGAGGTGCTGACGCCGGCCGACCCCGAGAACCACATCGACAAGCGCGCCTTCAAGGTCCCCTTCGTCTGCGGCGCAACCTGCCTCGACGAGGCGCTTCGGCGCATCGGCGAGGGGGCCGCGCTCCTGCGGACCAAGGGCGAGGCGGGCACCGGGAACATCATCGAGGCGGTGCGCCACCTCCGGCTAGTCCAGCGGCAGATCCGCGAGCTCTCGGTCGCGCCGCGCGAGGAGCTCATGCACCGCGCCAAGGAGCTCTCGGCGCCGTTCCACCTCGTCGAGTTCGTGGCGCAGCACGGCCGGCTGCCCGTCCCCAACTTCGCCGCCGGCGGCGTGGCGACCCCCGCCGATGCCGCGCTCGTGATGGCGCTCGGCGCGGAGGCGGTCTTCGTCGGCTCGGGGATCTTCAAGTCGGAGGATCCGAAGCGCACGGCGGCCGCGATCGTCAAGGCGACGGCGCAGTGGCAGGACGCGGCGATCGTCGCTGAGGCGAGCCGCGGGCTGGGCGGCGCGATGCGCGGCCTCTCGATGGAGTCGATCGCTCCGGCCGAGCGGCTCGCGGCCCGAGGCTGGTGAGGCGCACCGTGACGACGCGGGCCGGAGTCCTTGCCCTGCAGGGCTCGAGCGAGCCGCACCTCGAGCGGCTGCGCGAGCTCGGCCTCGCGCCGCGCGAGGTCCGCCAGCGCCAGGACCTCGAAGGGCTGACCCACCTGATCCTTCCGGGCGGCGAGTCGACGACGATCCGCCGCCTGCTCGACCTCTTCGGCCTCGCCGACCTGCTGGTCGCCCGCCATCGCGCCGGCGAGCTCGCGCTCTTCGGCACCTGCGCCGGCGCCATCCTGCTCGCGCAGGAGGACGGCACGCCGCCGCGGCGGCTCGCGCTCCTCGATGCGACCGTCGCACGCAACGCGTACGGCCGTCAGACCGAGTCATTCGCACGTGAGGCGTACCTCGCGTTGGGCTCGTGCGACGCGAACCTCGCGCTCGACCTGAGCGCGGCGGAGCCGCCGTTCCACTGCGTCTTCATCCGAGCCCCGCGCTTCGCGCGCGTCGGCGCCTCGGTCCGGGTGGTCGGCGCCCTCGACGGCGAGCCGATCCTCGTCGAGGCTCCGGGGCTCCTCGCCGGCACGTTCCACCCGGAACTCACCGCCGACCTCCGCGTCCACCGACACTTCCTGGCGATGTCCGGCATCCCTCGTCCGTTCGCCACGTCCGCCTCGGGAGGCCTCGCATGATCGCCCTGCTCGCACCGCTGCTCTTTTCGGTCGCGTCGTTCGCGTCCTCGTCGGCCGCGGCGGCCGCCGATGTGACCTTCGACCACTCCGCGTTCGACGCGCTGTTGCGCAAGCACGTGAAGGGCGACCGGGTCGACTACGTCGCGCTCAAAGCCGACCGGGCGGCCCTCGACGGCTACGTCGCCTCTCTGGCGGCTCTCTCGAGCGACGGCCTCTCGAATCTCACGCGCGACGAGCAGATGGCCTTCTGGATCAACGCCTACAACGCGCTGACGCTCCGCTCGATCCTCGACGTCTACCCGATCCAGACGCCGACGATCAAGCTCAACACCTTCCCGCGCAACAGCATCCGCCAGATCGACGACGTCTGGAAGAAGAAGCACCGCGTCGCCTCCAGGGCGGTCTCGCTCGACGACGTCGAGAACGAGATCCTGCGCAAGGAGTGGAAGGACCCGCGCGTCCACGCGTCGATCAACTGCGCGAGCAAGGGCTGCCCGCCGCTGCGCGCCGAGGCGTTCACCGGCGCGAAGCTCTCCGACCAGCTCGACGAGCAGATGAAGAAGTTCGTCGCCGATCCCTTGCGCAACCACGTCGACCCGAAGGCGAAGAAGGTCGAGGTCTCGTCGATCTTCAAGTGGTTCGGCGAGGACTTCGAGGCGAAGCAGGACGAGCGCGCGATCCTCAACTTCCTGACGAAGTTCGGCCCCGCCGAGTGGAAGCCGTTCCTGGAAAACTTCGACCCCGACGACGTCGACTTCGCCGACTACGACTGGTCGCTCAACGACGTCGATCGGTGAGCGCGCCGGTCCCGTTCAACCGCCGGACTTCGCCTTCTCCGGCTTGCGCGCCATCAGCCGGATCACGTGCGTGGGCGGGCCGGGGTTCCAGTCGCTCTCGAAGCGGCCGTCCTCGTAGGCGAGGATGCGCCAGTCGGCGAAGGTCTTCGTCAGCTCGTTGGGCCGGAAGCGCGTCTCCGGAGGCGGGCCGCCCCCCTGGTGCTCGCTGCCCTGGCCCTCGACCACGATCACGCCGCCCGGCCGCACGGCGGCCTTCAGCCGCTCGACGATCTCGAGCGCCGGGTTGAAGTAGACGATCGAGAGCAGGTCCCACTGCTCGACGCCGTAGTCGAACGCGAAGAGGTCGGCCTCGCGCGCGTCGAGCGCGAGCTGCTTCTCCGTCGCGGCCTTGCGCGCCTGGTCGAGCGCGACGGTCGAGATGTCGATGCCGGTGACCTCGAATCCGCGGGCCGCCTCGAGCAGGGCATTGCGCCCGTCGCCCGTCGCCAGGTCGAGCGCCCGCTTCCCCGAGAGCCAGTGCTCCGACTCGAGCCTCGTCAGCATGCGGCCGAGGAATTCGTTGGGCTCCGTGCGATAGCGCCGCTCCTTCGCGTCGAAGACGCGGTCCCAGCGCGCCGCTTCGTCCTGCAGCGTCCACGCGACCGACAGCACGGTGGCGGCGGCGAGCGCCGCGAATCGCACGGCAGGACGAGCTTTCCCCATCGGCGAGGCCTCCTCGGTTCGGGATCGCGGTGAACGCGCGCCGCGTCGCGTGCCGCCAGTGTAGTGGCTGGAAAAGAGTGCGAGTCGCGCCGTCGCGCCGGCGATTTCGATCCCGCGCGAGCCCGTTCCGGCCGAACTGGCGTCCCGGGGAGGAGGTCGTTTTCGAGCTGCGCACGGGTCCACGCCCGCGCGTGAACCACCGCGATTGACCTCTTGGAACGAGCCGGAACCGTCCTCCTCCCCTTCCTGCTCCCCGCGCTGCTCGCGGGTTCGGAGAACCCCTACGCCGCGCGCGGTCGCCATGCGACCGAGCCGTTCATCTCCGAGCAGCCGTCGCTGCGAGGCGGTTCGCGGCCCGTCCTGCTGCGCGGCGCGCTCCCCGACGTCCTCGCGGCGCCCTGCGCGTTCGTCGCGGCGCGTCCTGACGCGCCCCGCGAGAGCTACGACGCTCTCGCCGACCACCTGGCGAGCCACGGCTGCGCCACCTTCGTCGTCGAGCGCGTCGAGGGCGAGCCGTGGTTCCGCTACGGCGACGCGATCGCGGCGGCGATCTGGCAGGTGCGCGCCCAGGCCGAGACGCCCGAGTCGCCGCTCCACGGCCGGCTCGACGCGACGCACGTCCTGCTCATCGCCGACGGAGCTGGCGCGGCTGCGGCCGCGCATGCCGCCGCGAAGCTCCCGAGCCTGCGTGGCTTCGCGCTCATCGATCCCGGCGAGCCGGGCCCCGCGCTCGCTCGCCTCGCGCAGGTTCGCGCGCCCTTCCTCGCCGTCGCCGCGACCGCGAGCGGCCCGTCGCTCGCCGAGGCGTGGTTCGACGCCTCGCATGCCGACGAGGGGCAGCGCTGGCTCGTCGAGTTCGAGACGACCCGGCTCCTCTCGCCCGGACCGCAGGACGAGCGTTCCGTGCTCCAGCGCGACCTTCGCGCGCTGCTGACCGCGTTCGCCGACGTCGAGCTCAACCTGCACGATGGAGTGGCGCCGCCGTTTTCCGAGCTGGCGCGGCGCGGCAGCGTCGACCGCGTCGTCCGCGGCGGCGCCGCCGCGATCCCGCTCGCGCGCGCCGATCCACCCGACGACCGGCGCTGAAGCGCGCGGCCCGACGCCGTCGATTTCCCCGCCGCTTGCGGGACGCCGCCGCGGCGGCGATCGTGCGCGCTCCGTCGGGAGCTCCGCATGGCTCGCTCCGCCGCGCTCCTCTGGGCCGCGCTGGCCCAGGAGCCCGCTCCGTCGCCGAATCTCGCCGAGGGTGCCGCCTGGCGCGCGCAGCGCCGGCTCGTCGACGTCCATGTCCACGTCGAGGCGACCGAGGAACGCTACGCCCGCGCGACGCGGCTGCTCGAGGGCGCCGGCATCGGGCTCGCGCTCAATCTCAGCGGCGGGACGGTGACGCGCCGCGGCGAGGAACCGAGCGAGTTCGAGCGGAACCGCGATCTCGCCGCGAAGCTCCACCCCGGCCATTACCTGCTGGCGATGAACCTCGACTGGTCGGGCTACGACGATCCCGACTTCGCGGAGCGCGCGGCTCTGCAGATCGAAGAGGGCGCGCGGCTCGGCGCTGCGGCTTTGAAGGAATACAAGCGACTCGGCCTCTTCCTGCGCGACAAGGACGGCAGGCTGATCCCCGTCGACACGCCGAAGCTCGATGCTGCGTGGGCGAAGTGCGGCGAGCTCGGCCTGCCCGTCTTCATCCACGTCGCCGATCCGAAAGCCTTCTGGCTGCCGCGCGACGAGAGGAACGAGCGCTGGGACGAACTGCGCGACCACCCCGACTGGTGGTTCGGCGATCCGGCGAAACACCCGCCGCGCGACCTGCTCTTCGAGCAGCTTCTGCGCGTGGTCGGCCGCCACCCGCGGACGACCTTCGTCGCCGTCCACTTCGCCGACGATCCCGAGGAGATCGGCAAGGTCGACGCCTGGCTCGGCCAGTTCAAGAACCTCTGCGTCGACGTCGCCGCGCGCATCCCCGAGATCGGACGGAGCGAGCCTTCGGTGGTGCGGTCGCTCTTCCTGCGCCACGCCGACCGGATCCTGCTCGGCAGCGACTTCATGGTCTACGACCGGCTGATCCTCGGCTCGGGCGGTGCCGGCCCTTCGCCCACCGACCAGGATGCGAGCTTGTTCTTCGCCAAGCACTGGCGCTTCTTCGAGACGAACGACCGCGGCTTCGCCCACATGACGCCGATCCAGGGGAACTGGACGATCGACGCGATCGGGCTGCCGGCCGACGCGCTGCGGCGGATCTACTTCGACAACGCACGCCGCGTCCTCGCGCGCGGCTGGCCGGAGCCGGAGCTCCACGCACGGCACGTCGCGGGACCGATCGCGCTGAACGGAATGCTCGGCGATCCGGCGTGGGCGAGCGCGCCCGCCGCGACGCTCGATCAGGACTCCTTCAGCGGCGCGGTCCGCCCCGAAGTCGCCACGACGGTGCGCGCGCTCTGGTCCGACGAGGCGCTCCTGCTCGGCTTCGAGTGTCCCGCCGTGGGACTCACCACGCTCGAGCAGCCCGACCTGACCAAGGAGCGGATCGGGCTGTGGGAAGGAGACGTCGTCGAGCTCTTCGTCGGCCGCGACCCGTCCGCGCCCGGCCGCTACTTCGAGTTCGAGCTCGCGCCCAACGGCGAGCGGCTCGACGTCGCGCTCGATCCGTCGAAGGAACCGAAGAAGGAGTTCGCCTACGACTCGCGCTTCCAGGGACTCGTCTTCGTCGACGCGCCCCACAAGCGCTGGCTCGCCGAGATGAGCGTGCCCTTCGCCGCGCTCGGCGGGCCGCCGAAGCCGGGCGAGCGGTGGCGGGCCAACGTCTTCCGCTGCGACCGCGCGCTGCACGCGGCGCTCGCGCTGCGCCCGACGCTCTTCGAGACGTTCCACCGGCCGGAGCGGTTCGCCACGCTCGTCTTCGAGAAGTGAGGGGAGGAGTCGATGTCGCGTTCTCTCTACGGGACCTGGAAGCGGCGGCGGCTCGGCACTTCGAGCGCGCTGACGCGGCGCGAGCTGCTGCAGGCCGCGGCTGCGAGCGGCGCCGCGCTGCTGCTGAGCCGGTGCCGTTCGGCTCCCACCGCGCCGGGAGAAGGGCGGCGCGTCATCGTCGTCGGCGCCGGCTTCTCCGGGCTCGCGGCGGCGTTCGAGCTCATGAACGCCGGCTACGACGTCGTCGTCCTTGAGGCGCGCAGTCGCGTCGGCGGCCGCGTGGTCACCTTCTCCGACCGGGTCCGCGGGCGGGTCATCGAGGGCGGCGGCGAGCTGATCGGCAGCAACCACGCGACCTGGATCGCCTACGCGCAGCGGTTCAGGCTCGAGTTCGCGCCGATCGCCGAGCCCGACGACGCCGAGATCCGGGTCGTCCTCGGCGGATCCCGGCTCACCCGGGCGGAGTCGGACCGGCTCTTCGAGGAGATGGACGTCGCCTTCACCGGGATGACGCAGGCAGCCGCGAGCGTCGACGCCGACGAGCCGTGGAAGAGCCCCGACGCGCTGGCGCTCGACCAGCGGAGCACGGCCGACTGGCTCGCATCGATCGACGGCTCGCCCGCGTGCAAGCAGGCGATCGTGGCGCAGCTCTCGAACGACAACGGCGTCGCGGTCGAGCGGCAGAGCTGGCTCGGGAACCTCACCGCCGTGAAGGGCGGGGGGCTCGAGAAGTACTGGACCGAGAGCGAAGTCTGGCGCTGCCGCGGCGGGAACCAGCAGCTCGCAGGGAAGCTCGCCGAGGCGCTCGGCGCGGAACGGGTGCGAGTCGGCGCCGTCGCGGCGCGGATCGAACATGGCGGGCCGGTCGCGCGCGTGCGGCTCGGGGACGACAGCGTGGTCGAGGCCGACGACGTGGTGCTCGCCGTCCCGCCGAGCGTCTGGAGCCGGATCGAGTTCGACCCGCAGCTTCCCGCCGCGCTTCAGCCGCAGATGGGCGTGGCCGTGAAGTATCTTGCCGCCGTCGCCGCCCGATTCTGGAAGGAGTCGGGACTCTCGGCGGAGGGGTTCAGCGACGGCGCGATCGGCGCGACGTGGGAGGCGACGCTCGGACAGGAAGCGAAAGGCGCCTGCCTCGTTGCGTTCAGCGGCGGTCCCGCGGCGCAGACGTGCAGGAGCTGGCCCGTGGGCGAGCGGGACGAACGGTACGTCGCCGAGCTCGAGCCGCTCCTTCCCGGCGCGCGGAAGAACTTCCGCACCGCGCGCTTCATGGACTGGCCGACCGATCCGTGGACGAAGGGCGGCTACTCGTTTCCGGCGCCGGGCGAGATCACGACCGCCGGACCGCTGCTGCGCGCGGGAGTCGGGCGCCTCCACTTCGCCGGCGAGCACGCCTGCTACGCCTTCGTCGGCTACATGGAGGGCGCGCTGCGGTCGGGCGTCGCGCTCGCGCGGCGGCTCGCGGCGCGCGACGGCGCGGCGAGCTGAGCCGCGCGCCGCCATCCCCATGAACATGGCCACCGAACGACTCTATTTCACGGACTCCCACCTGCTCGACTTCGAGGCGCAGGTCGTCGAGACGCTCGAGCGCGACGGCCGGCGCGCGATCGTCCTCGACCGCACCGCCTTCCACCCGACCGGCGGCGGCCAGCCGCACGACACCGGGACGTTCGCGGGCGCGCAAGGCGAATGGCGCGTCGACGAGGTGGTCGCCGACGAGGAGAGCGGCCGCATCCTCCACTTCGTGAGCCGCGGCGACGGCTCGGCGGCGCTGCCGGCGAGCGGCGCCGCGCTGCGCGGCCGCGTCGACGCCGCGCGCCGCCGCGACCTCCTCCAGCAGCACAGCGGCCAGCACATCCTCTCGCAGGCCTTCGTGCAGGCGTGCGGCGCGGCGACCCACAGCTTCCACCTCGGGACGGCGAGCTCGACGATCGACGTCGACCCGCGCGTCGACGACGCGGCTCTCGCCATGGCGGTCGATCTCGCCAACGACGTCGTCTTCTCCGACCGCCCGACCCGCGTCCATCTCGTCGGCGCCGACGAGCTCGAGCGATTCAAGATCCGCCGCCAGACCTTTCACGGCGAGCGGATCCGCCTCGTCGAGATCGAGGGCTTCGACGTCTCGACCTGCGGCGGCACCCACGCGCAGCGCACCGGCGAGATCGGCTTGATCGCCGCGCTCTCCGTCGAGAAGGCGAAGGGGCTCCAGCGCGTCGAGTTCGTCTGCGGCGGCCGGGCGCTGCGCGCGCTCGACGAGACGCGTCGCGTGGTCGGCGAGACGGCGCGGCGGCTCAGCGTCTCTGCCGACGAGCTCCCGGCGCAGGTGGCGCGGCTGCTCGAATCGGAGAAGGCGGCGCGCAAGCGCGCGAGGACGTGGTTCGAGCTCGCCGCCGACGCGCAGGCGGCCGAGCTGCTCGCCCGCGCCGAGCCCGTCGGCGCCGCGCGCGTCGTCGTCGCCACGCTGGCCGATCACTCGTTCGAGGAGGCGCAGCTCCTCGGGAAGAAGCTCACCGAGCGCGGCCCCGTCGTCGCCCTCCTCGCCGTCGCCGACCCCGCCACCCCCAAGCTCCTCTTCTCCCGAAGCAGCGACCCGTCCCTCGTCGCCTTCTCGCTGGACACCCTCGTGAAGCAGGTCGCCGAGCACTTCAACGGCCGTGGCGGCGGCAGTCCGACCTTCGCGCAGGCGTCGATCGATGCCGCGAGGCTTTCCGACGCACTCGCGCTCGCTCGATCGCTGCTCGCCTCGCTCTGAAGCCGAGTCATCCGCGGACGCGGCGTCCAACGCGCCGGCGATCTTCGATCGCCGGACGCGACGATCGCATTCTCGACGCCGCGGTGCCGACGCCACCGCGATTCCCCCCTCCGCGCGGCTCGCCGCCGGGTACTTCCGCCCGTGATTCGCCGCCGGGTACTCCCGGCCGAGCGAATCACGAAAACAGCCGGATCACCTGCGGACGCGGCACCGGCCGCGACCGTCAGGTGCATGCGGCCGCACGCAAATCCGTCCTACTTTCCGACCGCTCCACCCGCGTCGCCCTGAATCCACTTCGGAAGCGCAACCGCCGGATCAAGCCAATCGGCGACGCCGTCTTTCGCGGATTTGTACCCGTAGTTGTGAGTCTGACTGAACGGCCCGGGATACAGCCCCAGATGCAGATGCGCGAAGTGTCCGCCATTCTCGATCGAGAACCCGACCCCCATCGTCCCCAACAACTGTCCCGCCGCGACCTTGTCTCCGACCTCCACGAAGACGACCGGCCCTCCGTGCATGTAGACGGCGTTCACGAGCTCCTTCTTCGAGAGGTGGTGCTCGACGACGAGCAGCGTGCCCATGTCGCTGCCGTTGTGGACGAAGCGGACGACGCCATCGGCGCAGGCGTAGAGCCCCGCGCCGTCGAGGCAGGCGCCGACGTCTTGCCCGGTGTGGACCACGGTCCCGTTCGAGCGCGGATTGCCGAACGGCTGGAGCGCGACGCCGGGCACCTCCTCCTTGCCGTAGCCCAGGAGCGGCGCGTTCCACCTCGCGGCCACCGGGAGCTTCTCGGCGCTCGAGCCGCCGGGCGAACCCTTTGGCTGGAGCGTGACGCCGGGCGCGACCTCGGCGAGATGGTCCATCCCTTCGAGGAACGGGACGAGCTTCAGCCCGTCGTCGAGCGCGACCACGTGCTCGTCGACGAGCCGGCGCGGCACCAGCTTTCCGGAGATCCGCCGCGCCAGCGCCGCCAGCGCCTGCTTCACGTGGAAGTCCGTTTCCTGCGCGAGCAGCGTTTCGAGCGCCTCCTTCGCCTTGCCGCCGGCGACTCCCTTCGCCGCGCTCTTGTCCCACAGCAGCAGGCAGGCGATCGCCGCCTTCTCGCGCAGCCGCGGCTCCGCGTGGCCGAGTCGCTGCCACGCGAGCGGCAGCGCGCCCTCGTCGCCGAGCGCCTCGGCCATCAGCAGCGCGCGGTGCTGGACGTGCCAGTCGGAGTCCTCGAGCAGCGCCCGCTCGAGTTCGACGAGCTCGGGGTTGCGGAAGCGCTTGATCGCCTCGATCGCGTCGGCGCGCGCGCGCGCGACCTCGTGCGCCCGCTTCGTCCGCTCGCTCGCGGGCGCCTTCACGAGCGCGGCCAGGTCGGCGCGCACCGACTGGATCAGCTTGTTTCCGTCGCCGGCGTTGACGTCCTTGCCCCAGCCGCAGATGGCGGCCGGCACGCCCGCCGTCAGGAGGCTCGCCAGCAGGACTCCGAACGCTCGCACCGCCGGCTCCATCGCGCCGGTCGGGAGCGGCTCACGCGGTCACTCGGGCCGCGCCCGGTCGGCGCCCAGGAGACGATAGAGCACCGGCACGAGCAGCAGCACGAGCAGCGTGGCGAAGAGGAGCCCGCCGAGGATCACGACGGCGAGCGGCGCCTCGATCTCGTGGCCGGGGGTGCGCGGCGCGACGGCGATCGGGATCAGGGCGAGCGCGGTCGTGAGCGAGGTCATCAGGATCGGCGTGATCCGCTCGGAGGCGCCGCGGAGCACGAGGTCGTCCCCGAAGGCCACCTGCTCCTCGCGCCGCAGATGGCGGTAGTGGCTCACGAGCACGAGCGTGGTGCGCACGGCGATGCCGAGCACGGTCACGAAGCCGACCATCGAGCCGAGCGAGAGGACGCCGCCCCCGGCGAAGGCGCCGAGCAGCCCGCCGACCAGTGCGAGCGGGACGGTCAGCGCCACGAGCGTGACCAGCCGCCACGACTGCAGGTCGGCGTGCAGGACGATCAGGATCGCGACGAGGCAGAGCAGCGCGAAGGTCCGCAGCCGATCGGCGGCCGCCTGCCGTTCCGCCCACTCGCCCAGGAGCTCGGCGTGGATCCCCGCGGCGAACGGCGCCCCGCGCAGCGCGCCCTCCACGTCGCGCGCCACGGCGCCGAGGTCGCGATCGCGCACGTTGAGCGTGACGTCGATCCGGCGCGACGCGCCGTCGCGCTGGATCACGTTGGGAGCCGCGACGAGCTCGACGTCGGCGACGTCGCGCAGCCGGACGCGCCCTCCCGTCCCCGTCTCGAGCAGGAGCTCGCGCAGTGCCGCCTCGTCGCGACGGCACGAGGGGACTCCCCAGACGACGACGTCGTTCACCTTCTGCGCGGCGTGGACCTGGCCGACCTTGCGCCCCTGGATGAGGGTCGCCACCGCGCGGCGGACGTCGCCGGGCGCGACCGAGAGCTCGGCGCAGCGGTCGGCACGCACGCGCACGGCGATCTGCGGCACCAGCACCTGCGGCTCGACCTTGAGCTCGGCGACGCCCGCGATCGGCTCGAGCCGCGCGCGCACCTGCTCGGCGGTCGCGCGCAGCTGCGGCAGGTCGGGGCCGAAGATGCGCACGACGAGGCTCGCGCTCGCGCCGGTGAGGACCTCCTTGATGCGCTCGCGCAGGTAGGTGAGCAGGTCGCGCTGGAGTCCGGGGTAGCCGTCGACCACCTCCTGGATCGCGGCGACGGTCGAGTCGTAGTCGACGGTCTCGTCGACGCTGATCCAGAGCTCGGTGAAGTTGGGGCCGACGACCTCGTCGGCCACCTCGGCCCGGCCGAGGTGCGATCCGAAGTTGCGCACGCCCGGGATGGCGCGCAGCTCGCGGCTCGCCCGCTCGGTGATGCGGCGCATCGCCTCGAGCGACGTGCCCGGCTTCTCGACCCAGTGCATCAGGAAGTCGCGCTCGCGGAACTGCGGCAGCAGGTCCTGCCCGAGCGGCGGCAGCCACGCGAAGAGGAGCACGACCGCACCGACGAGCACGATCGCGGAGCGCCGCGGCCGGCGCACCAGCGGCGCGAGCAGCCGCCCGTAGGCGCCGCGCAGGAGGCGCACGACGAGCGGCTCGCGGCCGCGCGCCGCGCGCCGCGGCAGCAGCAGGAGCGAGAGCGCCGGCGTCAGCACGAGCGCCGTAAGCAGCGAGGCGACCATCGCCAGCACGTAGGCGCGGGCGAGCGGACGGAAGAAGGCGCCCGTGAGCCCTTCGAGCAGGAAGACCGGCAGCACGACGAGGACGACGATCACGCTGCCCCAGACGACGGCGCTGCGCATCTCGAGCGACGCCGCCAGCACGACGTCGAATGCGCGCCGCGGGGCGGCGGCAGCTGCGTTGAGCTTCAGCCGGCGGAAGACGTTCTCGACGTCGAGGATCGCGTCGTCGACCACCTCGCCGAGCGCGATCGCCAGCCCGGCGATCGCCATCGTGTCGAGCGTGCCGCCGCGCGCGCTCAGCACCCAGGCTCCGATCACGAGCGAGATCGGGATCGAGACGGCGCTGATGAGCGCCGTCCGCCACTCGCCGAGAAAGAGGAAGAGCACGACGACGAGCAGGGCGCTGCCGACGAGGAGCGAGCGGCCGAGGTTCTCGATCGACCGCTCGATGAACGTCGCCGGCCGGAAGATCGTCGGATCGACCCGCGCGTCGCCGAGCGCGGGGCCGAGCGCCGCGAGCGCAGCCTCGACGCCCCGCGTCACCGCGAGGGTGTTGGCCGACGGCTGCTTTTCGACGATCAGCAGCAGCCCCGGGCCGTCGTCGATCACGGCGTCGCCGATCGGCGCGCCGTGTCCGTCGACGACCTGCGCCACGTCGCCGAGCGTGAGCGCCCGCCCCGTCGGCGCTCCGCGTCGCGCGATCGGCGCGAGCGCGAGGTCGGCGGCGGTCGTCACTCCGGGCTCGAGCGTCACGGCGAGACGCTGGTTTGGCGTGTCGACGAAGCCGCCCGCCTCCCGCGCCGTCGCGTCGCCCGCCGCGCGCAGGACCTCCTCGAGCGTCACGCCGGCCGCGGCGAGCCGCTCGGGATCGACCAGCACCTGGAGCTGCCGCGACCGCTGCCCCCAGATCGCCACGTTGGCGACCCCCGGCACGGCGAGGAGCCGCGGCCGGATCGTCCAGAGCGCCAGGTCGGTGAGCTCCATCTGCGAGCGCGTCGGCGACGAGACGCCGACCTTCATCACGCGCGAGAGCGAGGAGAGCGGCTGCAGCAGCACGGGCGGCCGCGCGACGTCGGGCAGCTCGCGCGCGACCAGGACGACCTTCTCCTGCACGAGCTGGCGCACGCCGGGCAGATCGATCCCGTCCTCGAAGAGGAGGACGACCGAGGAGAGGCCGAGCACCGACTTCGAGCGCAGCTTCTTCAGGCCGGCGATCCCCCCGAGCGCGTTTTCGAGCGGCACGCTCACGAGGCTCTCGACCTCGTCGGTCGGCAGGCCGGGCGCCTCGGTCTGGATCTCGACGAGCGGCGGCGCGAATTCGGGGAAGACGTCGAGCGGCGCGTCGCGGATCGACCGGACTCCCAGCACCATCAGCAGCGCGGCGAGGACGACGACGGCGACGCGCTGGCGCAGCGCCGTGGCGACGAGCCAGCGCAGGAACGAAGGGCCGGCGTCGCTCACTTCCCGGCCCCGAACTCGGTGCCGAAGAGCTCGGCGGCCCCCGCTGCGACCACCTCCGCCCCCTCCGCCGGCCCGCGCACGAGCAACGCGAGGTCGCCCTCCACGCGGTCGATCTCGACGCGCTGGCGGCCGAAGCGGCGCTCGCCGAGCCGGACGTAGACCCAGCTCTGGCCCTGCACGTCGCGCAGGAGCGCGCTCGCCGGGACCGCGAGCCGCTCGGCCGCGCCGCGCAGCGCGAGCGCCGCGCTCGCCCGCTCGCCGGGCTGGAAGGAGCTCGACGCGGCGGCGAGCGCGAAGAGGCGCTCGACCGTCCCGCGCGCGAAGTCGCCGCGCGGCGCGGCGTCGACCGGCCGCGCCTCGAAGTCGTCCAGTTCGCCGCTCGTTCCAAGCGGCCGCACCAGCGCCGCCGCGGCAGGATCGAGCTCCGGCGCATCCGCGGCCGGCAGCTCGACGCGCAGCCAGAGGTCGGCGAGGTCGGCGAGCTCGAGCAGCGGCGCGCCGGCGGGGACGAGCTGCCCCTCGGCGGCGTAGAGCGCGGTCACCGTCGCGCGCCAGGGGGCGACGAGGAGCGTGCCCTTCGCGCCGCCGGTCGGGTCGCGCCAGAGCGCGTCGAGCGTCGCGCGTCTCTCTTTCGACGTCTCGATCCGGCGCTCCGTCAGCGCGAGCCGGGCTTGCGCTTCGTCCCTCGCGCGCGCGCCGCCCGAGCCCGCCTCGACCATCGCCGCGGCGCGGTCGGCCGCGATGCGATCGGCGTCGCGCTCGACGGCAAGCGCGGCGATCTCCCCGTCGAGCTGGCCCTTCAGCAGGAGCAGGTCGGCCTGCCGGTCCGGCGACGGCTGCGGTTCGAGCGTGAGCAGCGTCGCGCCGGCCGCGGCGATCGCCCCGACGCGCGGCGCTCCGGCCGGAGAGCGGACGACGGCGGCGAACGGCGCGCTCGCCGTGATCGCCCGGCCGGCCGGCACGACGACCTCGCCGGCGTAGCGGCGTGCGCGCGGCGCGGCGCGGCGCTCGACCTTGCGCGTCTCGACGCCGAGCCGCCGTGCTGCTTCGGCCGTGAGCTCGATCACGGCGAGCGCCCCCTCCGCCTGCCGGTTCTCGACCTTGGCCGCCGGTTTCGCGGCCGCGGGCGTCGCGGCCTCGCGGCGGCAGGCCGCGAGAGCGGACAGCAGCAGGATCGCCCGAGCCGAGCCGATTCGCATCGAATCCTCCTTCGCGCGGATCAGCGCGCCGTCGCGGCGAGGCGGCGCGGATCGCCGCCGAGCGCCGCGGTCATCGCCGCCGAAGCGCGCCGCCACGCGAGCTCCGAGTCGACGGCCGCGGTTTCCGCCTCGATCGCCTCGAGCTCCGCGCGCACGACGTCGCGATCGGAGAGCACGCCCCGCTCGCGCGCGCGTCGCGCCGCCGCGAGGCGATCGATCCGGACGGGCAGCCGTTCGCCGCGCTCGCGGCGGGCGCGCTCGAACGCGAGCGTGAACTCGCCGACGGCGCGCTCGACTTCGAGGGTCGCCGCGGAGGCGATCGCGTCGCCGCGCGCGCGTGCGCGCAGCAGCTCCGCCTCGGCCCGCTCGACGCGCGCGGAGCCGTCGTCGAAGAGCGGTAGCTCCAGCGCGACGCCGGGACCGACCTCCCATCCTTTCTCGCCGTCGCTGTTGGCGTCGGCGAGGAGGGCGAACGGGATCCGCCCGGCTCGCGCCGCGGCGACGCGTTCGCTCGCGGCCTCGACCTCGAGGCGGGCGGCGCGGACGTCGGGGCGCTCCTCCACGGCGAGCGCCCGCCGCCGCTCGTCCGGCAGCGCGTCGAGCGCCGGGGCCGCCGTCACGACTTCGAGCGGGACGCTCCGCGCCGCGGCGCCGAAGCGGGCGCGCAGCCGCGAAGTCGACCGCCCCGCCTCCTGCTCCGCCCGCGCCGCCGCGAGCTCCGCATCGAGCGCCCGCTCGCGCGCGGCGCTCGCCTCGTCGGCGCTCGCCTCGCCGCAGCGCCGCGCGGCCTCGTCGAGCTCCGCGGCGCGCCGCGCCAGCTGCGCGCGCCGGCGCTCCAGCGTCGCGAGGTCGCGGGCGGCGACCAGCTCGGCGCACTCGCTCTCGACCGCGGCGGCGAGGCGGACGCCTTCGTCGACGATGCGCTCCCCGAGCGCGACGAGCTCGTGGCGCGCGGCGCGCGTGCGGGCGCCGCGGGTGAGCCAGCTCTCGAGCGGCGCCGTGAGCGTCGCCTCGGCCTGCTTCGGGTCGACCGGGATCAGGAAGGAGAGCGTCGGGTTGCGCAGCCTTCCGGCCTGCGCGAGGTCGGCGCGCGCGAGGCCGAGCTCGCCGAGCAGGGCGAGGAAGCTCGGATCGTTCCAGAGCGCGATCGCCACCGCCTCGTCGGCCGCGAGGCCGTCGGAGGGATCGACGTCGGGCGGAAGCGGCGACGCGGCGTCGAGGTCGGGACGCCCCTCGTGGCCGACGCGCTCGCGCAGCCCGTCGGCGACACGACTCGATCCATCGCTCGAGGCGCAGCTCGCGGCAAGCGCAGCGAGTAGGGCGGCGAGGCCGAGAGAGCCGTGTCGCCGACGCGCCGTCCAAGCGCGCGTTCGCGCCGTCATGGTCCGCCTCCCTTCGCCGGCGTCGCCGGCGGATCGACGCGGATCCACCACGCCCGCTCGCCTTCGAGCAGGCCGAGCTCGTCCTTCAGGACCCACGGCCACTTCTCGCCGCGCGGCTTGGTGTCGTCGCGGACGCGGCAGATCACGCGGTGGCGGCCGGGGGCGAGCTTCTTCGCGTCGACGGCGAAGGTGTGCTTCGAGGCCTCCCGATGGAGCACGACTTTCGCCGGCTCCTGCTCGATCGTCGGGAGCTTGCCGCGCCTGCGGCGGTCCTGACCCTTCGGGCCGTTCTCGAAGCCGACCGGCGAGGGGGGCGCCGTCTTCTCGGGCAGCAGCCACCAGCGGACTTCCAGCGCGTGATCGGCGGGCCGAAGGACGGTGACCTCGAACTCGAAGCTCTCCTTGCTCGACAGCGACTCCTCGCTCGCGGAAGGGATCGCGTCGGGGAAGCCGGCGTCGATCGGATCGACGAAGCGGTGGAGCGCGAGCGTGAGCGCCTCGCGGCAGGGCGGGCAGAAGAAGTCGCCGCTCGACATGACGCAGCTCTTCGTCGTCGGCTTCCAGGCGCCGTGGACCTGGCCGTTCGCCCCCTCGTAGACGTCGATCCCGGGAATTCGCGCCTCGAGCCAGTGGCGCCACGGGACAAGCTCGGGATCGGGCGTGTTCGAGACGTTGGCCGAGTTGCCGACCGCGCCGCGGTGGCCGGTGTTGGCCGTGTACTCGTCGCCGAGGTCGGCGAAGGCGTGGCCGAACTCGTGGATCAGCGTCTCGTTGTCGCGTCCGCCGATGCAGGCGATCCCGGCGCCGCCGGTGCCGAGCTGCCCGAGCTTCACGAAGACGATCGCCAGCCCGTCGTGGGACGGCATCTCGTCGAGCATCGCCCGCACCCGCCCGTCGTCGACCGCCACCTGCCCCTGGATCGCGCCGCTGCGGTGGCCGTTCAGCGCGGTGTCGTACTCGCGGCCGTACTCGTCGACGCCGTCGTCCCTGCTCACGACGATGGCACGCTCGAAGTTGAAGTAGTTCCAGTACTCGCGGAACTCGGGCTGCGACTCGAAGTAGGGCGGCATGTCCTCGGCCAGGTTGGCGAACGCCTCCTGGTGCTCGATCGTGTAGCCGTCGCCCATGATCACGACGTCGCAGCGGTTGTCGGAGGGGCCGTGGCGGACGAGGTCGGCGAAGCCGAGGTAGGCGCTCGGCCGTCCTCGCCGCGCGGCGATCCGACCGGCCTCGGTCTGCGCCGCCTTCTTCGCCAGCTCGCGGTAGCGCAGCGAGGCGAGCGCGAAGCGGCCGCGCCGCGCCTGCTCCTCGGCGTCGAGGAGGAGGCTCCGCGCGTCGGCCTCGGCGTCCTGACGCGCGAGCGGCGCCGCGACGAGGCCGGCAAGCCACCACGATCGCGCGCAGAACCATCCGGTCTGGACCATCGGCCACCCTTTCGGCGGAGCGATGCTACTGCGCGATCCATTTCGAGAGCCGTTCCGCCGGATCGAGCCAGCCGGCGAGCCCCTCGTCGGCCGGGCCATAGCCATAGTTGTGGCCGAGCCTGAACGGGCCCGGGTAGAGCCCGAGATGGAGGTGGGCGAACTGGCCGCCGTTCTCGATCGACCAGGAGAGGCCGACCGTGCCGAGGAGCTGGCCGCCCTCCACCCGCTCACCCGCCGTGACGAGGAGCGTTCCGCCCGCGTGCATGTAGACCGCGTTCACGAGCTCGTCCTGTGCGAGATGGTGCTCGACGACGAGGCCGACCCCCATGTCGCTGCCGGCCGAGACGTAGCGGACGATCCCGTCGGCGAGCGCGTAGATCCCGGCGCCGTCGGAACAGCCGCCGACGTCCTGGCCGGTGTGCAACAGCGTCCCCTCCCCGCGCTTGTTGCCGAAGGGCTGCATCTCGATGCCCGGCACCTCCTCGACGCCGTAGCCGAGGAGCGGCGCGTTCCACCGCTCGACGACCGGCAGCGCCGCGGCGCTCGCTCCGGCGGGCCACGACCCCTGCGGCACGACCACTCCCGGCGCGACCTCGGCGAGGTGGCGCAGCCCGGGAACGAAGGGAGCCCAGCGCAACCCGTCGTCGAGCTCGACGACGACTTCGGGCGCGACGACGTCGGGCTCGAGCTCGCCGTCGACGCGTCGACGCAGCGCCCGCAGCGCCTGCCTCACGTGGAAGTCGCGCTCGAGCGTCGTCCGGACGTCGAGCGTCTCCCGGACCCGGCCACCCGCGACGCGCTCCGCCGCGCCGGAGTCCCAGAGCTCGAGGCAGGTGATCGCCGCCTTCTCGCGCAGCTTCGGCTCGGGGTGGTCGAGCAGCGCCCACGCCCGCTCGAGCAGCGCCGGATCGCGGAGCTCGCGCGCCCAGTGCAGCCCGCGATGGACGACGTGCCAGTCGTCATGGTCGAGGCAGGCGCGCGCCAGCAGGACGAGCTCGGGATTGCGAAAGCGCTTCCACGCCTCGATCGCGTCGACGGCACGCTTGCGCACGAGCTCCGCGGCCCGCTTCGCGCGCGCCTCGGCCGGCAGGCGCAGGAACGCGAGCAGCTCGTGGTGAACCGACGCCGCGAGCTTCGGGCCGGCGCCGCGGTTCACGTCGCCGCCCCACGCGCACTTCACGCGCGGCGGCTGCTGCTGCGCGGCAGCCGCGACGGCGAGCAGGAGGCCGGCCATGATGGGGAGCCGAGCCGCGATCCGCATCGCTCCGCCCCGTCGTGAAGGCGGCGAACTCCGCCGCGAGGCTCCTGGTATACCGGCGCCCAATGGAGACTGCGGGGACCCCGCCGAACGGAACGCCGCTGCTCGAGGTCGAAGCGCTCGCCTACTCCTACGGCGAGCGGCGCGCCGTCGACGGCGCCACGTTCTCGATCCGCCGCGGCGAGATCTTCGGGCTGCTCGGGCCCAATGGCGCCGGCAAGACGACGACGATCTCCTGCCTCGCCGGGCTCAAGCGGCGGTTCAACGGCGCGCTCCGATTCGACGGCGCGCCGTTCCAGCCGGCGCAGCGCGGCTCCGACCGCGCGCGGCTCGGCAGCGTGCCGCAGGAGCTCGCGCTCTACGGCGAGCTCACCGCGCGCGAGAACCTCGCTTTCTTCGGACAGATGAGCGGGCTGCGCGGCGACGCGCTTTCCGGCGCGGTCGAGCGCGGGCTCGAGCTCGCCGGCCTCGTCGAGCGGGGCGACGAGCGGGTCGACTCGTTCAGCGGCGGGATGAAGCGCCGGCTGAACCTCGCCGCCGGCGACCTCCACCAGCCGGAGCTCCTGCTGCTGGATGAGCCGACCGCCGGCGTCGACCCGCAGTCGCGCAACCACCTCTTCGAGACGCTCGAGGCGTTCAAGCGAGCCGGCCGGACGCTCCTCTACACGACCCACTACATGGAGGAGGCGCAGCGGCTGTGCGACCGGCTGGCGATCCTCGACGCCGGGCGCGTGGTCGCGCAGGGGACGGGCGAGGAGATCGCCCTCGCGGCCGGGTTGCAGGGCGCCGACCTCGAGGCGGTCTTCCTGAAGCTCACCGGCCGGCGGCTGCGCGACGAGTCATGAGCAGGACCATGAGCCGACCATGAGCACCTTGGCGGCCGCCCTCGCCATCGTCCGCAAGGACCTGCGCATCTACTTCCGCGACCGCGTGGGGCTCGCGCTCGGCTTCCTGCTGCCGCTCGTGCTGGTGACCGTCTTCGCCTTCGTCAACCGGTTGATGGCAGGCGGCGGCGGGAGCGCCTTCTCGAAGGCCTCGCTCTGGGTCGCCGACGAGGACTTGAGCGAGGCGAGCCGCCGATTCGTCGCGGCGCTGCGCGCGGCGAAGACGCTCACCGTCCACCCCTCGCCCGACGAGAAGCAGGTCGACGCCGCGGGATTGCGCGAGAAGCTGAAGGACGGCGAGGCGCACCACGCGCTGATCGTCGAGAAGGGGTTCGGCGCGTCCCTCGACCAGGGCGAGCTGCCGACGCTGCGACTGCTGCGCGACCCCGACCGCGACATCGAGGAGCAGCTCATCTCGATCGGGCTCATGCAGGCGACCTTCAGCGCGCTCGGGCCCGATGCCGCGGCGCCGCTCACGGCGCGCGCGCTCGAGCTCGCGGGACTGCCGAAGGAGTGGCGCGAGCGCATCACGGCCGTCGCGAAGACCTTCACGACGAGCGTCGCCGGCCTCTTCAAGGAGAAGGAGGAGCAGGGCGCGAAGGCGCCGGACGACGGCCCCTCGTTCCAGGAGATGTTCACCCAGATCGTGCCGCTGCAGCGCGAGGACTTCCGGCCGCCGGAGCGGCCCAAGCAGCTCACCTACATGATGGCCCACACGATCTCCGGCACGAGCGTGATGATGCTCATGTTCGGGCTGGTCGCATGCGCCAGCCTGCTGCTGCGCGAGCGCGAGGGCGGGACGCTGCCGCGGCTCCTGCTCGCGCCGAGCGACCACGGCGCGATCCTCTGGGGCAAGTTTCTCTTCACGGCGGCGATCGGGGCGACGCAGCTCGTGATCCTCTTCGCCTTCGGCGCGCTCGTCTTCCACGTCGACGTGATGCGCGACCCGGCGTCCTTCCTGATCGTGACGGCATCGTTGCTCGCCGCGGTCACCGCGTTCGGGATGCTGATCGCCACCTGGGCGCGCACCACCAAGCAGGCCGAAGGGATCTCGACGCTCGCCATCCTCGTGATGTCGGCCGTCGGCGGCGCCTGGTTCCCGCTGCAGATGCTCGACCTGGCGACGCCGGTCAGAGTCGTCATGGGCTGCACCCTCACCCACTGGGCCGTCTCCGCCTACCAGGGCCTCTTCTGGTACGGCAAGTCGTGGAGCGACGGCGGCATGCTCGCCTCGATCGGCGTGATGATCGGCTTCGCGCTCGTCGCCAGCCTCCTGTCGCGCCGCCTCTTCGAGCGGCGGTACGTTGGTGACTGACGGGCGACTGACGCGCGCGCTGCGCGGCTACGCGACCACGTCGTCGAGCAGGGCGCAGAGCTCGGCGAGCACCATCGCCGTCGCGCCCCAGACGTGCTTCTGCCCGATCTCGAAGTAGGGCACGACGACCGGATGGCCGTCGCGCAGCGCGCGGCGCTCGCCGCGCAGCCGCGGGTCGCGCAGCCGTGAGAGCGGCACCTCGATCACCTCGTCCACCTCGCTCGCCGCCGCCCTGAAGTCGGGGCGGCGATCGGTCACGGCGACGAACGGCTCCATCCGGAAGCCGCTCACCGGGATGAAGATCGGCGTGAGCGCGCCGACGATGCGCACCGCGGCGCGCGCGACCCCGATCTCCTCGTCGGCCTCGCGCAGCGCCGCCTCGATCGGCGTCTCGTCCCGATCGACCGCCCCGCCGGGCAGGCAGATCTGCCCCTTGTGCGTCTCGACGCGATCGGTGCGGCGGGTGAGGACGAGGCACGGCTCGCCGCCCGGAAAGAGGAGGGCGAGCACGGCGGCCGGGATCGGACGCGACGGATCGATGCCGGGGGGCGGCCGGGCGCGCCGCGGTCGCGGCGCCATCGCCAGCTGCGCCGCGAGTCCCGGCAGCGGGCCCAGGAGGCGGCGCTCGAGGCGAACGACGAACGAGGCGAACTCCGCGGCGCGATCGTCGGGACGAGACACGGTCGACGCGATGCTACGGTAGTCGACCGTGACGCGAGCGCTCCGACTCCACGATAGGCTCGTCTGGTGGCTCGTCGGGCGGCTTGTCTGGCTCGGCGCGATCCTCGTGGCCGCGCCAGCGGCCCGCTCGCAGGAGCCGCCGCTGCGTCCGCGCGGCGAGGCCGTGCCGCAGGTCGCGGCGCAGTTCTTCCCGTGGGCCGACGCGCCCGATCGCCACTTCAAGACTGCGGGCGGCTTCGACCTGCAGCGCCACCACTTCGTCGACCCGTCGTTCGTCCATTCCGATTCGCAGGAGTGGTACGAGCGCGAGCTCGCCGACCTCGCCGCGGCCGGCGTCGACGTGCTGCTCGTCGCAAACGTCCCGTCGCCCGCGAGCTCGCGGCGCTGGATGCCGGCGCTGCACGCGGCGCTCGAGCGGACGCACGGCCGGCTCGAGCGGCCGGTGCGCGTCGCCCTGCTGCTCTCTCCCTCGGTCGTCGCCGTCGAGCGCGCCGGCGGCGAGGTGGCGGCCGGCGAGCGCAAGTTTCCGATCGACCGGCTCGACCTGACCGATCCCGACCAGCTCGCGGCCTTCCTCGCACCGGTCGACGCGTTCTTCGCGGAGTTTCCCGACGAGCTGCGGGCCCGGGTCGACGGGCGCCCGCTGCTCGTGATCGGACCGCACGGCGCGGTCGGGAAGAAGCCGGACGATTTCTTCACACGGCTCGAGCAACGAGTCGCGGAACTCGCCGGCAGCGAGCCGTACGTCGTCTTCGAGCAGTCGTGGCACCGCGAACAAGCTCCGCAGTGGAGGGCGGGCAGTGGGCTGCTCGGAGCGCAGATCGTCGGAGAGGTCGCCTCTCTCGGCCCTGGATACGACGACCGGCGGATCGCGGGCGGCCGCGGCCGGATCCGGCTGCGCGAGGACGGCGCCGCGTACGCGGCCGACTGGAAGCGCGTCCTCGAGGCCCGCCCGCGCCTCGTGATCCTCGAGTCGTGGAATCAGATGCACGACGGCACGGCGCTCTGCGTCG
>Ga0247727_10001074_pt1 | contig 66592 bp, 43 predicted proteins | sample WisWelCaveWW1625_FD_202498 | JGI IMG/M metagenome (GOLD analysis project Ga0247727, IMG submission 202498) | Biofilm microbial communities from Wishing Well Cave, Virginia, United States - WW16-25 | ecosystem: Environmental > Aquatic > Deep subsurface > Groundwater > Cave microbial mat | place... | reverse complement strand
AAAATCGCTCCAACCGACAACCAACCACAGCGGACGGCCGTCGCGTGACGCGGGAACCTCTCGCGCGCCGGGAAAAACCACTCCCGCGCGTACGACGTCGCGCACGGTGAGAAATGCGGGCTAGCGCAGTTCCGAGTATTGGCCCCGCATCCCGCGCGAGGATTACCGCGTCTTTCGAAGTTCCTCGGTCCAGTTGAGGACGACCGTGACCGGCGCCGACCACTGGTCTTCGACGGGGGCGACGACGAGGAACCGGTCACCCTCGTTCTGAACGGCGAAGTCGATGACGCCGCCCGGGACCGTGAAGAGGCTCTTTGGGGCGCTGACGTGCGGCGGCTCGCCCGGATCGCCCGGCTCCACGGTGACCGCCATGAGGGTCCTGTCGGAGACGTAGAAGAGTTCTCGCCCCAGTCGCGACCAGCGCGGCATGATCCCCGAGCCCGTGGAGACCTGAACGTCCGCCGAGCCATCCTGGAAACCACGGATGTAGATCTCCGGGTGGCCGGAACGATCCAACCCGTAGGCGACCCAGCGTCCGTCGGGGGAGAATCGGACGTCGAAGTAGCCGGCCGCGTCCCGCACGAGGGGCTCCGGAGCCCTCGTCTCGTCGAGAGAGATGACCAAGATGGTTTGGATCGAGTCCGACGCCCCATCGACGAGGAGGAAGCGCCCGTCCGGCGACCAGTCGTACGCCTGGCCCGTGTCGACATCGACGACCTCTTCGCTCGAAGAACCCCGTGTGGACTGTCGGTAGAGCCGATACGTTCCCGACCGCGAGGACGCGAAGAGGATCGCACTTCCGTCTGGTGACCAGATCGGGTTCGCGTCCGAACCCGGATCCAGCGTGAAGCGGGAGTTGGATCCGCGCGCGAGATCGATCATCCAGATGTCGCCCGCTCGGCCGTCGAGGTCTTCCCGCACGTACGCGGCGCGCGACCCGTCGGGAGAGAGGCGCATCGCAATGATGCGCGCCGGCTCACCCACGGACTCCGCCCGCCGGCCGTCGCGCTCGAACCAGGCGAGCTGCGAGAGAGTGCTTGCGCTTCGAAACGTGAGAACCCCGTTGCCCGAGGCGGAGAACTCGAAGCGGTGCCAGCCGCCGGTCTGGACGACCTGTTCGGCGACGACGACGGGATCCCCGATGAGCCGGGCGCGCTTCTCGTCGAGCCGGTGAGCGACCACGTCCCCGGACAGGACGTAGAGAAGGTTGTCGGGAGGCGCGCAGAGGACGTTGGTCACGGCCACCCTCAGGTCTTGTGATTCCTGGGAATCGAGCGAGCCGATCTTCAAGTGGTGGCCTTGCGTCGTCTCCGCGTCGCCGAGGAAGACGAAGCGGCGGCCGTCGGGCAGGAAGCACGGCCAGAGGTGTCCGACCTCGGAACTGTCGACCCGCGTGACCTCGGTCGGGGAACCCCCCGTGGCGGGGACCTTGAAGATCGGTCCCCACAGATTCGCGAAGAGAATAACGTCGTCGGCACCCCAGGTGCCACCGACCGGGTCGGGAGCATCGCACACGGTCTGCGGGGGGCCGCCCGAGGCGTCGATCTTCCTGAGCCGTCCCTCGGCGAAGTAGCCGAGGAAGCGGCTGTCGGGGGACCAGAACGGCATCGTCGCGCCTTCCGTCTTGGCGAGGGGCTCGGCTTCGAGCCGATCGAGCGGCCTCACCCAGAGCGACGAGGTCCCGTCCTTCCTGTCTCCCACGAAGGCCACGCGATTTCCTTCAGGCGAGACGGCCGCCGAGTGAAAGGATTCGTATGCGGCATTGGCGGGTCTCACGAGCGAGAGTCGGACGACAGGCGACTCCTTCGGCGCGCGGCGAAGCGTCGCCAGCCCGAGGGCCACGAGCGCCGCGCCGAGCGAAAGCGCGACCGCGATCCACAAGCGTTCGCGGGTACGGCGCCCCGCGGCGACCTGAGCCGGCGTGCCGACCTCCGCGCTCCCCTCGGAGATCCAGAGCAACTCGAGCCTCACGTCGTGGGCCGTCTGGATCCGGTCGTCAGGGTCCTTCGCGAGGCAGTGGCGGACGACCCGGTCGAGGGCGGGCGGCGCGAGTGGCGCGAGCGCCGAGATCGGCCGCGGATCCTCCTTGAGGATCGCCGCGATGAGCGACGCCTGACTCCTTCCCTCGAACGCGCGTTTCCCCGTCGCCATCTCGTAGAGCACAGCGCCGAACGCGAAGATGTCCGTGCGCGCGTCCGCCTCCTTCCCCTCGAGCTGCTCGGGAGCCATGTACTGGAAGGTCCCGACGATCGTCCCTTCCGCCGTGAGCGGCCGGGTCATGGTAGGGGACTGCGTGAGGTCGCCGGCGGCCGCCAGGGGCGCGGCCGCGCGCGCGAGCCCGAAGTCGAGGAGCTTGGTGCCGCTCTTCGTGAGCATGACGTTCCCGGGCTTGAGGTCGCGGTGGACGATGCCGCTCCTGTGGGCTTTCTCGAGAGCGTCGGTGATCTCGACTGCGACGCGAAGCAGTTGCGCGGTCGCGAGCGGGCCCCTCTCGAGCCGCGCGGCGAGCGTCTCGCCCTCGAGGTGCTCCATGACGAGGAAGTCGATCCCGTCCTGGTGACCGATGTCGTGGAGGGTGCAGATGTTCGGGTGGTTGAGCGAGGAGACCGCGCGCGCCTCGCGCTCGAAGCGCGTGCGCCTGTCCGGGTCGGCCGAGAGGTGCGAGGGGAGCACCTTGATCGCGACCGTGCGATCGAGCCGCGTGTCGCGTGCCTTGTAGACCTCGCCCATCCCGCCCGCGCCGAGTGGCGCGAGGATCTCGTAGGGTCCCAGGCGCGTGCCGGGGGAAAGGCTCATCGCGAGGGGACTCGGTGGAACTCGGGGGGGCGCGGCTGCATCGGTCGCGCGAGCGATACTACACCACTCGCGTGCGTCAGAGCAGCTCGGATACGGAGTTCGCCGCGCCCTCGGCGAACCGCGAGGGGCGGAGCGCGGTCACGTCGAGCGATGACGCGCGGCCGTCCGACATGATCTCGGCGAGGAGGAGGCCGAGCGCCGGCGCGTGCATCACGCCGTGGCCCGAGGAGCCGTTCGAGAGGTAGAAGTTCTCGCAATCGGACGCGGGGCCGAGGATCGCGTGCTTGTCGGGTGACATCTCGTAGAGGCCGGCCCAGCAGGCCGGCGTATCGATCGGGGTGTCGCGGAGGATCGGAACGCGCTCGTGGGCTATCGCCGCGGTGCGGGCGACCCACTCGGGATCGACGGGCGTGTCGAACGGCCGTCCCGGGACGCCCGGCGTCGGCCGGAGAAGGAGGACACGATCGTCGCGGACGCGGAAATGGAAGCCGTCGCTTGCGAAGATCGTCATCGGCATCGTCTGGGGGAGGAGGGCGCACGGGGCTGTCACGGCAACTTGTCGGCGCAGCGGCACGACCGGGATGTCGATCCCCGCGAGCGAGCCGACCGCCGCCGCCCACGCGCCCGCGGCATTCACGACCGCGCCGGTCGCGATGTCGCCGCGATTCGTGCGGACGCGCGTGATGCGGTCGCGCGGGTCCCGCTCGAAGCCGGTGACCTCGACGCTCCACTCGACGCGCGCGCCGAGCCGTCGCGCCGCGCCGAGGTAGCCCTCGAGGATCGAGAGCGGGCGGATGAACCCGTCGGTCGGGCAGAACGCGCCGCCGATCACCGCATCGCGCTCGCGTCCATCGAGCCGCACGGCAGAGTTCAGCCGCGCGATCTCCTCGACGCTCACCTCGATGGCCTCGCGCAGCCCCTCGGCGTGCTGCACGGCGCGCGCCGCGCGGAGCGCCGCGATCTCCGCCTCGCTCCCCGCGAGCCACAGATAGCCGATCGGCGCGTAGCCGGGATCGACGCCGGTCTCGTCCTCGAACCGCGCGAGCCGTTCGCGCGCGAGGAGCGAGAGCCGCACGTTGATCGCCGTCCCGAACTGCGCGCGGAAGCCGCCCGTCGCCGCGCCGGTGCTCCCGAGTCCGGGCCGCCAGCCGCGATCCACGACAAGCACGTCGCGCCACCCGCGCGCCGCGAGTTGGTACGCGACGCTCGCCCCGATCGCGCCGCCGCCGACGATGACGACCGACGCGGACGGCCGCGCGTTGCCGCTCATTCCGAGATCGTGCTCACCGAGCCGAGCGGCGTGACGATCTCGTCGGAAACGAGCATTGTTCGAGGCGCGAGACTCATCGCTTGCGGAACTCCTCGTACCAGTTCTCGACGACGAGAACGCCGTCGTGGGCATCACTGCTGGCGCGGCGGACGGCGAGGAAGCGACCGTCCGAGGCGGCGGCGATCGGAGGCCTCGGCGCAAACCCCGACCCGAGCGAGATGCCGACATCCGCGGCGGTAAAGAGTCGCCGCGCCTCTCCCAGCTCGAGCGTCGGCCCCACGCGCACGGAGACTTCCATCAACGCCCCCTCCTCCCAATAGTAGAGCGCCTCGCCGCCAGGGCTCCAGAAAGCCCATTCTCCGCCGTTCAGGGAGACCTGCTGCTTCCCCGTGCCGTCCGGGAAACTGCGGATGAAGGCTTGATCCGCGCCGGATTCATCAGAATGGTAGGCGAGCCATCGCCCATCCGGTGAGAGCGCCGGGCTCCTTTCGTTCGTGGTGGTGCCGCTGGTGAGCCGAACCGGTTCCATCGCCTCGCCGGCATCGACCCGCCAGAGGGTGACTTGTCCCGTGATGTCCCTGCTGAAGACGAGCGTTCCACCGTCCGGCGTGCCGGTCGGCCAATCGCCCTCGACCAATGTTCTCGGTGCGTCCGTACCCGCCACGGAGATCTCCTTCAGCATCGACATGACGTTCGAAAACTCGGCGTAGACGAGGCGTCGCCCGTCACCGGTCCAGAGCGGCGCGAAGTCGTCCTGGGCGCTCGACACCAACCGACTCCGCGTGCCGCGCGCGAGGTTTAGGATCCAGAGGTCCGCGTTGTCGTTCTCATACGCCACGAGGGCCACGCTCTGCCCGTCGGGAGAGATCGCCGGAAGGTCGAGCCCGTGCTGCGGTTGTCCGACGACTTTTTCCACACGCCCGTCGTGACTCACCCAGACCAACTCGCGCAGCGCGCGCGATGACCCGAGGAAGTACGTCATGACACCGTCCTTCGAGACGGACGGGAATAGCCCGCCCGCGGCGACCAGGAACGGCTCGCCCGTGATCTCCAACTTCGAATCGGAGAACGGCACGGCGAGGACCTGCTGACGGCCGACCTCTATGTTCAGAAGGAGATGCCCGGTCGTCGAGTAGACCGCGTTCGTAACGCCCTCGAACTCGCGCAAGTTCTTGCGCGTTCCGTCGCGTAGCGAGACGACGGCCACGGGATGCGGTCCGGATTTGCGGTGGGCGCCGACCACAACGCGCTGGTCGTCACGCAAGCGCTCCGGAAGGTGGAAGTCCACCTCGGTGGAATCGGGCGCGAGGATGAGACGCGGCTCGCCACCCATCGAGGAAACCTCGTAGAGACCACCGCGAAACGTCGCGAATACGATCTTTCCGTCCTTCCCCCAGGAGGCTCCGTTGCAGACGCCGCTTGCAGGAATGGCGCACACCGGCGTGCTGTTGGATCCCGAGAGCAATGAGATCCAGAGCTTGCCATCCTTCACGAAGCCGAGCTGCGTTCCATCGTGGGACCAGAACGGGAGGAGCGCATCCTCGGTCCCTGGGATCTCAACGGATTCGAAGCGCTGCAGATCGCGAATCCAGAGACGTGGACCGCTCCTGAAGACCACCCGTCGACCGTCGGGCGAGACGCGGGGGAAGTTGTCGAACGCGCGGTGCATCTGAGGCGCGGGAATCGTAAAGCGGCTCAACGTCGGGCTCGGCTTCGTGGAAGCGCTCAGCCGAATCCCGACGACGACGCCGAGCGCCACGCCCACGAGGGCGCCGAGCATCCAGGCCCACGCCGGCGCGCGGCGCGCGGTCGGCGCGGCGACCGTGGTCTCGGGAGCGCTGGCGATCGCGTCCGCCAGCTCGAGCCGCGCGTCGCCGAGGTCGCGCAGGCGTTCCTTCGGATCCTTGCGGAGACAGCGCTTGAGAAGCTCGCGGACCCGCGGCGGAGTGCCGCGCGGGAGGGCATTCCAGTCCGGCTCGCGCTCGAGGATCTTCGCGATCAGATCCGAAACCGTCTCTCCCTGGAAGAGCGTTTGCCGCGTCAGGCATTCGAACAGCACGCAGCCGAACGACCAGATGTCGGTTCGCCGGTCCAGCGCTCTGCCGCGTGCCTGCTCCGGGCTCATGTACGCCGCGGTTCCGAGGATTACTCCCGCTCCCGTGGCGGCGTAGCTCATCGTCGGCGATGCCGAGAGGTTCGGGTCCGAGGGAGAACCGGGGGTATCACCACCCTTCGCGAGGCCGAAGTCGAGCACCTTCACGACGCCGGATGGAGTCAGCATCACGTTCCCGGGCTTCAGGTCGCGGTGGATGATGCCTCGCTCGTGCGCCGCTTCCACTCCAGCCGCGATCTGCTTCGCGACCTCGAGCGCCTCGTCCATCGGGAGCGCGCCGCGCTCGAGGCGTGCAGCCAGCGTCTCGCCCTCGACAAACTCGAGCACCAGGTAGCGATGACCCGCCACCTCCTCGAGCCCGTGGATCCCCGCGATGTTCGGGTGGCTGAGCGACGCGAGGACCTTCGCCTCGCGCTCGAAGCGGGCGAGGCGCTCGGCGTCACTCGCGAACGTCGCGGGGAGCGCCTTGATCGCGACGTCGCGCCCGAGCCGCGCGTCGCGCGCGCGGTACACCTCGCCCATCCCGCCCGCGCCGAGCGGCGCGAGGATCTCGTAGGGGCCGAGCCGGGTGCCGGGGACAAGCGTCACGGCGCGGGCGCTTCCAGGTTCGCCATCCAGATGTCGGACTCGGATCTCCACACGATGTAGTAGAGCGTCCGATTGTCGGGAGAGAGCGCGTAGTCGCCGAGCTCGACCCCCCTGTCCTGGGCGAACACCGGTCGCAGCGCGCTCCTCCCCACCTCGGCGAGATAGAGCGTGTCCGCGACCGTGAAGAGGAGCCGCCTGCCGTCGCGGAGCCACGTGGGATTGCCGCCCCTCTCAGCGATCCTCTCGTAGATCTTCGTCACGAATGAGTAGAGCGCAATCCCTTCCCGCTGAGGATCGTCTGGACGGGAAAACGTCCCCGCAAGCCGCTGACCGTCGCGTGACCACGAGGAGGGCCAGAAGACATGGCCATCACTCATCGGAGGGAGCGTTTCGCGGATGCGGTCCTCGATCGGCCGGTTGAAATCGAGGATGGCGGATTCGTTTCCGAACACGGTTGCGAGCGAACCGTCCGGATTCGGTGTCGCGAAGGTGTAAGCGCCGTCCCATTTTGTGAGTTGCGTGAGACTGCTCCCGTCGGCATCGATGCTCCAAATCTCGTAGGCGCCGGTACGGTTCGAGTAGAACACGAGCCGCCGGCCATCCGGCATCCACCGCGGCCGGCGGTCCCGGTACGAATCGTCCGTGAGACGCCGCAAGCCCGTCCCGTCGACCCTCAGCACGTAGAGGTCTTCGTGGCGGAGGGAGCCGTACGTCGCAATCCAGTTCCCGTCGGGCGAGACGTCGAGGGTGATCGTCAGAAGGGAGCCGCTGAGCAGAGATGAGGCGCGGCCCGTGACGGTTCCCGCGTCGGGATCGAATGCGGTCTTGAGGACTTCCGAGCGCGTCTCCGCGGCCATGTAGACGAGGCGGGTGCCGTCCCGGGAGAACGAGAAGTGCGCGCTCCAGAGGGAGGGCGTCATGATCGGCTCGGGATCTCCGCGGACGCGACCCGATTCCTCGTCGATCGCGATCCGCCAAACGTTCATCGTGCCGCCTCGGTCGCTCGCGAAGTAGAGGTATCGGCCGTCGGGAGACCAGACCGGGTTCCAGTCGACCCACGCATCACTCGTCACGCGCACCGCGTCGGCTGCCTTCGCCTCGCCACGCGCGGGGATCGTCCAGATATCGCGCTGGCCGCTCCCCTCGGGCAGCCCCCAGTAGGCGATCCGGTCCCCGTGCGGGGACCAGGTGGGCTGGACCGCGTCACCCTCGCACAGCAGGCGCTTCTCGCCCGTGGCCTTCTTCACGATCCACAGCTGGCTCGTGGACGATCTGGCGAGCGGCATCGAGATCGCTTCGGTCGCGCAGACGATCTCCTGACCATCCGGCGACCACGAAGGATTGTGTCCGAAATCCGTGAGCCGCCGCGCGGATTCGCCGGTCGCGCCCATGAGGTAGAGACCGCCCTCATCGCGCTCGGAGCGGAACACGATCATCTGCCCGTCGGGAGATACGGCCGGCATGAGGTCGTCCTTGGGGGAGTCCTGCGTCAAGTTGATCGGGTTCTGCCCGCCAATCCGTTGCAGGAAGAGGTCCGAGTTGCCCCTGGATCCCGCGGCGTACACGAGGAACGCTCCGTCCGGGGAGAGCGCGGGAAAGGACTCTTCTCCGGAAAGTGCGGTGAGCTGGAGGAAGGTCGCAGCCGGGACGGCGCCGTGCTCGCGGGCCGAACCGCGGCCCCAGAGCATGCGTCCTGCGAGGAGCGCGGCGGCGGCGACGACTGCGAGGAGCGCGACGGCGAGCGGAAGCGGGATCGCACGGAGACGCGGGCGCGCGATCTCGCCCGGGCGCTCGAAGGCGCCGCTCTGCGCGCCGCTCACGCCCGACCCCGACGACACCGCCTCGAGGTGGAACGCGAGGTCACGCGCCGACTGGAACCGCTCATCGGGGCTCTTCTCGAGGCAGTGGCGAACGAGCCGCTCGAGCGCGGGAGAGACGGCGCGGTTCGCGGCCGCGATCTCGGGCGGCTCCTCCTTGAGGATCGCGCTCATCGTCTCGACCGCCGACTCGCGCTGGAACGCGCGCTCCCCGGAGAGCATCTCGTAGAGGATCGCGCCGAACGAGAAGATGTCCGAGCGGTGGTCGACGGCTTTTCCGCGCACCTGCTCGGGCGACATGTAGCCGACCGTCCCGACGACGAGCCCCGGGTCGGTCTGGGCGGCGACCGTCTGCGCCTGCGTGAGCCCGCTCGCGCCCTCGTCCGGGCGCGTCAATTTCGCGAGGCCGAAGTCGAGGATCTTCGCGCGGCCGTCCGTGGTGACGAGCACATTCTCCGGCTTCAAGTCGCGATGCACGATTCCCTTCTCGTGCGCCGCTGCGAGGCCGCGCGCGATCTGCATCCCGATCTCGGTCGCTTTGCGCGCGGGCAGCGCGCCGGCCGTCACGCGCTCGCGCAGCGTCTCGCCCTCGAGGAGCTCCGAGACAACGTACGGCGAGCCCTCCTGCGTCCCGATGTCGTAGATCGCGAGGATGTTCGGGTGGTTGAGGAGGCCCGCGGCGCGCGCCTCTTGCTCGAAGCGGCGGAGGCGCTCCGCGTCGCGCGAAAACGCCGCTGGCAGCACCTTCACGGCGACCTCGCGCCCGAGGCGCGCGTCGCGCGCGCGGTACACCTCGCCCATCCCGCCGGCGCCGAGCGGCGCGACGATCTCGTAGGGGCCGAGGCGCGTGCCGGGGGAGAGGGTCATCGCGCGGGTCCCCTCACTTCCGCTCGCTCACCCGCCGCGCCAACTCGTCCGTCCAGTTCAGCACGACGTTGAACCGCGTGATGTCGTCCTCCTCCTCGCCTTTCTGAATGACGAGGAGCCGTCCGTCCGGAAGGAGATCGAAGTCCTGGTCGTCGACGCGAAGCCTCTCGAGGTCGAAGGCGAGCGCGCGAGCGCCGATCGTGAGCGGCGGCCCGACCGAGACGGCGGCGGACATGACGCGGCTCCGGTCGGAAACGAAGAAGACCGTCTTCCCGTCGGCCGACCACCGCGGGCGTCCGCCGACTCCGCTCGAGACCGGGACCGACATTCCCACGCTTCCGTCGGCGTGAAAGGCGCAAAGGTAGACGCCGAACTTTCCCGTCTCATCGGAGAGATACGCGATCCACCGCCCGTCGGGAGAGAAAACGGCTTGCGATTCGTCGAATGGTCCGGATAGCAGGGGACGTGGCTTGGCGATTTCTCCCGCGGCGGCCTTCATGGGGAGCAGCAAGACGTCGCTTTTCCCCTCGCTCGCTCGCACGATCAGGAGCGCGGATCCGTCCGGCGACCAAGAGGACGGGATGAGGAACTCGTTCTCCGATTCCTTCTTGAGGACGCGCGCGGGCTCCTCTCGGCCATCGGCGCGCGCTACGTAGATTCCGTCCTCCGCGCTGAGCGCTTGGCGGTAGTACGCGAGCCTCTCGCCATCCGGCGACCAGACCGGCGAGGCGCAGTCGGCGCCAGGAGCCGCGGCGATCCGGCGAAGGCCGGGGCGGTCGAGGTCCGCTCCCCAGATCTCGTATATAGCCCTCGCGTTCGTGATCACCGCTGCGACGCGGCGCCCGTCGCGCGAGACTTCGGGGCTCTGTTCGAAGGCCCTCCGCTCGTCGGACAGCGGGACGGCGTCGCCACCGGGTGCGACGGTCGCGATCCGCCTTTGTCCACCCGCCATCCCCCCCGGCGCGTAGGCAAGCGTGCCGTCCGACGAAAGGCTGAAGGCGCCGTGGGCCCAGGTGTTCGGTGTGTACAGGCCGGACGTCAGCGCGATCGCTTCGCCGGCGATCTCGAGGCGGCCGAGGCTGAACGGCGCGGCGAGCAGCGCGTCGCCCCGTGTGAACACCAAGTGCCCCGTGCGGGAGTACTTCGCGTTTCCGCCTTGGTCGATGAGTATCCTCGCCTTCCCCGACTTCGGGTCCAGGAGCGCCACGCCGACCTGGTAGCCGCCCGCGCCGTAGGAGGTCGCGTTGGCGAGGACACCCCGATCGTCGGGGAGCGCTTCGACGAAGTCGAACGTGCCCGCGAAATCTCCGGCGTCGATCTTCGTCGCGCTGGAGGGTGTCCCTCCCGCCGAGGGAACGTGGAGGAACGCCTTCCCCTGGTCCGTCGGGATCAGGATGTCGCCCCCATTGAGCCAAACCGCGCCGGGGACCCAGGCGTCGTTCCATTCCGTGAGCGTCACCGGGGGGGCGCTCCCGTCCGCGAGGACTTTCGCGAGCCTCCTCTGGGTCGTCTCCCGGGAGAGCGGCGCGACGAACGCGATCCACCGCCCGTCGGGAGACAGAAAGGAACCGGCCGATCCCTCGGTGCCCGCGATCGGCGTTGCCTCGAAACGGTCGAGGGGCCGGAGGTAGAGGCGCGGCCGGGCCTGCTCGTCCCCTTCTGCGGCTCGGGGCCGCCCGAGAAGGATCACGCTTCTCCCGTCGGGCGAAAGCCGCGCTCGCTGGAAGCGAAGCTCGGACGGCATCGCGACCGACAGGCACGTGGCGCCGGCGCGCGCGCCGCGCGACGCGGGCCTGCGGGCGTTCGCGAACACGATGCCGATCGCCACGCCGGCGACGAGCGCGGCGCCCGCCAACGCGAACGCGAACCGTGAGCCGCGCGCGCGCTGCGCGGGTGGCGGCTGCACGGCACCGAGGATTCCGGACGGCGGCTTGCCCGCCGCGACCGCCTCTTCCAACTCGATCCGCGCGTCGCCGATGTCGCGCAGCCGCTTCTTCGCCTCCTTCTCGAGGCAGTGTCGCAGGAGTTCGCGCGCCTTCGTCGGCGTCGCCGCCGGGAGCGCCGACCAGTCCGGCTCGCGCTCGAGGATCCGCGCGATCATGTCGGAGATCGTCTCGCCTTCGAACGTGCGCCGCCCCGTGAGGCACTCGTAGAGCACGCACCCGAACGACCAGATGTCCGTCCGCCGGTCGACCGGCTTGCCGCGCGCCTGCTCGGGGCTCATGTAGGCCGCCGTGCCGAGGATCACGCCCGCCGCGGTCGCGCCCTCGGTCATCGTCGGCGAGTGGGAGAGGTGCGGATCGGACCCCGACGCCGGGGTGGGCGTCCCCTTCGCGAGGCCGAAGTCGAGGACCTTCACCTCGCCGGCGGGCGAGATCTTCACGTTCGCCGGCTTGAGATCGCGATGGATCACGCCGCTCTCGTGCGCCGCCTCGAGCGCCGAGGCGATCTGGCGGCAGACGTCGAGCGCTTCCGCGACGGGGAGCGCCCCCTTCGCGAGCCGCTCGGCGAGCGTCGGCCCCTCGACAAGTTCGAGGACGAGCGCGCGGACGCCCTTCGATTCCTCGATGCCGTAGATCGCGGCGACGTTCGGGTGGTTGAGCGAGGCCAGGATCTGCGCTTCGCGCTGGAAGCGCGCGAGCCGCTCCGCATCCTTCGCGAACTCCTCGGGCAGCACCTTCACGGCGACCTCGCGCCCGAGCCGCGTGTCGCGCGCGCGGTACACCTCGCCCATCCCGCCCGCGCCGAGCGGCGCGACGATCTCGTAGGGGCCGAGGCGGGTGCCGGGGGAGAGGGTCATGCGGCGGGCGGCGCTCCCCTCGCCATCTCTCGTCTTTCTCGCATCATCTCGTCGCGTGCTCCGCCGTGCCGCCCGTACCCGTCGCCGCGCCCGAATGCCCCTCGCCCAGCATGACGCTATTCAGCGCCTCGATCCCCGAGAGAACGATGCGCGATCCGTCCGGAGAGATGCCGAACGACTCCGTCGGGTAGTCGGCGTCGAATCCCGCGATCGGGCGTCGGGCGCCGCGCGCCGTCCGTCCCGTCGGATCGAACTCCTGGACGAAAACGCCGCCGACACCCAGCGAGTCGATACCGACGTAGGCGATCGCGTGTCCGTCCGGCATCCATCTGGCCCGACCGGGGACCCCCCCCGCGTTCGGGGTCACGCAGTCGAAGGGAACCGCGGCCCCGTCCGAGATCCGGGCCACTCGGATCTCGACCTCAGGGGCGGCGATTGGAACATCGGCGTAAACGACCAAGGCGCCGTCGGGCGATATCTCCGGGAGGTTCGTCGCCCCCGTGACGATGCGGGCGGCGCCGGAGCCGTCAGGATGGATCTTCCAAACTCCGACCTTGTCCGAATTGTAGGAGTTGAAGACGATCCAGTTCCCGTCTTTGGTCGCCGTCGGGTTCTCGGCGTCGACGCCGTCATCCGTCAATTGGCGCGCGCCGCTTCCGTCGGCATCGGCGATCCAAATCTCGAAGTGCCCCGATCGATTGCAACTCCAGATCACGCTCCTCCCATCCGGCGTGAAGGCGGGATCCCAATCGTCGGCGCCGTCGTCGGTGAGCTGGCGAACCTCGCCGGTGACTGTCGAGACGGACCAGAGATCGAGGTTCCCGCCCTGGTTCGATGAGAACACCACCCATTCGCCATCCGGCGAGAACGCCGGCTGGCGGTCGACGCTGCTCCCGCGCGTCAGCCAGCGAGGACGAATGGATTCGCGCGAGGCGCCGAGCCCCTCCTCGCGGAGGTTTTGCCGCGAGGCGATCGCGTCGAGCACGAAGAGGTGGGGCCCGAGCGCGTCGATGCACGTGGAAATCGTGGGGATGCTGAAGAGCGTGGAGACCGCGCCGGCGCGGACGCTCCTCCGGACGAACCGGCTCGAGCCGACGATCGCGGTCGCGCTGCTCACCTCGCCGATCAGCAACTCTTCGGACGATCCGAACCAAGAGAGGGAGACGATGCGTCCCTGCGAAGAGGGCCACGAGAGGGCGCGCTTCTCCTTGCTGTCCGGCGACACGAGGATGACTGATCCAAGCACGTTGCCGACGCTCGCGTACTCGAGCGCGGCGACCCACTTCCCATCGGGCGACCAGCGCGGATGCGCGAGGTTCCCATCGGATACGCGAACGAGCTCGCTCGGCTCGCTGCCGTCGATACCGGCGAGCCCGAGGACGGCCGCGCCGCGCCCCTCCTCGCTCGCGAACCTCACGAAGGCGAGCCGCTGGCCATCGGGCGAAACATCGAGCCACTGAGCGTTGTCGAGGATCTTCTTCGGCTGGCCGCCCAGCACCGGGACTCTGTAGATCGAAGCGTACGACAGGCGTCCCAAGAACACGGGGCCCAGCGATGGGAGGCGCGCGAAGAGGACGGCGGTGCCGTCGGGAGTGAACCGCGGGTTCAGGTCGGGCCCGCTCGTGAGCGCCACCTCGTTCCCGCCGGCGAGCTGCTTGATCCAGATGCGCGGGACTCCGCCACGCGATGATGAGAACGCGATGAGTCGTCCGTCAGGAGAAATCGCTGGCTGCGAGTCGGTGCCGGAGTGGGTCACGTACCGGAGCGTCGGCGGCGGGGCGGGAGCCGGCCGGATGAAGAGGCGGTCGAGCGCCGCTCCCGCGACGAGCGCGATCACCGCGGTCACACCGAGCGCGAGCGGGAGAGCGATCCGCTTGGTTCTCGAAGCCGCAGGCCGGGCGATCCCGAATTCGCTCTGGCTCCCGACCTCGGATAGGTGCTCCTGGATCTTCGCGAGGTCGCGCGCGAGATCGCGCGTCGACGCATAGCGGCCGTTCGGGTCCTTCGCGAGGCAGCGCTCCATGACCCACCGAAGCGGCGTCGGGACGCGCGCCTGCGAGTTCGCGGTCACGAGCGGCTCGGGTTCCTCGTGGAGGATCATTGAAAGCGTGTCGACCGCGGTGTCCCGGTGGAACGCGCGCCTCCCCGCCGCCATTTCGTAGAGGAGGGCGCCGAACGAGAACTGGTCCGAGCGGAAGTCGGACGGGCGACCCGCGGCCTGTTCGGGCGACATGTAGGCGACGGTCCCCAGGACGTGCCCCGGCTCCGTCACGGTGGCGACGACCGTGCGCGTCGCCCCTTCGGCGGCGTGAAGCGTGGCCGCCACCTTCGCGAGGCCGAAGTCGAGGATCTTCACGAGGCCGTCGCCGGTCACCATGACGTTCTCCGGCTTGAGGTCGCGGTGAACGATCCCCTTCTCGTGCGCCGCGGCGAGACCGCTCGCGAGTTGCGCGGCGATCGCGAGGAGGCGTCGCAGCGGCGGCGGCCCCCCCTCGAGATGCTCGCGAAGGCTTTCGCCCTCGATCAGTTCCGTCGCGATGAACGGCCCCGACTCGGACTCGCCGACGTCGTAGATCGTGAGAATGTTCGGGTGGTTGAGGGAGGACGCGGCCTGCGATTCCTGCTCGAAGCGCGCGAGGAGTTCGCGGTCGCTCCGGAAGCGGTCCGGCAGCACCTTCACCGCGACCTCGCGCCCGAGCCGCGTGTCGCGCGCGCGGTAGACCTCGCCCATTCCGCCCGCGCCGAGGGGCGCGACGATTTCGTAGGGGCCGAGGCGGGCGCCGGGGGAGAGGGTCATAGAGTCCCGAATATAGCGGAGTGGCGGCCCGCGTTCGAGGTAGAATCGCACGCCATGAGCCGCGCACTCGCCGCGCCGCGCCCGGCGCTCGCGCTTCTCTACGCGCGCTTCCTCAAGATCGAGCACACGGTCTTCTCGCTTCCGATGATCTTCGCGGGGACGCTCCTAGCGGACCGCGCGGGCCTCACCGTCGGGCGCGCGGCGTGGATCCTGCTCGCGGGGGCGGGGGCGCGGACGGCCGCGATGGGGCTCAACCGGATCATCGACCGCGAGCTCGACGCGGCGAATCCGCGCACGGCGGGGCGTGAACTGCCGAGCGGCGCGATGTCGCTCCGCGAGGCGTGCGCGATCGTCGCGCTCGGCGTCGTCACGTACCTCGCGGCGGCCGCGCTCCTCTCGCCGCTCTGCCTTCTGCTTTCGCCGATCCCGCTCGCTGTCTTCGTGCTCTACCCGTACCTCAAGCGCGTGACGCCGCTCTGTCACCTCGGGGTCGGCGCCGCGCTCGGGCTCGCGCCGCTCGGCGGCTGGCTCGCCGCGGGCCCGCGGACGTTCGGCGAGTTCGGGGACGGGCTCCTCGCCCCGCTCCTCCTCGCGGCGTTCACGCTCTTCTGGGTCGCGGGATTCGACGTGATCTACGCGACGCTCGACGAGGAGTCCGATCGCAAGCAGGGGCTCCGGTCGCTGCCGGCGGCGCTGGGGCGGGCGCGCGCGCTCCGCGTCGCGGCGCTCCTGCACGCGGCGGGCGTCGTGGCGCTCGTCGCGCTGTACACAATCGCGTTCGGCGGTGGGTCCGCGTCGTCTTCGACGCCGGCGGCGCGTGCGCTGCCGCTCGCGTTCCTTGCGGCGACGATCGCGCTCCTCGTGGTCGAGCACCGCTCGGCCTGGAACGTCGACCTCGCGTTCTTCAAGATCAACATCCTCGTCGGGATCGCGGTGTTCGGGTTCGTCGCAGCGGGCGTGTGGGCGCGTGGCTGAGCGACGACGCTCGGCCCGGCGCCGCCCCGCCGCCTCCGCGCGGCGCGCGCCCCCGAACCGCCGCCCCCGCCTCGTCATCGGGATCTCGGCGGCGTCGGGCGCGGTCTTTGGCGTCGAGTTCACGCGGCGCGCGCCCGGCGAGAAGTACCTCATCGTGTCCGACTGGGGGCGAGCCGTGCTCAAGATGGAAGAGGGGCTCGCGCCTGACGCGCTCGCGGCGCACGTCAAGCGCGTCTACTCAGACAACGACCTCGCGGCGCCGTTCGCGTCCGGCTCGAACTCGTTCGACGCGTTCGTCGTGATCCCGTGCTCGCTCTCGACGCTCGCCAAGATCAGCGCCGGAATCGCGGACACGCTCATCACGCGCGTCGCGCAGGTCGCGCTCAAGGAGCGGCGCCGGATGGTCCTCGCGATCCGCGAAACGCCGCTACCGACGAACGCGCTCGAGAACGCGGCGCGCCTCTCGCGCGATGGCGTGGTCGTGATGCCGATTTCGCCGCCGTGGTACGGGCGTCCGAAGTCGCTCGACGACGTCGTGGGCGGGTTCGTCGACAAGGTGCTCGGCGTGCTCGGGTACGGGGCCGCGCGCGGCTGGCGGGAGGACGAGCTCGAGTGAACGCGGCAAGAGCCTTCTGGCGGTAGCATGAAATCCTTCATCGGTAGGATCGTCCTGCTAGTTGCGAGCTGCCTTCTGCTTTTCGTTCTCCTGGAGATCACCCTCCGCCTGAGAGGGTATGGGACTCTCGGAGTGCGAGAGGGCAATGTGGTCCATCACCGCGTCGGAGAATTCGAGCACGACGCAATCCTGAACAGCTTGGACCTCCGGGATACCGAGATCGAGCCGAAGCCGCCGGGAGAGTATCGCATTCTGATACTGGGCGACTCGTTCGTCTACGGTCTTGGGGTGAACGAGAATGAAACATTTGTGCGACGAACCGAGCGTCTCTTGCGGGAGCGAGCGCAGAGAGAAGGCCGCTCGGTCTCCGTTCGTGTGGTGAACGGCGGTGTCGGAGGCGGCCCCTTTCAGGAGGGCAAGTGGCTGCGCGATGTGGGTTCGGCGCTCGAGCCGGATTTGGTCGTCCTCGGGTTCTTCATTGGCAATGATCTCTACGACGATATGGCGTGGCGGCAGAAAGACGGCGCCAGCGAGGGAGATGAACCGGCTCGGCATGGGCTGCGCGATCTGCTCCGCGGGAGCAAGGCTCTGGATTGGACTTGGTCCCGGATCCTTCGCGTCCCGGCGATCGATCGTTCGCTTTTTCGGCTGGGGCTGCGGCGCACCGAGGCCGGGCTCTACCTGATCGACCAGCCCGAGCTGGAGCGCCACTGTTGGCGCGGCACTCTTGCAAAGATCGAGGAGATCGACGCCCTGGTACACGAGCACGATGCGCACACCCTGGTCCTGATCATTCCCACCTCGGAGCAGGTGCGATATGGGCAGGAGGCCCGTGGTCCGGGCCAAGACTCCGAGCTGCCGAACCGGGTTTTGAGTGAGTTCCTTGTCGGGCACGGCATAGAGTACCTGGATCTCCTTCCAGCCATGCGCGACGAACCGGGGCACGACCGCTTCTACTACGTGAGGGATCTCCACTGGACCGCGGAGGGGCACTCTTTCGCCGCCCAAGCTCTTGCCGAAAGACTCTGGTCTTCATATTCGCTTCACTAGACGGGAGCCCAGGTTCAATTCCCCCTCGCCGGTTTCCTCAATTGGTCCGCCCGCGCGATCGCGGCGCGCGCGCCGGCGTGGTCCGGCTTGAGCGCGAGGACGCGCCGGAACCTCGCGGTGGCGTCGTCGAGCCGCCCCTGCTGCGTGAGGACGAGCCCGAGGTTGTGGAGCGCGTCGACGTAGTCCGGGTTGATCGCGAGCGCCTGTGTGATATGCTCGATCGCCTCACCGCCCCGGGCGCTCGTCGCGAGCACGATCCCCAGGTTGTTGTGCGCCTCGGCGTACTTCGGGTTGATCCGGAGCGCCTCGCGGAAATGCCGTTCCGCCTCGTCCATCTTCCCCCGCTCCGCGACCGCGAGCCCGAGGTTGTAGTGCGTGATCTCGTAGCGAGCGTTGATGCGGAGCGCGTCGAGGTAGTGTGAGAGCGCCGCGTCGACCTTCCCCTGCTTGTGCACCGCGACGCCGAGATTGGTGACAGCGATGTAGTTGTCGCGGCTCGTCGCGACGGCGCGCTCCCAGAGGCTCACGCCGTTCCGCCAAACGCGGACCTGCGACCACGTGAGGAACGTCATCGCGGCGACGGACGCGATCGCGGCGGCCGAGAGCGCGCCGCGCGCGCGGCGCCACCGCGTCGCGACATCCGCCGCGCCCCACGCGACGACGATCGCCGCCCCGACGATCGGGACGTACGCGTACCGATCCGCCATCGCTTGCGGCCCGACCTGCACGATCCCGATGACGGGGACGAGCGTTCCCAGGTACCAGAACCAGCCGACGGGCACGTAGGGGCGCGCCTTCGCGGCCCGAAGCGCAAGCGCGGTCGCGCCGATGAGGACGAGCGCCGCGAGCGCGACCGTCGCGCCGGGCAGCGAGGCGCCCGGGTGCGGGTACGCGACGGCGAGGTCGGACGGCCAGATTGCCTTGCGCAGGTACGCGACGTAAGCGATGAGCGCGTTCTCGAAGCGGACGCCGAGCGGCGTGCGCTCGAACGTGGAGACGGCCCCGCCGCGCCGCTGCACGATGAACGTCACCGCGCACGACGCGATCGACAGGGCGAGGAGCGGCGCCTTCTCGAGGAGGAGACGCGAGAGCGCGACCGGCGAACGGGAAGGCGTGCCCTGCGGACGCATCGGCGCCGTCGCCGCCCGCGGCCCCGTCCCGCGCGCCCCCGGTCCCGTCTTCGCGTCGGCCCGCGCGGCCGCCGGCCTTCCGATCGCCATTCGCCCGAGCGGCCAGTAGTCGAGGAGGAGAAGGAAGAACGGGAACGTGACGAGCATCGGCTTCGCCATGAGGCCGAGCGCCATGAGCAGGGCGACGAGGAGCAGGCGCCCCGCCGAAGGCCGCCGCGCGTGCCAGACTTACGCCGCGATCGCGAGCATCCGGAAGAACGCGCAGAGGACGTCCTTCCGCTCGGCCGACCAGGCGACCGACTCCACATGGAGCGGGTGGAGCGCGAACACGGCGGCGACGAACGCGCTCCGCCAGAGGGCGCGCGTCATCGCGTGCAGCACGAGGAGGAGAAGGACCGCGTTCGCGGCGTGGAGCGCGACGTTCGTGAGGTGATGACCCGCGGGGCGCAGCCCGTGGATCTGGCAATCCATCATGTGCGAGAGCCAGGTGAGCGGATGCCAGTTCGCGGCGTGGCCCGTCGTGAACGCCCACGCGACGTTGTCGACCGTGAGCCCGCGCTGAACGCGCGCGTTCTCGGTGATGTAGGCGTTGTCGTCGTACGCGATGAACTCGTGCTCCCTCACCTGCCAGTAAACCGCGAGGGTCGCGGCGGCGAGGGCGGCGCTCACGAAGAGCGCGCGCGGAAGTGGGGAGACGCTCGATCGAGCCTGCGGCATGGGAGGTCGGGCGAGGATAGCACGCTCGGCGGGGTGTGCGAGCGATCGGCGCGTGCAACGAGCGGACGGCGCCGTCGTCGCGCGATTGCTGTTGACATCGAGGCCGGCGGGGCGCGCATCATCTCGCGATGCCCCGCCGCTTCCGCGACCTCCGCTCGTTCATCGCCGCGCTCGAACGCGCGGGCGAGCTGCGCCGCGTTCGCGTCGAGGTCGACCCCGATCTCGAGATCACCGAGATCGTGACGCGCGTTGTGCGCACGGGTGGGCCGGCGCTCCTCTTCGAGCGCGTGCGCGGCGCCGCGTTCCCGCTTGCCGTGAACCTCCTCGGGAGCGCGGCCCGCGTGCGCATCGCGCTCGGTGAGGAGCCCGAGGCGGTCGGCGAGGCGCTCGTCCGCCTCGCGCGCGCCGCGCAGCCGCCCAGCGCGCGCGCCCTCCTCGGCGCGCGCCGCGACGTCGGCCGCCTCCTCGCGATGGGCACGCGCCGCGCGCGCTCCGCGCCCTGTCAAGAGGTCGTCGCGCCGGCGGACCTTTCGCCGTTCCCGATCACCACGTGTTGGCCACAAGACGGCGGGCGCTTCATCACATATGGGATGGTGCTCACGGCCGACCCGACGACCGGCGTCCGCAACCTCGGCATCTACCGGATACACGTCTTCGACCGCGACCGCACCGGCATGCACTGGCAGATCCAGAAGGGGGGCGGGTTCCACTACCACGAAGCGGAGTCGCGCGGCGAGGCGCTCCCCGTCGCGGTCGTCGTCGGCGCGGACCCGGCGATCCTCCTCGCGTCCGTCGCGCCGCTCCCCGAGGGGGTCGACGAGCTCGCATTCGCGGGGCTCCTGCGCGGCTCGCGCACCGCGATGGCGCGCGCGCGCACCGTCCCGCTCGACGTCCCCGCGCACGCGGAGGTCGTCCTCGAGGGCGTCGTGCCGCCATCCGAGCGCCAGATGGAGGGACCGTTCGGCGATCACTTCGGCCACTACTCGCACGCCGCGCCGTATCCCGTCTTCTACGTCCGGGCGATCACGCACCGCCGCGACGCCATCTTCGTCGCGTCCATCGTCGGGAAGCCGCCGCAGGAGGACAAGGCGATGGGCGAGGCGGTCGGCGCGATGTTCACGCCGATCATCCGCGTCCTCCACCCCGAGGTGCGCGACCTCTGGGCGTACTTCGAGGCCGGCTTCCACAACCTGCTCGTCGTGTCGGTGGCGGAGCGCTACGCGAAGGAGGGGATGAAGGCGGCGCTCGGGCTCCTCGGGCAGGGGCAGCTCTCGCTCACCAAGTGTCTCGTCCTCGTCGACGAGTCGGTGCCGGTCCGCGACTTCGGCGCGGCGCTGCGCGCCGTGCGCGCGCACTTCGACCCCGCGGAAGACTTCCTCCTTCTTCCCGGCGTCCCGCTCGACACGCTCGACTTCACGTCGTACCGCATGAACCTCGGCAGCAAGATGGTGATCGACGCGACGTCGCGGCGGGTCGATCCGACGCTGCGGCGCGCCGCGCCGGTCGGGGCATTCGGATCGGGCGCGGCGCCGGGCGCGCAGGGCACGGCGCTTGCGGCATCCGGCGCGATCGACCTCGACGCGGTCCGCCGCGCGGACCCGCGCATCCGCGCCGCACGCTTCCTCGAGGGCGCGCTTCTACTCATCCAGGTCGACTCGGGGATCGCGGCGGCCGGAAGCGACGCCGGCGCCGAGGCGCTCGCGCGCGTCCTCGAGAGCAGGCTCGCCGCGCCCGCGAAAATCGTCGCCGTCGTCTCCGAGGACGTCGATCTCGACGATCCGATCTCGCGCCTCTGGGGGATCTTCACGCGCTTCGACGCCGCGCGCGACGTTCGCTTCCCCGAGAGCGCGCTCCGCCACGCGTGGCCCACGCACCGCGGGCCGCTCGGCATTGACGCGACCTGGAAGAGAGGCTATCCTGACCCGGTTTCGATGCCCGACGAGGTCGTGAGGAAGGTGGACGCGCGATGGTCGCAGTACGGGATCTCGAGATAACGACGACCGATCCGCGCCTCGCCACCGTTTGGGAGAAGGTGCGGCGCGGCGGCCGCCTCGAACTCGCGGACGGCGTCGCGTGCCTCGAATCGCACGACATCATCGCGCTCGGCCGCATGGCCGACGCCGCGAACCGCGTGCGGAACGCCGACCGCGTCCTCTTCGTCGTGAACCGCCAACTCAACCCGACGAACGTCTGCATCCTCGACTGCAAGTTCTGCGATTTCGCCGCGCGCAACGGGGACCCGCACGCGTACGAGATGACGATGGACGAGATGCTCGCGCGCATCACGCCGGACCTCCGCGAGGTGCACATCGTGGGCGGCCTCCACCCGACGTGGCGCTTCGACGACTACCTCGCGATCATGCGCGCGATCAAGGAGAAGGCGCCGTCGATCCAGATCAAGGCGTGGACCGCGGTCGAGGTCGATTGGTTCGCGCGGATCGCGCGCCTCTCGATCGAGCAAGTTTTCGAGCGGCTCCTCGAGGCGGGGCTCGACACGCTGCCGGGGGGCGGCGCCGAGGTCTTCTCGCAGCGCGTGCAGGACATCCTCTTCAAGCCGAAGATCGGCGCGGACCGCTGGCTCGAGGTGCATCGGATCGCGCACGGCATGGGGATCCGCTCGAACGCGACGCTCCTCTACGGGCACGTCGAGACGTACGAGGAGCGCGTCGCGCACCTCTTGCGGCTGCGCGCGCTCCAAGACGAGACGGGCGGCTTCCTCGCGTTCATCCCGCTCGCGTTCCAGCCGGGGAAGACCGGGATCACCGAGCGGCAGGCGTCCGCGATCGAGGACTTGAGGACGATCGCGACGTCGCGCCTCGTCCTCGACAACTTCCCGCACGTGAAGTCGTACTGGGTGATGCTCGGCGAAGGGACGGCGCAGGTCGCGCTCCACTTCGGCGCCAGCGACCTCGACGGGACGATCGGCGAGGAGCGGATCGCCCACTACGCGCTCGCGTCGTCCGCGCTCGGTCACGCGAAGGAGGAGATCGTCCGCATGATCCGCGAGGCCGGGAAGACGCCGGTCGAGCGCGACGCGCGGTATAACGAGGTTGCGGTCGGCGTGGGGTGAGGACACGCTGGGCAGGGGGGTCAGTTGAGCGTCCCAGAGACCGCGAGCACCGTTCTGCAATAGGCTGCGAAAACCGCGACCGAACCGGCGGGATGAAGTTGGCGTAGGGATTTCCCGTCGATGCACGAGGCCGGGCCTTGTACTGCAAGTCCTATTAGGATGACATGACCGACAAGACGCTGTTTACCGACTACTTCAAGGAACTTCACGCTGTAGCCCGGCGGGGCGACGCGCGCGAAGAAAGCTTCTACCCTGCGCTGGCCTCGATGCTAAAGGCCACCGCCGACTCGACCGGGCGCAAACACGCCAGCGTTACGACGCTCCCGAAACCTACGGACGCCGGGAACCCGGACTTCCGTCTTTGGAACGGGACGGACCGCATCGTCGGATATGTCGAGGCCAAGAAACCCACGGAGGAACGGCTCGACGTCATCGAGGAGTCGGAACAACTGACCCGCTATCGCGCCACTTTCCCAAACCTGATTCTCACGAACTTCTTCGAGTTCCGGCTCTACCGCAACGGCGAACGGGTGCAAACGGTCCTGGCGGCCCGGCCTTTCGTTCTCACACGTTTGCGGACAACCCCCGTTGTCGAGAAGCCCGACGACTTGCGCGGGCTTCTCGACCGGTTTCTCGACTTCACTCTCCCGAAGGTATTCACCGCGGAATCCCTGGCGGTCGAACTGGCGAAGCGCACGCGGTTCTTGCGAGATGTCGTAGGCCAGCAGCTCGGCCAGGAGAAGGACGCTCCCGGTGTCCTGTCGGGCTTGTTCGAGGCCTTCAAGACCTATCTCATCGGTACCTTGACCGAAGAGGACTTCGCCGACCTGTTCGCGCAGACCATCACCTATGGTCTCTTCGCCGCCCGCACGCGCGCCGAGAACGGCTTCAGCCGCCGCGCGGCCTTCGACAGCATCCCGCATACCATCGGCGTGCTGCGCGACCTCTTCCGCTTCATCTCTCTCGGCGACCTGCCCGAGCAACTCGCGTGGTGCGTGGACGACATCGCCGAGGTGCTGGCCGTGGCGGACGCCGCAGGCATCCTCGACCGCTACTACCGCGAGGGTAAAGGCAGCGATCCCATCGTCCACTTCTACGAGACGTTCCTCGCCCAATACGACCCCGCCGAGCGCGAACGCCGCGGCGTCTACTACACCCCCGAACCGGTCGTTGGCTACATCGTCCGCTCGCTCCATGGCGTCCTCAAGAGCGATTTTGGCAAGCGCGACGGTCTTGCCTCCGACGGGGTGACCCTCCTCGACCCGGCCGCGGGCACCATGACCTTCGTCGCCCGCGCTGCCCAACAGGCCGTGGCCGAGTTCGAGGCCAAGTACGGCACGGCTGGCCGCGCGGACTTCATCCGCAGCCACATCCTCAAAAACTTCTACGCTTTCGAGCTGATGATGGCTCCTTATGCCGTCGGCCACCTCAAGATGAGTTTCTTCCTCGAAGAATTCGGCCACCGTCTCACCGACGACGAGCGCATGCCCTTCTACCTCACCAACACCCTCGACATGGAGGAGCTCCAGCAGAGCCGTCTGCCCGGCTTCTCCGCCTTGGCCGACGAATCCCGCCTTGCCGGAAAGGTCAAGAAGCAGACGCCCATCCTCGTCATCCTCGGCAATCCGCCGTACTCTGGCCATTCCAGCAACGTGAGTCAGAAGCTGAGCGACATCAGAAAGGGACACAAGTATGTCGTTGGATGGAATCCAAAGTCTGGCGGTGGCGCGGACGCCATTGAACGCAAGGCCAAACGTGACCTGGGTAGCGTATTACAGCCAACATTCATAGGACGCTTGATAAAGGACTATGCATTTGTGGACGAGAGGCCGCTGGGCGAAAAAAATCCAAAGTGGCTGCAGGACGACTACGTCAAGTTCCTGCGCTTTGCCCAGTGGAAGATTGAGCAGGCCGAGCGGGGCGTGGTCGGGATTATCACAAACCACTCCTACCTCGACAACCCGACCTTCCGGGGCATGCGCCAGTGCCTAATGCACACCTTTGACGAGATTTACATCCTGGACCTGCACGGAAACTCGCTCAAGAAAGAGATGTGCCCCGACGGCAGCCCCGACAAGAACGTCTTCGATATTCGCCAAGGCGTCGCCATCGCCTTCTTTGTCAAGCGCGGAGGCAAGACCAGTGCCGACGGCGTGGTGCGTCACGCCGAACTCTACGGCTCGCGCGAGGCCAAGTACGACTGGCTGAACGGCTACGCGCACAAGACGACCCCGTGGAGGGAGTTGCAGCCGACCTCGCCCCTATACTTGTTCGTTCCACGAAACGAGGCGCTCGGGGCCAGATATGGCTGCTTCGCCGGTGTGCCAGAAATCCTGCCTGTGAACAGTGTGGGCATCGTCACCGCCCGCGACGGCCTGACCATCCACCTGACGCTGAAGGAGGCGTGGACTACGGTGCTCAACTTCTCGCGCCTGGACCCCCAACTGGCGCGGGACGCGTATCAGTTGGGTAAGGATGTGCGTGACTGGAAAGTCGCCCTCGCGCAGCAGGACCTGCACGATTCCGGTCCAAGCCGGCATAAAGTGGTGCCCATCCTTTACCGCCCGTTCGACGTACGCTACACGTACTATACCGGCCGCTCGCGCGGCTTTCTCTGCATGCCCCGAGCCGAAGTCATGCGCCACATGCTGGCCGGGGAGAATCTGGCGCTCGTGACGGCACGGAGCAACAAGTCGCAGCAAATGGATCACTTCTTCTGTTCCGCGCATATCGTTGAGACGAAGTGCGGGGAGTCAACCACTCAGTCCTACACGTTTCCCCTATACCTCTACCCGACAGCCGACCGAGAAGACCTTTTCGCCAACGCATCGAAGCGCAAGTCCAACCTGAATCCGGCAGTGGTTTCCGCGCTGGCGGTGGCCTATGGCAAAGGGCGGACGCCGGAGGAGATTCTCCACTACATCTACGCCGTGCTCTACGCGCCCACCTACCGAACGCAATACGCCGAGTTCCTGCGCTTGGACTTCCCGCGCATCCCGTTCACGGCGGACTCGAAGCTCTTCGACAAGCTGTCCTCGCTGGGGGGGAAACTCTCCGGGTTGCACCTGCTCAATTCTCCGGATCTCGACCCGCCTGCGTGCCGCTTCGAAGGTGAGGGCGACGGGCGCATTGGCAAAGACCGCAAGACCGGCCTGCGCTACGACGCGGGCGAACAGCGTGTGTATATCAACGCCGCGCAGCACTTCGCGCCGGTGCGGCACGCGGTGTGGACGTATCAGGTGGGCGGCTATCAGGTCTGCGAGAAGTGGCTGAAGGACCGCAAGGAGCACCGACTCGAGCTTGACGACATCCGAACCTATTGCCGGATTGTGACTGCTCTTACTCGCACCATCGAGATTCAGCAGAAGATTGACGTCCTCTATCCCGACGCCGAGCGCAACACCGTGCCGATGACACCGAAGGGGGTGAGCCGACACAGGGGGCTCCAACAAGCGGTTGCAGCGGACGGCGCTGCGCGCCGCCACTGAACCAGAACGTTAGTAGCCAGGGCATTAGGACGAAAAGACGGAATCGGTGAACGTCTTCTACAGCCCCCTCTACACCTCCTCCGCCCACGCCTTCGATACCACCCGCAAGGCGAAGTGGATCGCAGACTCCCTCGAGCGCTCGCCGATCGACGGCGTCACGCTCGTCGAGCCGCCCTCGCTCACGTGGGACCAACTGACCCGAGTGCACGACTCGGAATACATCCGCGCCGTCCAAACGGGCGTGCCGCGAAGCCTGGCCGAGTCGCAGGGGTTCACGTGGGACGCGGGGCTCTGGACGATGGTGCTGGCGTCGAACGGGGGTGCCGTCGCGGCCGCGCTCGACGCGCTCCGGCACGGACGGGCCGGCTCCCTCTCGAGCGGCCTGCACCACGCGCGGCGCGGCGGCGGGGCCGGCTTCTGCACGTTCAACGGGCTGGCGATCTCGGCGCGCGAGGCGCCCGCGGCCGGCGTCGGGCCTGTGCTCATCCTGGACCTCGACGCCCACTGCGCGGGGGCGGGACCGCGAGCCTCATCGCCGAGGAACCGCGCATCTGGCTGGTGGACGTGTCCGTGAACGACTTCGACCGCTACGAAACGAGCCCGCCCGTCGGGCTGCGCATCGTGAGGCGCGCCGACCAGAGCCTATCGCCTGATTCCCCCGAGACGCTCGCCGCCGACTTTCATCGCGACCTGCCCGCCGCGCGACACGGTCGCCAAGAAGGGCTTTCGCCGGGTGGCGAGCAGACGGAGCATCTTCGGGAGCGCCCGCACGAACGATTCAGCCATCTCGCCACCGGTCTGGCTTCCTGAGGTAAGGACGAAGGCCGCAACGCCGGCACGCATGAGCGCCTCCGTTTCCAGTCGGTGGCGCGCGATTCCCTGATCCTTCGTCAGAACGACCCAACCGCGTCGGCCAACCTCGGGCAGCCAGTCGACGTCCGTCGCCCTCGTCGGGAAGTGGTCGTCGTGGATCTCCGCACGGACGCCGGCCCTTCTCAGAACGTCGGCGACGTCCCGGGAACCCAGGCACCGATCGATGAAGAAGACGTCGGGGTCATGCGGCCGTGGCACCGAGTTCCCATCGAATCGCGGCCTCGATCTGAGATACATCGAGTCGGTAGTCCTCGGCCAGGTGCTGGATGCTTTCCCCGGCCCGGACCCGGTCGGCGACGACGGCCGTCGAGATACCCGTTCCCACGATCACGAGCCTTCCGAACGCCCTCCGTGGATCGATCTCGACCGACCGTGGCTCGTGGGGCTCGCGCGTCCACGGGAATAGGCGCTCGGCGAGCCCCTTCGGATCACGATCGATTCTCTGAAGCGAGGCCTCGAGGAGCGACTTGATCGCGAGTTGCCCCTTTTCGTTTGCCTCCACCAATTCGCCGTAGCGCTCGACGAAAAGCCTCACGCCGTCGGTCAGGAAGTCCTCCTTGATCAAAGGCCTGTCGAGCCCGGTGTCCTTTCTCACGAAGTCGAGCGCGACGCGCACCTTCTGCAGGGAGACTTGGTGCTCGCGACGAATCGCTGCGAGAACGTAGGCCTCGACAAGATGCCAGAACGAGAGAAGTCGCGGGCTATCCGGACTCACGCGGATAACGGGCCGCGCCTTTCTGCTCTGTCCGGTCCTTGTCCGGTATCGTTGGCCGGCGATCCATGCGTGCAGGGTGGTCAGTGGGATTCGGAGATAGTTCGCGGCCTCGGGGACCGAGTAGGTCGGTACGTCGCGAGGATCTTTTCCACTGTAAAGGTCGGGGTTCAGGGCACTCACCTCCTCCAAGAGCCCGGCCTGGGGTTGGCAGGCAGGTCACCGTGTGGGACCATACAGTAGCATCGGGTCTGGGGCGCCGCAAGCATCGCCGCGCCCCCGGATCCTCTGGTCTCGCTTGGGCCGATGGCGTATTCTCATCGCTTCGCGGGCACGGGGCCCGCGTGGATCCCTAGAGCTGCGAGAGGCATGTCTCGATGCGCGTCGCGAAGATCCCCTACCTGAACTCGCAGCCGTTCTACGGGGCGCTGGGCGGTCATCGCGCTCCAGGAAGTCGCGCGCCTGGAACCGGAGCGGCGCGCGATTCGGACGCCGCCGGCCTCGACCTCGTCGAGATGCCGCCGGCGGAGTTGGGCCGGCTCGCGCGCGCGGGACGGATCGACGCGGGGCTCATCCCGACCGCCGACTGGTTCGCGGTGTCGAAGGAGTACGAGCGGCTCGGGCCGTTCGGGATCGCCGTCAGCAGGCGGGTCGAGAGCGTGCTCCTCCTCTCGGAGCGGCCCCTCGCGGCCCTCACCGGCGCGCGGATCGGCGTGACGGAGGAGACGTCGACGTCGTATCGGCTGCTGCGTCTCCTCGCCGAGGCGCGCGACGGCGCGAGGCCGGCGGCGTACGTGCGCGGCGCGCGCGCGTCCGCCGACGCGTACCTCGTGATCGGCGACGAGGCGCTCGCCTCGACCGCGGCCGGCCCGCCCGCGCCGTTCGTGATCGACCTCGCGGAGGAGTGGCATGCGTGGCAGCGGCTCCCGTTCGTGTTCGCGGTGTGGGTCGTGAGGCGCGGCGCGCCGGCGGCCGAGAAGGAGCGGCTCGCGGCGCTACTCGATCGCTCGCTCTCGGGCGCGGCGGGCGAGACGGCGGGCGAGGTGGCGGGCGCGGCGCCGAGCGGCGCGCCGCGACGCGCCGCCGCGCACGGCGCATCCGACGACGTGATCGCGCGGATCGTAGAAGAATACGTGTCCGGTCCGCCCGCGCGCCGTGCGCTCGGCTCGACCGAGCGCCTCTGTCGCTACCTCGCGCGCTTCACGTACCGCCTCGGCCCCGCGGAGGAGTCCACGATCGCGCGCTTCCGTGACCTACTCGAGGAGAACCGCCTTGCCAGCGACCTTCGTTGACCTTCGCACCGATCTCCGCGACAAGGTCCTCGCGGGCGCCCGTCTGACGCCCGACGAGGGCGCGCTCCTCTACCGCGAGGCGCCGCTCCTCGAGTTGGGCCAGTGGGCGGCCGCGCGGCGCGAAGCGCTCCACACCGGCCGCGTCGTCACGTTTGTCATCGACTCGAACCCGAACTACACAAACGTCTGCGACGTGGACTGCGTCTTTTGCGCGTTCTACCGCCACGCCGAAGCGCCCGACGCGTACACGCACACGGTCGAAGAGGTCCTCGCGATGATCGGCCGCGCGCGCGAGCGCGGCGCGACGACCGTCCTCCTCCAGGGCGGCGTGAACCCCGACCTCCCGTTCGAGTACTACCTCGACGTCGTGCGCGGCGCGCGCGAGCGCTACCCGGACGTCACCCCGCACTTCTGGACCGCGATCGAGATCGAAGGGATGGCGAAGGTCTCCGGCCTGACCGTCCGCGAGGTGCTGCGCCGCCTGTGGGACGCGGGGCAGCGCACGATCCCCGGCGGCGGCGCGGAGATCCTCGCCGACCGCGTGCGCCTCAAAGTCGGGAAGAAAAAGGGCGGCGCCGAGTCGTGGCTCTCCGTCCACCGCGAGGCGCACCGCATCGGATTCCGCTCGACTGCGACGATGATGTACGGCCACATCGAGACGCCAGAGGAGATCGTCGAGCACCTCGAGCACGTGCGCGCGCTGCAAGACGAGGCGCGCGCGCGTCGCTCCGGCGGCTTCACAGCGTTCGTCCCGTGGTCCTTCAAGCCCGGCAACACGCCACTCGAGAAGATCATCCCGGACCGCTACGGCGCGGGCCCGAACGCGTACCTGCGCATGATCGCGCTCTCGCGCCTCTACCTCGACAACCTGCCGCACGTCCAGGCGTCATGGTTCTCCGAGGGGAAGAAGACCGGGCAAGTCGCGCTGCACTTCGGGGCCGACGACTTCGGCGGGACGCTCTTCGAGGAGAACGTCCACGCGGCGGCCGGCTTCGTGAACCAGACGACCGTGGACGAGGTGGTCACGCTCATCCGCGAGGCCGGCTTCACGCCCGCGCAGCGGACGACGCTCTACGAGATCCTTCGCACGCATTAGGGCGGGCGCAGACCATCACCCACATCGCGAGACCTGACTGATGTGCGGCATCACGGGGATCTGCGCGCTCGGGCGGTCGCTTCAGCCGGCGATCATCGAGGCCGCAAACCAATCGCTCCGCCACCGAGGGCCGGACGACGAGGGGTACGTGGTCTTCGACCTCGAATCGGGGGGAGCCGCGGCCGGGGGCGGGGCGGCCGGCGCTCACGCATCGGGTCGCGCCTCGCACCACCACGGCGGCGACTCCGTCGTCCGCGACGGCCCGCACATCCGCGAGGCGACGCGCGCCCTCCGCCGCGGCGCGATCCTCGGGAGCCGCCGCCTCTCGATCATCGATCCGACGCCTGCGGGCCACCAGCCGATGTCGTACGACGACGCCCGACTCTGGATCACGTTCAACGGCGCGATCTACAATTACAAGGAGGTGCGCGAGGAGCTCGCGTCGCGCGGCCGGACGTTCCGCACGCAGTCCGACACCGAAGTGATTCTCGCCGCGTACGCCGAGTGGGGCGCGCGCTGCGTCGAGCGGTTCAACGGGATGTGGGGCCTCGCGATCCTCGACCTCCGCACGAAGACCCTCTTCGCCTCGCGCGACCGCTTTGGCGTGAAGCCGTTCTACTACCACCGCCAGGCCGACCTCCTCCTCTTCGCGTCCGAGATCAAGGCGCTCCTCACGTTCCCGTTCGTCGAGCGGCGCATCCACACGGGGCGCGCGTACGACTACCTCATGTGGGGGATCATCAAGGCGTCGCAGGAGACGTTTTTCGAGGGAATCGCGGAGCTCCCGCCGGCGCACTCGCTCACGGTCGACCTCGAATCGGGGCGCGTCGACGTCGCGCGCTACTACACGCTGCCGTTCACGCGCGAGGTCGGGCGCTTCGACCGCGCCGCGTTCGGAGGCCACGTCGCGCGCGTCCGCGAGCTCGTGAAGCGCTCGGTTCGCCTGCGCCTCCGCGCCGACGTGCCGATCGGCTCGTGCCTCTCGGGCGGCGTCGACTCGTCGAGCATCGTCGCGACGATCCGCGAGATCCTCGAGGAGGAGAAGATCCCGCAGGTCGGAGAACTGCAGCGCGTCTTCACCGCGTGCTACGACGATCCCGCGTTCGACGAGAGCCGCTTCGCCGAAGCGGTCGTGAAGATGACGGGGAGCCAGTGGTTCAAGACGTACCCGACGGCCGAAGACCTGTGGCGCGACCTCGCGCACCTCGTCCACGCGCAGGACGAGCCGTTCGGGAGCACGAGCATCTACGCGCAGTACCGCGTCATGCGTCTCGCGCGCGAGAGCGGCGTGACGGTCGCGCTCGACGGCCAGGGCGGCGACGAGCTCTTCGTCGGCTACGACTCGCAGTATCCGGCGTTTTTCTGGGACCTCGCGCGCGGCGGGCGCGTGGGCGCGCTCGCGCGTGAATGGCGCGGGCTCGCGCACGCGTCGATCGGCCGCGCGTCGCTCGTGCGCGGCATGGCGGAGTATCTCGGCGCGCGCGTCCTCCCGGGGCCCGCGATGGGCGCCGCGGCGCGGGCCTTCCGCGGCGAGGGCGTGCACCTGCGGCGCGACTTCGTGCGCGATCACGAGGCGCGGAACGCGCGCATCTCCGAGCGCGCGAGCCTCTCGCTCAACGAACTTTCGCACGAGATGCTCACGCTCTTCATCCTGCCGCTCCTCCTTCGCTACGAGGACCGGAACGCGATGGCGTGGAGCATCGAGTCGCGCACGCCGTTCGCGGACGATCACCCCCTCATCGAGTACGTGAACGGTGTCCCGAGCATCTACAAGGTGCGGGATGGATGGAGCAAGGTGCTCCTGCGTCAGGCGATGGGGACGCGGCTCCCGGAGTCGGTCTATCGCAGGACGGACAAGATCGGGTTCGCCACGCCGCAGAGGGCGTGGCTCCGCGCGCTTCGGCGCGAGGCGCTCGAGGCGCTCACGGAGCCGGACGAGTTCCTCGAGACCGCGAAGATCGGCGACGGGTTCGACGCGGTGCTCGCGAACGGCTCCTCGCGCGCGGTCGACAACGTGTGGCGGCTCCTCATCTTCAAGAAGTGGCGCGAGGTGTTCGGGCTGTGAACGTCGCGCGCTGCGGGGGGCGACCGCGGTGACCCGCGAAGAAGCGCTCGCGATCCTCCACGAGTGGACGAAGACCGAGGCGCTGCGCCGGCACGCGCGGATGGTCGAGATCGCGATGCGCGCGGCGGCGCGCGCGCACGGCGGCGACGAGGAGCGCTTCGGTCTCGCGGGCCTCCTGCACGACGCGGACTACGAGGCGTGGCCGGACGAGCACCCGAAGCGAATCGTCGCGCTCCTCCGCGAGCGCGGCGAGGAAGACCTCGCCTACGCGATCAGCGCGCACGCCGCGGCGCGCACCGGGGTCACGCCGCGCTCGCTCATGGACAAGGCGCTCGTCGCCTGCGACGAGCTCGCCGGTTTCCTCCACGCATGCGCCCTCGTCCGCCCGGAGCGCCTTCGCGGCCTCGAGCCCAAGTCGGTCCGCAAGAAGCTCAAGAGCCCCGCGTTCGCGGCGAAGGTCGACCGCGCGGAGATCCAGTCGGGGGTCGAGGCGCTCGGCGTCGATCTCGACGCGCACATCGTGATGATCGTCGCCGCGCTCCGCGAGCACGAGGAGGAGCTCGGGCTCGCTCCGCCCGGTTGAGGAGCGTCTCGAGCGGGCTGGACATCGTCGGCCGTTCGCTCGTAGAATCCTCGCCACACCACCCCTTTTCCGCGAGGAGTTCCAGATGGCCCGTCGCACCGTTCTCATGCTCTTCCTGTTCATCACCTTCTGCGCCGGCCTGCTCGCTGGCCCGCTCCACCAAGCGTCCCCCGCGCGCGCGGCGGACGACAGCGCGTCGCGCGACGAGGGCGAAGCGCGCGGGAAGGTCTCGAAGTCGAAGGCCAAGAAGGGGGAGAAGAAGGGCGGCAAGGCGGACGCGAAAACCAAGAACGGCCAGAAGCCGTTCGCCGAGGTCGTGAAGGACCTCGAGAAGCGCGAGGGGTTCTTCACGATCCACTACTCGAAGGACAGTTTCCTCTTCGAGCTCCCGACGAGCGCGTTCGAGCAGGACTACTGTCTTTCGGCGCAGATCGTCGCCGGCGTGGGCGACTGGAGCGTCCGCGGCTCGGGCGTCGGCACCGACGTCGTCCGCTTCGAGAAGTGGGGCGAGAAGATCGCCGTCGTGAAGAAGAACGTCCAATTCACCGCGGAGCCCGGGACGACGATCCGCCACGCGGTCGACAAGACGTTCCCCGACTCGCCGATCCTGGCCGCCGAGATCAAGACGACGAATCCCGACACGGACGCGCCGCTCGCGGACCTCATCGGCCTCTTCTCCGCGTCGACGTACGACGTGCTCTCGCGCCGATCGGGCTATAAGGCCGACGGCGCCCCGTCGATCCTTTCCGTGCACGACAACCCCGAGAACCTGACCGTTCGCGCCGTGTACCACTTCAAGCGCGGCGACGAGCGCGCCGAGGGCGCAGGCGGAGGCGGCGGCGTCTTCGGCGGGAGCGGCGGCGTCGGCCGCCTCGCCGATCCGCGGAACCTCGAGGTCACGGTGCAGTTCGACCTGTTCCGCCTCCCCGAGAACGGTTTCCGGCCGCGCAAGGCGGACGCGCGGATCGGGCTTTTCGATGAGGCGTACAAGGACTACACGGGGATCGACGAGCGCGACAGCGCGTTCCGCTACCGTGCCGTCCGCTGGAACGTCGAGAAGACGGACCCGGCGGCGGCGCTCTCGCCCGCGAAGAAGCCGATCACGTTCTACATCGACAAGGCGACGCCGCGCGAGGTCCGGCCCCTCATCAAGGAGGGGGCGGTCTGGTGGAACGAGGCGTTCGAAGCCGTGGGGATCCAGGACGCGGTCGAGGTGAAGGAGCAACCCGACGACGCGGATTGGGACCCGACCGACATCCGCTACAGCATGATCTACTGGAACCTATCTGATAACCTCAACTTCTCCGGCATGGCCGGGCCGTCGCTCACCAATCCGCTCACCGGCGAGGTCCTCAAGGCGAACGTCTACCTGAATGCCGAGTTCCTCTCGTACACGCGCCACCGATACCTCGTGTACGCGTGGTGGCGCGCGCCGAGCCCGGGCGCGTGGGAGCGCGGCGCGTGGTGGGATGACGCGCGCTCCGGCGGCGACGCGGGCGACGCGCCGTTCGAGGAGCCGACCGCGTGGCGCCAGGCGGCGGCGGCGCGCGCGGAGGCGCGCCGGGCGCGCGCGCGCGTGTGCGATTACCAGCCGAGCTTCTCGAGCCAGCTCGCGTTCGCGCGGCTCGTCCTCCAGTCGCGCGGCGTGCTCGTGCCCGGGAACCCCGAGGAGGACCGCTACGCGCGCGAGGCGTTCCTCGAATTGGTCGCGCACGAGGTCGGCCACGCGCTCGGATTCGGGCACAACTTCAAGGCGAGCCGCGTGTCGTCGTACGCCGCGATCGCGGCGGGCGAGACGGGGCGCCCGTTCTCCGCGTCGGTGATGGACTACAACCCGATCAACCTCCCGCCGATGGGGAAACCGCCCGGCGATTACTTCCTCACGCGGCTCGGCGAGTACGACCGGCTGGCGATCGAGTATCTCTACCGCCCGTTCGACGGGATGTCGGCCGAGGACGAGGCAAAGGCGCTCGAGGCGATCGCGGCGCGCGCGGAGACGACGCCGGGCCTCGCGTTCGACGACGGCACGCTCTCCGACATCGATCCGTCGTCGAACACGGACGACCTCGGGGACGACCCCCTGCGTTTCGCCGACGACCGGCTCGCGATGGTGGAGGAGATCCTGCCGCGCCTCCCCGAGCTCATCCTCGGGAAGGGGCACGACTACAACGTCCTGCGCCAGGCGCTCGACGCCGCGATCGTTTCGGTCTCGATGGATTACTTCGACGTCGCGGCGCGCCACGTCGGCGGACAGGAAGTGCTGAGGCGGCGCGCGGCGGGCGCGTCGTCGCCGGCTCCGATCCGGCCGACCCCCGCCGCCACGCAGCGCGCGGCCCTCGATCTCATCGAGCGGCGGCTCTTCGCCGACGGCGCCTTCGTCGTCACGCCGGAGTTCCTGAATCTCCTTCAGGCGGATCTCCAGTACGACTGGAACTACCCGTACCGCTACGGAAGCGATTACCTCTTCGAGAGCCGCCTCGCGTACCTCTACGGGACGACGCTCGCGACGATCCTGTCGCCCGCGCGCCTCGCGCGCGTGAAGGACAACGAGGCGCGCGTCGCGGCGGGCGAGGACGCGCTGACGCTCCCCGAGCTCTTGCGGCGTCTCACGGACGGCGCGTTCCGGGGGCTCGACGGCGGAAACGTGAGCGCGGGCGCCGGCCGCTCGCCGCTCGTCGCGTCGAAGCGCCGCGCGCTCCAGAGGATCTACGTCGGCCTCCTCGAGGACATCGTGCTCTCGCCGGAGAAGGGGACGCCGGCGGACGCGTCGGTGCTCGCGACGGCGGAGCTCCGCCGGATCCGCGAGCGCGCGCGGCGCGCGTCGGCCGACGCGGCGCTCGCGCCGGCGCTCGACGCGTACGGGCGCGCGCACCTCGCCGACCTCGACGCGCGCATCGGCCGCGCGCTCGACGCGAAGATCGGAATCCCGGTGCAAACGCGCTGATCGGGGCGAAAACTTCGCGAATTCGGGCGATTGTCGGCGGATTCGCGCGGGATCGAAGGCGGCGCGGCGCCGCGCCCCTAGCGGCTCGTCGCGCCGGAGTGGTATGATTGTGCGACGTCATGCAGCGTCTCCATGCGCGGTCACACCCATTCGGTCTGTTGACGTTTCTGGCGGGTCTCGCCGCTTCCTTCCTCCTCCCGCCGCCGGTCTCCGCGCATAGTCCGCTCGAGCAGGAGATCAATCATCTCACCGCGGAGATCGCGAGATCGCCGGCGGACCCGACTCTTCTCCTGCGGCGAGGCGAGATGCACCGCCTCGAGGGTCGGTGGGAGCACGCGCGGGCCGACTACGACGCGGCGGCGCGGCTCGCGCCCGATCTTCCGGCGCTCGCGCTCTGCCGCGCGGCGCTGCTCGTCGACACGGGCGATCCGGGCGCGGCGCTCGCGGCGCTCGACCGGCTCGTCGCGCGCGGCGTGGAGAGCGCGGAGGCGCGCCTGCTCCGCGCCCGCGCGCTGAGCGCGCTCGGCCGGCCGCGCGACGCCGCCCTCGACGTGAAGCGCGCGATCGCGCTCGAGGAGCGCCCGAAGCCCGACCACTACGTCGAGGCGGCTCGGCTTCTCGTCGAGGCGGGCCGCGAGGACGGGCGCGTCGGCGCGCGGGAGCGGGCGCTCGACGCGGCGCTCGCTCTCTTGGACGAGGGGATCGATCGCCTCGGGCCGCTCGTCTCGCTGGAAGAGCCGGCGATCGAGTTCGAGTCTGCGGCGGGCCGCCCGGAGGCGGCGCTCGCGCGCCACGACCTGATCGGCGGGCAATACGAGCGCAGGGACGTGTGGCTCGCGCGCCGCGCGACGCTCCTAAAGGCGACGGGGCGTCCCGCGCCCGCACCGACCGCGTCCGCGTCCGCGCCCGCGACGCCGGTCCCCCTTGGATTCAAATACGCGCTGTTCGGTTCGGATCCTGCACGCGACGTCGAGCCGGCGTCGCGCACGGCGGTCGCGGCCGCGCCGCCCGCGCACTCATCTCACGCGGTGGCCCCGCGGGCGGCCGCCCTCCTCCCGGCCCTCACGCGCGGCCCGTATCTGCAATTGGGCACGCCAACGAGCGTCGTCGTCCGCTGGCGCACCGACACCGCGTCCGACAGCCGCGTCACGTACGGGATGGCGGTCGGTGACCTCGACACGTTCGTCGACGACGCGGCGCTCACCACCGAGCACGTCGTCACGCTCTCCGGCCTCTCTCCGGACACGAAGTACTTCTACTCGGTCGGAACGACCGTCGCGCCGATCGCCGGAGACGATGACGACACGTTCGTCCTCACCTCGCCGACCGCCGGCGTCGAAAAGCCCACGCGCGTTTGGGTCATCGGGGACGCCGGATGGGCGAGCCAGGGCCAAGCCGATGTCCGCGACGCCTACGCGGACTACACGGGAACGCGTCACACGGAACTCTGGCTCATGCTCGGCGACAACGCGTACAACACCGGTACCGACACGGAGTACCAGAACGCGGTCTTCAACGTGTACCCCGCGATGCTCAAGAAGTCCGTGGTCTGGCCGACGCGCGGGAACCACGACTTCGTCTTCGCTGGCGCGAACAACGACTACTACGACATCTTCACGATGCCGACGGCGGGGCAGGCGGGGGGCGTCGCCTCCGGGACCGAGGCGTACTACTCGTACGACTACGGGAACATCCACTTCGTCTGCCTCGACTCCGAGGGCTCCGACCGGTCGGCCGGCGGCGCGATGATGACGTGGCTCGGGAACGACGTCGCCGCGACGACGCGCGACTGGGTGATCGCGTTCTGGCACCATCCGCCGTACACGAAGGGCTCGCACGACTCGGACAACGCGGCCGACAGCGGCGGCCGGATGCGCGACATGCGCCAGAACGCGCTCCCGGTCCTCGACTCACTCGGCGTCGACCTCGTGCTCTCGGGGCACAGCCACTCGTACGAGCGGTCGTTCCTCCTCGACGGGCACTACGGTCTGTCGAGCACGCTGGCGAACGCGATGAAGCTCGATGACGGCGACGGGCGCGAGGCGGGGGACGGCGCGTATGGGAAGCAGACGCTCGGGCGCGGACCGCACGAGGGGATCGTCTACGCGGTCGCGGGGAGCAGCGGCACGACGAGCGGCGGCACGCTGAACCATCCGGTGATGGTGGTGTCACTCAACGTGCTCGGCTCGATGGTGCTCGATTTCGACGGGAACCGCCTCGACGCTCGCTTCCTGAACGCGACGGGCGCCGTCCAGGACAGCTTCACGGTGATCAAGGGGCCGCCGGTCGGCGTCGGCCATCCGGGCGCGGGCGAGATCGCGATCCGTCTCGACGCGCCGCGGCCCAACCCGTTCGCATCGGAGACTCGCGTCTCGTTCACGCTCCCGCGGGCGAGCGTCGCGAGGCTGTCGATCCACGACGCGAGCGGCCGGCGCATCGCGGACCTCGTGTCGGGGCAGGTGAGCGCCGGACCGCACAGCGTCGTCTGGGACGGGCGTGACGACCGGGGCGCGCGGCTTCCGCCGGGCGTCTACTTCGCGCGTCTCGAGGCGGCCGACGCGGCGCGGACGCGGAAGATCCATCTCGTGCGCTGAGGAGCGAGCGCCGCTGGCACACTCGGCACCCCCGGCACCTTCAACGTCGATGGCGGCGCGCCTCCTCGCACCCGCCCTCCTCGTCGCGGCCGCCCTGCTCGCTTACGGCAACAGCCTTCACGGTGTCTTCCTCTTCGACGACCAGAACTCGATCGTCGATAACCCGCACATCCGCTCGCTCTGGCCGCCGGGGCGGGCGCTCACCGCCCCACCGGACGCGAGCATCGTCCGGCGCCCCGTCGTGAGCCTTTCGCTCGCCGTGAACTACGCGTTCGGCGGGGCCGACGTCCGCGGCTACCACGCATTCAATCTGGCGATCCACGTCCTCGTGACGCTCCTCCTCTTCGCGATGATCGAGCGCTCGCTCGGCGCGCCGGTCCTCGGGGGGCGCTTTGCCCGGAGCGCGCGCCCGCTCGCCGCCGCGTCCGCCCTCCTCTGGACCGTCCACCCGCTCCTCACCGACTCGGTCGACTACGTGGTCCAGCGGAGCGAGCTCCTGTGGGCGTTCTTCTTCCTTCTCATGATCGCGTGCGTGATCCGCGGGGTCGCCTCCGCGCGCGCGCCGCGGTGGAACACGGCCGCCGTCGCCGCCTGCGCCGCGGGAATGGCGAGCAAGGAAGTGATGATCGTCGCACCGATCCTCGTTCTCCTCTACGATCGCGCTTTCCTGAGCGGCTCCTTCCGCGCGGCGCTGCGCGGGCGGGCGGGCCTGTACCTCGGGCTCGCGGGGACGTGGCTCCTCCTCGCGACCCTCATGCTCTTCACGCCGTTCGAGCACCTCGTCGGGTTCGGTTTCGCCTCCTACACGCCGTTTCATCACGCCCTCACCCAGGCCGGAATCATCCTCCATTACCTCCGCCTCGCGTTCTGGCCGGACCCGCTCGTCCTCGACTACGACGGGTGGCCGATCGCGCGGAGCCTCGCGGGCGCGCTCCCGCACGTCGCGGCTGTCCTCTCGCTTCTTGCGCTCACGGTCTGGGCGCTTCGTCGACACCCGCCGCTCGGCTTCCTCGGCGCGTGGTTCTTCCTCATCCTCGCGCCCAGCTCGAGCGTGCTCCCGACGCCCACCGAGATCGCCGCGGAGAGACGGATGTACCTCCCCCTCGCGGCGGTCGTGACGCTCGTGGTCCTCGCGGGTCACGCCGTCTTGGCGCGGTTCTCCCGCCGCGCGCGCTCGCCGCGCGCGCTCCTGTTCGTCGTCGGGGGCGGCGCGGTCGTCGTCGCCGCCGCGCTCCTCGGGCGCGCGACGCACCGGCGGAACGAGGACTACCGCGACGCGGTCCACATGTGGGAGGACGTGATCGCGAAGAGGCCGGACTGCCCGGGCGCCCACGCGAGCCTCGGGTACCTGCTCGTCGAGCGCGGGGAGCCCGAGCGCGCGCTCGAGCACTGCGCGGAGGCGATCCGCCTGCGGCCCGGCTGGGCGCTCGTCCACGCGAACCTCGGTCTCGCGCAGCGGGCCCTCGAGCGGCATGACGACGCGACCGCCTCGTTCCGCGAGGCGGTGCGGCTCAAGCCGAGCTGGGCGAAGGCGCGCTACCAACTCGCGCGGTCGCTCGCCGAGCGCGGCGACGCCGACGAGGCGCTCGCGCAGCTCGAGGAGGTCGTGCGGCTCGATCCCGCGTCGGCCGAGGCGCGGAACAGCCTCGGGTCGCTCCTGGCCGCGAAGGGACGGCGCGCGGAGGCGATCGAGCATCTGCTGGAGGCCGCGCGTCTCGCTCCCGAGTCGTCCGGGATGCACTACAACCTCGGGCTCGCGCTCGTCGGCGAGGATCGCCTGCCGGAAGGAATCGAGTCTTTCAGCGAGGCGATCCGACTGAACCCCGGCAACGCGGAGGCGCACCACGCGCTCGCGCTGGCGCTCGCGCGCTCGGGCCGCGCGGAGGATGCGCTCAATCACGCCCGCGAGGCCGCGCGCCTGAGGCCCGACATCGCGGTGGCCCACCGCACGCTGGCCATTCTCCTGGAGCGCGCGGGGCGCCACGCGGAGGCGATCGACCACCATCGCGAGATGGCGCGTCTCCTCCCGGAGTCCGTGGAGGCGCTCAACAACCTCGCGTGGGCGCTCGCGACGAACCCCGACCCGACGCTGAGAAACGGGGAGGAGGCCGTGCGTCTCGCCGGCGCCGCCTCCGCGAAATCGAACCGGCAAGATCCCAACCTGATCGACACGCTCGCGGCGGCGTACGCGGCGGCGGGGCGCTTCCGGGATGCCGTGTCGACCGCGGAGAGGGCGGCGGGCGCGGCGCGCTCGCGGGGGAACGAGGCGCTCGCGCGCGAGATCGACGGCCGGATCGCGCTCTACAGAGCGGGCCGTGTCTTCACGGTCGCGGGAGTGCCAGGCGGGCCATGACGTCGCCCCGCGCTCAGCGCGTGTTCGGTCGCGCCGTCATTCCGCGCGCGAGGCGCGCGCGGGGATCGGCTCGCGCAGCCGCTCCGGCATATCGGCGAGCACGTAGGTCAGGACGGCGAGCGCAGCGACGTTCCGCGCGAGCGTCTCGGCGTCGACCTTCTCGAACGTGTCCGCGTTCGTGTGGTGGATGTCGAAGTAGTGCTCCGTGTCGTGCTCGGCGCCGATCCCCGCGACGCCCTCGGCGACGGAGGGCCCGACGTCGGCGCCCGAGCCCCCCGCCTTCATCGACATCGCGCCGAGCGGCTCGAGGAGCGGCGCGATCTCCTCGAGGAGGGCGAGCGCGCGCGCCGAGTCCGCGGCGGCCGCCGCCCGCGCGCGCGCGCTGTCCTGCGCGCTCGCCACGAACGTCCCGCCCTTCTTCTTGGTCGCCTGCACGACCGCCCGCACGTCGAGACGGAATCCCAGCACCGGCCCGTTCCCCGAGTCGGTCTCGAGCGCCGCGACGTGGTTCGCGAGCTCCTCTCCGTGCGCGTCTCGGTATCCCTTGCCTCCGCGCAGCCCGTTCTCCTCGTTCGTGAAGAGAACGACGCGAATGGTGCGCCGCGGGCGGAGATCGAGGCTCCGAATGAGGCGCGCCGCCTCCATCGCGAGCACGCAGCCGACGCCGTCGTCCTGCGCGCCTTGCCCGACGTCCCACGAGTCGAGGTGCCCGCCGACCACGACGATCTCCTCGGGGCGCTCGGAGCCGACGACCTCGCCCACGACGTTCGCGGAGGGAGCGTCGGGGAGCGTGCGCGCTCCCATGACGAGGCGCGCGCGGATCGTCTCGCCGCGCCGCGCCATCCGCCGCATCATCGTCGCGTTCTCGATCGTCACCGCGGCCGCCGGGATCTTCGGCAGGCTGTCGTTGTAGGAGAGCGAGCCGGTGTGCGGCGTGTCGTACGAGATCGGGCCGACGGAGCGCACGAAGGCCGCGACCGCGCCGTGCCGCGCCGCGCGCGACGCGCCCGCGCTCCGGTAGCGCACCGTCTCGCCGTAGCCCGCGTAGGGCACGTCGTAGAGGACGATCTTCCCGGCGACGCCCGTCGCGCCCAGGCTGTCCAGTTCGTCGAAGCCGCCGACCACGACGACCTCGGCCGTTATCCCCTCGGGCGGCGTCCCGACGCTCCCGCCGAGTCCGAGGATCGTGAGCGCGTGCCGCGCCGGCTCGAGGACCTCGGCGCTCTCGCCGCCGCGCACCCACACGGGGACCATCACGCTCTCTGCGCGGACGTTCGAGAGCCCGTCGCGCCGCATCGTCTCCATCGCCCAAGCGATCGCCGAATCGAGTTGGGCGGACCCGCTCAGCCGGTGCCCCACGCGGTCGCAGAGGACGGCGAGGTTTTCGTAGGCGTGGTCCGAGAGGAGCGCCTCGCCGAGGAGGCGCGCGGCGGCGGAGCGGTACGTCTCGGCGAGCGGCGCCGCGTCAGCGCGCCCCCCGGCCGGCGACGCGCCGAGCGACAGCGAGAGAAGGGCAACGAGGGCGGAGATTCGGATTCCAGGCAGGAGTGCCGATCCCCGAGTGAGCCTCACGAGAGGGAGCTAACGGATCCCCGTGTCGAACGAGAGCGTGACCGTGGCGAAGCCGCTCTCGGGCACCGTCACGACGACGCGGTGCGCCGTCGGCGGCGGCATGAGGGGGGCGCTCAGGTCCGGCTCGATGATGTAGTTCCCGGGCGGCAGGTTGATGTGGAACCAGCCGGCCTCCGTGGTCCGGAACTTCGAGACGCCGTTCCAATCGTAATCGAAGACGTGGAAGAGCGCGCTGAACGGCTCGTCGGGACACGGCTCGTCCTCGCGCTCGACGGGGCAGATCGGCCCGCGCACCACGACGCCCTCGAGGCCGGTCGGCTCCGTCTCGTCGAGGAACCCGGCGGGCGCCGGGGAAAACGTCGGCGCGCGCTCGGAGTGCGGGTGGCAGGCCGCGAACGCCGCGAGCGCGCCGAGCGCGAGGAGCGCGATTGGCAGTGGGCGCGGCATCACGTCTCCTCGGCGGGCACGCCGAACCCGAACGGGAAGCCCATCTCGACGTCGAACGAAAAGAAGTCGGACTCCTTCATCACCTCGGCCGACGTGAACCGCCACACTTCCCAGCCTTCGCGCCGGAGCCAGCGGTCCTTCTTCAGGTGCGCGGAGTAGCGGTCGATCGACGGCTTCGTCGAGACCTTGCCCGATCCGTCGAGCCCGAAGAATTCGAGGAAGTGCGACTCGCCGTCGATCTCCATCACGATCTTCCGCCACTCGGAAAGGATCACGAAGTCGACGCGGAACGGCTCGCGCGGCAGGCCGAGCGGCTCTCCCTTCGAGCCGGGATCGTAGTGGATCCAGTTGAGCCACACCTGCGGGATGAGCGCGAGTTCGCGCATCGGGTCGCTCGAGCAGCGCAGGACGTAGTCGACGTACTTCTTGAAGAAGACCGCCTCGGCCTCCTCGTTGAACTCACGGGAGAGCACCTGCGAGATGTCCGCGAGGAGGCGCTCCGCGTCGCGCTCGCGCCACCCGCCCGCCGGGAGGATCTCGGGCGTCGACTTCTGGATCAGGTATTCCCAGGTGATCGAGGCGCCCGGGTCCACTTCGGAGACGATCCGGTTCTCGCGCGAGGCGAGGAGGATCCCCCGGTCCGGGCTCCACGTGATGTCGATGGAGAGGGTGGGGGTTTTTCCGAAGACGAGGAAGTTCATCGAGCCGACCTCCTACCGTGACGCTCCCGGGGCAGGATGAAGGGGACACCCGCGGCCGGCGGGCCTCCCTGTGGGCTCAAGGATACCGGTTTCGCGGCCGGATCGGAAGCGGTTTCTCGGGGCGCGCGGGGCGCGGCGGGTGTGGCTACGAGCCCGGGACGAACTCGGGGAGGACCGGCGACGCGAGGAGGCCGACGGCCGCCGCGCGCGCGTAGAGGCGCTCGAGCGCGAGCCACCCCTCGGGCGGGAGCGCGAGCGTGTCGTCGTTCACGTACATGCGGACGAAGCGGCGGCCGACGTCAGCGCCGATCCCGCGGCCGAAGCGGAGCGCGTAGGCGAGCGCCTCGTCCTCGCGCTCGATCGCGCAGCGGATCGACGCGCGGAGCGCCGCGTCGATCTCGCGCGCGAGGACGGCGCCAAGGTCCTTCCGCACGACGTCGAGGCCGAGCGGGAGCGGCAGGCCTTCCTCCGCTTCCCACAGGGCGCCGAGGTCCGCGAGGCGCGCGAGGCCGTGCTCCGCGTACGTGATCTGGCCCTCGTGGATGAGGACCCCCGCGGCGGCGGCGCCGTCGCGCACGGCGGGGAGGATCGCGTCGAACGAGAGGTGGCGGAAGCGCGCGCCCGGGATGTAGAGGCGCGCGAGGAGCGCGGCGGTCGTCATCGCGCCGGGGAGGGCCACCTCGACGCCTTCGAGCGCGGAGAGAGAGCTGGCCTCGCCCTTCCGCGCCACGACGATCGGCCCGTAGCCGCGCCCCACCGACGCACCCGTCGTGAGGATCCAGTAGCGGTCCGCGACCGCGGGGTAGGCGTGCGCCGAGATCGCCGTCACCTCGAGATCGCCGGCGAGGGCGCGCCGGTTCAGCGCGTCGATCTCCTCGAGGACGTGCTCGATCTCGAAGTCGCGCACCCGCACGAGCCCGTGCGCGAGCCCGAAGAACATGAAGGCGTCGTCCGGGTCCGGGCTGTGACCGACCCGGAGGACGCGCCGGCCCCCAGCCATCATCGCGGCTCCCCGCGGAGAAAACCCCCGCGCGCTTCCGTTAAGGACGGTATTGCTCGAGCGATTCTAAGGGGCGGCGCGCGGCGGGGCAACCGCGCCCCGCCCGCGCATCCCGAAACCTTGAACCCGCGAGGTGATCGCCATGGCCACGCGCTCCCGCTCGCTCGTACGCACCGCGCCGCTCCTCTCACTCGTCATCGCGCTCGGCGGTCTCTGCGCGCCGCCCGCCCGCGCCTCCTTCGTCAACTTCGAGAGCCAGCACGTCCACCCGATCGCGCTCAGCGCCGGCGGCGCCCGCCTCTACGTCGTTAACACGCCGGACAACCGCCTCGCGGCGTTCGATCTCGCGGACGCCGACGCGCCGGCCCTCGTCTTCGAGGTCGTCGTCGGCCTCGAGCCGGTCACCGTGCGCGAGCAGAGCGCCGAGCGTGTCTGGGTCGTGAACCACCTCTCCGACGACATCTCGATCGTGGACGTGACGACGCGGAACGTCGTCCGGACCGTCCGCACGGGGGACGAGCCGACCGACGTCCTCTTCACGCCGGATCCGGCGGCGTCCGGGCAACAACTCGCCTGGGTCTGCGTCTCGCAGGAGAACCGCGTCGAGATCTACGACGCCGAGACGCCGGGCGCGCCGATCCGCACGGTGCGGATCCCCGCCTCCGACCCGCGAGCGATGGCGTACGACCCGGCGCGCGACCGCGTCTACGTGGCGGTCTTCGAGTCGGGGAACGGCACGACGATCGTGCCGCGCTCGATCCGCGCGGACTCGAGCGGGCCGTGGGGTGGGGCGCTCCCGCCGTTCGACCCGCCCCTCAACCCCGACCTCACGTGGATTCCGGACAATGGTCTCGTGGTCGACTGGACCGGGACCGACTGGGTGGACGAGCAGGGGGGCGTGTGGACGAGCCTCGTCCCGTGGCGCGTGGGCGACGTGGACGTGGTGGCGATCTCGACGACCGCGACTCCCGCCGTGGTCCAGCGCATCGAGGGAGTCGGCACGCTCCTTTTCGACATCGCGGTGAACCCGACGACGGGCGACGTCTACGTGACGAACACCGAGGCGCGCAACGACGTCCTGTTCGAGCCGAAGCTCAAGGGTCACATCGTGAACGATCGCCTGACGCGGATCCCGGGAGGGACGGGCGCGCCGGACATCCACGACGTGAACCCTCACGTGAACTACGCGAACCCCGCGGGCTCCGCGGCGGAGCGCGCGCTGAGCCTCTCGCAGCCGGGGCAGATCGCGATCAGCGCGGACGGCGAGGACGTCTACTACACGGCGATCGGCTCGGCGCTGATCGGCGTGAGCGACGCGAGCGGGGCGCGCGTCGGCGAGATCGCGTACGAGGAGGGCGCGACCGGCCTCGCGCTCGACGAGGCGCACGACCGCCTCTACGTCGTGAACCGGTTCACCAACGAGGTCGCCGTCTTCGGGGCCACGTCGCGCGCGCTCATCGGCGAGGTCGCGATCGGGAAGTCCGGCTTCGACCCGACGCCGTCCGTCGTGAAGGACGGCCGCCGCTTCCTCTACGCGGGCATCTTCTCCGCCCACGGCGACGCGGCGTGCGCCTCCTGCCACCCGTTCTCCCACTTCGACAACATCTCGTGGGACCTCGGCGACCCGAGCGGCGTGATCATGCCGTCCCCGCCGCCCGAGCAGAACGGCGGGGTCGACGTCAACGACTTCCACCCGCTCAAGGGGCCGATGGCGACGCAGACGCTTCGCGGCCTCCTCGGCACGGGGTTCCTCCACTGGCGCGGCGACCGCGCGGACTTCGTCGCGTTCAACAAGGCGTTCGCGTCGCTCCTCGGGGGGCCGGACACGCTCTCGTCCGGCGACATGCAGGCGTACTCCGACTTCATCATGACGGTGACGTACCCGCCGAACCCGCTCGTGAACCTGGACAACTCACTCGCGACGAGCCCGCCCGACTCGAACCCCGCGGCCGGGAGCCAGATCTTCCAGTTCACGAACGAACTGGACTGCGACGGATGCCACTTCATGCAGACGGGGACGAACGGCCTCATCTTCCCGCTCGACCTGCTTCCCGGCTTCGGCGGGCAGGTGATGAAGGTTCCGCAACTCCGAAACCTCTACGAGAAGACCGGCTTCGAGCTCGAGGTCGGCGAGAACCAGCGCGGCTTTGGCTTCCTGCACGACGGCGGGTTCCACAGCCTTCAGGAGTTCGTCGAGGAGCCTGTGACCAGGCTCGACCCGATCGAGCAGCCGCACATGATCGCGTTCCTCCTCTCGTTCCCGACCGGGACCGCGGCCGCGGTCGGCCATCAGGTGACGACGAAGTACACCGGCGGAGTGCCGAACATCCCGGTGGAATTGCCGGTGATGCAGGATCAGGCGGTCGCCGGGAACATCGAGCTCATCGTGAAGGGGCTGCGGGCCGGCGAGTCGCGCGGCTACTGGTTCGACGTCGCGACGGGGCTCTACGAGCCGGATCGCGTGAACGAGCCGCAACTCGCGCTCGGGGCGCTCCTCTCGGGCGCGGGCGTGGGGACCGAGCTCACGTTCACGGGCGTCCCGCCTCTCTGCGGGAAGCGGATGGGGATCGACCGCGACGCCGACGGCTACTACGACCGGGACGAGATCGACTTCGGGAGCGACCCGGCGGATCCGTCGAGCATCCCGAGCGTCGTGGGGGTCGAGGAGGGGGCCACGTCGCGGCGGCGCGCGACGCGAATCGTCTCGGTCTCGCCGAACCCGTTCAATCCGCTCACGAGGATCCGATTCGAGGTCGCGGAGCGGTCGCTCGTCGCGGTCACGGTGTTCGCCGCGGACGGACGGCTCGTGAAGCGCGTGGCCCAAAGCGTCGTGGACGCCGGCGAGCACGAGGTCCGCTGGGACGGCCGGAACGATCGCGGGGAATCGGTGGCGTCCGGCGTGTACCTCGTGGCGCTGCGAGCGGGCGACCGGGCTGACTCGAGGAAGGCGATCCTCGCGAGGTAGACCGCGCGCTCGCCTCGACGGGCGGGCCAGTCCGCGCTTCATCGGGCCGATGGCTCCCCTTCGCCGGCTGCCTCGCCGCGCCCGCGTCGTCCAAGGCGCACGAGAGCGCATCGCTGCGGCGCGGCTCCGGGTGATGCCGGCTACGGGGACCATCGGCCCTCAGCGCGGACTGACCCGCGGCGCCGCCCGCTCTCCCTTCCCACGTGGGCACGCGATCGTGGTATGATCGCTGTCGCACGTTCAGCGATTCGCGCCCCCCGAACCTGATCCCGGAGACACCACGCATGCGGAGATTCCTGCCCGGCCTCCTCGCGCTGACCCTGGTCGCGATCACCTTCTCATTCGCTATCCGTGCTGAGCGCGGGGGGCGGGTCAGAGCGCGCGGAGGGGTCCTCGCGAAGAGCGGGACCGAGGCCGAGCCGGCCGGGAAGACTCCGAACGATTGGTTCCACCTCCAGCGGGCGCTCCCGTACGACGAGATCCCGATCGGGGCACACCGCCGCGCGCTCGACCAGGCGGTGGCGCTCCGCGCCGAGGGCGCGGCGGGCGATCCCGCGGAGGCGGGAAAGGCGGCGAGCGCCGCGTGGTCCCTCGCCGGCCCCACCAACATCGGCGGTCGCGTCACGGCGATCGCGGCGCACGCGTCGGCGACGAGCACGATCTTCATCGGCGCCGCCGAAGGGGGCGTCTGGAAGTCCACCGACACCGGCGCGACGTGGGCGCCGATCTTCGACGGCGTCGGGAGCCAGTCGATCGGCGCGCTCGCCATCGCGCCGCAGAGCGCGGCGCGTCTCTACGTCGGGACCGGCGAGGCGAACTCGAGCGGCGACTCGTACGACGGCGACGGCGTCTACGTCACGGACGACGGCGGCGCGAACTGGCAATCGCTGGGACTCGCGGAGACGCGGCATATCGGGCGGATCGCGCTCGATCCGACGGACTCGTCCCGCATTTACGTCGCCGCCGCGGGCGCCCTCTTCTCGAAGGACGCGAACCGCGGCGTTTACCGGAGCACCGACGGCGGCGCGACGTGGGAGCAAACGCTCTTCGTTAGCGACTCGACGAGCGGGATCGACGTCCTTGTCGAGCCGGGCGCTCCGGCCAACGTATACGCGGCGATGTGGGAGCGGCTCCGGCGGCCGCAGAACCGGAAAGTCGGCGGCGTGACGAGCGGCGTCTACAAATCGACGGACTTCGGCGCGACGTGGGCGCTCCTCGGCGGCGGCCTCCCGGCCTCCGGGCCGACGGTCGGGCGGATCGGGCTCTCCGCCTCGGTCTCCTCGCCGGGCACGCTCGTCGCCTACTACTGCGACCACCCGGGCAACTTCATGGGCCTTTATAGGACCACGAACTCCGGCGCCTCGTGGGTGCGGATGAACGACGGCGCGCTCGCCTCGATCACCGGCGGCTTCGGCTGGTACTTCGGGCAGGTGAGGATCGACCCGACGAACGCGAGCCGGATCTTCGTGCTGGGGGTCTCGCTCTACCGCACAACGAACACCGGCTCGTCGTGGTCGAGCGTCGGCGGCGCAACGCACGTAGACCACCACGATATCTGGATCGACCCGGGCAACAACACCCGCGTCGTCGACGGCGACGACGGCGGCGTCTACCTCAGCACGAACGGCGGCTCGGCGTGGCAGAAGTCTCCGATCCTCCCGATCACGCAGTTCTACGCGATCACGGTCGACGCGCAGAACCTCCTTCACCGCCTCGGCGGCACGCAAGACAACGGGACGCCGCGGACTTCCACGGGCGCGCTCGGCGACTGGGACGACATCTACTTCGGCGACGGGTTCTACTGCATCGTGGATCCCACGAACTCGAACATCATTTACGCCGAGTACCAGTACGGAGGCCTCGGGAAGTCGATCGACGGCGGGATCTTCTTCGACGACGCGACCGTCGGAATCGACCCGAGTGATCGCGCGAACTGGTCGACGCCCGTCGTCATGGACCCGAAGGATTCGAACGTCCTCTACTACGGGACGCAGCGCGTGTGGCGGACGACGGACGGGACCGTGTCGTGGAACCCCGTGAGCGCCGACCTCACCGAGGGGGACGATCCGGGGAACCTCGTCTTCGGCACGATCACCACGATCGCCGTCGCACCGTCGAACCAGTCCGTGCTCTACGTCGGCACGGACGACGGAAACGTTTGGGTGACGCAAAACCTCGGCGGATCGTGGACGAACGTGAACGGGACGCTGCCGGACCGCTGGGTGACGCGGGTCGCCGTCGACCCGACGGACGCGGCCGTCGCGTACGTGACGATCTCCGGATACCGGAACGACGAGTACGTGCCGCACGTCTTCCGGACGACAGACTTCGGCGCGTCGTGGAGCGACATCAGCGGAAACCTCCCCGAGGCGCCGGTCAACGCGCTCATCGTGGACCCCGACGACGCCGCGACCCTCTACGTGGGGACCGACGTCGGCGTCTTCGTCTCCTTCGACACCGGCGCCAACTGGGCGCCGCTCGGGCTCTCGGGTCTTCCGCCGGTGGTCGTCTCGGACCTCGCGCTCCACGTTGCGACCCGAACGCTCCTCGCCGGGACGCACGGCCGCTCGATGTACGAGATCGCGTTGCCGTCGGGCCCGACCGGGGTGGAGCCCCCGGCGCCGCCGCCGTCCGGCTCGGGCGCCGCGGTCGTCGCTCTCGGCGCGCCGACGCCGAACCCCGCGCGCGACGGCGTCCGCGTCGCGCTCTCGCTCCGGCGCGCGTCGGACGTCCGCGCCGGCGTGTACGAAGCGAGCGGCCGCCGCGTCCGCGATCTCGGCGCCCGCGCGTACGCCGCCGGCGAGCACGCGATCGAGTGGCGCCGCGAGACCGACCGCGGGGCGCGCGCCGGCGCGGGCCTCTACCTCCTCCGCGTAGAAGCCGGCGACCGGACCGCCGTCCGCAAGCTCGTCCTCGTCGATTGAGGGGCCGCCCCCCGGCCCGGCCCCCTCACTTGAGCCTCACTCCGTTGTTGCCGATCATCGGTACGATTCACTAGAATCACGTGGATTTGCCCAAGCCGGGGCGGCGGATCGGCACCCGAAGCGACAGGAGCCCTCGAACGATATGTCTGAGCTGCGTCACGATCCGATCCAGAAACGCTGGGTGATCATCGCCACCGATCGCGGGAAGCGTCCCGCCAGCTTCATCAAGGAGAAAGAGGAGGAGAAGGCGGGGGCCTTCTGCCCGTTCTGCGAGGGGCACGAGGACTCGACGCCTCCCGAGATCTGGGCCCTCCGGAACAACGGCTCGGCGCGGGACACCGCCGGCTGGACCATCCGCGTCGTCCCGAACAAGTTCCCGGCGCTCGCGATCGAGGGGGGCCTCCAGCGCAAAGGCTTCGGGATTTTCGACAAGACGAGCGGCGTCGGCGCGCACGAGGTCGTGATCGAGTCGCCGGATCACGCGCTGAGCATCGCGGACCTCCCGATCGACCACGTGCAGAGGGTCCTCTCCGCGGCCCGCGACCGCCTCGTCGACCTCTATCGCGATAAGCGCTTCAAGTACGTCCTCATTTTCAAGAACCACGGCTCGGCGGCCGGCGCCTCGCTCGCGCACCCGCACCTCCAGATCATCGCGACGCCCGTGACGCCCCGGACCGTCGCGCTCGAGCTCGACTCCTGCCGCGCACACTTCTCCGACAAGGAGCGCTGCCTCTACTGCGACATCCTCTCGCAGGAGATCGAGACCGGCGATCGGGTCGTGGCGCGGAACGAGCACTTTGTCGCGCTCGCCCCGTACGCGTCGCGGTTCCCGTTCGAGCTCGAGGTCGCGCCGCTCGAGCACCGGCACGACTTCGGCGAAATCCCTGACCAGGAGATGCGCTCGCTCGCGGCGATCCTCCAGGATTCACTCAAGCGCCTCAAGGTCGGCCTCGATGACCCGCCCTACAACTTCGTCTTCCACACGTCTCCCAACACGGCGACCGAGCCGCGGCGCTCGAACTATTGGGGGACGCTCAAGCACGACTGGCACTGGCACATCGAGATCCTGCCCCGCCTCACGAAGGTCGCGGGGTTCGAGTGGGGGACCGGCCTCTACATCAACCCGACGCCTCCTGAAGAGGCCGCCGCGTTCCTGCGCGGGCTCGCGATCTGAGCGATCGGCCGAGGAGTCCACTTGGGGAGAGCGGGAGAGTCGTTGAGAATCCTCTTCGTGTCGAGTGAGGTCGTGCCGTTCTCGAAGACCGGCGGGCTCGCGGACGTCGCCGGCTCGCTCCCGAAGAGCCTCCGCCGCCTCGGCCACGACGTCGCGCTGGCGACGCCGCGCTACGCCGACGTGAGCGTCGAGAAATGGGACCTCGAGACCGCGCTCGAGGACATCGCCGTCGAGCTGGCCGGCGTGCGGCGTGCGTTCGCCGTGCGCCGAACCGAGCTCCCCGGATCCGACGTGCCCGTCTACTTCATCGAGCACAACGAATTCTTCGACCGGAAGGGGCTCTACTCCGTGAACGGCGTCGACTACCCCGACAACGCGGAGAGGATGAGCTTCTTCTCGATGGCGGCGCTCGAGACCGTGAAGGCGCTCGGCTGGAAGCCGGACGTGATCCACGCGAACGATTGGCACACGGGGCTCATCCCGACGTATCTCAAGACGATCCTCGCCGAGGAGCCGTTCTTCTCGGCGACGGCGACGGTCTTCACGGTGCACAACATGGGCTATCAGGGGAACTTCCAGCGCGACAGGTTCCCGGCGACGGGGCTCGAGTGGGACCAGTTCAACTCGGAGCGGCTCGAGTTCTACGGCTCCTTCAACATGATGAAGGGCGGGCTCCTCGACTCTGAGATCCTGACCACGGTGAGCCCGACGTACGCGAAGGAGATCCAGACGGAGGAGATGGGTCACGGGCTCGACGGCGTCCTGCGCAAGCGCGCGGCCGACCTCCACGGCGTCCTGAACGGCGTGGACTACGAGGTGTGGAGCCCGGAGAAGGACGCGCTGATCGCGCGGCGCTTCTCGGCGAAGGACGTGATCGCGGGGAAGAAGGAGAACAAGTCAGCGCTCCTCGCGAAGCTCGGCCTGCCGGACAAGGGCGCGCCCGTGATCGGGATGATCTCGCGCCTCGTCGACCAGAAGGGCTTCGACATCCTCGCGGAGGCGTTCCCGCAACTGATGAAGACGGGCGCGCAACTCGTCGTGCTCGGCACCGGGGAGCCCGCGTACGAGAGGCTCCTCGCCGCCGCGCAGGCCGAGGCGAACGGGAACGTCTCGGCGACGATCGGCTTCGACAATGCGCTGGCGCACCTGATCGAGGCGGGCTCGGACATGTTCCTCATGCCGTCGCGCTACGAGCCGTGCGGGCTGAACCAGATGTACAGCCTCCGCTACGGGACGATCCCGATCGTGCGGAAGACGGGAGGCCTCGCCGACTCGATCGTGAACGCGAGCGACGCGGCGATCGCGAAGGGGAGGGCGACCGGGTTCGTCTTCGCGCCCTACACGGGGAAGGCGCTCCTCGCCGCGGTGAAGAAGGCGGTGAAGACGTACGAGGACCGGAAGGCGTGGGAGAGCCTCGTCCGGAGCGCGATGTCGCAGGACTTCTCGTGGGACGCGTCGGCGAAGAAGTACGTCGCGCTCTACCAGAAGGCGATCAAAGCGCGGCGGGCGGGGGCGGGCGCGGGCGCGAGCGCGCGGGTCGGCGCATGAGCCTTGCGTGCCGCCACTCGCGCGCTCTCGACGTTTCCCGCGCTCACTCTCTCGTCGTTGCCCGCGCCCCAAATCGTGTCCTCGTCATCGTTGTAGCGGTGGCGTGCGTGGCTGCGAGCGCGATCGCGGCGGGCCAGGCGATCGGCGCGGGCGCGGACGCGGTCGCGGTCGCCGGCGCGCGCGCGCCGACGCCGGCCGGCTGGAGTGCGCGGCGCGACGAAGCGACGGGACTCGTGCGGTACGCGACGCGGATGCCGCGCTCCGGCGCGCCGGTCGTCGGGAAGACCCTCCCGGACGCGGCGCGAAGCGTGCTCGCGGAGTGGGCGCCCGCGCTCGGCCTCGCGCCGGACCTCTCCGACCTCGTCGTGAAGTACGAGCGGCGCGGGCTCGCGCGGCGCGTCGTCGTGTTCGAGGAGCGCGTCGACGGGCTCCCCGTGCTCGGCGCCGAGGTCGGCGTCACGTTCGTCGGAGAGGAGCCGGTCGCCGTCGCGAGCACGTACGTGCCGGCGGGCGCGGCGGCGCGCGCGGGGCGGCCGCCCGCCGCTCTCGACGCGGCGCTCGCGATCGAGCGGGTGCGCGCCGCGCTCGCGGCCGCGCACGGGACAACGCTGCGCGCCGTCGCGGGCGCGAGCGACCTCTTAACCCCGCGCGCGATCGCCTGCTGGTTCCCAGCCACGGATGGCACGCTCCGTCGTGCCTTTGACGTGTACCTCCCGCTCGAGGAGCCACACGGCGACTGGCGCGGCGTCGTGGACGCGGCGACCGGCGAGATCCTCTTCCTCGAGGACAACGCGCGCTACGCGGATTCGCCCGCGCACTCCCACAGTACCCCGAGTGGGCGCGTCTTCAACCCGAACCCCGTCGTTACGCTCCAGAACCTCGGCCTCAGCGACATGGGGGACGCGGACCAGGCCGTCTTCGATCCCGCGTACCAGACGGTGAGCCTCGACAGCGCGCGCTTCGACGTCGTCGGAAGCGTGTACCGCCTCGAGGGGCCGTACGTGCGAGTGGCCGACCTCGCGCTGCCGCCGTACGTGCCACCGACATCGGTCAGCGGGGATTTCTCGACCACGCGCGCCGACAGCGCGTTCGAGGCTGTGATGGTCTTCTTCCACATCGATAATGCCCAGAGGTACGTCCAGTCGCTCGGCTTCACGAACGTTGCGAACTACCAGCTCCCGGCAGATCCGCACGGGTTTGGTGACGCGGACAATTCCGTATACAGTCCGAACCCGCCGCCGAACGCTGGCACCGGCTCAATCCGCTTCGGCGACGGCTGTGTCGACGACGCCGAGGACGCGGACGTCATCTACCACGAGTACGGCCACGCAATCCAGGACAACCAGGTACCCGGGTTCGCCGCGACCACGGACTCGCGCTCGCTCGGCGAAGGCTTCGGCGACTACTGGGCGTCCAGCCTTGCGGCGCAGAGCACGGTGAACTTCGACTCGGCGCAGGTTTTCGACTGGGACCGTAACCCTGGCGCCCCGTGTTGGTCCGGCCGGCGCGTCGATTCGAACTTCACGATGGTCAACTACGGCACGGACATCTACCGAAACGGCATGATCTGGTCGGCGGCGCTCTGGGCGATCCGGACCGCGGTGGGAGCGGATATCGCCGACCAACTCGTTCTCGAGTCACACTTCGGCCTTCCGACCGATGCGACGTTCGAGGACAACGCGCGCTCCTACGTGATCGCCGATTCGACACTCTACGGTGGGGCGCACGTGCCCGCGATCGTCGCCGAGTTCGAGACGCGAGGCATTTTCCCCGACTTCAACGCGCCGACGCTCACGCTCGGCGTTCTCCAGAACCCGGTCCTCTCCGCTTACCTCGACGTCGTCGTGGTCGCCTCCGAGATCCTCGACACGACGAGCGTCACGGGGACCGTGAACGCGGCCGCGGTCGCGTTCCGGAAGCAGGACGCCGGCTCGCGGCTCTTCCGCGGCGAGCACCGTCTCACCGCGCCGGGCGCGCTCACGATCGTCGTGAACGCGGCGGACGTCGCCGGCAATGCGACGAGCGAATCGCGCGGGTTCACGGCGGCCAAAACGGCGGCGGACATCGCCACGACGGTGACGAGCCCGGACGGCCGCTTCACGGCGCGCATACCCGCGGGCGCGCTGCCGAGCGGGACGTGGATCCTCGTCGGCGCGGCGGAGGATCCGGACGCGGCGGGCAAGGTGGGTGCGAGCGCGAGCGCGGGCGCTCGCGGCGGTGCGATCTCGTCGGCCTACGTGATCGGCCCGGTCGGCGCTCGGCCGGGCGTCCCGGTCGAGGTGACGCTCGCTCCGCCGGCGGGCGGCTCGCTCGACGGCGCTCGCCTCGCCCTTCTCGAGACGGGAGAGGCGCTCGACACGTGGCTCGACCCGGAGACGGGCGCGCTCACCGCGAGCCTTCCGGTCTTCGGGACGGTCGTGACGCGTCCCGGCGGCGCGCCCGTCCCGCGCCTCGATCGCGCGTTCCTCTCGCTCGGGCCCGCGGTTCCGAACCCGGCGGCGGGGTCGACGCGCATCGCGTTCGAGGTGCGCGCCCCGCAGCGCGTGAGCCTCGCGGTCTTCAGCGTGGCCGGAGAGCGCGTCCGCGCGCTCCTCTCGGGGCGCGTCCCGCCCGGCTCGATCGCGGCGGAGTGGGACGGGCGCGACGAGTCGGGGCGCCGCGTCGCGAGCGGCGTCTACATCTTCCGCCTCGAGGGCGAGCGCGGCGCGGCGTCGCGGAAAGTGACGGTGCTTCGGTGATCGCTCGCTCGACGATCGAACGGCACTCTCGGCTCGCGGCCCTCGCGGCCCTCGTGGTCCTCGCTCTCCTCGCGGCACTCATCGCTCTCCCCGGCTGCGGCGGCGGCGACTCGAGCGGCCCTGACCCGGCGACCGTCGCGGCCGCGCTCACGGCCGAGGGGTGGGCGCTCTTCGAGGCGGGCTCGTTGGATCCGGCGGAGGTCAAGTTCCGCGCGGCCCTCGACGCGCTCGGGACCTTCGCGGACGCGCACGACGGGCTCGGGTGGTCGCTCGCGTACCTCGATGACCTCATCGGCTCGAACGGCTCGTTCCAGTCGGCGATCGCGAACGGCCACGCCGGCGCCGACTCGCGCGCCGGATGGGCGTTCGTGCTCGCGGAGAAGACGCCGAGCGACCTCGCCGGGGCGATCGCCCGGGCGGGCGACGCGCTCGCGCTCGAGCCGCGCTTCGTCTTCGCTCACGACACGACCGTCACGTGGTGGGACCTCCGGCTCCTCCGCGCGCAGGCCTACTTCGAGGTCGACAGCCTCTCGAAGGCGGCCGCCGAGGTCGAGAGCCTCGGTGGGATCGTGCCGCCGCCGGGCCCCGACTTCGCCGACTCGCTCCTCCTGGAGATCGAGCGCCTCGGCGCGTGACGCGCGCGCGGCGCCGCCTCGCGGCCCGAGCCCGATGTTCCCGACGCTCGCGATCGCGGCCGCCGCGCGATTCCTCGCGGAGAACCGAGAGGGCGCCGACGCGGTGCGCATCGCTCGAGAGGTGCTTGCGCTCGAGGGCGACATCCCGCCTCGCATCGCCGAGGGGATCGTGCGGAGACTCCTCGCGGGGGACGCGCGCTTCGTGGAGTCGGACGGACTCTGGCGATTCGTCAGCGCGGTCGATGGCGCGTCCTTCGTCGCGGAGGACAGCGGGTCCGACGTCCTCGTCGTTGCGCGCGAGCCGGTGCCCTCGCGCTCCGTCGGGCTGGCGCGGTTCCGTGGGGGACTCCTGCACTCGATCCTGACCGTGCCGGATGTCGCCGCGATTCGCAGCGGCCTTCCCCCGGAATACCTCGAGCCGGAGCCCACCGCCGTCGTCGGCGTCGACCTGCGGGGCCTCGCGGCCGTCGACGGCCTCTTCCCGGGCGTGCCGCGCGAGACGCTCGCCCGGCGCGCCGCGCGAGTCCTCGCCCGCGTCCCGCGCGGCCTCGAGGCGCTGGCCGAGGTCCTCTCGCTTCGGCTCTCGTACGACCAGGGTGGCGCGGCCGCGCACCTGCGGCTCGTCGGCGACGTCTACCACGCACTCGTCGCCCGAGAGGTCGAGCGGGGTCGCGCCGCGCCTCATTCAGGGCACGAGGGTCCGGGGGAGCGCGGAGAGTCGCACGCGGAGCGCCTGCTCCCCTCGCGAGCGCGCGACCGGCTCCCGCGCGAGCCCGGCGTCTACGTCTTCCGCGACGGGAACGGCCAGCCGCTCTATGTGGGGAAAGCGAAAAACCTGCGCCGCCGGCTCCTCGGTCACTTCTCGCGCGCGGCGGCGCGGAGCGAGGCCGCGCTCCACGCATCGACGGCGCGCATCACCTACCAGGTGCTGGGCTCGGAAGCCGAGGCGCTCCTTCGCGAGTTCGCGCTCATCGCGCGGCACGCTCCCGAGTGGAACCGCCAGCGGAGCGTCGCGCCGGGCCGCGCGGGCGCGCCCGACGACCTCCTCCTCATCCTCCCGACACCGACCCCTTCGCGCGTGCGGCTCTACGCCGTGAGGAGGGACGGCGCGATCCTCGAGAAGGATGTCTCGCGCGCGCGGGCCGCGCGCGCGTCGAGTCCTGCGCGTGAAGCGCGTCCTGCGCGTGCAGCGCGTGCGGCTCGTGAAGCGCGCGCGGCGCGTCCCGCGCACGCGGCCCCCGCCGCCCTCGCGCCGATCGCAACGTTCTACTTCGGATCGGGCGACCGGCGGCGCACGCCGCGCTCCCGCCGCCGCGCGATCGACCCCGAGCGGATCGCCCTCCTCCTCTCGTGGTACCGCGCCAACCGCGATCGCGTGACCGGCGTGCGGCCGTCGCGGCTCGCGGGTCGCGACGACCTGCTCCGGGTGCTCGCGGAACACCTCGCCGACCCCGACCTCTTCGCTCACCGGAGCGAGCGGGTCTGACGCTCGGCCGTGGGGCGCGCGCTCCGAGCGCGCTACTTCTTGCGGGCGGGTCGCCGGGCCGCGCGCTTCGGCCGCATCGCCGCCGCCGCCGAGCGGATCACCTTCTTCGCCTGCTCGACGTCCGCGCCGCCTCCGAATCCGAAGATCGAACGGTACTTCTTCCCCGCGACGAGCGTCACGAGGAACTGGATGTTGACCCCCGCGGCGCCGAGCGCGGTCGCCGTCGCGCGGCCGAGCCCCGCCTGGTTGTCCCCGTCGACGACGAGGCACGGGATCGCCGACTGCGTGAAGCCGGCCGCCTGCGCGGCGCGCGTCGCCTTCGCTCCGGCGACCGGCGCGACCTCCGCGATCGAACGCGTGCCCTCGCCGGGTTTCTCGTAGGCCATGCAGACTTGCAAATCGCAGCCGGAGTCCGCGAAGGGACCGAGCGCGGCGCCGAGCGTACCCGGATCGTTCCCGATCTCGCGCGACCAGATCGTGATCTTCTTCACTGAGATGGCCATGGCGCGTCTCCTTTCATTCGCCCACCGCCACGTGGGGCGTGACGTCGTAGGGTATCACGCAATCGTCGCCCGCGAACGTGCGCCGGCACGCGCGAAGGGGCGATGGGGAGCCATCATCCCGACGAAGCGCGCACGGCGCGCGCGGACTCTCGGTCGCCTTGACACAACTTCCTACAAAGGCTAAACTTAGCGCGATGGCGGGAGATTCGGGGGAACGGGCGTTCGTGGCCTGAACCCGAAAGGCGGTGTTCGATGCCGCGTTCGTACGAGTTGATCGGAGACGGCGACGAGTGGTCGAGCGTCTACGTGGCCTCCAATCCCTTCGAGGCGGAGCTCGTGCGGGGCCTGCTCGATGAGGAGAGCATCCCGACTCTCCGCGAAGCCGAGGCGGGGAGCTTCCTCCTCTGGAAGTCGACCGGCCTCCGCATCCTCGTCCCGCGATGCGAAGAGGCCCTGGCTCGCGAAATCCTCCGCGCCTACCAGGGCCGAGATCTGAAGGTCATCAACCTCGCGGACTACATGCCGAGCCGTGGGCCGAGCCGACGAACGTCGATCCTCGAGCGCTTCGTGCCGGTCCTCTCGCTTCCCCTCCTCGCGCTCCTCATCCTCGCGCTCGCCCTCGTCGTCCACAAGTGGTAGTCGAGGCGCGCCGAGCGTTCGGCGCGCCGGCGCTCAGGAGCGCTCGACGTACGTCCCCTCCGTCGTGTCGACGCGGATCCGCTCGCCGACCGCGAGGAACGGCGGCACCTGCACGACGAGCCCCGTCTCGAGCTTCGCCGGCTTCATGACGTTCGACACGGTCGCGCCCTTGAGAGCGGGCTCGGTCTCGACGATCTCGAGGTCGACCTTGTCCGGCAGCTCGATCCCCACCGGCTTCCCCTCGAAGTACGACACCTTGATCCGGATGTTGGACGTCATGAAGAAGAACGCGTCCCCGATGACTTCCTTCGAGATCATCACCTGCTCGTAGTTCTCGGTGTTCATGAAGTGGCAGTCCGTGGAGTCCGCGTAGAGGAACTCCATCTCGTGCGTCTCGACCTCGGCACGCTCGACGCGGTCCTCGGCCCGGTACCGGATCTCCGCCTGGGAGCCCGTTCGCACGTTCCGGAGCTTCGCGTGGACCATCCCGCGCCAGTTCCCGGGAGTCCTGTGCTCGTGATGGAGGACGGTGAAGAGGTCGCCGTCCTTCTTGATCAGCATGCCGGAACGGATCTTTGTCGCTGGAATGTTCAACGGAATTCCCCCTGGGAACTGCCTCGGAACGAGAGCGCCGGCCGCTGAGGTGGACGCTCCCGCGGCCGGCGATGATCCAGTCTAAGCGGGGCGCTCCCGGCGGTCAACCCCCTCGCGTTCTCCCATTTGCGCTCCACGCCGCGCGATCCCTCCGAGCCTTCCCTGTATAATGTCTCCGCGATGCCGACATCTGCTCGCGAGCGGACCGCCCTCGCGCTGTTCGTCGTCGCGGTCCTGATCGGCCTCTCCCTGTGGGTCCATCTCGTGAACGCCGCGATCCCGTTCGTGGTGGACGAGGTGGTGTACTCGTGGCAGGCCGAGCACCTCGCGGCGGGCCGCCTGACGAGCCCGGAGCCGGCCTTCCCGAGATTCGTCTGGAACGGCTTTCTCCCGACGCGGGACGGCCAGCGATTCGGCATGTATCCGATCGGCCTCCCGATCGCCCTCGTGCCGTGGGTCGTCGCCGGCATTCCCTGGGCGCTGAACGTCTTCCTGGCCGGCGTCTCGCTCCTTCTTCTCTACACGTTCTGCCGCCGGCTCGATGGCCCGCTCGTCGCCTGGATCGCCGTTCTGCTCACGGCCCTCTCTCCCTTTTTCATCGTTCAATCGACGATCACGATGTCTCACCCCCTGACGCTCGTCCTCACGCTGTGGCTCCTCGTCTCGCTGGAGAGATATCGCCGATCTTCCCGGCGGACCGTGGCGGCCATCCAGGCCGGCGCGGCGATCGGCTACGCGATCAACGTCTCACCGCTCATCGCGGTTCCACTGGCGCTCGTGTGCGTGGAGCGGGCCCTCACGCGTCCGAGGGGAGGGGCCATTCCGCGGCGCGACGTGATCGGCTTCCTGATTCCGATCGTGGCGGGCATCGCGCTCTTCTGCCTCGTGAACCAGCGCACGACGGGGAGCCCTTGGGTACCCGGGTACTATTTCGCGGTGTCCCAGCGCGTCGGCTTCGGAGAAAAAGTCGGGCGAGGGTCCCACTCCCCAGCGGATGCTCTCAGGAACAGTTGGGAGCGGCTCGATCTTCTGGACGAGTATCTCTTCGGCTGGCCGATCCCTTCTCTCTCCTTCGCGTGTCTCTACCTCGTCACGTTGGTGATCCGTCGGCGAATCTCGCGATCGCCGGCTTCCCGTGCCGGGCCATGTCCCGAGCCCGGAGCGAGCGACCGGGACCGGTGGAATCGACCTCTGCTTCTCCTCTTCGTCGGGACTCTCACCGTCTACGCCTTCTGGTACTTTGCGGGGACCCAGAAGAGTCTCGGCCCGCGCTTCCTGTACATGACCCTTCCCTCTCTCATTCTCTTCTCGGCCAGAGGCATCGTCGGCCTCGCCCTATTCGTTCCCGACCGGTCGGCGCCCCGGAACGGCGTTCCACGTCGGGGTCTCGTCGCGATGACCATCATCGTCGCGCTTCTTTTCCTCTCGGGCACGGCGCCATACCTCGAGCGACTGGCCCGGATGAGCGCGTCGAGATGGCGAAGGGCCGCGCGCTCGCTTCTGGAAGAGCTCGATCGGCGCGGCATCGAGCGGGGAACGATCTTCATCGAGTCGACGATGTTCAACCGCCTCGCTTGCCTCCAGTACCAGAGTCGGTTCCTCACGGAGGCCGCGCTCGTCTTCGTCCAGGACCGAGGCGGACGGGAGAACGCCAAGCTCCTTCTCGCGAGGAGCGAGATGCCGGTCTACTACGTGGAGCCCGACGGCGCGAATTTTCGGTGGGTCATCCACGAGGCGCCGGCGCACGAGCGGGGGGGGTCGACGAAGTCCGGCTCGACCAAGCCCGACCCAGTGGATGAGGAGATGCCCGAGCCGCGCTGACGCTCCCGAGCCCGATGCTCACGGGATCCGGGTCCTCAGGCGGATCGGCACGACGGCGGGTCGGCGCCCCGATCACGCCCCGATCACGTCGCGGTAGACCGCCTCCGTCCTCTCGACGGTCCGCTCGACCGAGAACTCCGCGCGGACGCGCGCGCGCGCCCGCTCGCCCATCCGCCGCGCGCGGTCGCGGTCGCCGTGGAGCGCGCGGATCGCGTCGGCGAGCCGCGCCGGGTCCGCGGGCGGAAACGTGAATCCCGTCTCGCCCTCGACGATCGCCTCGGCGTTTCCGCCGGCGTCGGACGCGACGACGGGGACGCCGAACGCCATCGCCTCGAGGATGGAGAGCGAGAAGCCCTCGATCGACGAAGGGAGAACCATCACGGTGAAGAGGGGATAGAAGCGGAGCGGGTCGTCGCGGAATCCGAGGAAGCGGAGGTCTTGCGCGAGGCCGAGCGCTCGGGCGCGCCCGACGAGGCGCGGCTCGGCTTCGATGCCGAGGAAGAGGACCGTGATGTCGGCGGGGAGCCGGGCGAGCGCTTCGAGGAGGACGCCTTGGTCCTTCAGTCGCGCGACGACGCCGATCACGAAGCGGCCGGGCGGGAGCCCGACCTCGTCCGACGCGGCGCGCGCGCGCGCGGGCGAGAGGGCGTCGATCGGCGCGAACGGGATCCCGTTGTGGACGACGGCGACGCGCTCGTCGGGGATTCCCTGCGCGACGAGCCGCTCCTTCACGCGCGCGCTCACGGCGATGATCCGGTCCGCGCCGCGCGCGACGAGCCACGCCTGAAGCGGCCCCGCCGTCGTGAGGGGGAGGTTTCGCCGCGTGAGGACGACCCGCGCCCGTAGGTCGAAGAGTAGCCTCGCCCAGATCGCCGTGTAGCGATCGCGCGAGGCGTGGCAGTTCACGACGTCGATCGCGTGCGCGCGCGCGATGCGCGCGAGCGCGGCCGCGCCGAGCACGGAAGGCCGCGGGTACGCGAACGGGACGACGCGCGCCGGGCCCTCCGCGAACCGGCGCGCGAGCAGGCTCTCGGGTCGCGCGAGCACGAAGAGATCGTGCCCGCGCGCCGCGAGCCCCCTCGTGAGGTTCGTGATCGAGTTCGTCGACCCGCCGAAGTCGCCCTGGTGGGTCGCCTGGAGGATCCTCATCCGGCGCCCGCCGGCGCCGCGCCCGTCGCGGACTCGCTCCTCGACGCACGGCGCGCTCGCGAGACCGCGTAGGCCGCGAAGAGGATGACGAACGGCATCACGGGAAGGCTGTAGCGCATGCGGACGACCGTGAGCGCGTGGAGGACGTTCATGTACGCGATGAGGAGGAGCGCGACCGAGGCCGGCGCCGCCCCCCATGCGGCGCGGAGGCCGAAGGCGGCCGCGACGAGAAGCGGGATGTTGACGAGCGCGTTTCCGAGGATGACGCGCGGCTGCCCCCAGTACCAGTAGGCGGCGAGCCGCACGAGCGCCTTGCGCGCGAAGGCGACGGGAGAGCGGGCGATCTCGGCGACCGCGCCCGCGAGGCGCGACGACTCGCGCTCGCGGAGCAGCCGCGTCCGCTCGGCGCGCTCCTCCTCGGAGAGCGCGGGGAGCGTGTCGCCCGGGGCCGGCGGCCGCGGCGGGTTCCGCTCGAACTTCTCGACCATCTCCCGGTCGGCGCCGCTCAAGTCCCTCGCGATCCCCTCCGCGAGCGCGCGCCCGCCGCGGAGCGTGATCGGCACGAACCCGCCCGTGAGGCGATACCCGCGATAGAGCCACGGCGAGAGGACGACGAGCGCGGCGAGCGCGAACGCCGCCGCCTCGCGCGCGAAGCGGCGCGGGTCCGCGCGGCGCACCCAGAGGAGACGCGCGAGGAGGACGAGCGGCAGGAGGATCGCCTTCTCTTTCGTCAGGGCAAGCGCGGCCCAGACCGCGCCGGCGAGGAGGGCGCGCGCGGCGCCGCCGCGTCTCTCGAGCGCGAGCCACGCGACGAACAGGAGGACGAAGAGGAGCGTGAAGAGAACCTCGGGGGCGATCCGCGCCGAGTAGACGGCGATTTGGGGATACAGCGCCCACGCGAGCGCCGCGAGGAGGCCGGCGCGCCGGTTCCCAAGGAGAAGCCCACCGATCGCGTAGATTATCCCGCAGGTGAGCGCGTCGAGCGCGGCCTGCGCGACCCAGAGGCGCGGCCCCTCCTGTGTCTCGACGCCGAACGCCGCGTAGAGCCCCGAGAGGAAGTACGCGTAGCCGGGAGGCGTGAGCAGATCGCCCGGCCGCCCCGGCGCCTTCACGTACCCGTGCCCGCCGAGGACGCCGCGCGCGAGTTCGTCGTAGCCGTCGTCGACGCCGCGCCAGTGCATCGCGTCGCCGATCCGCGGGAAAACGAGGAAGCAGTAGAGGAGGCGGACGAGGAACGCGAGCGCGACGACCGTGGGGAGGGGACGCTCGTCCTTCAGGAATGCGATGAGTCGTCGCGTGTCCGAGTCCCCTTCTCGCGGCGGCGCGCCGCGGCCCCCGCGCGTGACGCATCGAGTATACCATCGCGTGGCGGTCCGCTCGCGCTCTTGCGGGGCGATGGCTCCCCTTCGGTGAATGGCTCGCCTCGCGCGGCGGATCCACGCAGTTCCTGCGGACATCGCGTGGGCTCGGCTGCGCTTGATTTCACCTACGGGGACCATCGCCCCGCGCGCGAGCGAACCGCCGCCGGCCATCGGGTCGCCTTGACAGCCCCGAAGCGCTTCCCTAACCTCGCGCTCTTGTGGATCGTCCCCGCACCGAGGGGAGCGCCGACCCGCGGCGGCCCCGACGCCCGATCTTCATCGTCACCCACTCGCACTACCCCGATGACATCCGGAGCGAGAAGGAAGCGGTCGCCCTCCGCGACGCGGGACACGACGTGACCGTCTTCTGCCTGCGGCGGCCGGGCCAGCCGGCGCGCGAGGTCGTCGACGGCATCGAGCTCCGGCGCTTCCCCATCGAGCACAGGCGCGGCGGCGCGGGGCGCTACCTCATCGAGTACCTCGCGTTCCTCTTCCTCGCCGGCTGGAGCGTCTCGCTCGCCGCGCTCTCGCGGCGGCCGTTCGCCGTGCAGGTGAGCAACCCGCCGGACTTCCTCGTGTTCGCCGCGCTCGTCCCGAGGTTCCTCGGGGCGCGCGTCGTCCTCGACATGCACGAGCCGGTCCCGGAGCTCTTCGCGTCGATCCGGGGCGTCCCGCTGACGGCGCGGACGATCCGCGCCCTCGCGTGGGTCGAGGGGCTCGCCACGCGCTTCGCGGACCGCGTGATCACGGTGAGCGAGATCTGCCGGCGCACGTTCGCCGCGCGCGGGACGCCCGCCGACAAGATCGACGTCGTGCGAAACGTCTGCGAGACGCGGCTCTTCGATCCGGCGCGCCACGGGGGGGCGCGGGGCGCCGCGGAGCGAGGCGCCGCCGAGCAGGAGGGCAGAGACGCCGGCGCCGCCGCGGAGGCCCCGCGCGCCTTCCGCCTGATCACGCACAGCACGCTCATGCCGCGCTACGGCATCGACGTCGCCGTCCGCGCGATGGCGCTCCTCCGCGATCGCGTGCCGGAGGCGCGGCTCGAGATCTACGGCCGCGGCGATGCCCGCGAGGATTTGGAACGGCTCGCATTCGAGATCGGCGTCGCGGACCGCGTCGAATTCCGCGGCTTCGTCGAACTTCGCGACCTCCCGGAGAAGATCGCGCGCGCCGACGTCGGGATCGTCCCGCACCGGAGGGACGTCTTCACCGACCTCGTGCTCCCCACGAAACTCTTCGAGTACGTGGCGATGGAGAAGCCGGTCGTCGCGGCGCGCACGGCCGGGATCGTCGACCACTACGGGACCGAGGACCTGTTCCTCTTCGAGGCCGAGGACGCGGAAGGGCTCGCGCGCGCCGTCGTCGAGATCCACGCGCGTCCCGATGAGGCGCGGGCGCGCGCCCGCCGCCTCCGCGAGCGTTGCGCGCGCGAGACGTGGGAGTTCGAGCGCGCGGCGTACCTCGCGGTCTTCGAGCGCCTCGCCGCGGGCAACAGGTAGCCTCTGGCATCGCGAATGCTTCACCTCCGAGCTGAGGAGATGGACCGCGGCGGACGGACTCACGTATCCGGAGGAGGCGCAACGCCATGAAGCGAGCATCGGGACTCGGCGTGCACGAGGTGCTGTGTTCGTTCGCACTTGTCTCGGCAATCCTCTGTGTCCGAGCGACCACATCGGCCGCCGATGACGGCTCTTTCTCGGGTGCCGGGGCTGCGGTCTTTCCCTCCCAAGCCGATCACGTGCGCATGGTCGGCGAAGAGGTCGTTATCGAGCGGATTCCCCTCTCCGATCGTCCGTACGATTGCACCGTCCACGGCGAGTGCGTCTTCGTGCTGGAGAATCAGGGCCCGGGGGACAGCGTCCTCGTCGGTTTCCCTGACTTCGGATCGGGCAGTCCAGATGAGACGACATCGACGCCGACGCTGGACAGCATCCGGATTTGGGTCGATGGCGACCAGATCTCGCCTCGACTCGTTGACCTCGCGCGCGAGCCGAACCCATTCCCGGCCCAGCGCGTCGGGAAGTATCGGGTCGTCTCCTACGTTCGCGTCTACATCTGGTCGGTCTACTTCGCTCCAGTTGAGTCCAAGGTCTTGCGAACCGAGTACTGGCACGGGCCATCAGGGAGCGTGGAGTCGCATTGGGACGTCCTATACGTGCTCGTGACCGGCGCAAGTTGGGCGGGTCCCATAGGGAAGGTCGTTGTGCGTGTGCGTCCGGCGGGGATGATCCCGATCACGCTCCGGAGCTCCTACGACGATAAGTCGCGGGCGCCGTGGCGGCGGGTGGGCGACGATTACGTCTGGACGTCCCAAGACGTCGAACCTGCCGAAGATTTGTACCTCAGCTTCAGGGATCCGAGGTGGGACTTGGCCAACCTCGCGCGAGAGTGGCGCGAGTGGATTGCTCTGCCGTACAAGAGGCGATTGGGGAACCGCCACTTCATCCTGCCCGGTCTCGGATTCGACAGCTACTACTGGGCCGAGATAGCGAAGATGTTGCCCGACTCTCTAGCGGATGCACGTGATTACATCTTGGCCGAGAATCGAGAGTGGGAGTGAGAAGCCACGCCGTCTCACCGCCGACTCGACATCTCCTCCTGATCTAGCCCGCATATCTCACGAATGACATAGCAAAGGGCGGGCTGATTCGTTACAAGGTGAGTTGCCGAAAACACCTATAACGGATCAGGAGGCCCGCCCAATGCGCACGGAGTGTAACGCGGTTCAG